>WNGH01011986.1_pt1 | contig 11614 bp, 9 predicted proteins | sample 5400631 | NCBI WGS metagenome assembly WNGH01 (sample SAMN13153373, study PRJNA577476) | soil metagenome | isolation source: 115 cm soil or saprolite under Garry oak tree replicate 1 | place: USA:California | collected 2016-06-15 | reverse complement strand
GTGATGATCGCGATTTTGCCGTCGAGCATGCCCATGGTTCGCTCCTCCCTTGTCTATGCAAATTTGCTTCCCACGCGATGCGCGAACGCGGTCGGCGGAGCCGATGCCGGCGCGGTGCGCAGCCTGGACTCTCGCGAATGGATAATAGCCGGGATCGATGGTGGGCGCGGTTGGGATCGAACCAGCGACCCTATCGACCGCGCAAACGAGTTGGACGTGGACGCTGCTCGATAAGGCCCGATACGAATCAGCATCCGCGACAAATACTGTTTATCTTCTTGTTCAACTCCCTCTCCCAATCCTGCTGGTTGCGATCATTGTCTTTCTTGCCTGGGGGCGGGGTTCGATTGGGTGCCGGTCCCAATGGCGTTTCCTTTTCACCGATGGCAAGGGTCCTTTTGCTTCCCGGCGCTTCAAGAGGCGGCTTGAAGTCGGACTGCGTCGAAATCGAGGTTCGGGATATCGGCACACCGCTGAACCAGACAAGTGCCCACGCACCGCAAGCCACGAAGAGGGCGCCTGCAGTTCCAAGGACCAGGAATTGCACTACCTTCATGTAGCTTCTCGGGCGGTTCCTGTGCGGGTTACTGGTTACTCAGTCACCGTCGATAACATGCGATGCGTTTCGGTCTGCACAAATTGAAAAACATCACCGTCCGGCATATTTAGCGATCTCGACGAGATTGCCATCCGGATCGCGGCAGTAGATCGAGGTCATAGGTCCAAGTGCGCCGGTTCTCTGCACGGGCCCCTCGGTGACGGCCGTCCCTGTCGCCCGCAGATGATTCAGCACGTCTGCAGGGGCGGCGGTGGTAATGAAGCAAAGATCGAGGGACCCTGGCGTGTCTACCGCACCAGTCGGCCAATTTGAGGCTCCTGTTGGCCTCAGATTGATCTTCTGATTCCCGAATTTCAGGGCTATGCGCCGATCCGGTCCGAACTCCTCTCGGTCCATGCCCAACACGTGCTGATACCAGACCGCCATCGTGTCGAGATCCCTGCAATTCAGGACGACATGGTCAATTCGGTTTATCGAGAAAGGCATGGTTCTCTCCAACAGAACGCCACGCGAACATTCTGCCCAAGCATTGACCCCTCTGACCAGGAGGAATCGTGGATTTTCAGAGTCTTTAGATGGTGGGCGCGGCTGGGATCGAACCAGCGACCCCTACGATGTCAACGTAGTGCTCTCCCGCTGAGCTACGCGCCCGGCCGATGTGGGGCAAGGCCCCTTATATCGGCTGCGACCGGCGAGGCAAGAACCCTCTCCCCTTGCGGAAGCATCCTTCGTAGCCCGGATGGAGCGCAGCGTAATCCGGGGCAGCCGCTCCCGCATTTCGCTTCGCTCCATGCGGGCTACCAGAATGCACGCCTTAGGCCCGGTGATGAACATGATCTTCATGTCGGGGTCGAGCTCGGAGGCGCGGCGGGCGAGCTCGATGCCGTCCATCTCCGGCATGACGATGTCGGTCAACAGCAGCTGGAACGGTTCCTCGCGCAGCCGCCGGTACGCCGCAAGTCCGTTGTCGTAGTCGGTGACCTCGAAGCCGGCGCTCTGCAGCGCCTTGACCAGGAACCGGCGCATGTCGTTGTCGTCTTCGGCAAGCAGGATCTTCGGCATCGGCGGCTCACGGACCCAATGGCGCAAGAGGAGACTCATCCCATAAGCCGCCGCGGGGGTAAATATCGGGTGAACCTCGCCGGACGCTTGGCAGAAACCGCTCCGCAGTGGAGAATGCCCGCACGCATCCGAGAGAGTCGGGCTCGGAACCGTGCGCGCCAGAGAGGTCTTTTAGGACGATGAGCGATCCAGTCGTGGCCGAGCTCGACCCGCCGTTCGAAATCCTCGAACCGCAAGCGACCGCCGCGCCCTTCGTGTTCAATTCCCCGCACAGCGGCCGGGTTTACCCGCGCGCGTTCCTGGCGACCGCGCGGCTCGATCTCGCCACGTTGCGCCGTTCGGAGGATTCCTTCGTCGACGAGCTCGTCTGCGGGGTGGTCGGCCGCGGCCAGCCGCTGGTGCGCGTGCATTTCCCGCGCTGCTATGTCGACGTCAACCGCGAGCCTTACGAGCTCGATCCGCGCATGTTCGAGGGGCGGCTGCCCTCCTTCGCCAATACCCGTTCGATGCGGGTCGCGGGCGGGCTCGGCACCGTGGCGCGGGTGGTCGGCGATTCCCAGGAAATCTACGACCAGCGGCTTCCCGTCGATGACGCGCTGCGGCGGATCGAATGCCTGTACAAGCCTTATCACCGGGCGTTGCGAAAATTGCTCGCCGACGTCCACCACGAGTTCGGGGCCGCGGCGCTGATCGACTGCCATTCCATGCCCTCGACCGGCGGCGCCAAGGAGGAACGCCCGCGCGCCGATATCGTGCTGGGCGATCGCTACGGAACGAGCTGCGTCGCCGCCGTCTCCGAGACGATCGAATCCACCTTGCGGGAGCTCGGTTATCTGGTCAGCCGCAACAAGCCCTACGCGGGCGGCTTCATCACCGAGCACTACGGCAACCCGGCCGCGGGCCTGCATTCGATTCAGCTGGAGATCAACCGCGCGCTCTACATGGACGAGCGCCGTTACGAGCGCTCGGCGAATTTCCCGCAGGTCGCCGCCGACATGGTGATCCTGGCCGATCGCTTGGCGGCCTTGCCGCTGGAGGAGCTGCGGCCCTATCGCGCCGCTGCCGAGTGACGGCGGTCGCGCACCCTGTCTACCGCATAGCAGCATCCCGGTTGGCGCATGGCCGATCGGCGGGGGCTTGCGGTCCTAGTCCGAGCTTCGGCCCGCCAGGCGCGCCCGGATCGGCGCACGGGGAAAACATCGGCAAAAAAAGGGCCGCTCGCGGGTGCAAGCGGCCCAAGTCTAGGGAGGAAACGCCCAAGGAGGGCGGCGGGAACGCGACAACAATCGCGATACCGCGCTGCAGCAATATGCCACCGCGCCGCACAAAAGGCAAGTCCCGATTCCGCCTGCCCCTTCGAAGGAGCCCCTCCGTGGCGAAATGAACACAGTCCGACCTGGAGGCTGCGCGCCGGCCCCATCGCGGTTGCCGATCGTACGCGGCTTCGTTAGTGCGAGAGGGTCCAGGAAAACATTCCATGACGGCAGTCGATTTCGGAAGCTTCGTCGAGGAGCTGGCGGCGAAATCCGGCGAAGTGATCCTGCCGTTCTTCCGCACCTCGCTGAGCATCGACAACAAGGGCACGGTCGGCCGCTTCGATCCGGTCACGGCGGCGGATCGCGCCGCCGAGGCCGCGATGCGCGCGCTCATTCACAAGGCGTTTCCCGAGCACGGCATCGTCGGCGAGGAATACGGCAGCGAGCATCCCGATGCCGAATACGTCTGGGTGCTCGATCCGATCGACGGCACCAAATCCTTCATCTGCGGCATGCCGGCGTGGGGAACGCTGATCGGGCTGACAGCTTTACGGGAGACGGCGAGGCGGCGCGCTATCGCGGCCCGGCCGGGGACCGCGAGCTCTGCGTGCGTCCCTGCGCCGCGCTGGACGAGGCGGTGCTGTTCACCACGAGCCCGCTGTTGATGTCGGAACAGGATCGCGGCGCGTTCCGCCGCGTCGAGCAGCGCGTGCGGCTGTCGCGCTATGGCGGCGATTGCTACGCCTATTGCATGCTGGCGGCCGGACACATCGATCTCGTCATCGAGACCGAGCTCAAGCCGCACGATATCGTCCCGCTGGTTCCGATCATCACCGGCGCCGGCGGCGTGCTCACCGCCTGGGACGGCGGTCCTGCCCTGTCCGGCGGCCGCGTCCTCGCCGCGGGCGACCGTGTCGTGCATGCAGCCGCGCTGAAACTGCTTCAGGCATGAGATCGTAGGGTGGGTTGAGCGGAGCGAAACCCACCGTCGGCGGAACATTGGGCCGCGCTGCGCTTGACCCACCCTACGGCTGTCCTTCGTCATCCGAACAACGGCGTCCCCGGCACGAAGGCGTCGAACGCCGCCCAGAACTGCGTGCGGTGGCGGTCCTGCTCCATCAGGATCTCGTGGCGCGCTCCGGCGATCACCAGATGCGAGCCCACGCGCAGCCGGGTCGCGAATTTCCCGGTGAGCGGCGTCGACACGACCTCGTCCTGACCCGCGGCCACGATCAGGATCGGCTGGCGGATGCGCTCGGGATATTGCGGCTCGCCGAACTCGCGCATGGTCCGGTAGGCGGCGTCGACCCAGGCGACCGTCGGCGAGCCCAGCCCCAGCATCGGCTCGGCATCGACGATCGCCGCGGTGCGCGCGTAGCGCACGGGATCGGAGCTGAGCACATTGCCGACGAACGGCAGCGAGGCCACCGCGATCGACCCGCCGCCCGGCACATAGGAGCGGCCGAACCCGACGAGCCGCAGGGTTCGGGCGGTGACGGCGGCAAAGCGCGCGCCGGCGCGTCCGGCAAGCCCGATCATCGGCGCGCACAGCACAATGCGGTCGAACCAGCGGCGGCCTTTCTGGGCGGCACGGATCAGCATCGCGCACCCCATCGAGTGACCGAGCGCGAACAGCGGCGGCGGGCAATCCGGCAACACGATCTCCCGCACGAAAGTCTCCAGATCGACGTCGTATTCGGCGAAGCTGCCGACGTGGCCCTTGCGCGGATCGGGCAGCGCCCGCTCGGAGAGTCCCTGGCCGCGCCAGTCGATCATGGCGACCGCGAAGCCCCGCGCGCGGGCCTCGCCGACCACCTCGAAATATTTCTCGATGAACTCCGCCCGGCCCGGCAGCACCAGCAGCGTGCCCTTGCGCCCCTGGGGCGGAGCCCAGCGCGCGAAGCGCAGCGCGACGCCGTCCGGGGTCTTGAGGACCCCCGTGACCGCGCCCTCCGGGACGGGGTTCGCGGGGGTGGAGATGAGTGTCATCGGGGCTGCTGGCCTGGGGTGGGAAGCCGGCCCTTATAGCAGCCCGGCAAGGGGGCTCAATGCGCGGAGCTTCGCACAGGCTCGTCCCCTTGCAGCGGAAAATACCGGTACCCACATAATGTCCGTGCAGGCTCTATCGGCTGCACGAGAACGGTCCGACCGAAAGGTGGACCCCCGCATGTCGCTCAACCAAGGAGGTCATGCCATGCGAACATTCGATCTTGCTCCCCTCTATCGTTCGACCGTCGGTTTCGACCGGCTGTTTTCCCTGCTCGACCAGGTCGCAGGCGTCGACGGCGCGCCCAGCTATCCGCCCTACAATATCGAGCGGACCGGCGAGAACGCCTATCGCATCACGCTCGCGGTCGCCGGCTTCACCGAAGCCGACCTCTCGATCGAGAAGAAGGAAGACACGCTGACGATCCGCGGCGAGAAGCAGGTCAAGGACGAGAAGGCCGGCGAGGTGCTCTATCAGGGCATTGCCGCGCGCGCCTTCGAGCGCCGCTTCCAGCTCGCCGACCACGTCGAGGTCAAGGGCGCCACGCTGGAGAACGGTCTGCTTCACGTCGATCTCGTCCGCGAGGTCCCCGAGACGCTGAAGCCGCGCCAGATCCCGATCGGCACCCAGTCGGCGAAAATCATCGACGCCAAGGCCGCGAAGGCAGCCTGACGCCGGATCGCGAATGTTTGGGGAGCGCCCCGCTCGGCGGGGCGCTTTCTTTTTGACCTCGCAGGTCGTCGTCCCGGCCAAGCGAGCGCAGCGAGTGCGAGCCGGGACCCATGACCACCGTTAGAACAACTCACAAAACACCGTGTTCATGGGTTCCGGCTCTCGCGCTGCGCGCTCGGCCGGAATGACGTCGCCTGCGGAGTTCACTCCAACGATTGCACCGGCGGGAAGCTCGGCGCCTTCGGCGTGCTCCCGGTCGGCTTGGGATCCGCGGCACGCGATCCGGCCGACGGTCCGATCGTCACCACCGATGCATGGGGGCTCGCCGGCGCGGCCGCGGCCTTCGGCTCCGGTTTGTCGCCTTGAGACGCCGGTCGCGACCGCGGCACCGGCGGATACGGCTGGTCGGGATCCGCCCGGCCGATCATTCCCGGGGGCCGGAAATCCGGTCCCATCCACGGCATCTCGTAGGGCGCATAGGGCCGCGGCATGGCGCCGTAGACCCGCGGCGGCGGATAAACGCCGGGCGGGCCCGCCGCAATGACCCGCCGCACCGAGAGCACGTCGCCGAAGCGAGCGTCGACGATGACGCGGAGCTGCCTTCCGCGCGGATCGGCGGCGAGCACCGCATAAGTCAGCCCCTGGCGGACCGGCCGGCCGGCCGGCACCAGCCCCATCGAGCGCACGATGGCGCTGATCTCCGTCGGCGGCAGCACGCCGCCGAAGATGGGCCGCAGCGGCTCGGCCAATGCGGAACTCGAGCCGAGCGCGACGAGGCTCGCCACCAGGATCGCTTGGATCTTCACGAGACTTCTCCCCGACGGAATCTTCGACCCCCAGAGAATCGGATTGGCTCACGATCGGCCTCGATTGAGGCGGAGCTTGGGCGGGCCGATCACTCTGCGCAGTCGTTCCGGGGCGCCGTGAAACGGCGAACCCGGAACCTGTGACCACAGAAGCATCGCTGTTCATGGATTCCGGACAGCCGCTTTGCGGCTTCCGGAATGACGCCGCACGACATCGACAAATTCCTCCACATCCTCCGCGCGTGTGGCGAACGACGTGACGAGGCGCACCAGCACCTCATCGGACCCCAAGGCGACGCCGGCGCGCAGGCTGTCGGTCGCCCATGGATGATAGCTCGCGCCCGCTTGCCGGAGCCGCCGGTCGAGATCGTGAGAAAACTTCACGAATACTTCGTTGGCCTCGACCGGCCATAGCGCCGAACAACCGGCCGCGGCCAATCGCGCCGCGAGCAGATCGGCCATCGCATTGGCGTGACGCGCGAGCGTGAGCCAGAGATCGTCCGTCAGATAGGCTTCGAGCTGCGCCGCCAGGAAGCGGTGCTTGGAGAGAAGGTGTCCGCCGCGCTTGCGCCGCTCGGCCAACCCGGCGGCGCGTGCCGGATCGAACACCAGCACGGCCTCCGCCGCGAGCGCGCCGCCCTTGGTGGCGCCGAAGGACAGCACGTCGACGCCGAGCTTCCAGCTCGCCGCCGCGGGCGCAAGGTTCTGGCGCACGAGCGCATTGGCAAACCGCGCCCCATCGACATGCACCAGCATGTTTTTGGCATGCGCCAGCTCCGCGAGCCGGCGCATCTCATCCGGGGCATACAGCGTTCCGGCCTCGGTCGCCTGGGTGAGCGAGAGCGCCGCCGCGGTGACATGATGCGGACCGCCCCACGGCAGGCGCTTGAGTGCCGCCTCCAAGGTCGCGGCCGGGATCTTGCAGGCTTCGCCCGCAAGCGCGATCAGTTTGAGCCCGCCGCCGAAGAATTCCGGAGCGCCGCATTCGTCGGTCGCGAGATGACATTCCTCATGGCACAGCACGGCTCCCCAGGGCGGCGCGATGTGCGCCAGCGCCAGCGCGTTCGCGGCGGTTCCGGTCGGCACCAGGAACGCCGCGAGCTCGTGCTCGAAGATTTCGGCCAGGCGTCGCTCCAGCCGTTTCGTGATCGCATCCTCGCCGTAGCCGAGCGCGAAGCCGTCGTTGGCGCGGCCGATCGCCGCGAGGATCGCGGGCGCGATCCCGGCGGCATTGTCGCTGGCGAAATGCATACGTCTCTCCCCTCGTGTCCGGGCGCGGCGCAGCATGAAGTGGTGCGCTGCTGAACCGGGGAACGCCACTCCGTGGGCAACCCCATTGCGCTCAACGCCGCATCCGTGTTCCTCTTGTTGCGTCCAGGAATCCTTCGCCGCAACAATCGGCAAGGAAAAGGCCGGGTTTGCCCGGCCGAGCCTTGCGTTCGGGGTCGAGATTTGACATATTAGGACAGTAATGCTGTCCCAATTGGCGGTCCGCGCCGCCAGACCGGAAGCGATCCGGCAAAAATGCGCGGGAGAGCGCGCCTTGCGCGAAGGGCTTGCGCAAGGCCGTTCGGAAGCGATCCCGAAAGGGTCCGCGGCTCGGGTAAAGCCGCCTATTCACGAGGAGGGATTCCGTCCGCATCGAGGCGTCCAGCGGCGCCGCGGGCGAGGAGGGTGCGCCGAAACCCGGTTTCGCGCGTTCCGGAACGAGAGGAGGGTGCCATGAGGGCGACACGCTTCCCGGATCGGGCCAGCGCTTCGCAGGCGGAGCAGGCGGATGCCCGCGCGGCATTGCGTGCCGCCGGCACGCCTTCCGGACTCTACGATCCGGCGCTGGAAAAGGATTCCTGCGGGGTCGGCTTCATCGCCGACATCAAGGGCCGCAAATCCCACAAGATCGTCGACGACGCGCTGAAAATCCTGCTCAACCTCGAGCACCGCGGCGCGGTCGGCGCCGACCCGCGGGCCGGCGACGGCGCCGGCATTTTGGTGCAGATCCCGCACAAGTTCTTCGCGCGCAAGGCCGCCGAGCTCGGCATCGACCTGCCCGAGCCCGGCCATTACGCCGTCGGCCACGTTTTTCTGCCGCGCGACCCGCAATGGCGCCAGGTGATCCTCGACATCTATGCCGAGGTGGTGGCGCGCGAGGGCCAGGTGCTGCTCGGCTGGCGCGAGGTGCCGAGCGACAACGCCTCGCTCGGCGCGGCGGTGCTGCCGACCGAGCCGGTGCACATGCAGGTGTTCGTCGGCCGCGGCAAGAACGTCAAGACCGACGACGAGTTCGAGCGGCGCCTGTTCATCCTGCGCAAGGTGATCTCCAACGAGGTCTACAACCGGCGCGAACGGCATCTCGCCGATTACTACATGGTCTCGCTCTCGTGCCGCACCCTGGTCTACAAGGGCATGTTCCTGGCCGACCAGCTGTGCAAATATTATCCGGATCTGCACGAGCCGGATTTCGAATCCGCTCTGGCGCTGGTGCATCAGCGCTTCTCGACCAACACGTTCCCGACCTGGTCGCTCGCGCACCCCTACCGGATGATCGCGCACAACGGCGAGATCAACACGCTGCGCGGCAATCTCAACTGGATGGCGGCGCGGCAGGCCTCGGTCTCCTCCGAGCTGTTCGGCGACGACATTTCCAAGCTGTGGCCGATCTCCTACGAGGGCCAGTCCGACACCGCCTGTTTCGACAACGCGCTGGAATTTCTGGTGCGCGGCGGCTATTCGCTGGCGCACGCGGCGATGATGCTGATCCCCGAGGCGTGGGCCGGCAATCCGCTGATGAGCGAGGAACGCCGCGCGTTCTACGAATATCACGCCTCGCTGATGGAGCCGTGGGACGGCCCGGCCGCGATCGCGTTCACCGACGGGCGCCAGATCGGCGCCACGCTCGACCGCAACGGCCTGCGCCCGGCGCGCTGGTTCGTCACCTCGGACGATCTCGTCATCATGGCGTCGGAGGCCGGCGTGCTGCCGGTGCCGGAGGAGACCATCGTCCGCAAATGGCGGCTGCAGCCCGGCAAGATGCTGCTCGTCGATCTCGTCGAGGGCCGCATCATCTCCGACGACGAGCTCAAAGCCAGCCTCGCGGGCCGCCATCCTTACGGCAAATGGCTCAAGCGCACCCAGATCGTGCTCGAGGATCTCCCCCCGGTGCAGGCGCGCGAGGTGCGCACCAACGTCTCGCTGCTCGATCGCCAGCAGGTGTTCGGCTACAGCCAGGAGGACCTGCAGATCCTGCTCGAGCCGATGGCCACCACCGGCCAGGAAGCGGTCGGCTCGATGGGCAACGACACGCCGATCTCGGCGCTCTCCGACAAGCCGAAGCTGCTCTACACCTATTTCAAGCAGAATTTCGCCCAGGTCACCAACCCGCCGATCGACTCGATCCGCGAGGAGCTGGTGATGTCGCTGGTTTCCTTCATCGGGCCGCGGCCGAACCTGTTCGATCTCAAGGGCCTCGCCCACAGGAAGCGGCTCGAAGTGCGCCAGCCGATCCTCACCAACGGCGATCTGGAGAAGATCCGCCGCATCAGCCACGTCGAGGAGCAGTTCGACACCCGCACCCTCGACGTGAGCTATCCGGCCGAGCAGGGCGCCGCCGGCATGAAGGAGGCGCTCGCGAAACTGTGCGAGCGCGCGGAAAGCGCGGTGCGCGGCGGCTACAACATCATCGTGCTGTCCGACCGCCAGGCCGGGCCCGAGCGCATCCCGATTCCGGCGCTGCTGGCGACCGCGGCGGTGCATCATCACCTGATCCGCAAGGGGCTGCGCACCGCGGTCGGCCTCGTGGTCGAGACCGGCGAAGCCCGCGAGGTGCATCATTTCTGCTGCCTCGCCGGTTACGGCGCCGAGGCGATCAACCCCTATCTGGCGTTCGAGACGCTGATCGCCATGCGCGACCAGCTGCCGGAGAAGATCGACGAGAAGGAGATCGTCAGGCGCTACATCAAGTCGATCGACAAGGGCATCCTCAAGGTGATGTCCAAGATGGGCATCTCGACCTATCAGTCCTATTGCGGCGCGCAGATCTTCGACGCGGTGGGGCTCCGCAGCGATTTCGTCGAGCAATTCTTCTTCGGCACCCATTCGCGCATCGAGGGCGTGGGCTTGGACGAGATCGCCGAGGAGACCGCACGGCGGCACCGCGACGCCTTCGGGGATTCGCCGGTGCTGCGCCATGCGCTCGAGGTCGGCGGCGAATATCTGTTCCGGCTGCGCGGCGAGGCGCACGCCTGGACGCCGGAGACGGTGGCGACGCTGCAGCACGCGGTACGCGGCAACTCGCAGGACGAGTACCGCGCCTATGCAAGAATCGTGAACGAGCAGGCGGAGAAATATTTGACCATCCGCGGCATGTTCCGCATCAGGTCCGCCGCGGAGGATTCTCGCGCGCCGGTGCCGCTCGAGGAGGTCGAGCCGGCCAAGGACATCGTCAGGCGCTTCTCCACCGGCGCGATGTCGTTCGGCTCGATCAGCCGCGAAGCCCACACCACGCTCGCCATCGCCATGAACCGCATCGGCGGCAAGTCGAACACCGGCGAGGGCGGCGAGGAATCCGACCGCTACCGGCCGCTGCCCAACGGCGATTCCATGCGCTCGGCGATCAAGCAGGTCGCGTCGGGCCGGTTCGGGGTGACCACCGAATATCTGGTCAATTCCGACGTGATGCAGATCAAGATGGCGCAGGGCGCCAAGCCCGGCGAGGGCGGCCAATTGCCCGGCCACAAGGTCGACGCCGTGATCGCCAAGGTGCGGCATTCGACCCCGGGCGTCGGGCTGATCTCGCCGCCGCCGCATCACGACATCTATTCGATCGAGGACCTGGCGCAGCTGATCTTCGATCTGAAAAACGTCAACACTGCGGGCGACGTCTCGGTCAAGCTCGTCTCCGAGGTCGGCGTCGGCACGGTCGCGGCCGGCGTCTCCAAGGCGCGCGCCGACCACGTTACCATCGCGGGCTTCGAGGGCGGCACCGGCGCCTCGCCCCTGACCTCGATCAAGCATGCCGGCAGCCCATGGGAGATCGGCCTTGCCGAGACTCACCAGACCCTGGTGGCGAACCGGCTGCGCGGGCGCATCGCCGTGCAGGTCGACGGCGGCATCCGCACCGGCCGCGACGTCGTGATCGGCGCCATGCTCGGCGCCGACGAGTTCGGCTTCTCGACCGCGCCGCTGATCGCGGCCGGCTGCATCATGATGCGGGTGTGCCATCTCAACACCTGCCCGGTCGGCGTGGCGACCCAGGATCCGGTGCTGCGCAAGCGTT
>WNGH01008885.1_pt1 | contig 11615 bp, 8 predicted proteins | sample 5400631 | NCBI WGS metagenome assembly WNGH01 (sample SAMN13153373, study PRJNA577476) | soil metagenome | isolation source: 115 cm soil or saprolite under Garry oak tree replicate 1 | place: USA:California | collected 2016-06-15 | reverse complement strand
CTCGCGATGGAATCCTTACCGGACCGCGCTGCCCGGGGTTTACCTGTGCTCGGCGTCCACGCCGCCCGGCGGCGGCGTGCACGGCATGTGCGGCTCGGGCGCAGCCCGGGTGGCTCTCGCTGACCTGGGCGGTTCCTAGGTTGCCGCGTGCTAGGCGGCCGGCGCAATGCCCGTGGGGAGCTGCCCGGGTGCCCGCGATTCGGTCGGCGCGCAGGCGTGGGACGAGCTTCCTGCTCATGCTGACGCTGCCGGCCCGGCGGGTCAGCGGCGCTGCGCGGCGATGAGGTCCCGGTACCAGCCGTACGAGGACTTCGGCGTGCGCCGCTGCGTCTCGAAGTCGACATGCACGAGGCCGAAACGCTGGTGGTAGCCCTCGGCCCACTCGAAATTGTCGATCAGCGACCAGGTCAGGTAGCCGCGCACGTCGACCCCGGCCGTGATCGCCTCGTGCGCGGCCCGGAGATGGCCGTCCAGGTACCGGATCCGCGGCTGGTCATCGACGGTCCCGTCGTCGGCCACCGTGTCATCAACCGAACAGCCGTTCTCCGTGATGTAGACCGGCGGCAGCGCGCGGCCGTACCGCTCCCGCAGGAGCAGCAGCTGCTCGGTCAGCGCGGCCGGGACGACGGGCCAGCCGAAGGCGGTGACCGGATAGCCGGGCACTGCCTCCAGCTGGAACGGCAGCGGCGCGCCAGCCAGCGCGGACAGCCGGGTCGGGGCGTAGTAGTTCACCCCGAGCGCATCGACGGGCGCGGAGATCGCCGCCAGGTCTCCGTTCCGCACGCCGCCGGGGCCGTCGCCGCCGATCCCGAAGGCGGACAGGTCCGGGTAGGCGCCGAGCAGCACCGGGTCGGTGAAGAGCCGGTTGTGCAGGACATCGTAGGCGCCGGCCGCGGCCACGTCCGCGGGGCTGTCGCTGGCGGGCCAGGCCGGGCTGTAGTTGTTGGTGATCGCGACCTGCCGTGCCCCGGCCGAGCGGAGCGCGGCGCAGGCCAGGCCGTGCCCGAGCAGCAGGTGGTGAGCGGCGGGCAGCGCCCCGAGCAGCAGCGTCTTGCCCGGCGCATGGATGCCGAGCGCGTAGCCGTAGGCCATGACCACGAGCGGCTCGTTCAGCGTAATCCAGAGCGGTATCCGGTCGGCGAGCCGCGCCGCGGCGAGCGCCGCGTAGTCGGCGAACCGGTAGGCGGTGTCCCTGGCCAGCCAGCCGCCCTGGTCCTCGAGCGGCTGCGGGAGGTCCCAGTGGAACAGCGTGGGCACCGGCGTGATGCCGCGGGCGAGCAGCGCGTCGGCCAGCCGGTCGTAGAAATCGAGCCCGCGGTCATTGGCAGGACCGTGCCCCGGCGGCTGCACTCTGGGCCAGGCGATGGAGAACCGGTACGCGCTGATGCCGAGCCTGCTCATCAGCTCGACGTCCTCGCGCCAGCGATGATAATGATCGGCCGCGAGGTCGCCGGTATGGCCGTCGCGGACTGTCCCGGGCTGCCGGCAGAACGTGTCCCAGACCGAGTCACCCCGGCCGTCTTCCCGGACGGCGCCCTCGATCTGATACGCGGCCGTGGCGACGCCCCAGGCGAAGCCGGCCGGGAACCGCGGCATCGGCAGTCCGTTCACCCGATGATCGTATGCCGCCAGCGGGCCCGGCCGGCGGCGGCCGGGCAGCCCGTTGGATGTGGCGTTCAACGGCATCAGGCCCGCTCGGCGCCACATCGAGCGGGCCTCGGCGGCGCGGTGCTGCACTAGCCTCGGCAGATGGCCGACACCGCATTCGTTCCCGCCGATTTTGCCGTCCCCGGCGAGCTGATCTCGCCGCCGTTCCGGCTTGAGCCGCTAGGGCCGCAGCACAACAGCGCGGACTACGCCGCCTGGATGTCGAGCATCGAGCACATCAGTGCCACGCCCGGCTTCATCGGCCGCGACTGGCCGGACCCGGCGATGTCGGCCGAGGACAACCTCGCCGATCTGCGGCGGCACGCCGAGGATTTCGCCGGGCGGACCGGCTTTACCTACACGGTCACGGAGATCGGCAGCGGCGAGACCATCGGCTGCGTTTACATCTACCCGGCGGACGGCACGGACCACGACGCCGCCGTCAGCTCCTGGATCCGCGCTGACCGGGCCAGCCTGGACGTGCCCCTTTACCAGGCAGTCACCGCCTGGTTGTCGGCAGCCTGGCCGTTCCGCGCGGTCAGCTACCTGCCGCGTTGACCAGGGCGCCGCGTCAGGCGGTCGGCGCGCCGTCGGCTATGGCAGCGTCTACCTCGGCCTGGCGGGCGGCGAGCTCCGCCGCGTGCTTCTCCTCGTCGACTCGCTCGGCGATCTCCTCGTCGTCGCGCATCAGCGCCTCAAGGTCGGTCTTCGCCGCGTCGATGACGCCCAGGTCGGTGTAGGCGTGCCGGACCTTCGGGCCCCACAGCCCGATGTCCCTGACGCACGGCACGATCCTGGAGAACAGCAGGGTCCTGAACGCCTGCTGGACTGGTGAGTGCTCGGTGAACTCCATGCACTCGGCGACGTCGAAGCCCAGCCGCTCCCAGACCTCCTGCGCGCGGAACCGGTTGCGCATCAGATAGCAGCCCTCGACGATGAACTCCTCCCGGTCCGCGCGCTCGGCATCGGTGAGCCCGGCGTAATAGTCGCGCAGCGCCAGGCGGCCGAACGCGACATGCCGGGCCTCGTCCTGCATGACGTAGGCGAGCAGCTGCTTGGCCAGCGCGTTGTTGGCCATGTCGCGGTGCACGCCGAACGCGGCCAGCGCGAGGCCCTCGATCAGCACCTGCATGCCGAGGTAGGGCATATCCCAGCGGGAATCACTGAGCGCGTCGGCCAGCAGCTTCGCCAGGTCCGGGTTGACCGGGTAGTACAGGCCGATCTTCTCCCGCATGAACCTGGCGAACAGCTCGACATGCCGAGCCTCGTCCATCGCCTGGGTGGCCGCGTAGAACTTCGAGTCCATGTCGGGCACCGACTCCACGATGCGGGCCGCCACCGTGAGCGCGCCCTGCTCGCCGTGCAGGAACTGGCTGAACAGCCAGGCCGACAGGTGATGGCCGAGTTCCTTGCGATCGGCCTCGGACAGCCGTTCCCACTGCCGGGATCCGTAGATGGGGCAGAACTCGTCGCCCATCTCCATCACGTCCGTCGGGTCCACCGGGAGTTCCCAGTCGATCCGCTTGGCGGCATCCCACTGCTTGTCCTTGCCGCGCTGATAGAGATCGAGCAGCCGGGTTCGGCCGCTGTCGTATTCCCAGTTGAAGCGAGTCGCGCCGGTGACGGGAACATCCCAGGTACCGGGCGGGACTGGGGTCGTGTAGTGCTCATAGGTGCTCACGGCGGCTCCCGGGATGCTCGGCGGCGATCGCCGCCAGCTTCATTACTACCCAGTAGCTTGCGAGGGCGCAAGGGCTGGCGCCGGGCCGGGCGACAGCGGTTCGGATTTTCCGCGTCCGGGCGCGGACATCCAGGCCACTGATGATTGTCCACAGGCACGTCGGCCGGGCGGACCGCGACAGGGGCTGCCGGCGCCCCGGCCGGGGGCTACAGGTGCATCGGGTCCTCGTGCTCGGCGTGGCCGGCCAGCTCCAGCTGGAAGGTGGAGTGCTCCACGTCGAAATGCCCGCGCAGGCAGTCCTGAAGCCGGTCGAGCACTGCCCCGCTGCGGCCGTCAGCGAGGATCTCCGCGTCCACGACGACGTGCGCGGACAGCACGGGCAGGCCCGAGGTGATCGTCCAGGCGTGCAGGTCGTGCACGCCGCGGACGCCGCGCAGTTCCGTCATGTGGCGGCGGACCTCGGTGAGGTCGATGCCCCGCGGGCTCGCTTCGAGCAGCACGTCGATGGCCTCCCGCAGCAGCCGCCAGGTCCTCGGCAGGATCAGCACGGCCACGGCCAGCGATGCGATCGGGTCGACGCGGGCCAGCCCGGTGACGGCGATCACGACCCCGGTGACGATGACGGCTGCGGCGCCAATGGCGTCCGATGCCACCTCAAGGAAGGCGCCGCGCAGGTTGAGGCTCTCCGCCTGGCCGCGGTGGAGCAGCAGCAGCGAGACACCGTTGGCGGCGAGCGCGATGACGCCGAACACCACGACGAGCTCGCTGTGGATCGCGGGCGGCGCCATCAGCCGCCGGATGGCCTCGGTGAAGATAAACGCCGCCATGCCGAACAGCAGCACCGCGTTCACCATCGCGGCCAGGATCTCCGCCCTCGCGTAGCCGAACGTGCGGCGCGCGGTGGCCGGCCTGGCCGCGAAGTACGCCGCCAGCAGGGACAGCCCGACGCCCGCGGCGTCCGCCGTCATGTGCGCCGCGTCGGCGAGCAGCACCAGCGAGCCGGTGACGATGCCGCCGGCGACCTCGGCGACCGCGATCAGCGTGGTCAGCGCGAGGACGGCGGTGAGCGCGCTCCGGTGCCGCCCGGTCGCGGTGATCCCGTGCGCGTGTGCGTGCCCGTGCCCGGACAGGCCGGGCCGTGGCGTGCCCTGTGCCGTCATGTCTCCTTGCCGGGGCGCCGTCGGCCACGCCGTGACTTGTCTTCATCGTGCCCGGACGGCCGCGGCGCATTCACGCTGCCGTGGGCAAGCAGCTCATAGGCGGGGTTGATCATGACGGGACCGCCGTCGCCCAGGCCCACCGGCCCGCGGAATCGCACCCGGGCGCCGCAGTCGAGTCCGGGAATGTGCGACCGGCCGTAGAAGAGCGCGGTCAGCTGCCCGGTTGAGTCCGCGATCTCGGTGGCGAGCACGGTGTTGTGCTCGACCGGGCGGATCTCGACCGCGAAGATACGGCCCTCCACGGTTGCCCGGCCTGGCTTGACCAGGGAACCGATTTCAGCGACGCCCGGTGGCGGAACTGGCCGGTCGTAGGCATCGGCCGCGGATACGGCCGGGCCCGACCCGGCGGCAGGTCCAGCCTCGGCGCCGGCCTCGGCGCTCTGCCTGGCCTCGGCGCTCTCCCCGGCGTCAGCCTCGGCACCGTCCCTGCCGCCAGCGACGGCATCAGCCGTCGGCTGGTCGCTGCGTGCTGGCTCGTCAGCGCCCGCCGGCTGGCCGGCCGGCCCGGGCCTTCCGCGGCCTCCCGGCTCTCCGGCGGCTGCCGCGGGCTGGCCAGCCGGCTCCGGCGGGCGGGCGGATCCGGGTTTGCTGCCCGGCACTGGCGCCGTTGGCTGCGTAACTCCCTGGTCTTCGGCAGGCTTCGCGCCCGGACCGCCTTCCCCGGTCGTCGTGGACTGCCGCTCGTGCAGGGTTTCCAGCCTGCTTTTGACGTCGAACGGCACGATGGTGGCCGCCGCGTACGGAATCCTGCTGACCACCCTGGCGATCTTGTCCGCGGTCCCATCGTGCAGCAGCCGGCCGAGCAGCGGCGAGTAGCTGCGCCGGGGCAAGATCGCGGTGACCCCCACGCCCGGCAGTGCCGCCTCCGCGCTGACCAGTTCCGCCGCGCACCTGGCCAGCCGCCGGTCAGGGCAGTCGATGAAGTCGAGCGTGATGCCGGTGTTGCCGTTCAGCCAGTCATGGCGCAATGTCGCCGCCTGGGCGGTGTCGATGACCAGGTGTACAGCGCGCAGGGTGGTTGGCCGCAGGCTGCGCGCGTAGCGCAGGGCGGCAATGGTCGCCAGGTCGAATTCGTCGACGAAGACGTAGGCCGTGCGGCGCGCGTAGGTGGGCGGTTCGGGTGGCCGCTTCTTCCGCTGGCTGCCGATGCGCTCAAGGACGCTGGCCTCCATCCGGTACTGCCGGTTGAGCCTGATGAAGGCGACCACCAGGATCGGGAAGATTATGACGACGAGCCAGGCGCCCTCGGTGAACTTGACGATCGCGAAGATCACGACGACGAGGCCCGTGTAGACCGCGCCGATGACGCTGATGACGGTGTGGTACCGCCAGTCGGGGCCCTTGTGCCGTCGGTGGTAGCGCGCCATGCCGAAGCCGGCCATCGTGAAGCCGGTGAACACGCCGATCGCGTAGAACGGGATCAGCTTGTTGACCACCGCCCCGACGACGATCAGCAGGGTCAGCGAGACCACGGTGAGTACGATGATGCCGCTGGAGAACACCAGGCGGTGGCCGCGCTTGGTGAGCCAGCGGGGCAGGAACGAGTCCTCGGCGACGAAGCTGGCCAGGTACGGGAACCCGCTGAAGCTGGTGTTGCCGCCGGTGAACAGGATGAACGCGGTCCCGGCCTGGACCGCATAGAAGAGCACCCAGCCGAGCACGGTGTGGCCGAAGATCAGCTTCGCTTCCTGCGCGAGCACCGTCGGGTAGCCGTTCTGATACGGCACCGCGCGGGTGGCGTGCGCCAGCCACGAGATGCCCGCGATCAGGAAGGCCACGATGGACCCCTGGATGACCAGTATCTGGCGGGCGTTGCGGCCCTCCGGCGGCCGCAGCGCGCTGACCGCGTTGGAGACCGCCTCGATGCCGGTCAGCGAGGAGCCGCCGTTGGCGAACGCCCGCGCCAGCACGAAGACAACGGCCAGGGTCAGCAGGCCGGAGCCGGGAGTCCCTTTGCACCCGTTGCAGTACGCCCCGGCCGCTACATGCGCCTGTGGCAGGCCGGTCGTGACCTGGCGGAACAGGCCGACGACGATCATGAGGCCAACGGATCCGGAGAACATGTACGTGGGCAGCGCGAACGTCCGGCCCGCCTCCCGGATACCGCGGAGGTTCCCGTAGCACATGATCAGGATCGCGATCACCGAGATGATCAATACGATCTTGCCGCCGATCACCGGGGTGTTGCTGAGCTGCGGGAACGCGGACACGATCGCCGCGCTGCCCCCGGCCGTCTGGACCGCGACCGTGACCACGTAGTCGATCAGCAGCGCGACCGCGGCGACCTGGGCCACCCGCGGGCCGAAGTTCTCCCTCGCGACCACATACGAGCCGCCGGCCCTGGTGTAGACGGACACGACCTCGCGGTAGAGCAGGACCACGAGCGCGATCCCGAACAGGACGACGCCGGTCATCGGCAGCAAGATCGCGAAGGCCGCCGTGTAGCCCAGGACCTGCACCAGCTCGATCAGGATTTCCTCAGAACCGTAGGCAGCGGAGGAGATCCCGTCGCAGGACAGCACGCCGAGGGCAAGCGGCCTGGACAGACGCTCCTCGGCCAACTGCTGGTTGATCAGCGGCGGGCCGAGCAGGCGCCGCTTGATCGAGTACCCGAGGCCCTCTGGCAGGTCCCTGGCAGTCCCGAGGAGACTGCCCGCTCTGCGCATCGCCACCCCGCTGCGGCCTCCGCTCGATCGCGCCACCGAGTTGTCACGGCTATGAATACTGAAGTCACGCTCGGGACTGCGCGGCTTCTTGGTGCAGTTAGAGTATCCGCGCTGGCGTGTGGGAAGCCGAGGCCGTGCGGCCAGGCGGAGGCCGTTTTAACGCCGTATTAACTCGCGGCGGGCATGGTGAGCCGGGCTGCGCACCGTGGCAGGCTGGCCGATAGAAACTGGGCTGGCCCGGTAGGGGAAAGAAGGGGAGCCGCCGGGCTACCTGAGCAGAGAGGCAACGCCATGACCACGACACCGGCTGCGCCGGCCCCGCAGGCAGGCAGCGCGCGCACGCTGCACCTGTCCGAACTGCTGCGGCGCCCGCTCACCGACCGGGGGGGCGAGTCGCTCGGGCGGCTTTCCGATGTCATCGTCCGGCTCCGCGGCGCGGAGTACCCGCTGGTGACTGGTCTGGTCGCGACGGTTGGCGGCCGGGAGGTCTACGTGCCGATCGGGCAGGTCAGCTCGTTCAACGGAGAGGTGCTGAAGCTAACCAGCGCCAAGCTCGACCTGCGCAGGTTCGAGCGGCGCGACGGTGAGGTGCTGCTCCGCGCGGACGTGCTCGGGCACCGGCTGATCGACGTGCAGCGCGCGCACCTGATCAGGGCGGCCGACCTGGAGCTAGAGCAACGGGGCGGCGACTGGGTGCTCAGCGGCGTGGACACCCGTCGGCGGGCGCGCCGGTTCCTCGGCCTCGGCCCCGCCGTCAGGGAGCCGGCCAGCCACCCGTTCCGCGAATGGGGCAAGTTCGAGCCGCTTATCGGCCATTCGGGCAGCGCGCTGATGCGCGGCCCGTTCGCGCGGATCCGGCGGCTGAAGCCTGCCCAGATCGCCGACCTGATCGAGGAGGCTTCCAAGGAGGAGGAAACCGAGATCCTCGGTCACGTGCACGCGGATCCGGAGCTTGAGGCCGATGTCTTCGAGGAGCTTGACGAGGACCTGGCCACCCGGCTGCTCGGCGCCCGCACGGACACCGAGATCGCCGGGGTGCTGGCCCGGATGCGTGCCGACGACGCGGCGGATGCCATCGCCGAGCTGCCGCAGCGCCGCCGCCAGCCGGTACTCGACCTGCTGCCGCCCGGCCAGCGGACCAAGGTGCTGACGCTGATGGGGTTCAACCCCACGAGCGCCGGAGGCCTGATGGGCGTCGACTTCCTGGCCGTTCCTGCCGGAGTCAGCGTCCGGCAGGCGCTGGATGCGGTCAGCCAGTCGACCGGCCTGCAGCCCGAGGCGCTGACCAGCGTGCATGCGCTCGATGAGCGCGGCAGGCTCTGCGGTGTCGCCAGGCTGGTCACTATCGTCCAGTCGGACCCGGCTGCCTGCCTCAGCGACATCTACGACGATGATCCGGTGCGGGTCGGCGCGGACACCGACGTGGTCGATGTCGCGGTGCTGATGAGTGACTACAACCTGATCACCGTCCCGGTCGTGGACGACCGCCGCAGGATGATCGGCGTGATAACGGTGGACGACGTCCTCGAGGTCACCCTGCCCGAGGACTGGCGGCGGCGCGAGGCCGCGCAGCCGCCGGACGCGCACCGCGGCGAGCCGACGTGAGCGATGCGCCCGGGCGACAGGTTCCCGGCGGGCAGCGGCCCCCAGGCGAGCGGCGGCCTCCGCGCCCGCGTTGCCGCAATTGCGTACGCTCGGCTAACCTGGGAGATCGCGTCCGCGCTATCGCCAGAGCCAGGGCGCCCGTGTCAGGCCCGAGCGGAGGAGGTGGGGGTCATGCCAGGCGAAAGTACCAGCAGTAGTTCGAGCGATCCTCACGAATCCGCGCAGACCTCGCAGCGCTGACCGCACGTGCCGGCCCCCGGATGCCTCCGGGGCCGAGTCGGCCTGGACAGCCCTGAAGCTCCCGGATCGCCGGCTGACTGCTGCCCGCCGTGACTGAGCGGCGGTAGCTGAGTCCCGCGAGACATCCGTTCGGCATCTATGTTCGCCTGCCCGGCGGCGCACGTCGCACTGTGCGCACGGCCGGGCCCGGCGGGCTGCTTCGGCCAGCGGTGCCGGGTCTGTGCCCGAAGCCCCCAGGGGCAGATCGGGAGACCTGTCATGCCACGATTCCTGTTCTCCCCGGCGCCGCGGGCACGCCTGGCCGCAGCCGTCAGGCTGCCTCGCCGCGTCCTGCTGCCCGCGTTCGCCGGAGCCGCCGAGGGCACCGGCGCGGTTCCCATGGTCAAGGCCGTCGGCAGCGTCCCGGCCAGCACGATCGCAGCGAGCATCGCCACCAGGCCGCCCGCAGAGCCACCGTCAGCCACGCTGCCGTCGGTCACGCGACGGGCACCGCCACGACGGGCACCGGCACGACAGGCGCAGCCACGACAGGCACCGCCCCGGCGGTCACGGCGCAGCTGGACGACATCGAGGGCGCCTTCGGCACGCTCCGGGCCGGCGCACACGACGAGCCCGCCAGCTGGTCGCGGCGGCTGCGGTGCCTGCTCGCGATCATGGGCCCGGGCCTGATCGTGATGTTCGGCGACAACGATGCAGGCGGTGTTTCCACGTACGCCCAGGCTGGGCAGGACTACGGCACCCGGCTGCTGTGGGTCCTGGTGCTGCTGCTACCCGTGCTCATCGTCAACCAGGAGATGGTCGCCAGGCTCGGCGCGGTCACCGGGGTCGGGCACGCCAGGCTCATCCTGGAGCGGTTCGGCCGGTCGCTGGCCGCGTTCTCGGTCGGCAACCTCATGTTGCTCAACGGGCTGATCATTGTCACCGAATTCATCGGCGTCGCGCTGGCCGGCAGCTACTTCGGGCTGCCGCGGTGGCTCAGCGTGGTCTGCGCCGCGGCCCTGCTGGTCGGATTCACCATCAGCGGCAGCTACCGGCGCTGGGAGCGCTGGATGTACGCACTGATCGCGGTCAATGCCGTTGTCATCCCGCTGATCCTGATCGCGCACGTCAAGGCAGTCCCGGTCGCGCATGGCCTCATTCCCGGGCTGCCCGGCGGGCTGAATGCGCGTGTCCTGCTGCTGGTCATCGCCATCGTGGGTACCACGGTGGCGCCGTGGCAGCTGTATTTCCAGCAGTCCATCGTGGTGGACAAGCGGATCACGCCGCGGTGGATCGCCTACGAGTGGGCTGACACGGTGATCGGCTCGTTCGCCGTGGTGATCGGCGCGGCGGCGCTCCAGGCGGCATGTTCGCGCTGCTGCTGCTCGACGCCTCGCTGATCGGCGCCGCGGCGGTCACCCTGGCTACCTCGTTCGCGCTCGGCGACCTGGTCGGCGCCAGGCACTCACTGCAGCGCAGCATCTCCGATGCGCCGCTGTTTTACAGCTTCTACGCGTTCTTCCTCGCTGCGGCCGGGGCCGTCGTGCTGATTCCCGGCGCGCCGCTCGGCCTGATCACGGAGGGGGTGCAGGCGCTTGCCGGGGTGCTGCTGCCCGCTTCCACCGTCATCCTGATCATGCTCTGCAACGACAAGGAGATACTAGGGCCATGGGTGAACAAGCCCTGGCTAAACGGGGTGGCCGGGGCCATTGTCGGAGTCCTGGTGCTGCTGTCCCTGACACTCACGGCGGCCACCCTGTTCCCGTACCTGACCGGCAGGCAACTCGCCGCCATGCTGACTGGCGGGGCGGTGCTCGGCCTCGGCCTTGCCGCGGGCTGGTTGCTAGCGCGGCTGATCTCAGCCAGGCGGCGGGCGCTGGTCCGGCTGGAGGCGGGCAGGGCTGACGGAGCAGCGCTGGCCGCCGATCGGCTCACCTGGCGGATGCCGCCGCTGGCGCTGTTGCGCCAGCCGGCCTGGTCGGCGCGGCGCAGGATCGGCATGATCTGCCTGCGGTGCTATCTCGTCGGCGCGGTACTGCTGGTCATCCTCAAGATCGTCCAGCTCGCGGCGGTGCAATGACCTCATCGCCGCGCGCCGAACTTGCAGCAAGCACTGAACTCGCGGCAAGCACTGAGCTCGCGGCAAGCACTGAGCTCGCGGCAACCGCTGAAGCCGCGGCCGAGCCGCGCGGAGGCCGGCGCCTCCTTCGGTACGCTGCCACCGAGGCGCCAGCATCCGCGCGCCACGGGCACCATAACTGAGGAAGTTGGCGGACACTCATGGACGTGACAGGCGATCGGCAGGGCTCGACTAGCTTCGGCTTCGCTGAGGGCGGTGTCGAGGTCGCCACCGAGGCGGGCTCCAAGGAGGACAGCGACCACGTGATCACGATTCGCGATGCCAAGAACCCGGACGGCCCGAAGCTGGTCTTCACCCCGGCGGAATGGCAGGCCTTCGTCGCCGGGGTCAAAGACGGCGAATTCGACCTGACCTAGATCCGGCCTAGCCTAGAGTTGCCACCCGTGAGCGGAACGCACATTACGGCGTCGGCCGCCCCCGGCGGCGCGGGACAGGCG
>WNGH01008310.1_pt1 | contig 11615 bp, 10 predicted proteins | sample 5400631 | NCBI WGS metagenome assembly WNGH01 (sample SAMN13153373, study PRJNA577476) | soil metagenome | isolation source: 115 cm soil or saprolite under Garry oak tree replicate 1 | place: USA:California | collected 2016-06-15 | reverse complement strand
GCGCCGGCGCCTTTGAAGATTGCGCGTCCCGGACCATAGCGACGATGCGAGCCAGCGCCGTATCGGCGCCGACTTTGGTCGCGCGGAACCGGAACGCGCCCTGCTGGTTGCGCGACCCGCCCACCACCTCGTCGCCGGGCCGCTTCGCGACCGGCACCGGCTCTCCGGTGAGCATCGATTCATCTACGTAGCTCGTGCCTTCGGTCACGACGCCGTCCACTGGGATGGTATCTCCCGGCCGAACCGCAAGGACGTCACCCACCGCGACGGCTGCGAGCGGCACTTCGTCTTCGTGCCCATCGCGCACCCGCCGCGCGGTGGGCGGTGCGAGCTCGAGCAGCGCTTCGACCGCCCGGCCGGTGGCGAAGCGGCTGCGCATCTCCAGCCAGTGGCCGAGCAGGCTGAAGGCGGTCAGCATCGCCGCGGCATCGTAGAACGGCTCGCCCGGGAATCCGAATGTGACTGCGGCCGAGTAGACGTAGCTCACCAGGATGCCGGTCGCGATCAGGGTCATCATGGTGAGCTCGCCCTGTCGCAGCGAGCGCGCCGCGGACGAGACGAACGGCCACGCGCCCCACCAGACGACGACCGAGGTCAGGACGAAACTCAGGAGTCCGGGTGACAGCCCGAAGGGCGGCGCGAGCTCGCGGCCGAACAGCGACGTGCCAAGCGGCGAGTAGAGGACGATCGGGACGGTGAGAATCGCCGACCCGATGAAGCGGCGCAGCATGTCCTGCACCATGTGCGCTCCGTGCCCGGCGTGCGCATCTGGCGCGTGGTGGTGGCGATGTTGTCCCATCGACGACGTCACTGCCGCAGCCGTCGCGGCGGACGCTTGTAATCTTCCGGAATCTCCAGGGCGGGTGCAAGCGGCGGCAGGAATTCGAGTCTCGGGTAAACCCGATCCCGCCACGATACCGCGAAGCATTCCCCGCGGTCTCTCGGCGTCCACGTCGTCCCGTCTGCGTAGTCCACGCGGCTGGGGTACACGGCCCACCCGATAATCCCGTCGTTGTGGAAGTAGTCGATCAATCCCTTGGCGCGGAAGTAGTCGTCGAGCTCCAGGGTCTTGTCCTCGTCGCCCCCGATCGATGTGGCCCACGTCCACTCATCGGCAAAGCCGTGAATGTTGTTGACGGTGAGCGCCAAATACTCGGCGCGCAGGCGCAGCCCGGAAATCGCTTTGCCGGGCTGGTTCGACACCCGGACCGTGAACTTCCCGGGCGTGGACCAGAAATCGGGCGACAGACGCAGCGGGCACGCGCGCGGCCGCTCGTGGATCGTGAACGTCGCCATCATGCCATTCTCCATGTGCTCGGCGACCTGGCAGTGGAACAGCCAGGTCCCGACGTTGTCAGCGTTCATGTCGACGCTGACCATGCTCGCGGGCAGGAGCTCGACCACGTCGGTGTAGCGATCACCACCACGCACCGTGTTGCCATGCCAGTGTGCGGTGTGCACGTCGTTTTCATCACCCATGCCCAGCAGGTGCCAGCGGACCCGCTCCCCCTTGATCATGGCGAGACCGGGTACGTTGCCGAAGATGTAGCCATTGATGGTGTAGAAGAAACCTTCGGGCCTGCCCTGCAGCTCGTCGAAGATCATGAACATCGTGACGAACTCACGGCCGACGTCCCTGGGCGTGCCATCGGGCTTGGCTTTGCCGCGGGCCGTGACGATGATCGGCCCCATGAGACCCAGGTTCGCCTCTACGGCCTCGTCGACGTGCGAGTGGTACACCCAGACGACCGAGCTGGGACCGTTGGGCAACGGGCCGCTCTCCGAGTCGGCGACCCAGCGGTACCGGAACCGTCCCCCGGGAAGGATCCGCGCCCCCGCGCCGAAGGGAGCGTACAGCGCGCCTTCGCTGGCCTTGTCGTACCGCAAGCCATGCGGGTGCATTCCATGCGGCTTGTCCGAGCGGTTCAGGAAATCCACGATGATCGTATCGCCCAGCTCGGCACGGATGATCGGTCCGAGCAACCCCAGCCATGACGGCTGTTCCTTCGGCGTGGAGAAGGACGTGTCTGTGTACTCCACGTAGCGCGTCTTCTTCCACGTCGTGCCTGCGTGGCGCGGGTCGGGGAGCAACATGTCCGAGTGAATCAGGTCATTCCTGCTGGGCGCATAGTCCCACGTCGTATCCTGGGCAGCGATGTAGTAGTGGCGCGTGGCGCCTCCTGAGGACGGTGGTTTGGCGTCGACGAGCATGAGGAGCACCAGGCAGAGCGGATACTTGATCCTTGTCATTCGAATACTCCCTTGTATGGATAACGGCGGCCTCCCCTTAGTCATGGGAGCCTCCGTGCATGCCCGGCATGCCGTGCATCTTCATTTCGCCTGCGCGGGCGCCTGCCGGCCGCAGTTGGAGATAGATCGCCGCTCCAAGCGGCGTGCGGCTCCCATACGCGCCACCGAGGCTCGAGGGCACGAAGTTGAGCGACCCGCGCATGCCCACGCCGGCGGCGAGCCCTGCGACGGTGCCGACGGTCCTCAGGTAGCCGAGAACTAGCGCGCCGACATCGTACTCCGTCGTCGGCGGCACGGATGCAACCACGAGCTCCTCGGCGCTCTTCTGCACGTACTCGACGCGCCCGAACAACGAGTTCGTCCCGTCCAGATCGACGGTGCTCTCCACCAGCACGCTCGACGCGAGTCGTCCGGTCCCGATCTGGTCGTTCGCGCCGTAGATCAGCGCGCTCGACCACGTCCCGCCCGTGCCGACCGGCTGCGTGATCAGCGCAGCCGCTCCCACTCGGTGGAGGGATTCGTCGGGGTGGAGGCCTTCGGGACTCTTCACGTAGGCGTACCAGGTCGACAGGCTCCAGCGCGGCCCCGGATTGACGGTCAACCGGGCGCTATAGGAATCGAGCCGGCGGCCCGTGTAGTCAAAGTTCGTGCGATTCTCGTCCGGCTCCCGGCCGTTGAACCAGGAGGCTTCAAGCTTCACGTTCCGCATGAACACCCCTGCGGTCACCACCCCAAAGGTGATGTGGGTGCCGTCCTGCCAGTGATGGGAGATGGGCGCCAACGGATCGTCCGCCGCGGACGCCCGGTGCGGGAAAGCCACCGGGCCCACCGCCGGCTCGCCGACCGGGGCGAGGTAGAGCGAGACGCCAAGATTCCGTGCCACCGGGCGCTCGTAGAGAGCCGCGAGCTCCATGAACAGGTCGTGCGGGTGCTGGCGATCATGCAGCGGCGCGCCCTGGTAGGACTCCCCCGTCTGGACCAGGAGCGGGTAGCCCCGGTTGCCGATGGTCCACGGCTCGGCGCTGAGCATCGCCCGCAGCTGCAGCTGGCCGCCGCCCAGCGGGCGGCTGGCAGCTGCCATCGCCCAGTTGACGATGCCGAGCTGGTTGCTGCCGCGGGAACCACCCTGCCAGTCGTATTGAAGAAAGCCCTTCCCGTGCAGCATGAGGGTCCAACGCGCGAACTGGTAGTGGGCGGCGTGCATCGGGGAGGCGTCGGGGAGCCAGGAGGTGCCGGATCCCATCCGCGTCTCAGGAATGCCGAGGGGTCCCATTTGCGCTCGGAGCGGTGACGCCGCCCCGGCGAGGAGCAACAGCAAGAGCCTTCGCATGTCCCGATGTCCTCAAGCCAAAGTCGAGAAGCGCGCGCCGCTCGCGCGACGCGGACGCACTACATCTGGGATGGCCGACTTAGGCTTGAGGCGGTGGCGAGAGCGGCGGGGCGAGGTGGGACACGAACGTGGCGTCTGGTCCTAGAACTCCCGTACGCGATGCGGCACGCAGGCCGACCGACAGCTTGGCCCACACAGCCGTCGCGGGACTTCCCGTCGGGCACGTGCTCCCGGCCGCGCAGCCGAGGCCGGCTGCATCCTGATGACACATTTGCCCGGACGCCTGAGCCACGAGCGCGGCGAGATGTGCCGCGTGCTCGTGCGCCGCGGCTCCGTTGTGACCCGAGTGCATGTCGCACGGGGCTGCCGCCTGCGCGAGCAGGCTGACGCACATCGGCAGGCCGCTGCCCGCGGTGGCGACGGACAGTGCGACCGCGAGACAGATGGCTCGCAGACCGGTGGGTGCTCGGGAGAAATGAATCACGGTTGTCGCTAAGATAACACACGGGACAGCCGAGAGTTCCTCACCGCGCGCTCGGGAGACCGACGGCTTTGACAACTGCGCTGCCGAAACGCCCTCTTTCCTACTGGCCGTGGAGGATCGTGCGGCACTTGACGATCGCGCTGACGGCGCTGAGCAGCACCGCGCTGTTCTGGGCGCTGTTTTCCGTCCGACGCGACGTCATTTCGCACCTCAGCATTGCGACGGCATATCCGGCGCTGGTCCTCACCGCAGCGGCAGTCTTGGTCGGGCCGTGCAACGTGCTGCGCGGCCGCGCCAACCCAGTGAGCTCCGATCTGCGGCGGGATGTTGGTATCTGGGCGGGGATCATGGCGCTGTTGCACACCGCCGTCGGCCTGGACGTGCACCTGCGCGGACGCCCGTGGCTCTACTTCGTGGACCAACACGGTCATGTGCGCCACGATCTCTTCGGCTTCGGCAACGATACCGGCTTGATTGCGGCGCTCTTGTTTCTACTCCTCTTGGCCATTTCCAATGACATGTCGTTGCGGCACTTCGGCCCCCGAAAATGGAAATCACTGCAGCGCTGGACGTACGTGGCGGTGACATTGACCGTCCTGCATGGAATCGCGTATCAGCACATCGAGAAACGACAGACCGCCTACGAGGCGACACTGTGGGTCGTGACAGCGATCGTGGCGATGTTTCAAGTTGCGGGATGGCGGCGAATAAAAACGACGAGGGGTCGTCAAGCTCCCGGCACCTGAACACGAAGCATCGTCTAGTCTTGACCAGTGGGCCGACCTTGCTAGGATTCGCCCACCCCTCTCGGCGCGTGGGGAGCTCCATGAAGGATAGAAACGTGCGGATCTGGCCCATAGTCGTCTGTCTGCTCTCACCGACCCTGCGTCTCGCCGCTCAGGACGCCTTCGAGATTGTGGTCTATCCCGCGGCGACCGCTGCCCGCGGCGAATGGGAGCTCGAGACGCACCTGAACTACACGGCGCGTGGCACGACCGCATTCGATGGCACGGTGGCGCCCACCCAGAAGCAGACACACCTGACGTTCGAGGTGACGCATGGCATCACCGCGAACTGGGAAGCCTCCGCTTACATGCTCACCGCCTACCGGCCCGGAGTGGGCGCGGAATACGCGGGCTGGCGGCTGCGCTCGCGCGTGCACGCGCCGACGCGGTGGAAGCTGCCGTTGGACGTGGGCTTCAGCGCGGAGCTCGAGGCACCGCGACCCGCGTACGGTGGCGCCTCCCCGACCGTCGAGCTGACGCCGATTCTCGAGAAGCGGCTCGGCAACCTGCGGTTGGGACTGAACGCCAATTTCGAGCGCGACCTCGGCGAGGGCGAGGCGGGCGGTACGGAGGAGGGGTGGGAATTCGAGCCCAGCGCGCTCGTGGCCTACCGCGTGTCATCGGTCGTAACCGGCAGGCTCGAGTACCACGGGGCGTTCGGGGAGCTGGCGGCCCCGCTCGCTGGTCCTACCCAAGTCCACCAGCTGTTCCCCGGCGTCGATCTTCGTCTGGGGGACGCCACCACGCTCGGCTTGAGCCTGGGCCTCGGTACCACGTCAGTAGGCAATCGTCTGGTCTTCGCCTCGCGCTTCGAGGTCGAGTTCTAAGACGTTCACGTGAGTCCGCCACGACGCACCAGGGATGCGTTCCCGATCGCCCCGCCGATCGAGCCGATGCTCGCCAAGCTCGAGCAATCCCTGCCACACGAAGGCACCTTCCTGTTCGAGCCCAAGTGGGACGGGTTTCGCGCCATCGTGTTTCGCAGTGCATCGGACGTCTACATCCAGAGCCGCGACTTGAAGCCGCTCGACCGCTACTTCCCTGAGCTGCACGACGCGCTGGTCGCGCAGCTGCCCAAAGACTGCGTGATCGACGGTGAGATCGTGATCACGACGTCGCGCGGTCTCGACTTCAACGCGCTGCAGATGCGGCTGCACCCAGCTGCCTCACGCGTCGCGAAGCTTTCCCAGGAGACACCCGCGAGCTTCGTGGCCTTCGACCTGCTCGCCGCTGGCGGGCGCGACCGCATGACCGCGCCGCAGCACGAGCGCCGGGGTCTGCTCGAGAAAGTATTCGCCAAGGTAGAAGCGCCGCTGCACCTCACACCCATGACCCAAGACCGTCGTATGGCCGCGCAGTGGCTCGAGCAGTTCGAGGGTGCGGGGCTCGATGGCGTGATCGCGAAGCCGGCGGAGCTCACCTATCAGCCCGGCAAGCGCGCGATGATCAAGGTGAAGCACGCGCGCACCGCCGACTGCGTGGTGGCGGGGTTCCGCTGGCACAAGACCGGCAAAGACGCGGTGGGCTCGCTGTTGCTCGGCCTGTACGATGACGCAGGCAGGCTGCAGCACGTCGGCGTCACTTCGTCGTTTACGATGGCGATGCGACACCAGCTCGTGAAAGAGCTCGCGCCGCTGCGCAAGCATGCGCTCGAGAAGCACCCGTGGCGGGCCTGGGCGCAGGCCGAACCGACGGGCGGTCGCATGCCCGGCGGGCAGAGCCGCTGGAGCGCCGGCAAGGATCTCTCTTGGGAGCCGCTGCGCGTCGAGCGGGTGTGCGAGGTGAAGTACGATCACATGCAGGGCGATCGGTTCCGCCACGCTGCCACGTTCCTGCGGTGGCGTCCAGACAAACGCCCTGCCGACTGCCGCTATGATCAACTCGAGGTCACGCGCCCCTACCAGCTCGCCAAGGTCTTCTCGTCCGGGTCCAGGCGCTCCTGACGGGGCCGCAGCTTGGGCGGCACGTGCTGCAGGTTCACGCGAATCCGCGTCCAGGTGGACGAGCGGCCGCGCATCGCATCGACCAGCACGTCCGCGGCCTCCAGGTACTTCGCCGCCTTGGGGTGGCGCGCCTTCCAGCGTTTGAGCCCCGCGAGAGCGTCCTGCTTGCGTTTGGCGCGGGCGATCTCGATCAGCGGGAACTTGGATGCTCGTGCTCTAGACGGTTGCACGCGCGGCGGCTCGCCCGCTTGCTTCTTGTAATGGGGTGGCCACGGCGCATCGCCTTGCCCTTCACGCTCGTGCCGCGCCGAGAGCTCGAGCAAGCCTTCGAGTGATCCCGCGCCCCGGTCAATCCCTTCATGCCGGTCGCCCACCTTCGCGAAGCGTTGCGGCATCGTGGCGAGCGTGAAATCGGCCGGGTCGACGCTCTTCACCTCGTCCCAGTTGAGCGGCGCCGACACCCGCGCATCGGGCGTCGGCCGCACCGAGTACGCCGACGCGACGGTGCGATCCTTGGCATTCTGGTTGTAGTCCACAAACACGCCGTGGCGCTCTTCTTTCCACCATTTGCTCGTCGCGAGCTTGGGCACGCGGCGCTCCACGTCGCGCGCCAGCGCCAGCGCCGCCCGGCGCACTTCATCGAACGTCCAGCGCCGCTCGATGCGGACAATGACGTGCATGCCGCGTGAGCCCGATGTCTTCGGCCATCCCGTGAGCCCGAAGTCCCGCAGGGCCGCTCGAACCACCTGCGCCACGTCGCGCACCTGGGGCCATTTGACGCCGGGCACGGGGTCGAGATCCACGCGCAGCTCATCGGGATGATCGAGGTCGTCCGTGCGGACCGGATGCGGATGCAGCTCGAGACAGGCGAGGTTGGCGAGCCACACCAGGGCCGCGGCGTCGCGCGGCACGACTTCCTCGGCCGTGCGGCCCGAGGGGAAGCGCAGCGTGACCACCTCGATCCAGGGCGGCCGCGATTCCGGCGCGCGCTTCTGGAAGAAGAACTCGCCGGTGATCCCGTTGGGGTAGCGCACCAGCACGTTGGGCCGGCCCCCGGCCCCGCGCAGCGCGCCGTCGGCGACGGCGAGGTAGTAGCGTACGAGATCGAGCTTCGTGTACTTCGGCTTCGGGAAGAGCACCTTGGCCGGGTTCGAGACGGCGATGTCGCGCCCCGCGACGACGACCTGCTCGGCTTCGGCTCTCGGCATAGATTCAAAGAATAATGCCGCCCGCGCACCAAATCTTCCTGCTCTCCCCCGCCAATTCCGCGGGCAAGCGCGCCGGGTTTCTGCTGCGGAAAGACGCCCGCTCGGCGTTGGCGCAGCGCCTGCGATCGCCGGAAGGGGCGACCATCGGCGAGGTCTACACGTTCATGAGCGGGCTGTACTTTCGGGGCAAGCTGGCGTACGCGCTCGCGTTCGCCAAGCCGCCGGACGGCTGCGTGGGCACGCAGGTCATCGTGCCGGGGCTGGGCCTGCGCGCGCCGCATGACACGATCGATCTCGACGGGTTACATGCGATCGCCCGGGTTCCGGTCGATCCGGAAGAGCGGCGTTATACCCGCCCGTTGCAGCGTGATGCGGCTCGGTTGGCCGAACGCCTGCAGGCGACAGACGCCGCCGTGCTGCTCGGCAGCATCGCGACGGCGAAGTATCTGGACCCGCTGAAAGCGGTGCTGGGACCGCGTCTCCACTTTCCCCGGGAGTTCATCGGGCGAGGCGACATGAGCCGCGGCGCGCTCATGCTCCGCTGCGCCGCCGAGGGCCGCGAGCTCACGTACGTTCAGGATACCGAGCCGCCGCCCGACTAGGCGTGCCCCGCCCACGCCGTCTCGCCCGGCGTGTACGGCACGCACGGATCGAATCGCCCGGGCCTCTCCCGGTAGCGCTGCGCCTGCGTGCAGCCGATCTCCGAGGTGAAGTAGCCGAGCAGGGTGAGCTCTTTCATCAGGCGGAAGTAGTGCGCGGGCGCGTCGTCCGCTTTGCCGTCCATGTACACCTTCTGCTCGCGGTCGAGCCGCTCGAGCAGCGCCAGGCGCTCTGCCGGCTTGGCCGCCATGAATGACGCCTGCTCTAGCTGTCGCATGCCAGCGCGGAAGATCTGCTGCTCGCGGTCTTCGTACGTATCGGTGACCATCAACGCCATGAAGGCTCCGACGTGGGCCGCCTTCGCCCCCGGGGTCTTGGTTTCGGGCAGGATCGTCTCCGCCACCTCGTCGAGCAAGGCGACGTCCTGCGCGCTGAAGGTCCCCGCCCCCGCCCCCCCCGCCCCCGCCGCACCGACGCCGCGCTGTGCCCGCTCGCACGCGGCGACCAGTGAGCTGCCGCCGACGAGCGCGACGCCGCCCAGCAGCGCAGTGACACGCCGGATCGCCTCGCGCCGATCGATCGGATAGTCGTGGTCTGTTTCCGACATCGCCCCTCCCCCTCCCCCTTGCATCAGAGGTTGTTGCGCTTGAGCTCACTCACGGCGAAGTCCGCCGCGCGCGCCGTGAGCGCCATGTATGTGAGCGACGGGTTCTGACACGCCGACGATGCCATACAGGCGCCGTCCGTGACGAAGACGTTCGGCGCGTCCCACACCTGGTTGTGCGCGTTGAGCACCGACGCCTTCGGATCCCGACCCATCCGCGCCGTCCCCATCTCGTGGATCCCCATCCCCGGGAAGCACTCGTTATCATAGGTCCGGACGTCCTTCATGCCCGCCGCCTCGAGCGTTTCGGCCATGTCGTTCATCATGTCCCGCCGCATCAGGCGCTCGTTCTCCCCGGTCGCGCAGTCGATCGCGAGGACGGGCAGCCCCCACTTGTCTTTCTTGGATGCGTCGATCGTGACACGGTTCGCATGGTTGGTGAACGCACCGCCCACCCCCAGCTCGGCCACCGCGCGCGACCACCCCTGACGGCTGGCGCCCCCCTGGTATCCGAAGCCCCGCAGGTACGGCCGCTTGTCGCCGAACAAATTGCGGTAGCGCGGGATGTAGAAGCCGGTCGGTCGCCGACCATTGTAATACTTGTCGTTGAGCCCTTCGATCGTCCCCTGCGCACCCACGCGGAAGTGGTGATCCATCAGGTTGTGCCCCAGCGCCCCGGAGCTCGACCCCAAGCCACCGGGCCACACATCCGTCGCGGAGCGTAGCAACAACCACGTCGAATTCAACGCAGACGCGCATAGGAAGATGACGCGCGCCGTGTACTCGGTCGTCTGGCCGGTGACCGCGTCGAGGACCCGCACGCCGGTGGCGCGCTTCTTGTCGCGGTCGTACACGATCTCCGTCACGATCGCGAACGGCTTGAGCGTCAGCCGTCCGGTGGCCATGGCCGGCGGCAACGTGGAGGATTGCGTGCTGAAATACCCGCCGTACGGACAGCCGAGCCAACAGGCGTTGCGGTACTGGCAGGGTGCGCGTCCGGCCAGCGGCTGTGTGAGGTTCGCCGTGCGGCCGGGGATGATCCGGCGCCGCCCCGCGAACCGCTTCCGCAGCCGCTCGGCGACCACCGCCTCGCCGCAGTTGAGGGGCATCGCCGGCTGGAATTGTCCGTCGGGAAGCTGCGGCATCCCTTCCCGCGACCCGGAGATGCCGGCGTGCCGTTCGACGTAATCGTACCAGGGGGCCAGGTCGGTGTACCGGATCGGCCAGTCGACCCCGATGCCCTCGCGCGCGTTGGCCTCGAAGTCGAAGTCGCTCCAGCGATAACTCTGGCGGCCCCACATCAGCGAGCGACCGCCCACGTGATAACCGCGGAACCAGTCGAACCGTTTGATCTCCGTGTAGGGCGAGTCCTGATCGGAGGCCCACCAGTCCAGGTTCTTCTCGTTGAGCGGGTAGTCACGCTTCAGCACCGGGTAGGCCAGCTCCATCGCGCGCGTGCGGCCCCCGCGATGGGGGTACTCCCACGGACCTTTGGTCGCGTTGAGGTAGTCCTTGACGTGCTCGATGTTCTTGCCGCGCTCGAGCAGCAAGACCTGGAGACCTTTCTCCGTGAGCTCCTTCGCGGCCCATCCGCCGGAGATGCCGGATCCCACGACGATGGCATCATAGCTCTGAGGCGGCACGAATCCCTCCCCCTCGCTGGTAGGTCTGGAAAGTATACGCGGCCGTGTGGTCCTCCGTCACTTGCTCCACGGCGGCGTCACCCCCACGGAACGGGCGTACGCAATCAGCTGGCCGAGGTGCTCATGCTGGTCACCGGTCATCCCGAACGCCGCCTCCGCCAGCGTGGTGTTCCACGGAGCGTAGCGGCCGGTGAGCTTGGACGCATCCACCTGTTTCATCTGCGCGACATAGTAGGCCCACCCCTTCGTGAGCTGGTCGAGCACTTGCGCCTTACGCGTGAAATCCTTCTCCAGCTTCCCGAAGTCCGCGGGCGGCTTGCCCCCTACCGAGAGCGGCCCGTAGTAGAGCCACTCGGACGCCACGTGCATCAGGACCTCCGACACCGAGCGCACGCCCTGCGTGGGGCGCCAGGCGTACTTCTCTTCGGGGATCGCGGTGGCGAGCGCCATGACCTTCGTGTGGACCGTATCCATGTCGGCGAGATAGCGATCGCGCAGGTAGGTGGCCGACTTGGCATCCATGACGTCCTGCGCGCCCGCGATGCCCAGCGGCGCGGCGAGCAATGCGGCTATTGCCAGGAAACGATGCGGTGACATTATGCAACCTCCGTGATGTGCACCGGGAAGCTACCGACCCTTGCCACCCCTCGCGGGAGCGGCGCATAATATCCGCTCCTCGGCTCCGCGAGCCTGCATGGCCAGCACCGCGTTCACGTCTTCGTTCGTCGGCAAGCTCAACGGTCCGTGGCACAAGCGGGCGCTGCAGGC
>WNGH01011337.1_pt2 | contig 11618 bp, 9 predicted proteins | sample 5400631 | NCBI WGS metagenome assembly WNGH01 (sample SAMN13153373, study PRJNA577476) | soil metagenome | isolation source: 115 cm soil or saprolite under Garry oak tree replicate 1 | place: USA:California | collected 2016-06-15 | reverse complement strand
TATTTTCCACCGCGGTGAATTCGGGCAGCAGGTAATGAAACTGCCAGACAAATCCAAGTTCGCGGTTTCGAAATTCCGCAGCAGCATCGTCGGAAAGACCCTGCAACTGCTTTTGGGCGCAGTATACGTCACCTGCGGAAGCGCTATCAAGCGCTCCGATGATGTGCAACAAGGTGCTCTTTCCGGCACCCGATTCACCCACCACCGCCACCATTTCTCCCTTTCGTACCCGAAAGGACAGATTTTCAAAGAGCACCAGATCTGAGCTGCCCGAGCGGAAGACCTTCTTCAATCCCTCCACCCGCAGAATCTCCGTCTCTTCCATTGGATGCAGGTGCAATCTCGAAAGTCACAATCTCAGTCAGAACTTTGGTTGGACGGGGCAGCAACACGTGCAACCCGGCCTTGCTTCATTAGAACACGCTGTGCAAGCTCGGGTTCGGCACTTTAGTGAGGTAACTTTGGTCAGCAGCAGGCAACCCCGGCAATTATTCGTAGCGTAGCGCCTCGGCAGGAAGAATACGCGCCGCTGACCAGGAGGGATAAATGGTAGCTATAAAGGAGATACCCAACGCCACGAGTGCTACCAAGATGCCGTGCACTGGACGGGCGGCGAAGGGGACGTAATCAATTGAGTAAACCTCAGGCGAGAGCGATATCAGACGATAATGGGCACCCGCCCACGAGGCCGCGTATCCCAGCACCAGTCCAAGAGCAGTTCCAATCACGCCGATCAACACGCCTTGGGCGACAAAAACCCTGCGCACTTGGGCGCGGCGCGCGCCCATGGAAATGAGCACGGCGATGTCACGCGTCTTCTCCATGACCATCATGATCAGCGAGATCAGGATGTTTAGTGCTGCCACAAAAACAATTAGGCCGATGGTAATGAAAGTGACGACGCCTTCCAGGCGCAGTGCCCGGAATAGCGCTTTGTTTTGCTCGATCCAATTAGTGGACATGAAGCCGGGGCCGGCGGCACGCTCCAGCTCCCGGCCAATTTCGCGGGCGCGGTAGATGTCGTCCACTTTGAATTCAATTACGGTCGCTAGGTTTCCCAAAGAGAAGAGACGTTGAGCATCGGCAAGCCGGGCATATGCCCAGCTCGTGTCGTAATCATAAAACCCGGATTGAAAAATTCCGGCCACTCGGAAGCGGGCGTACTTGGGGACAATGCCAAACGGCGTCAGCTCACCTTGCGGACTCGTGATCAGCAGCACCGATCCGACGGTCGCACCTAGTTCATCGGCCATGTCTTTGCCGAGGAGGAGAGGAGGAAATCCGGAAGTATCTAGTGGATTCTTAGGCTGCGGCGCGCCTTGACTTTGGGGAACTTCGGCCAGAGCGTTGGCAGAGCCGAACTTCACGGTGTCCAGCATTTCACTGACGCGCCGTTCATCGCGAGGGAGCACGCCCTTCAGTAAAGCGCCTTTGGCGCGTGCGCCGCGTGAGATCAACACTTGCTCATAGATCGCTGGCGCCGCGGCCAGAACATGCGGTTCCTTTTGAAGACGCGAGACGAGTTCTTCCCAGTTCAGAATGCCGCTATTTTCCACCCGCATGAGATTGACGTGCGCGGTTGAGCCCAGCAGCCGCTGCTGCAAGTCCTGGCGAAATCCATTATTGATGGCCAGAGCAATGACGAGGGAGCCTACTCCGGCAGCCACGCCAATGATGGAAATTACTGTGATCACGCTGATCACTGCCTGCCGCCGCTTGGCGCGCAGGTAACGCGAGGCGATGAAAAATTCAAAGCACATGGTTTGTCCGAGCTGCTCAACGCTCGGCCGAAGCCGGTTGCACATTGCCGAATCGAGGGATCACGGCAGGAACGCGCTGCTTGTAGCTGCGAAAGTCTTCACCAAACCGGCGCTCTAATTCACGCTCTTCCACCAAAACCATGACGATCCCAGTCAGCAGCGCAAATGCGAACAGGGCGTATAAGACCGCTAACCCTGTTCCCACCGCCCAGCCGAGGAGCATGCAAAAATGCGCGAGATAAACGGGATGGCGCACTCGGCCATGAATGCCCGATGTGACCAGCTGTTGCCGATGGCTCTGCGGTTGAAGCTCCGCCTGTCCTAGCATTTGCTCACGCTTGAAGTGTGGACGTGTTCTCCGGTAGATGGCGATGCCAATAAAGAACAGCAGCAGCGCCGGTATCCAGGGAACACCGGTGTGGTAAAGCGTTGAATTGCGCCACCGCCACGTCACAATCGCAGCAACGGCAATCAATAGAAACCACAGTGGGAGCAGCAGGCGATACGGGGAGCGGCGACGCGACCAAAATCCGGCCCAGGGATGAACTAATAGCCAAAATGATGGGATCGTGGCGTACACCAGCCCTAGCAGCCATCCCAAACCCCGCATCAGCGCAATCATGCGAAGATTTTAGCAGGAGCGTGCAGGTCGAAGTTCCGTGTCTTATCTAGTTGGGCGCACCACGGTTTTCGCCGCGCCTGGGTTGTCAAACCGATCATAGGCGCGTATCACGATCACGTGCTCAACCGAGGCAGGTGATTTTGCCGGCTTGGGGCCGCCGGCGCCATCCCCTTTTCTCACCCTGCCTTCGCCTTCCGATGCCACCACGTCTACTCCAGGCCCAGCGACAGGAATGGAAAAATCATAATTCTCCAAACGCGAATCGGAAAGGCGCCCGATAGGTTCAACGAACTGCCAATCGCCGGCATCCAGGGAGTACTCGGCACGCTTGATTGGTGAGAACGTGTCCACGGCACGAAAAGTGATGTGTACCTGTCCACCCTCCATGGTGGCGGTCAAGTCCTGTACCACGGGGGGCGTGGTATCGATCTCGAAGCGAGAACCCTCCTTTTCGGTGGTAAGCGCCTCGTCAGGAGAGTGTGAAGAAGCGTCGGAAGCCACCACCTTCACCACATAGCCACCATCGGGGAGCAAGGAGGAATCAAACGAATAGAGCTTGTCCGTAAGCTTGTCCTTCAGCAACTTCCAGCGAGACTCATTGTCACCGCGATAAAAAACCGAGTATGTGAGTTGATCGTCGTTGTCGTCATGAGCGGTCCAGCGCACGGCAATGGAATCGTGATCGCGCAGCGCGGGAATCGGAACCTCAAAGCGGGGGGTTGGTTGTTGCTGCTGGCTGAGACCGCTGCCGCCTCCGACCATGACAGTGTCCCCAGTCTGCCGGGGCTGAGGCTGAAACCTCGCTCCCACCTGGACGACCACCTCATCTATTACAGGCGCAACATTTTTAGGGCGGTAATTGAGAATCACGCTCTCAATCCGCGCCGGCGAATTGCCGGGGTGCAGGACCGCCTTCCACTGAACAAATCTTGCCGGAGGAACTGCCGGCACGGCATCGGTTCCAAGTTCAACCTTTTTCCACGGGCTCCAGTTGCGATCAGGATTGTCAACGTTCCCGCTGCGCGCAAGAAATTCGAAGTTGCCGCTGCCCCTCACCTCTGCCCGCCCCCAATGAGAGAAGATTCGCGTGTCAAAGACGTCGCTCTCATAGGAGCCCTCGGCATCCGGGGCTGCTCCCAGCAGAAATAATTTCCCCAAATTGCTGGTGGAGGCACACAAGCCTCCGTTCGGCGCCTTGGCAAACGCGGTGACCTGGGTGGCCGCAGCTTTCAATAGGTCGGTAAACTCGCCGTTCTCCCGGACTGAAAAAATTCGCCCCTTGTTTCCGGTTCCGGCGAGCAGTTGTCCTCTCTGGCCCAAGCCAAGCGCGTACACGATGTCGTCATGCGAGCTCCAGATTCTTTTGGGTGAGCCATCGGGCGCAATCATGTAAATTTCCGATCCGCCGGTCGCGCCCGATTCCGTCGAAGCCAGGCTGGCGGGAAACTGTTGCGCGCTCTGAGTAGGCACTGTAATGCCCATCTGGGCAGGTGAGGATGAAGTTATGCCTTGCGAAAAGGAGGGCGCGACGCTCGGCTGCCTGCCTGATACTTGGCTCGCCCGTTTTTCCCCGACGCCGGCCGCGTAGATATTTCCGCTGGGATCTACTAACAAAGCGGTGATTTCCTTCTTGGGCGCGCTGTAGACGACGAACCCCTCGCCTGCCGGCGAGATCCTGTAGACCAATCCACTGCCATCCGAGCCTGCAATCAAATTTCCCGCGGCATCGAAGGCCAACACCCTGATGTGGGCCTCATCGCTCTTGAAAAACAGGGAATGATCGCCATTTTTCTCGACGCGAAAAATCTCCCCCCGGTCTCCGGTGGCAACGTAGAGCCTGCCTTCTGCGTCCTGCGCCATGTCCCATATGTATTTGGTCTTGGGGTCGAAAAAAACTGTGGAACTGTAGAATGGATCGAGACTACTCGACTTGTTCTTTTCCTGTGCTGTGCCGATCGCTTGATTTGGATTTGCCAACGGAGCCTCAAACCGCTGCTTGGGATTTTTTTCGGGCGCAGCTTTTTCAATTTTGTAAACTTTGCCATCAGGCGACGTGGCTGCGTACAGGGTGATGGCACCGTTCCGCTCGTCTGCCACCAATGCCTGTACCTGCAGCTCTTTGGGTTCGAAAATTATGCTGGCCTGTCCGTCAGGCGATATGCGGTAAACCCGCGCCGGCGAACCCGCAGCGGCGTAAATATTCCCTCCCTTATCGGTTGCGATCGCCCATATGAACGTTGAAGGAGTGGTGTAGATCTGCTTGAAGGCCGGCGCCAGTTGCAGCGTGCCTTCGCTGAGGATAGCTACTCCCTTGGCCGTTCCCTTTTCAAAATCTTCGAATTTGGATTGTTCCCAAGTGTGCGTTCCCTGCGCGAACCCGAAACTCGCAGTCAATAGAAAAAAGGCTAGAAATGAACTGATTAATGTTTGCATATATTTTTGCCGGATTGAATGGGATCAATGGTGCTACTCAACGGAGACACAACTCTCAAGCGAATATCCGCCGCAGGGCCAGGAACTCGATCCTTATTTTATGTTCACGGTGATGACTTGCGCCCCAGAGATCACGTAATCCAGAGGGGTCGAGGATTCGTTCACCGCAGACTCCCCTACAACAACCATATCCTGCGTGCCTCGCATTCCTTCCATAACATTCATGACTGACAGCGGCAGCGCGGGCATGACTTTATCTTCCACCATGGCCTGAGGGTTGGCCTCGAGCAAGGAGACGTAGAGGCGGTGGTTGGCGTGTTCCTTGTTCAGCAGGGCGATGGTCGAACCGAGATCCAGACGCCTGCCATAGGAACTGCCCACGCGCCGCATGCGGTCAAGAGTGTCGCCATCGCTCACTAGAATGCGCAGTAGGCCTTTGGGCGTCGAGGTGGGGATCTTGACCGGAGTTTGTCGCACAATACGTTCTCCGCGATAAGGGCGCAACAAGCTCTCGACGATTATCTCGTCGCCGGGACGCGCTTCGGTCACGTCGGTGCGGGCGCTCTCCAGCCGGGCTGAACGCCGCTCGCGTATAAGGTCAAAATCCAGTTCGACCCCGCGAATGTTTGGGGTCTCATATGGATTTTCAAAGATCCGGCTAAAGCGGTCCCCGAGTGACAGTGCAATGGCAAAGCCGGTGGGCAGGCCGCCATCCACTGGCGCAAACATGTTCTGGAAACCGACATCGGGATAACCGTTTACACGAATGCGGCCGTTGAAGCGGTAAGTAGTGTCTTCACCGGAATCGTTTACCCCTTGTAGCGCGCTAAAAGTCGTGGCCATTATGGCCACCGGAGTGAGCTTGGCATTGTTCAACACTTCAAAGTGAAACTGCTTGGGCCGCGAGCCCCCATGGACAGTGAGCGTCACCGGGATCATCTCTGGCTTCTTGTCGAAGCGACCCAGTATGCCGGTGTGGCGATCCTGAACGAATGAACCTGCTGGCTCAGTGGTGTTGATGATTTTGAAGGCATTCAGCGGCGAAGCCAGCGTGGTCAGCACCTGCGCCTTATTCATCGGCAGGTCGATCATCCCGAATTGCAGGAGCGGATGTCCGCAGGCCAGCAGGCGCTGGGGGTCGAGATAGGTGACGGTGCAAGTGGCGGCAATATCCATGTCGCCGCGCACCAGGATGGCGCTCACCGCCGCACGATGCCGGAAGCGGCAAATTGGGGCGCGAATCTGCGGATTGCATCTTCGCTGAATCCGCTGAACGCGAGAGGGGCTTCGATGGGTGTGAGCAAGTTCGCGAATTGCTGCGGATCAAAGGTAGACAAACCTGGCGCGGCCGCCTCATTAGACTTCTCACGCGGTTTTTCTTTGAATGGCTGGCTTTCGAGAGGCTGGCTGCGATCGAACTCATTGATCTCCAGCATCTCAGCGATCGGAGTTAGGCCCGCAATGGGTTCCTTGGAGAAGACGCCAATGCGAAATGCAAGTGCGCCCACCAGTTTGCCATTTATGTATACCGGGCTGCCGCTCATCCCCGCCACTACGCCCGTATATTCAACTTTGGCGCCATGCAGCCGCACCAAAATCACATCACCCTTGGGCCCATTAACGTTTTTAAGCACACCAATGACTTCCACATCCATGGGCTCGGGCTTCACACCCTCAAAGACAGTGTAAGCAACGCCCCGCATGCCGGCGTGGATTTGGTCAACAGGAAGAATGGCAGGACCTTTGGGGGTTTCAGCCGAAAAACTGAACGAGGCGAGGGCAACCAGGCTGAGAAAGAGAGACCACCGGACGACGAATTTTTTCATACTACCTGAACCTACCAAGGGCTTGGAGTGGCGATTTGATAAATCATCCGAGCTGCCGAAATGTGCATCTATACTAGCATAGAGGCACTCCTCTCAAACTAAGGTATCAAGCCATGTTTCGTGGTGAATTGTTCCCGCAAAAGCCAGCATGCCGCGGCAAAGCCGTGGTGCTTGCTCTTTTATTTTTGATTTCCGCCCTTTTGGCGCCGGCGCAGTCCCAGCAGCCCCAAAGCTCGAGCTCAAAACCCCAGCAGCAGCAACCGCAGTCAACGCCCGCCCAGGGGCCGCCCGCCGAAGCTGGTGGGCCGCAGGGTGAGGTAGGGCCAATCGCTGTTCCCAAGAAAAAAGAAGAACCGCCGCCGGAGCCAGCCCGGCCCAAGAAAAATCCTGAGGGCATGCCCGAATATTCCGTGCGCGTGGACGTGCCCCTGGTCACGCTCGACGTCTTGGTCACCACCAAAGACGGGCACTTTATTCCGGGGCTGAAGAAAGACAACTTCCAGGTTTTTGAAGATGGCCAGCCGCAAAGGGTGAGCAACTTTAGCCAGTCGGAAGCGCCCATCACCGCGGTGCTACTGATCGAATTTGCGGCAACGAACTATTACTTCATTAGGGACGCTCTGAATGCCTCCTACACCTTCGCCGATGGACTCAAGCCCAATGATTGGGTGGCGGTGATTGATTACGACATGAAGCCGCACCTGACGGTTGATTTCACCCAGGACAAAAAAGCCATCTATGGCGCGCTGAATACGTTGCGCATCCCCGGCTTTAGCGAAACCAATCTTTTCGATGCGCTCTACGATACTCTCGACCGCCTGGACCGAATCGAGGGACGCAAATACATCATCCTGATTTCCAGCGGGCGCGATACCTTCAGCCGCCTGACTTTTGACAAGATTCTGAAAAAGGTGCAGAGCACTCCCAACGTCACCATTTTCTCCATCAGCACGGGGGAAGCGCTGCGGGAGTGGATAGATGCGCGGTATGGAGCCCGGAGCGACGTTAGAGAAGCGATGATGGATTTTCAGGTTGCCGATAACGAGATGAACACTTTTGCGAAGATGACTGGTGGCCGCTGGTATCATCCGAGATTTACCGGAGAATTCGCCGATATCTTCCGCGACGTCAGCAGCTCCATCCGCAACCAGTACATCTTGGCGTACCACCCTACCAACACCAAGTTGGATGGCACCTACCGCAAGTTGAAAGTGGAGGTGGTTGCTTCTAATGGCGGGCCCTTGAAAGTGGTGAATGAAAAAGGCAAGCCGGTGAAGTACCAGGTGATTGCCCGCGAAGGCTATACCGCCAAACACACGGTTGAGTAAGGCGCTTAATGCATATGGAAGAGCCAATCCAGCGCCAGTAAGAAGCCAACCCCGATAAAGACGACGAGGGCCATCTTCACTCCCGGCTCCTTGTTGACCTCAGGGATCAAGTCGGACGCGGCCACATAGATCGTGACTCCGGCGGAAATCGGTAACCCAGCGCTGACCGAACGGGTTGAAATCGCCATCACCAGCACTCCCGCCAGAGTGGCGGCACCCAGCAACATGGAGGCTGCCCAGGCGGCCCCACGGCTTTGTCCGCTAGCCAACATTACCGAAGCAATGGTGAATCCTTCCGGTACCTTATGCAGGAAAACGGCGAGGAAGATAATCCAGCCCAGCCACTCCGAAATAATGAAGCCGGAAGCGATGGCGATGCCATCGAAAAAAGTGTGGATCATTAACCCCAGCAGCACCGAGTAACCCTTGTGTGCCTGTACGAACTCGTCGGCATGTACTTCTTCACCAAAGTGAAAATGCGGACTGAGGGTGTGTTCGAAAAGGTGCACGATCAGATACCCGATCAGCACGAGAAAGCCAGCGCTTTTGCCGCGAAGGTCGAGGCTGGCTGGGACCATCTCCATCATGGCAGTGGCCAACATAAAGCCGGAGCCCAGGGCGACAAAGTAACGCAGATAACTCCGCTCCCAGCTTCTCCGGACAATGATGGCACCACCCAAGAGGTTGGCGAGCGCCGCCGTTAAACCGAGCACACAACTAAGGAGCAGAGGCCGCATTCAGGTCAGCAGAATACCCGAATTGCATAGCGCTTTCGAGCGCGAGGGCGCCAGGACAAGACTTAAAACATGGTCGCTGGTCAGTCAGTAGGGGAGTTATTTTGGAGTGAACATCGCCAGATCGTAAATGCCGAGAGTTTTTTCTAGGCCTGCGACCTTGTCCACCATCTTTTCGAAACCTTCGTCGCCGAAGAGCTCATGTTCCTTATCTTCAAACTGTTCGCCCAAAGCGTCGAATTCATGTGAGGAAATAATTGAGCGCAGGGCGGGGAAGAGCACTGTATCTTCACGTGCCTCATGTGGCCGATACATGCGTACGAATGCGCGGAGATTATCGGCGAGACGATTGCGATCCCCTGAGGTCTTGATGGCGGACAGCGCCTGCCGATCCAGGATTTCCGCGGTAATACGCCGGCCGGCCTGATGCTGCCGGCCCAAGACTCCCACCAACTCCGTCAACTTGCCGGCGCGCTCGAAGCGCGGGAAGAGATTGTCCTCTTCCAGCTTTTCGTGATAGTTCTCGATGAAATCGCGGATAATTGCCGCCGCACTTCGTAGCACGTGCGGGTTGGGGTCAGCGTTCTGCCGCAGGCGGCGTTCGGTTTCTTCGTATATCAGGAGCACACGATTTAACAGTCCGTGCTCGCGCATGAGGTCTTCAGGTGGAGAAACCTCCTCTTTGGCTTTCTGCTGAGATTTGGCCGGTTTGGGCTGCTCAGCGAGCAGCGCCGCCGAACCGAGAACGCCAGCAGCAACCAAGGCCAGCCCATTGCGTCCCAGAAAAGATCTGCGGGTCGAGATGTTTTTCGTTTCGTTCATTTCATTCTCCTAGAGTGGAATTACACTTCGGCAAATTCCTACCTATGATCTCAGCCGCTGTGGCGAATGTGCACCACGTCACCATCCTGCACAATATAGTCCTTGCCCTCGAGTCGCAGAGTGCCGCGGGCACGAGCGCCGGCTTCGGAGCCAGCGTCGAGCAGCGCATCCCAACGGATGACCTCAGCGCGAATAAAATGTTTTTCCAGGTCGGAATGGATTGCGCTGGCGGCTTCGACAGCACGGGTGTTGCGGGGGACAGTCCAGGCGCGGCACTCGTCTTCGCCAACCGTAAAAAAGGAAATGAGTCCCAGCAATTCATAGCTCTTACGAATGAGCCGCACCAGCCCGCTCTCCGTAAGTCCGTAACTGGAAAGAAACTCGGCCGCGTCCTGGTCGCTCATTTCCGCCAGCTCAGCTTCCACCTTGCCGCAGATTGCAGTAACGCCGGTGTTTGCATGGGAAGTAACTTCGCCCACTTTGTAGTTTTCCGGCACCGACTCGAGTTGGCGGTCCATATTCGCGCTTTCACCGATGTTGAGCACGTAGAGGATTGGTTTTTCACTCAAGAACATAAAACCGCGGATCCGTTTTTTGTCTTCCGCTGTCAGCGGCATATCGCGCAATGGATGCTCGCTCTCGAGATGAGCTTGGGCACGCTTAAGCAACTGGAACTCTTTTTCCATTTCGGCGGTTTTCATTTTCTTGAGATCTTTTTCCAGACGTTCCAGTCGCTTCTCGATCTGGCCGAGATCGCTGACCATCAGATCAAAGTCCACATTCCGGATATCTCGTTTCGGATCGATTTCTCCGGTGTGAGGAATCGAAGGGTCGGCAAACGCTCGCACAACATGCGCCAATGCGTCCATGGTGCGTAAGTTGCCGAGGTAGGCCGATTCCTTGAGCGCCTCCTGGCCGATGGCGGCAACATCGACGTACTCGACGGATGCGTGTACCAGTTTTCGCGGATTGTAGAGGGCAGCCAGCTTGTCCAAACGAGAGTCCGGAACCCTGGCCACTCCGACGTGAGCTTCGCGCGGATTGGCGTACGCGCGCTCAGAGAGCTGCGCCTTGGTTAGGATTTTGAAGAGTGACGTCTTGCCCACCTGGGGCAGGCCAATGATTCCTATTTTCATTGAGGAAACGGTCAGACTCTCAGACCGGCACGGGAACGTTGTCTACGATGTCGTTCAAGACCTGCTCGGCTTGATCGGACTTCTTCAGAGTTGAAGAGTAGCGGGCGTTGACGACCACGCGATGCGCAAACACGGGCACGGCCAGAGACTTGAAATCTTCCGGGGTGGCAAAGTTGCGGCCTTGAAGGAAAGCCAGCGCCTGGGCCGCACGATAGAGCATGAGGGCGCCACGTGGGGACACTCCCAGCGAGAGCATTTCCGATTCGCGAGTATTGCGCACGATCTCAAGAGTGTAAGTCACCAAGGCCTCGTCCACTCGCACGCGCGTGACTTGCTCCTGCATGGCGGTGACGTCGGCGGTGGTCAGCACCGGATTCAGAAGCCCCAGTTGCGCTGACCCCGCCTCAGAACGCAGGATCTCGCGCTCGCTGCCAGCCTCGGGATATCCCATGCGCACGCGCATCAGGAAGCGGTCCATCTGCGACTCGGGCAGCGGATATGTGCCATGGTGTTCTACCGGGTTCTGAGTAGCAATCACCAAGAATGGCTGTGGCAGCGGATAGGAGTGGCTGTCCAGGGTCACCTGGTTTTCATTCATGGCCTCAAGCAACGCTGATTGCGTCTTGGGAGTGGTGCGGTTGATCTCGTCCGCCAGCAGGACATTGGTGAATACGGGGCCACGCTTGAACTCAAATTTCTGCTCCCCCGTGGAGTAAATCGAGATTCCAAGCACGTCACTGGGCAACATGTCACTGGTGAACTGAATGCGCTGGAAGGAGCAATCAAGCGCGCGCGCCAACGCCTGACCGAGGGTAGTTTTTCCTACGCCGGGAACCCCTTCGATCAGCAAATGTCCACGCGCGAAAACAGCAACCAAGGCCAGGCGGATTATGTCGTCCTGTCCGCGGATAATGGTGCGCAGTGCAGCTTCCAGCGCCGCGGCGGCGCGTCCGGCGG
>WNGH01005931.1_pt1 | contig 11618 bp, 14 predicted proteins | sample 5400631 | NCBI WGS metagenome assembly WNGH01 (sample SAMN13153373, study PRJNA577476) | soil metagenome | isolation source: 115 cm soil or saprolite under Garry oak tree replicate 1 | place: USA:California | collected 2016-06-15 | reverse complement strand
AGGAGGACACGAAGAAGATCCAGTTCGAGTACAGCAGGAACCGCGCGGACGCCACAGGACACGAGAGGACACGCCCCTGCGCCGGTTCGGGACCGTGAGGCCTCGGGTTCAAATCCCGGGCCCCCGACCAAAATTCTGAATTCCGGCTCACCTTCGTAAGCGCAGCAAATGTGACAACGCCGTCGTCTTACTGCAGCAGTTCTGCAGCCTTGTTCACGTAGACGTCCTCCATGCGATGAACGAGCTGTGCGAAGAACCTCGACCACGACTGGCCAAACGATGGCCGAAGAATTGAGCCGAAGCCTCCGTCTAGATCAGGCGGTAGGGCAAGACGTCGCCCGTGGATATCACACTGCCGTGTTGACACGTGAGATCTCTCAGCAGCCGACCGAGGAGAGCGCGTCGCCTCCGAACATGACCACCTCCGAGCGGTTCGGATCGAACACCATATATGCATTTGTTCGACCGGGCGGGTGGTATTGCGGCTGCCGGATCGACCATGTGGCACCGTCAAAGGTGAGCGTATCCGTGCTCGGTTGGACGGCACAGCCGCCGCCAAACGTGACCACCTGGCGACGTTTGGAATCGTAGGCGGCCCCCGCAACATCGAGCCAGCCTTGGCCCATCGTGGTTGGCAGCGGGACCACTGATCCCTCGCTCCACGCGACGCCGCTCCACGTCTCCAGCCGATATGTCAAGGACGAGTCAGGATTGGCGAAGTAAGCGATCACGGTCACCGCGCCGGATGCCGGATCCGCGTATATCACGTCACTCCCCGACCAGTGCTGCGGGTTCGCATATAGGTTCCAGGTGGTTCCGTTCCAGGTCAGGGTCGCGGTGTCGGTCACGACCACGATCTGTTTTGACTGCAGGTCATATGCCGCCCTGCCGGCCCCCGAAAGTACCACCTCCTCTGTGGCATGCCCGATCAACGTCCAGTCGTTGTCGTCCCACTTCCAGACCTCGTCAAGCGCGTTCACCAACGCCGCGTTGGGCTGCTGGGTGTATCCCCCGACCAGGATCATGGCGGAGACCGCGGGGTCGTAAGTGAACGCGGCGTTCGACCGACCGCCGGGCGAGTGCCGCGGGTGCTGAAGCGTCCATGCGGTGCCGTCCCACGTCCAAGTGTCGTTCAAGAAGGAGAAGTCGGTCGTTGTTCGCCCTCCGAAGAGGACCACCTGGCGCGTTGCGACGTCATAAGCGAAAGCCGGTTCAGTCCTCGGCGAAGGCGCCTTGACGGGTTGGGCCTGCGTCCAATCGGTTCCATCCCAGAGCCAGGTGTCGTTGAATCCCCGGCTCGAGGCCGACGAGGAGGTTCCGCCGCACGCCGTGAATGCGAGAAGCACAAGGGCCAACACCGAGCGCCACATGGTCCGAGGGCAGCTTAGTTCGCCAGAACTCGCCGGTCACGGTGTCGCGGTAGAACGAGCGAAGTAGGGTGATGAGGTGGCCGTGGTCGGGGCCCTCATTTGGGGATGCTGCCGGGACCGTGCGGCCCACAGTCCAGGTTCCATGCAGTACTTCATGTAGTAATCCCGCGGAAAAATGGCTCAAATCTGGACGGAGCGGCTGGCTGCGTTAGAACTTTCGAACTGAAACCAATCGTTTCCGTCATTTCTGGACGAGAGTTCTCAGAGTTCGGGACCGTGAGGCCCCGGGTTCAAATCCCGGGCCCCCGACCAATTTTCGAATTGAGAACCTGTCAGCACCACGAGATAACGTGATAGGGCCGCTGCCAACTGCACAAATCGTGTACAAATCGCTCCCGTTGGCGGCAGCGATCTGTTGCGCCGAGAGGGCAGCGTGCGACCATTGGGACCCCGCCAAGGAACCCCTGGCACTGAGAATCGCGATGTCACCCGACTATTACGCGAGGTTGATGGGTTGACGACAAGTCGTTCAAGTGCCGTCTGGCTGGAGATCGAGCTCGCGATGCACACACTGTCCTGAGTACGCTGTCACATGAGCTGTCAAGAGCGGGCTTTAGGAGACAGGCCCGATCAGCGGCGCCTGGGCCCACCGACGGCGATGACGGCCAGAATTACAACTACCACCACGAGCGGGATCGCCACGCAACTGCATAGCGCATTCACACGGCTTCGGACCAGGTATCTCCCTCACAAGATCGAAGAATGGGCCGCCGGGCGAGAAGCCGGCTCAGCGTTTAATCGTTCGAAATTGACAAGGTATCGCGTAAGCCGTGTTCGGTAAACACGATACTGGGCTCCGTCCAGGAGCCGAGAGCGCACGCGTTGGGGGCAGCGCAGGTAGACCACTACAGGCCCCCGAAGACAGAGTTGTCCCTCGGCGACCCCAGACAGCTCTCCCTCGAAAACCGCTACGCCCAGACGGGTGTCCACGAGTTGGATGAGACCAGTTATCGCAACCGCGACATAGGCGACGCAGCTGATCAATGCGAACACGAAGGCCACAAACACGGCGACTGGCAGGAATGGGAGGCAACCTAACCACCATAACAGGGACCTCCCATCTGCCCAGGCGAATCTCCAAGGCGCGATAACGGCGACCCAGCCAAAGCCCGCTATGCGCCGGGCCAGCTGCATCTGGGTGATCCGCCCCGCTTGGTTGGAGGCCAGTGCCTCCCAATCTTCAGTCGCGAGAACCGCGGGCACCACAGCGACTGGCTCTTTCCGCCACTCGTCGCCGACCCATCGCCAGGTGCCATCTGCGCTGAGCGTGCTGTACCACTCATCCGGTCGACCCCACCACTGGCCGTCGGCCGTAACGCAAAACCGACCTGCCGTACCATATGCGGCCAGCCAGGCTATCCCCAGCGTCGCGAAGATAGCCAACACGAGCGGCAATGTCGAGTCCGACATGCTCGTATCAGGAGTGACAGCGACAAGTACCAGTAGGACCCAGAATGGCCAGGCCGCAAGGAGTGCCAGGGCCCACCAGGCGCGGCGGAAGAGGCGTGCCAGGACGGCCGCTGACACGACTTGCGCGACGGCAATCCCGAATACCAATAGGGACTTCACCGGAACGTCTGTCCCGCTTACGTCACTGGCACCTAGAAGGAGGATGAACAGCACAACGGCTACGTAGATGACGTCTGCAACCAACAGCCCAATTGCAGATAAGATCCGGAGCTCAGGGGTGAGGTCCTGCTTCCGCACCCAACGAAAGCCGTCCCAACGCGCGATGGACCCGTCTGGCGAACTTGAAGGCGCCCACGCTTCGCCGGTCCACCACCAACGATGGTCTGCTGAGAACTCTGCCATCCAATCTCCGTTCCGGACGCCGACGTTGGCGGCAAGTATGTGCTGCGGCACGGAGTCAACCCTGAACCTTGAGATTTAAGACTCTCAGCGGTGGCGCTGACAGCCGAGGTGACAGCCAAGCCAGCGGATCACCACGGACGAGTGTGAACAGCCACAGATCAGCGATGTCTGCGATTGAACTCAAGCGGACGTTCGTGGACCCCTCCAGACGCCAGACCCGTGGTCTTCAAAACCGTCTGCGGGGCGCTGTTGAGGCGTCTTGGGTGGGTTCGATTCCCATCCATCCCCGCCAAATTCCGGCGTCCCTGATAGCGAAGATGACAAGGGCGCGGGCGGACGTTCGAGGCGTTCAACTTCCTTAACCAAAGCGCGGGATGCCCAAGATGGCCGTTCATCACCGTGAGCGCTGTCACATTGCTTGCGTCGACCGTGCTCGCGGTATTGTCCCTGCGGCTGGCTTTCCTAACTTCTATGCTCCACGCCGCCGATGTCCTAGACGCAAGTGGTTCCGGCGCGAGCTGGCACAACAGACGACAACGCGACATCGGCCGCCCCGACACGCGTGCGGTTAGATGACGCCACAAAGACAGTCCGCGGGTAAGACGGTGATCACGAAACTACGCAGGACCGGATCATAGACAAGGTTAGAAATCTTGCCGCCGGGCGGGGAGGACCTCGTTGCGATAAGTTGCCACGCAGTCCCATGCCACCGCCACGTTAGGAAGTTGGCACCGTCGTCCGAACTTACCGCAAGAATCTCCTGATCCCCAAACGCCATCGTGACGACGCCGCGCGGCAAGATGGACGTCGCCGGCAAAGGGGACCAGGTCTCGCCGTCCCAGAGGAATCCGATGGTCGGGGATCCCCCCGCATCGTCCTGGCCAAATGCCACCATGTGGCCCTCGCCGTCAGGAACGATCAACAGCCTGGCATGCGGCAGCTGGCTGACCCTCTCAAACACCTGCAATGTCGTGCCGTCCCATCTCGATGTCTCGGCCTCTGAACCACTCTCCGTTACGATCAGTACCTCGTGCCGGTACGGGTCGTATGCAACGCCACCCGCGTTTAAGTACCGATCCTCCGGCCAGTCTGATGGTGAAACTACACGCCGCCAACCATGAACTGACCAGGCCCACATTGTGCTCACGTTTGGATCGAGGAATAGCAATTCACCGCTGGCTTCGTCCAGAACATAAGACGTCTCTTGGTTGCCATCTCCAACCGGCGCCGGCGTGGGAACCGAATCGCTCCTGACCCAGCTGCTTCCATTCCACACGGTTCCGTTCATGGCGATGAGGCCACCGAGTGCGGTCGAATAGAAAATGCGATCCGCAGTAAACGTCTTGCCCTGATTTGTCGCCGCGAGCTGTGTCCACCGGGATCCGTCCCAACCCCACGTCCCATACGACGGCGCATGGCTGCCATTTGCACCGAGGCATGTCATAGCGAGCAACCCACACGCCGCCAAGATGATGGGGCGCTGGCGCACCCAGCGACCGAATCTCATTGCTCGACGGTGGAAAGTCGGAGGTTGGTCAATCTCAAGTCGACCTCGTCCTCGACCTTACTCAACGGAGATCACAGCCGAGTCAGAGCCAACGTGCACTGTCAGAGTCAGACCGCTTGCCGCGTCCGGGACTTCGAACAAGGTTGTGATACGTTCGACGTCTCCCGGAATCGTCGGAAGATCAGGCAACGATGTGTCGTAGCTGCCTTCGCCATAACTATTGCCGGATGAGTCCTTGAGTTCCCAGGACGCGCCGCCGCGCGAGGTCCGATGGAACAGTACGTTCAGCGCAATGCTGACGAAGCGATCACCGACCGCCGCGGCCGTGTGGTTCACGGGGGCCGGTGCGTGCAGGTCAGCGCTACTAACCGTAACCGCGGAATCGCTCAACTCGATTTGCTGACCGACCACACCTTTGACGACAAGCGGGCTAGGCTCGACGTAAGGTCCGGTGGGGTTACTCTCGCCGCTGTCGACCTTGTCGATCCGCGCGTTTTCGCTCAGCGCGATGTGTTTGGCCTGTACGGAATCTACATTGACCGCCGTAAGGAAGAGCATGAAACTTTTGTTCTGCCAGATCGCAAGGTAAAACTGCGACCCGAAAGCATTCGAGTCGATCGAGCGCGGGCCAAGCCCGCTCTCATTGCCATTGCTTGGGCCATCTGTGGTACGTAGGTCGATCGCCTTGACGCCCCAAATCGACTCGGTGTCGTAGGCCTTGGCCGCTCGAGACGAATCCTTGTACTTCACTGCCACGCCGACCACGAGTGGAATACCGACTGCACCGATCTGCTGACTGGGCGAATCATAGATCTGATCGCAAGCGGCGGCCGAAACTGAGTAGAGCACAACCTCTTCGGCGCTAGCGCCGTCCCTCTTCGACGCTTCCCACTCCTCCTTGGTTATCCGATATGTCACCGGATCGCGCGTTTCGACGGAGGCAAGGAAGGTTGCAATTGAGCCGGAACGTGAACACTTCTTGGATAACAGGCCAGCTGGTAGATCCGCGGGCGCGACCGTCGCGTCCTCCACGGTCATCGGCGGCGGTCCGGATCCGCCGCACGCCGATACGGCAAGGGCAACTGCAATGCGGAGGATGGCCATGCGTCCACTAAGTCGATTCCGTCTTCGATCACGTGTAGCGAACATTCGGCAGCCGTGCTCATTCGATCGACTTAATGTCGGCCAGACCGCGTATCCGCACGAAGCCAAGGTTTGTGCCGCCGCATCCAGTGCGAAAGACAGGCCAGCGCGGTAGGACACCGATGTCCGGGACAGGCACACGTAGACCGTCTCCGGGTGGCGTGACGGTGATCCTTCGGATTGGACAGCTGGCCCTGCAGCACCAATCTGGCGTGGCAGCGGTGCTTTCATCTGCCGGCGCACATGAACGAGCCGGACATCCTCACAGGCGAGTCTGACGGGCTCGGTTGAGGGCGATCCGGGCGCGACCCGGTGGGGAAGGCTGCATCGATGGCTCCAGTGAATATTCCGTGCGTTGACGACAGCACGATCGCTCCGGAACTCGGAGTGAATCCGCCTTCGGTTGGATCGCGTGGAGTGACCTGGATGATGGCGTGCGGCGGGCCTGAACGATCCGCTGGTGGCGACTCGCGTGGGCCTTTGGGCAGCATCGCCGACGGATCCAGCTGGATGGTCTGCGCGCTCATATCGGCCGGGAACGTACCGTCGAACTGAATGAACAGGATGTAGCGGCGTAAGGAGCTGCGGAGCTGGTTGTCCAACGTGAAGAGGGATGGATCTTGGTTTGAGCAGATGGGCCTGTCGCGAGTGCATGCGTGGATGGACTGCCCCGAGTAAACGAGCTGGATATTGACCGAATCGGTTGAGCCGCACGGTCCCGACCCCGTGGCTCCCGGTACGCCCGGCGCCCACAGCTGATCAGCCAGCTGCGTACCGGCCCAAACCGCGCCGCCTAAAAGTAGTGTCACCAGTTGCCAAGCGCCGGCGGTCCACAACCAGGTACGTACGACGTCAGGCTCAGCTGTGGCTACGGCCAATAACTGCTTCCGACCAGGATCAAAGCCCACGCTGTGGACCCACTGCGGAAGATCCGCCGAGGTTGGCAGGGGCGACCAACGCTCACCATCGATCAAGCTAGAGCTTTCGCCTCCAACCGGCCTTATGTTCGGAGCTTGTTTACGATCCTGAAATCGGCGGATTGGTGGCCATAATCGACCCAGCAGTGGGGTTGGGTGGGATCATTTAGGGAAGCGGTTGGCAATGCAAATCTCGCCCACCGACTGCGTCAAGGCCTACGTCCTGACCGAACCACCGTTTATCGGATGCTGTGCTGATGCCCTCGTCCCGCTGAAGGTCGGTCTCGATTGCTAACTCTCATTCCCCGCGCTGCGTCATTAAACTTCATCACTCATATATTTGCCAGGAGCCACGACAGCAGCACAGCGGTAGCCAGCACGGCGAGCGCCAGCCCGAGCGAACAGCCGAGTACCAAGCGATCCGAGCCCGAGAATCGCGAAGCGGTGGCGCCGGGCACGAATCGTTCGGGCCCTCCATGCGACCCATTCCCCGAAGGCGCAAAGGCCAATCGAGCCTGAACACCGACCAGAACGAATAGGGCCACGAGCAGCCCAGCGATAGAGCCCACCCACCGGACGGTTTGGAAGTTCAGGCCGAATCCTGGCTGCGCAGCGGCCCGGGCGGCAGCGACCCGATCCGGAATAGTCCTTTGCCGTCCAGGTGCCACGCTGCGATTGCACCTTGACGATGTGCCGGTCGCCGATTTCGGATGTCCCCCAGTAGGCTGAATAGACTGTTTCCGGGACACTCGCTACCCACACCGAGTTGATGCGGGAGGCTACTCGACCTTTCGGCATCAGTCAAAACTGCGATCTGATTCCATGTCGCTCCATCCCACCGCCAGGTTCCGAATGCTCCAAGAGAAGTTGTGGGGACCGGCATATAGCGGGTCTTGATCGAATGCGAGCATGTGGCCGGCGCCGTCAGGGGCGATCAAGAACGTCGATCTCGAGATATTGCTGCCCTGCACGCGCGTCGTGATCGAGCGTCCATTCCACACCGAAGTGACCATTCTGTTCGACTCGTATGTCACCAGTAGCACCTACGATGCGCGGGGTCATACGCAGCCCCTCCCCAACCTAGGCGTCCGATGTTCGGCCCATGAGCGGGCGCGATGGCTGGAGTCCAACTGCCATCCCGCCATATCGACAAGGCATGTTGGTCCGGGGCAACGACTGTGAGCTGATCATTTGCATCGTCCGTCACCAGCGCGCTTGGTTGGTAATCCTGGGAGTCCCCGTCGTCACCGCCAACCGGTGGCCACTGGGGCCCGTTTCGGTTTTCGACCCAGATTCAGAGCGCTCTGGGGTCTTTGCTGCTTTTGCTGGCCTTGTCGGCTTGCGGCTCAACGCCCGCAAACTGTCACCTGATCGCCCTCGTCGAGCAGGAACGATGAGTCGAATTCACTGAAGTCGATTGTGTCCTCGAAGGCGGACCCTCCAGAGCGGATGTAAAGGTATTCAGGGGGGTCGCCGATCACTTGAATGATTGTTCCCGTGTCGGTCCAGGTGCCAACCCTTGGAGCATTGTTCAGCCGCATCCAGGACCAGATACCGGCGCTCAAAAGCACCGAGGCCAGCAAGAGTGAGCCTGCTAGAAGGGGGGCTGGAGTACGAACGATCAGAGATCGAAGGTTCGAGGCCCACATGTTGTGCAGAGCGTAAGGTGCTGAAGGGCCTCAACTACAGTCACAGTTGGGTCTTACACCAAATTCGCACAGCTTCGCTAAACCACGATTTCGCGATCGAGGCGGGCGACCGCTCGTAATGCATGCAGTCGGCATCGCTCGTCGTGAATGGTGGCTGGATCTGTTTGGCTGCCAAACAGCAACAGCGCCTCCCGGCTCCGCCACCTCCGAATCCGATCGAGAGCCGCGACGACTTCCATTAGTACGAAGGTGTCCTCGTGTCGGTCACCAAGGCGGGAAGTCAGGGCGTCGATGACGGCGTCCCCCTCGTGCAGCCCGAGCTCCCATGCTGATGAGGCGCGCTGCCCAATCGAGACCCAGACCCCGGAGGACTTGCGAAGCGCGTCGTGGTCGAGGATGATCCCGTACCGTGGTCAACAAACCCAAGATCTGGGAAACGCCCATGCCGAAATGGGTTCTCATTTTGCTGGCGTCAGTGATCTGCGGGTGCAGTTCTGGCGGCTCTCAGGTCGTGTATATCACGCCGACGCCCTTCGTGGAGAATGCGCTCGAGGCGGTCACATGTCCCAGCCCAGGTCGCTGCATCGCCGTGGGCTGGAGCAAGGACTACACAAAAGGCCTCTACTCGACGCTGATCGAGGAGAACACGGGAAGCGGCTGGAAAATCGTTTCCAGCCCAGGTTTGACTACTGGTCTTGGGAGCCGGTTATATGGTGTGGCGTGCGCGACGCCGGGTCGTTGCATCGCCGTTGGCCAGACTCAGGATCTTGCCTCTCGGTCGAAGACGCTGATCCTAGAAAACGCCGGTAATTCCTGGACCATCGTCCCGAGTCCCAACGCGATTGCGTTTGGCCTCGACACGGGCAGGCTCGTAGGCATCGCGTGCCCACGCCCAGCAGACTGCCTCGCTGTAGGCGGCTATGAGGTTGAGACGGGCAACTACCACACTCTGATTGAGGAGAACGCTGGCCAGGGCTGGGAGGTCATCACGAGCCCAAATGCGGAACGGGGGGACAGTGACCTCAGCCAGATCACTTGTCCAACGGCCACCCAATGCCTTGCGGTCGGCTCCATCGCGGTTGAGAACAACGGCCAAGGTTGGGTTGTGGGCACGTACCCGACTAAAGGATCCCTCAGCGCAGTGTCATGCGTCGCTTCCGAACGCTGCATCGGTGTCGGTGGCGAGTCGCTCGGAGGATTTCCTCCCGTGCTGGCCCCCCTCATATTCGACAAGAGCGATCAGAACTGGACTATCTCAAGCGAAGGCGGCGTCCTCGGCTGGCTAAACAGCGTGACCTGCCAGACAGCAAATCATTGCATCGCAGTGGGGGAAAACGATTCCTACGGCGCGCTGATCGAGGAGCAGAGAGGCGAAGGCTGGAAAATCGTGGACACCTCGACGTTCGCAGGCAACGTCAAGCTCAGCGGCGTCACTTGTCCGTCTGCCACCCATTGCATCGCCGTCGGCGAGGTCGGGCACGAGGCAACCGCGATTGCCGACGACATTGGGAGTGGTTGGACTTTAGCCAGTAGCCCCAATGTGGGTCCGGCCGGAGCGAGGTAGGACGGCCGACGATACACGGCGGGTTCGCAACCGTGAGTGTGCTGCCCAATTCGCCCGCATCCTTAACGGACCCGTCCGAGACGAATCTTCGAGCGCACTTGGCCTCGCATTCGCGCACGACCTAAAGGATTGCCTTCATCTCGCGGCAGAGCGGTCTAAATCGCTGACGTCCGCCAGCCCGGCGAACGACGACCAACGACAGCCAAGGTCCGAGGCGGCAAGACGGTTACGCACAGGGCGCGTGCTGGTGCTCTCCCATCAACGGATGACCCAGCTGCTCAAGGCAGCTTCAGGGAAAGGCAAGCACTTCCATGGGCGTGGCATTCGCCGTTGCTGCCGCCGCCGATCCCAGGGCGATCGCAGCGCTTGATCACTCTGGAACCCGTCTGAACGACCTGCATTCTGTAGTACTTCATGTAGTAATCCGGCTGAAGATTCGTGCAAATCTGGACGCTCCGGGCGCGTCGACTTGAAGAATCGAACTGAAAAACGCAGAAACCGACATGTTTGGACGGAGTGTCGTGTGATTCGGGACCGTGAGGCCCCGGGTTCAAATCCCGGGCCCCCGACCAGATTTTGAACTCGAAATTCGGCTCGAACGACGCCAGGGCCGGCGATTTTGGCCCTGGGGGCACAGGGGGGGCACGGAGTTACAGAAAGCCTCAACGGCAGCCGGCAAGTTTGTGCTTTCCAACGAACTGCGACTCTCGCCTTCCTGCAGCGGCACGTTCGTCGGACGTCGACTTCATCAATGGTGTCGCCGATGATGGATTCGTGCTGCTAGAAGGGCCGCTCGGAAACGGCGATCCAACAGCAATGCCGACGCTTCGGTGTCAACGTGGACGCCGTGGCTTACCCAAGGGCGAGCATCGCCTCAGAGATCTCGTTGGCCGCCGCCTCGGGAAGCGCGGTGGCGGCCTCCTCAAGGACGAGCAGTCTGGCGCCGTGGATCTCACTTGCTATTGCCTCGCCGTTGCCGACGGGGAAGAACGGGTCGCGGCGTCCGTGGACGACGAGGGTGGGGATGTCGATCTCGGGCAGGCGCTCGCGCCATCGGGGTTTGCAGTTGAGCTTGGCGAACACCGTGCCCAGCTGGTTGGCCATGTGGAGGGTGGGCGCGGCGCTGGGCGTGCGGTCCCAGATGCGCGCCGCGATCGCCCGTGCGGCGACAGGGTCATCACCGCGGATCTTCGCGCGAGCAGCGGCGAAGTCGGCAACCGCGTCGCGGTCGGCCCAGTTGGGCATGGGGACCGCGAACAGGCGGCGCATCGTCGCCTGGTCATGGTCTGGGAGGTCAGCGTCCGGCTTGCCAGGCGCCACTGGGCGCGTGCTGGCCAGGGTGAGCGCCGAGAACGCGGCCGGATGGTCGAGAGCGGCGACTTGGGCGACCATCCCACCGACGCCGATGCCGGCGAGGTGCGCTGGCCCGCCGCCGAGCGCATCGACAAGGGCGGCGGCGTCGGTGGCGAGGTCCCTAAGTGTGTACGGGGGTTCCTGCGGGTCTGTCGTTGTCGACTCGCCGCTGTCGCGCAGGTCGTAGCGAACGACCCGCCGCCCACCGGCGGCGAGTCGCACGCACAGCGCATCAGGCCAAGA
>WNGH01014816.1_pt1 | contig 11620 bp, 9 predicted proteins | sample 5400631 | NCBI WGS metagenome assembly WNGH01 (sample SAMN13153373, study PRJNA577476) | soil metagenome | isolation source: 115 cm soil or saprolite under Garry oak tree replicate 1 | place: USA:California | collected 2016-06-15 | reverse complement strand
GCCTTCATCGTCCACGCGGCGTCGCTGCGTCAGGCTTTCGCCCATTGCGCAAGATTCCTCACTGCTGCCTCCCGTAGGAGTGTGGACCGTGTCTCAGTTCCACTGTGGCCGGTCGCCCTCTCAGGCCGGCTACCCATCGAAGCCTTGGTGAGCCGTTACCTCACCAACTAGCTAATGGGACGCGAGCCCCTCCTCAGGCGCCAACTTTCAATGAAGAGGTCGGCTTTAGATGCAGAGCCCGAAGACCCCGCATCGTCATTACTCACCCGTTCGCCACTGTACCGGGGGTCTTGCGACCCCTTTCTCGTGCGACTTGCATGTGTTAGGCACGCCGCCAGCGTTCGCTCTGAGCCAGGATCAAACTCTCCATTTAAACTCGAAGCCCCGAAGGGCTTATCGCTTGGTTTGTCTGATCTGGTGAATGGTCTGACTGAAGCTCAGATCTAACGGACGCACTATTCAGTTTTCAAAGAGCAGTTTTCGCGAGGGGCGTATTCTAGGAGAACCCTGGGGGCCATGTCAAGCCCCTGAACGCATTAATTTTCCCTTGATCGACCCCGCATCCTTAATATAGGATACCTGCGTGGGAACGGCTCAGTGGGCTGGCGGTTCGCCCACTTTTTTATTTTAGGGAGGTCCCGGCTCCGCGGGCTCCCCCGCCGAGTGTCCGGGCCGTGAACAACATGGCAGCCGAGATCCTCGACAGGGTCAGGACGATGGCCCGCGAGATCCTGGAGTTCGCAGGGATGGAACTGGTTCATCTGGAGATGAAGCGCGAGCCCGGGGGGCTGCTCCTGCGGCTCTATATCGACAAGGATGGAGGCGTCACGCTGGATGACTGTGCCCGGGTCAGCCGCCAGCTTTCCGTGCAGCTGGACGTCGAGGATCCGATCGAGGGGCGGTACACCCTCGAGGTCTCCTCGCCGGGTCTGGACAGGCCTCTCCTCTCGGATCGCGATTTCGCGCGGTTCGCCGGCCGGCAGATCCGCCTTTCGACCCTCGTGCCGCTTCAGGGTCGACGCAATTTCCAGGGACGGCTGGACGGGCTCGTGGATGGATCGGTCCGGATGACGCTGGAGGGCGGGCACCGCGTAGATATCCCCCGCGACCAGGTGGTGAAGGCGCGGCTCGAGATCGAACTCTAGGAAACGAATTCCAAGGCTCCCGAGGAGAGGACGTCACGAATGAGCAATGAGATCTTTCAGGCCATCGAACAGGTCGGCCGGGAGAAGGGGATCGAGGTCGACATCATCATTCAGGCGGTGGAGGACGCCTACGCGGCCGCGGCCAAGAAGTATTTTCGCACCAAGGAAGACCTCGGCGCCAGGTTCGACCGCGACACCGGTTCTCTGGCGGTGTTCGCCCGCAAGAAGATCGTCGACGACGTGACCAATCCCGATCTGGAGATCTCTCCGAACGAGGCGGAGGAGATGACCCTGCCCGCCAACGAAGAAGGCATCGTGGAGATCCCGAAGCCCAAGGAGGAGCTGGCTCAGCTCGGACGCATCGCTGCGCAGGCCGCCAAGCAGATCATTTTTCAGAAGGTCCGGGAGGCCGAGCGCGACAACGTCTACAAGGAATACATCGGTCGGGCGGGAGAGCTGGTGAACGGTGTCGTCAAGCGGTTCGAGCGTGGCAGCATCATCATCGATCTCGGACGCACCGAGGGCATCCTGCCCAAGAAAGAACAGTCGAAGGCCGAGCGTTACAGCCAGGGTGACCGGGTCCGGGCCGTGATCGTCGACGTGGACCGGAACGCCAAGGGACCCCAGGTCATCCTGTCGCGAACCGATGAGCGGCTCCTGATCAAGCTGTTCGAGATGGAGGTCCCCGAGATCTACGACGGAACGGTGCAGATCGAGAGGGCCGTGCACGATCCGGGTGATCGTGCCAAGGTGGCCGTGCGATCGAAGGACCGGGATGTCGATCCCGTGGGGGCGTGCGTCGGGATGAAGGGCTCGCGAGTGCAGTCGATCATCCGCGAGCTGCGCGGCGAGAAGATCGACATCGTCGAGTTCTCCGATGACGTCAGCACCTTCGTCACCAACTCGCTCAATCCCGCGAAGATCAACCGCGTGCAGATCACCGATCCCGAAAACAAGACGCTCGAGGTGGTCGTCGACGACGAGCAGCTGTCACTGGCCATAGGCAAGAAGGGACAGAACGTGCGCCTGGCGTCGCGTCTCGCCGGCTGGAAAATCGACATCAAGAGCGAGCAGGAAAAGAAGCGCGAGGTCCAGGCCGAGATGGAGCGCATGGCACGGGACGCCCGCGAGATGGCCAGCCTCGAAGGCGTGAGCGAGAAGCTCGTTCAGAAACTGCAGGAGGGCGGCGTCCAGAGTCTGGATGCCATCACCGCCTTCGGGATCGACGGGCTGACGAACGTCCCCGGAGTCGGTCCGAAGACCGCCGAGAAGATCCTCGCCGCGGCTCAGGCCGGGCTGCAGGCCCGTGCCGAGCGCGAGGAGGAGGAGAGGATCGAAGCGGAACGCCTGGCGGCGGAGGAAGCGGCGCGCCTGGCCGAAGAGCAGGCGCGCCTGGCCGAGGAGGCGGCAGCCGAGGAGGCGGCCCGGCAGGCCGCGGAGTCCGTGGCGGAGGCCCCGGCCGCCAGCGCAGAGGACGACGAAGCCGCCGAAGTCGGGGCGGAGCCGTCGGAGACCGATGAAGATGCCGCCAGTCCAGCGGCGGAAGAGGCTGCGACACCCCACGGCGAGACCCTCGATAGCACCGCCGGCGAGCGCAGGGAGGGCGACTAGATGGCGAAGATTCGCGTCGGTCAGCTCGCCAAGGAGCTCAACCTGAAGGTCGCCGATCTGCTGGCGCGCCTGCATGAGCTGGGTGCCGAGGCCAAGTCGAACCTGAGCACGGTCGATGACGAGGTTGCGGCACGACTGAGATCGGCCGCTCCCTCCGCCGGTAAGTCGCCGGCCGATGGCCCGGGCCCCACGCCGCCGGCAAAGCAACCCGCGATTGCCAGAGCGGTCTCGAGAACCGGCGCCCGAACTCAGTCTGCCGCCGAGACTGCGGGCGTTTCCCCGGTCGCGCCGAAGCCGGCTTCCCCGGCCGCAAAGGGCACGGTCGCGACACCAGTCAAGGGCAGCGTGGCGAAACCGGCCGCCGCCGCATCCGTCAAACCCCCGGTGAAGCCATCGGCGCCGACGCCGTCCGCCTCCGTTCCCCGCCCCGCCGGGGCGGTCGCGCGGCCGACTGTGCCCGCTCCTCCGCGGCCAGGAGCACCCCTGGGGCAAGCGGGGCCGCACGCGACGCCGGCAACGCAGGGCACGCAGTCCCGTCCGGTCCCGGTAGCACCGGTCCGGCCAGGAGGCACGAACATTCCGCAGCGACCGCAGGCGGCCACGGGAATTCCGAGGCCCGGCCTGGTCCGAGGTCCAGTCTCGGCCCCGGCGGCCCGTCCGGGGACTCCCCCCACACCCGCTGTACGCCCCGCGGCAGGAGTTCCTTCAGCCGGTCAGAAGCCCACCGGGGTCCCCGCGCGCCAGACGTCGGGAGCGGTGCAGCCTCAGCGCCCGCTGCCGCCCCGCACAGGGGGTCCACTCAGCCCGGCCACGCCCGCCGGCACGAGGCCGGCGATGCTGCCGCGATCCGGAGCACCCTCCACGCCGTTCCGTCCCGTTCCGCGTGGCGAGGCGCCGCGCCGTACCGGTTCACCGGCCACGGCCGCGGCGACCGCCCAGGCGACGCGGCCGCAGGCCGTGCCGCCGCCGTTGACGCGCCCGGCTCCTCCCCCCCCGCCTCCCCAGGTGCCCGAGATCCTTCAGGAAATCACGATCACGGAGGGAGTGACGATCAAGGAGCTGTCCGAGAAGATGGATCGCAAGGCCAAGGACATCATCACGAAACTTCTCGGTCGGGGCATCATGGCCACGATCAACCAGCCCCTCGACGTCAACGTCGCGAGGGAGGTGTGCCGGGAGTTCGGATTCGACGCCAAGGTCATCACGTTCGAGGAAGAAGTGTCGATCGAGCAGACGCGGGAGGCCGTTCCCGCGGACCTGCGCCCGCGCGATCCGGTCGTGACGATCATGGGACACGTCGACCACGGCAAGACCTCCCTCCTGGATGCGATCCGCGAGTCCAACATCGCCGGCGGGGAGGCCGGCGGCATCACGCAGCATATCGGCGCCTACCACATCCGCCGCCGTGCGCGCGGCATCACGTTCATCGACACACCCGGCCACGAGGCGTTCACCATGATGCGCGCGCGCGGCGCCAGGGTCACGGATATCGTGATCCTGGTCGTGGCGGCCGACGACGGCGTCATGCCGCAGACGACCGAGGCGATGCACCACGCCCGCGCAGCGGGGGTGCCGATGGTGGTCGCGATCAACAAGATCGACAAGCCCGGTGCCAATCTCGATCGCGTGAAGAAGCAGCTCGCGGACCAGGGTCTCCTGGTCGAGGACTGGGGTGGTGACGTTGTGTCGGTGCAGGTCTCCGCCAAGCAGAAAACCGGTATCGACGATCTGCTGGAGATGATCCTCCTGTCCGCCGACATGCTGGACCTGAAGTCCGATCCCTCGTCCCTGGCGTCCGGCGTGGTCCTGGAGTCCCGGCTCGATCGCTCGCGCGGGCCGGTCGCCACGGTCCTCGTGCAGCGTGGCACGATCAGGATCGGCGATCCGTTCATCGCCGGCGCGATTCATGGAAAGGTGCGCGCCATGTTCGACGATCTCGGACACCGCGTGAAGGAGGCCGGTCCGTCCATCCCCGTCGAGGTCCTGGGTCTCGAAGGCGTCCCCGAGGCCGGGAACCCGTTCCAGGTGCTGGAGGATGAATGGAAGGTGCGGCAGATCGGGGCGTTCCGCCAGCAGAAACTGCGCCAGGAGGCGATGGCCAAATCCTCGCGGCTCACCCTCGACCACCTGTACCAGCAGATCAAGGAGGGGATGGTCAAGGAGTTGCCGCTGGTGGTCAAGGCGGACGTCCAGGGATCGGTCGAGGCCCTCTCGAAGAGCCTCACGGACCTGCCCTCCGACAAGGTGAAGATCCGGATCATCCACGCGGGGTCGGGTGCGATCACCGAGACCGATGTCCATCTCGCCTCGGCCAGCAACGCCATCATCGTCGGGTACAACGTGCGTCCCGAGCGCAGCGCCCAGGACCTGGCCGAGAAGGAGAAGGTCGATATCCGGCTGCACTCGGTGATCTATGACATCACGAACGAGATCAAGAACGCCATGCTGGGGCTCCTGGAGCCCGAGGCGAAAGAGGTCTACCTGGGCAGGGCCGAGGTGCGCCAGGTCTTCAAGGTGCCGAAGATCGGCACGGTCGCCGGTTGTCATGTCGGAGACGGCAAGATCACGCGCAGCGCCGAGGTGCGCCTGCTGAGGGACAACGTGGTGGTGTACACCGGCAAGGTGGCCTCCCTGAGGCGCTTCAAGGACGACGCCAGCGAGGTGAAGGCGGGGTACGAGTGCGGCATCGGCCTGGCCAACTTCAATGACGTGAAAATCGGCGACATCATCGAAGCCTTCAAGATCGAGAAGATCGCCGTCAAGAACCTCTGAGGACCTCTCCCCCGCGCACCCGGGTCGGAAGCCGTGAACGTCGCGCTCTGCGTCATCCAGATCCATCTGCCCGCGGTCGCATCTCTCAAGGAGAAGCGGCAGGTGCTGCGCAGCTTGAAGGATGGGCTGCGCCAGCACTTCAACGTCTCGGTCGCCGAAATCGATCACCAGGACCTCTGGCAGCGCGCCACTCTGGGAATCGTCGGCATCGCGGCCGCCCGGGTGCCCCTCGAGCAGACGTTCTCATCGATCCAGAGCGAGGTCGAGCGCAAGGTCCCCGGCGAAGTCCTGAGCTGCGACCTCGAGTTCCTCACCTGATGCGGTGGGGGCCCCCGTGGGCCCCGCGCCGGGAGACACCGTGAGCACGCGCACCGAGCGGGTATCCGATCTCATCAAGGGGGAGATTTCCCGGCTGCTCCTGCGGGAGGTGCGCGATCCGCGCGTCGGCTTCGCGACCATCACAGGCGCCACCGTCAGCCCGGATCTGAAAAGCGTGAGGGTGCACGTGAGCGTTCTCGCGGAGCCGGCCGCCCGGCAGGTGTCCATCAAGGCGCTCAATGCTGCGGCGGGATTCTTCCGGCGCGCGTTGTTCCGGAACCTGAGACTCCGCTTCGCGCCGAGCGTCGTGTTCGTTCTGGACGAGTCGCTCGATCGGGGCGACCGGATCGAGCGCGTGCTGCGGGAGATCCACGATCAGGACGGGCCGCGGACGCCCGGCGACGAGGAGGAGTAGTCCGGCATGGGCAGCGAACTGGACGGCGTCCTCCTGCTGGACAAGCCCGAAGGCCCCACCTCCCACGACGTGGTGGCCCTGGCGCGCCGCGTGCTCGGCGTGAGGCGCATCGGTCACGCCGGCACGCTCGATCCGATGGCGACGGGGCTTCTTGTTCTGATGATCGGCAGGGCGACGCGCCTGGCGACGTTCCTGTCGGGCATGGACAAGACCTATCGCGGCGCGCTGCGTCTGGGGATCGCGACCGACACCTACGATCGGGACGGCGTCCCGACGGGTCCCGCGCGCGCCGTGGAGGTGGACACGGCGGCCGTGGAGGCGGGTTTCGAGCGGTTCCGCGGAACCATCACGCAGGTGCCGCCCGTGTTCTCGGCGAAGAAGGTGCGCGGCACGCCGATGTACAGGCTGGCGCGCAGCCACAAGGCCGTGTCCCCGACCCCCACCACGGTGACCTTCCGGGTCCTGAGGTTCCTGGGACTCTCCGGAACGGACGTGACGTTCGAAGCCCAGGTGTCCGCCGGAACGTACCTCAGGGCATTCGCGCACGACCTCGGGGACATCCTGGGTTGCGGGGCGCATCTTTTCTCGCTCCGACGGGTGGCCGCAGGTCCGTTCTCCGTCGACGAGGCGCTCACTCCCAACGACTTGATCGCGCTGGGGGCGCGCGCGACATCACGCATCACGCCGATGGAGGAGATTCCTCTGGGAATCCCCACACTGGTCCTCACGGCCGCCGGCACGCACGCCATCCGTCACGGCCGTCCCTGCGGACTGAGCGAGGTGGCGACGCCGGGCCCGCCTCTGCCCGCCGGACGCTGTCGCCTGAAGGGGCCCGAAGGGGGCCTCATCGGAATCGGCGAAGTCCAGCTCCGGGCCCCTTCCGAGACCCGGCCGGTCATACGCCCCCAGATCGTGTTCACGGGGTAGGACTCCCCCGGGATCGCCTTTACAGGCCCCCCGACATGTGTTAGATTGGCGCCTCAATCGAGACCAACGGGAGATGCAAGGAACCGCAACGAGTCGAGGCATGAAGATGGTCGGGACCCGCCGCCGCCTCCTGGACTACCTCAAGGACAGGAACGCGGAGCGCTACCGAGAGCTGATCAAGAAGCTCGGGATTCGCAAATAGGAAGGCACGGCGATCCCGGGAGACCGCGCCCGCGGGCGGAATCCACGCGAACCGGATGGCTGCGAGCGAACCTGAGGACCGACTCCGGGGAATACCAGAAGGGAACCCTGTCTTCATACTTACTTCTGGACGTTCAGTCTTCCCTTCCCCTGGCTTCGACCTCGTCCTCGCTCCGCCGCCGCCCACAGTCGCGGTCGGTCGTCGATGGTGCCTTCCATAAATCGCCGGGCGCCCAGATGCGCCCGATCGGACGCCGGGACGCCTCCGTGGCGCGCCTTGTCCGGCTGAGGAGACTGTTTGATGAGCACACGCACCATTGATTTCGGCGGAAGACCCCTGATCGTCGAGACCGGCAAGATCGCCAAGCAGGCGGACGGTTCCGTCACCGTGCGCTACGGGGACACTGTCGTCCTGGTCACGGCCACCGCGGAGCGCAAGGAGCGGCCCGGCATGGGCTTCCTGCCCCTCACCGTCGATTACCGCGAGAACACCTACGCCGCCGGGAAGATCCCCGGCGGTTTCTTCAAGCGGGAGGGGCGCCCGAACGAGAAGGAGACCCTCACCTCGCGCATGATCGACCGTCCGATCCGTCCGTTGTTTCCCAAGGGCTGGTCGTACGAGACGCAGGTCATCGCCCTGGTCCTGTCGGCCGATCTCGCCAACGATCCCGACGTGCTGGCGATCACGGGCGCCTCGACCGCGCTGCACCTGAGCGACATCCCGTTCACCACCCCGATCGCCGCGGTGCGCGTCGGCCTCAGCGATCAGGGTTATGTCCTGAACCCGACCTACGAGCAGATGGAGTCCAGCCGTCTCGACCTGGTCGTGGTGGGGAGCGCCACCGACGTGGTGATGGTCGAGGCCGGCGCGAACGAGGTCTCCGAGCGCGAAATGCTCGAAGCGATCTGGTTCGGCCAGCAGCACTGCAGGACGCTGGTCGGCGTGCAGGAGGACTTGCGACGCGAGGTCGGAAAGCCCAAGCGCGCGCCGAAGATCCGCGAGCTGGATCCCGCGCTCTACCGCCAGATCGAAGCCGCCTGCCGCGACCGTCTCTACCAGGCGATGAAGATACCGGTGAAGATCGACTCCTACCGCGCCGTCGCCGCCCTCATGGACGAGCAGGTCAAGGCGATCCCGGACTCCGAGCCGTTGAAGCGCGAGGAGGCGGCCCTCATCCTGAACGATCTTCACAAGAAGATCAGCCGGCACGAGATCCTGGTGGAGCGCCGCCGGTTCGACGGCCGGGCCTCGGACCAAGTGCGCAAGGTGACCTGCGAGGTCGGCGTCCTCCCGCGCACGCACGGATCGGCCCTGTTCACCCGGGGCGAGACGCAGGCCCTGGTCACCAGCACGCTCGGGACCTCCGAAGATGCCCAGCGGCTGGACTGGCTCGAAGGGGAGTCCGAGAAGCGCTTCATGCTGCACTACAATTTTCCGCCCTTTTCCGTGGGGGAGGTGAAGTTCCTGCGCGGTCCGGGCCGGCGAGAGATTGGCCACGGCGCCCTTGCGGAGCGCGCCCTTCTTCCCCTCATGCCCGGGGAGGATGATTTCCCCTACACCATCCGGCTGGTCTCCGACATTCTCGAGTCCAACGGCTCCTCCTCGATGGCCTCGATCTGCGGCGGCTCCCTCTCTCTCATGGACGCCGGCGTGCCGTTGCGTTCCGCGGTGGCCGGTGCGGCGATGGGGCTTGTCAAAGAGGGAGACAACTACATCATCCTGACGGACATCGCCGGTGTTGAGGATCACTACGGCGACATGGACTTCAAGGTCGCGGGCACGCGCGAAGGGATCACCGCGCTTCAGATGGACATCAAGATCGACGGCATCAGCAAGGCGATCATGGAGCAGGCCCTGAGCCAGGCGCGCCAGGCCCGCATGCAGATCCTGGACGTCATGGACACGACGCTCGCCAAGCCGCGGGCGAACATCTCCACGTTCGCCCCCCGCATCTTCACGATCCGGATCAACAAGGACAAGATCCGCGAAGTCATCGGCCCGGGCGGCAAGATGATTCGCTCGATCATCGAGAGGACCGGCTGCAAGATCGACGTCGAGGACGACGGCCGCATCCACATCGCCTCGGTGGACGAGGGCTCCGCCATGAAGGCGATCGACATCATCAAGGAGATCACCGCGGAGGCCGAGCCGGGCAAGACGTATCTCGGGAAAGTCACGCGCATCGCCAACTTCGGAGCCTTCGTGGAGATCCTCCCCGGTCTCGAGGGGCTGCTGCACATCTCCGAGGTCGCCGAGCACCGCGTCAAAGAGGTCCAGGACGAGATCAGCGAAGGCGAGGAGATCCTCGTGAAGGTGATCGAGGTCGACGGCGACCGTGTCCGGCTGAGTCGCAAGGCGGTGCTGCGCGACAAACGGATCGAAGCCGGAGAACCCGCGCCCCAGGAAGTGGCGGCCGGCGCTCCTGGACCGTCCGGCCCGCGGCGCCCGTTCGGAGGCGGCTCGGGCGGGCACGGCGGCCACGGCCGGAGGCATTCCTCCCGGCACCGCTAGGAACCGATGATCACCAGCCAGGAGCTCCTTCCTTGACACAGCAGCTCGGCGAGTGGCTCGTCGGCAAGGGAAAGATCACCGAGGAGCAGCTCCAGCAGGCCCTGCACGACAAGGCGTTCTTCGGCGAACGGCTCGGGAACAGTCTCATCAAGCTCGGATTCATCGACGAGGACACTCTCGGAGGCTACCTGGCCGAGCAGTCGCGCACGCGTTACGCGCCGGCCCGACGCCTGGAACGTGTTCCACCCGAAGTCATCGCCGCCGTGCCGGCCCGGATCGCCGCAAAATACTGCATCGTGCCGATCGCGATCGAGAGTCGCCGGATCCACCTGGCGATGCGCGATCCGAAGGACTTGATCGCCCTGGACGAGATCGCCTTCCTCACGGGGCTCCCGATCGAGCCCTATGTGGCGACCGAGTTCCGGTTGATCCGGGCGATTGAGCAGTATTACCAGATCAGTCTCGGTACGAAGGCGATCCCGGTGGCCCCGGGGCCGCCCGATCCGACGCGTCCGAGGACGGCGACTCGAGCCGCGGCCCCGGTACCTGTCCCCCAGGGGCCCGAGGTCGGTCTCGACGGTCTGCCGCTCAACGCAAGCCCCGACGATCTCGACCAGCCTTTCACGGATGCGACCGGCGCCGCTCCGCCCCCGTCGGTCGGCTCCGGAGAGGCTGTTCCGAGTTCGCTCGAAGCCTGGAGGGAGCAGGCCGAGATCCAGGAGACGGCCGCGCGGCCGCGCGGCGCGGCCGCGGAGCCGTCGCGTTTACGGCGCGCCGAGACTCCTCCCCGTGCCACGCCGCTCACCGATGCCGAGGTCTCGCCGTCCGCTCCTCCCCGGCCGCGACCCGTGATGGTGCGTGGAGGCGTGACGTCTCCCGCCGCCGACGGCGCTGCCACCGCCCCGGCGACGCAGCCGCCGGCCACGACGATGGAAGCGGTCTCCACGCGCCTCCGCCAGGCAGAAACGCGCGACGAGGTGTTCGACGCGGTTCTCACCTTCACCGCATCCCGCTTCACGCGCGCCGCCCTGTTCGTGGCGCAGCCGGACCGCGTACTCGGTTGGAGCGGCCGCGGCGGCGGCCTGCAGCCGCTGCGGGTCCGCAACGTGATAGTACCTCTCGACCGGCCCTCGCTCTTCGTCTTCTTCCGGACCGGGGGAGATTATTTCTATGGTCCGGTGCCGGACCTGCCCGCGAACGCCAAGTTCTATCTCGATCTGGGCTGCCCGCCGCCGGCGCGCGTCCTGCTGATGCCGCTCACGATCACGGACAGGCCGGCGGTCATTCTCTACGCCGACAACGGACCGGAGGCCTCCACGGCGCCGGACGTCCAGCAGTTCCGGCGTCTTCTCGGGAAGGCGGCCCTGGCGCTCGAGGTTCTGATCCTGCGCAACAAGATCATGATGATCTAGCGGTCCGTGGGGGCCCCAGGAGGGGTCGCACGCATGACGGTTGCCCTCCCTCGTCTCACGCCCGGGCAGGAAACCACGCTTCTCGACTTGGCGCGGCGCGCCGTCGCGGCGCGTCTGCAATCCCGGCCGGCTCCCCTGCTCGAGACCCCCTCCCCCAGGCTCCTCGCGCCGCAGGGCGCCTTCGTGAGCCTGCACCTGGGCCGCGCGCTCCGAGGCTGCGTCGGCGTGGTGATGCCGGTGCGCCCTCTGGCCACGACCGTGACCGAGTGCGCGGCGGCGGCCGGGGGCGAAGGCCCGCGTTTCGTCC
>WNGH01008772.1_pt1 | contig 11620 bp, 8 predicted proteins | sample 5400631 | NCBI WGS metagenome assembly WNGH01 (sample SAMN13153373, study PRJNA577476) | soil metagenome | isolation source: 115 cm soil or saprolite under Garry oak tree replicate 1 | place: USA:California | collected 2016-06-15 | reverse complement strand
GAAGCAGGCTCAACCTCACTCAGAACCCTCCAAGATCTCGGTCGTGGTAACACCCGGCGGTCCGGTCGTGCTAACCAGCAGCACCGCTGAATTCCAAATTTTGCCCTCTGGATATATCCAAGCCTTGCTATTGAAAGGTGGACAGCGACTTAGCCTCGATGACCCGCGCCAGGGCAACCCCGAGGAGAGCGACTACCTGGTGCAGGCTGGCAAAGAAATTCATTTCACACTGGATTTCGGCCAAACAAAAATTACCGAATCCATCGGGAAGCTCGGACGCGGGAAGCATGTAGAAATTCCAGCCCAGCCCATCGGGCCTTCTGGCACAAGTCTTCGACGGACATTGCATGTCGAAGTCTATGACGACTTCCCAAATATTCTGCTCAGCAGTGTCGCCTACACAAACACGGGAAACTCCGAGTATCACCTTGACCTCATTATCGAACAGCAACACAGGTTCAACTCCCACATGGTGAAAGAGCATCCCTACGACATGTGGTCGTATCAGGGCTCAAGCTACGAATGGGGCAAGGACGACGTTGTCAAGCTCAGGAGCGGGTTCTCCCAGCCAAACCTGATGGGTGGAATCGTAAAGGGCGGTTACGGCGGGGGCATTCCAGTGGTGGCGTTCTGGACAGCATCGGTCGGAGAAGCCATTGGCCATGTCGAAACGCTTCCTTTATCGCTCTCGTTGCCGGTCAAAGTGCAGCGCGACGGACGAGTAAGCACAGCCGTTAGTATCCCAGCGGACACAACCCTCAAGCCAGGTGAGAACTACTCTACTCCCCGAAGTTTTGTCGCGATTTATTCCGGGGACTTTTATGAGCCGTTGCGTCTGTGGTCAAGCGTTCTGCAAAAAGAAGGCTGGGAAATTCCTAAGCCGTCGAGTGAGGCATACAACGTGAGCTGGTGCGGCTGGGGATACGAATTCAATGTGACGCCGGCACAAATGTTGGCCACAGTGCCTAAGCTGAAAGAATTCGGCATCAAGTGGGCAACGCTGGATGACCGCTGGTTCGACACGTATGGCGACTGGAATCCGCGACCGGACACATTTCCGGGCGATTCCATTAAGAAGATGACCGACGACTTCCACCAGCAGGGAGAGTTGGTTCAACTGTGGTGGCTGCCTTTGGCCACCGAAGACGGTCAGGGCAAGTGGGAGTCGCACAAGTATGTCGTCTCCAAGGTGGCGCAGGAGCATCCCGATTGGTTCATCCTCGACAAGAACGGCAAGCGTGCCCGTATGACCCGCAACTTGGCCGCGCTGTGTCCGGCAGTGCCCGAGGTACAGGCCTACTATAGGCAGCTGACTGAGAAATTTATTCGCGACTGGGGTTTCGACGGCTCGAAGCTCGACAACATCTACAGCGTGCCCATGTGCTACAACCCGGCGCATCATCACAAGTCGCCGCAGGACTCCGTCAATGCAATGGCTGATGTGTACAAGGTCATTTTTCAGACCACGCGCTCAATAAAACCTGAGAGTGTGACGCAAAGCTGCCCTTGTGGAACTCCGCCATCCCTGGCGTGGTTGCCCTACATGGACCAGGCAGTGACTGCTGACCCGGTCGGCGCCGTGCAGGTGCGTCGCCGCATCAAGATGTACAAAGCGCTGCTCGGACCCGAAGCGGCTGTATACGGCGATCATGTGGAGCTTTCAGAGATGACTCGTGTGGGCAACGAGTGGTCGGAGCACGGCAGCGATTTTGCCTCGACCATCGGGGCCGGCGGTGTGGTGGGGACAAAATTCGTGTGGCCGGACCCCGGCCCGAAGTATAAAGCTGTGCTGCTTACTGCCGAGAAAGAAGCTCACTGGAAGAAATGGATCGGGATTTACAACGAAAAGATGCTTTCCAAGGGCATCTTCCGCAATCTTTACGTCGACGGTTATGACCTGCCCGAGGGGTACGCGATTGAGAAGGACGGCAAGATGTATTACGCGTTCTTCGCTCCGACCGCTGCAGAATGGAGAGGCGAAGTAGAATTGCGCGGCCTTAAACCCGGTTCATATCACGTAATTGACTACGCGAACGGCAAAGACTTGGGTACAGTCGAGGCCACAGCCGACAATGCACCACGACTAAGGACCGATTTCAAGGACCATCTGCTACTGGAAATGTCGAGATAACGGCATTATTATAAGATTTACTTCGCCGGGAATCGAGCTAAAGCCTGAAACGGTGTGCCGCATCCCGCGAATCCTATTCGTTGAGGATGACTACGCGACTCAAATTGCTTGGATTATCAGGATCGAGGCCCTTCTTCAGCCCCGTAAACAGACCTATGAGTTGCCCTGCGAAAACGTACGGCGCCATCCGCGCCAGTTCGGGTAGTTCGAAACCAAACTCGATTAGCAAATCGGATGCAGCCCGAGCGCGCTCATCCGCCTGGATGGTGAGCGTGAAAGTGGTTCCACCCAAGCTCTTGATCTCCTCCAGCACGTCACACTCGGCGTCGTAGCCTCGTTCGGAGAGCAGAAAAATCACCAGAGTCTCGGGACTCACAATAGCCTTCGGCCCGTGACGGAACTCCAAAGTGTGAAAACTCTGAGCGTCAGAGGCTGACATTTCGGTAATCTTAAGCGCAGTTTCGCAGGCCAAGCCGTAGAAAGGGCCTTGCCCCAGGCAGACGTAGTCGGCGAACTGCCGCGCGCTGAGAAATTCCCGGATTCGTGGGTGCAAAGCTGCCAGGGGCGGTATCCGCCAATGCGGGCAGAGCGCTAAGCGATTTGCAAAAGGTGTGATCGTCCGCCAAGAACGCTGACAGATACTGCAACCCCAGTACCATGGAAGTGAAAGAACGCGTCATCACCGTGCTTTCCTCGTCAGAAGGAAGCAGCGGGAGAGTGCTGGTAGCGATCTGCTCGAGAGGTTGACCAACAGTGCTGGTGATGGCCAGAGTACGCACATCTTTCTCGCGTTCGAGAAACTGGGGCCGCTTTCAACGTCTCGGAGGTACGACCGGAACGCGAGATTACGGCGGCCGCAATCTCCTGTGAACCCGCAAGAACGAGATCCGGAAACAACAGGAGCTCAGATGCTGGAATGGCGCGTGCTCTTTTTCCGGTGATGGCACTGCAGGTTGCTGCTGCTGCGAGGCCGATGTAGTAACTGGAGCCGCAGCCAATGAACAGCCATTCAGTTGCGGATCCGAAGTCCTGGCGCAGGTTTGCCATCGTACCGCTGCGCTCGAGCTCAGTTATGCAACCACTCCAGAATTGTGGCTGGGAAAGTATCTCGGCGAGGGAATGCGCGCCAGGGGCCGAAACTAAGGAGTTCGCGCCTTTTCGATTAGACGAGGTTTACCTCTATCCCGACTTTCTTGAGCGCCCGCAGATCTGACTTCGGGACGCCGCGATCAGTAATGACCGCCTGCAAGGCGCTTGGTGGAACGATCAACGACAAGCTTCGACGGCCAAACTTGCTCGAGTCACAGACCGCCACGGTTCGCTTTGCAACTTCAACCATCACCCGGTTGACTTTGGCTTCAAGAAGGTTTGGCGTGCTCAGGCCATAGTGGACGTCAAAACCATCCACGCCGAGGAAAAGTATGTCGGCGTTCAACCGGCGGAGGGTTTCTTCCGCGATCGGACCGACCAGAGAAAACGAATTCTTGCGAAGCGTACCACCGGTAAGGATGACTTCCACAGGGGCTCCTGACAGCTCCGCGGCAATGTTTACGGCGTTCGTGATAATCGTAATGTTATGAAAGTTGCGTAAAGCTCTGGCGATGCCGGTCGTGGTAGTACCAGAGTCGAGAATCACAACCTGGCCTTCTTTCACCAGACGTGCCGCCGCCGCAGCGATCCGGAGCTTCTCCTGTCGCTGGAGCTGTTCTTTTTCCCGAAGCGTGGGATCTGCAAGAGCCCCCTCGCGGGCCGGCAGCGCACCCCCATGAGTGCGATGGACCAGTCTTTGAGCGTGCAGAACGTCGAGATCCTTTCGAATGGTGACCTGAGAGGTATCGAATTGGTGCGCCATCTCCGTCACCAGCACCCGCCCATTGCGACCAAGAATCTCGAGAATGGCACGGCGACGCTCTTCGTTTAGCACATTATTCTTCAGGACAGGATTGTTCGGAATTCAACGCGACTTTTGATTGCCATTTCTTTTTATATCGCTCTCTTTCGTTTGTCCAGTCGAAAGGGAGACCGACGGGCGCTTCTGAAGCTCGAAGGAATGACAAGAAAATCTACGACATGAGCTCGGTGAAGGCTTGTCTATCCGGTTGCCGCCTCCATCGTAGCTCACGCCGGTTGCTGACCACAGAGAGTGCGGAATAGAAGCAGCCAGCGCTTTACGTCACTGGCAATCAGGAAATTCTCTCTCCCGTGTTCTCTGCCATTCATGCCGATGCGGCAGGCAAATTCATGCGTAAGCAGATAGCGTATCTGGAAGGCGCATCCCTCCACGGAATGCACCAGAACACCGCGGTTTTCCGGGCTGCGAGGAGGCGCTGGTTGACTCTGCCGCGGGCTCAGGAATCCTACCTCAAATTTGCGCTCGCCTCTAATTCACCGGTATGGCATGCCTCCAGCCAACGGAACAAAAACTCCAGCAATGCCGCCGGGGGTTTGAGCCACACTTGGGCTGCGGTATTCCGACGCTGAGGCCGCACCAGCACAGTCAAGCCCCGGTTCTCGAGAGTTTGGAAAGCAAGTTCGTCAGTCGCATCATCCCCCAGGTACGCAACGGGAGCGTCGGGCCCGATTTCATCAAGGATGGTTCGAACGGCATCACTTTTGTCTCGATCGGAAACACGAAGTTCAACTCCGCCGTCGAACTCCAAAAGAGTGAGCGAAGCGCGGTCCGCCAGAGGGGACCAGCCCAGCAAAATTCTTCCACGAAGCTTAATCGCCGACGGTTCGTCGAGTCCGCGCCAGTGGACCGCGATGCTTCCCGGCTTGGGCTCTGCCATTTGCTGTAGTCCCTGATACGTCAACCAGCGACCCGCATCAGCCAAGGCTTCGATGGCGTCCTGATCTATCTCCGGCATCTCACAGGTTCCATCGGGCAACAAGCGTTGCAGGCCATGAGACCCCCAGATTTCGGGACACGGCTTGACGCCAAGTAAAGGACCGACCTCATAAGCATTTCGGCCGCTGATAATCACAACGCGAGTACGGCCAGTATCCACAAGTTCTTGAAGCAGGGTTGTCACCCCTGCATAGGGAAGAGCCCGTTTGCGATCAATAGAAAATGGCGCCAGCGTACCGTCATAATCCAACAGCAGCGCAGAATTCTGCGATTGCGCTACAGAGCGCAGGAACGGTTCAACTTCGTGTTCATCAACAGTGCTCAACAACATCCTCCTCCTCACAGTCATCCGACCGATGCGCCCCGGTGAGCCTTGCGGGCCTTTTCAGGAACGTCCAGACGGAGTTCGCAAAGATCCGCAATCAGGGTTCCCGCCCAGTGGTAAACATTGCGCTCTCGGACTATTTTCCGCATACGCTGGAGGCGCAACTGCTTCTCTTCCGGTTCCATTTCCAGGGCGGCGTGAATGGCCTCTGCCGTTTGGTCGATGTCGTAGGGGTTTACCTGCAACGCGTCGGTCAATTCTCGCGCCGCACCGGTAAAGCAACTAAGGATCAGAACCCCCCGCTCGTCGCTCCGTGCCGCCACAAACTCCTTCGCCACTAAATTCATGCCATCGTGGAGCGCGGTTACCAGGCAGAGATCGGCGGCCCGGTAGTAAGCCTGAATTTCCTTATGGCTGTGCTGCCAGTTCAGCAAGACTATCGGTTTCCACCTGTCGAGTCGAAAGCGCCAGTTGATGCGGTCGGCTTCTGCCTCGACCTCAGCTTGCAGATCATGGTAACGCTTGATGTGACTGCGGCTGGGAGCGCCAATCTGGATAAATGTGAATTGGCCCTGATACCGTGGATACTTCTCGAGAAACCGCTCGATTGCCAGGAAGCGCTCCAAAATGCCCTTTGTGTAGTCCAAACGGTCGACGCCCACACCCAGGAACGCAGCTTCAATTCCCAATGCCTTTAGCAAGGCCGAACGCTCCACATAGGGTGGCTCCTGCGCAGTTTCTCCACCTGCGTCCGCGAAGTCCACGCTGATCGGGAATGGCCGCACCATGGTTAGATGACCGTGGCGTTGTACGGAGAAACGTTCTCGATCGATGCGCGATTCCACAATTCGATCGGCGGTCTGGAGGAAGTTATTGCAGTGCGACTGTATATGGAAACCGATCAGGTCGGCGCCCAGGAGTCCATCCACTAGTTCTCGCTGCCAAGGGCAAATGCCGAATGCCTCCTGGTTGGGCCAAGGAATATGCCAGAAAATTGCCACTCGAGCATCGCGTCGTCTCTGTTTGATCAGCCGGGGCAGCAGCGCGAAATGGTAGTCCTGCACCAGAACGACCGGGTTTATCGTGCCTTCCATCTCTTCGAGCAAAGCGTCAGCGAACTTGTTGTTGACAGCCTGGTAGTGTTGCCAATCATTAGCACGGAAGATCGGCCGGGTGTGCGCGATGTGGCAGAGAGGCCAAAGACCCTCGTTGGCAAACCCGTAGTAGTAGCCTTCCTCTTCTTCTTTGGTGAGCCATACGCGCCGCAGCGTGTATTGCGGATCCTCTGGCGGTACGCGCAAACGGTTATGGTGGTCAATCGCTTCCATGTCGGCGTCACCGCTGCCGTGAGCGATCCATGTTCCGTCGCAGGCGCAGAGCACCGGTTCGAGCGCCGTTACCAGTCCACTGGGCGGAACGCTAACTTCCAGGAATTTGCCACGCCGGGTGTGCATATAGGGCTCACGATTGGAGACGACGAAAAGTCGCCCGTCTCCCAAACGGGAGCGAATATGAATGGCGAGCCGGTCGGCCGTCCACTGGGATTGTCCCTCCTCGCGTAGCCGAGCCTCGGTTTCCGCGGCGGATCGGGCGGTGGTCAGTGTTTCCGCAAAGGTTGCGACCTCGCGTGCCAGCGGGCGGAACAGTTCCATGTCCGGCACCTTGATGCGCGTCGAAGATGCGCGACCGGTGCGCAGTGCTCGCATCCACTGCGCGGTGCGGGCAATTGGTCCTGCGATGCTCCAACGGACTATCAACAACGTGATGAGGACTATGAGAAATACGTGGGCCAGGGCGCTGAGGAATGTTTCTCGCCAGATACGAAGACTCTGATCCTTGATGTAGCCGGCATCATGCACGATCGCCAGAACGCCCCTGACGTCCTCCTGGCGATGCAGGGGCAAAGCATAGATGTTCACCGGGGCAGTTCCCAACCGCTGGAAGACGTCAGCTCCATGATTCCCGTTCAACGCCTGGGACATTACGGGTGGAGCAGTGGGCATGAGTGGAGCGAGATCTTTGGTTATTGCGATGAGGCGGCCTTGACGGTCGTATACGGCCAGGCCCAGCAAGTGTTCACGGTTTCCGAAGCGCTGCACCGTGCGTTGCAGGGCCTGAATTGAATCCCTGTCGAGTTCGCGCTCAACATTCCGCGCCAGACTCTCCCCCAACACCTCGGCACGTCGTTGAAGATCTCTGCGCAGGCTCTGCTTCTGCACCAAGACCTCGTAGTACGAGGACGATAGCGACACGAGCGTCACGCCGATAATGAGAGAGACTATTAGCCGAGCGCTCAACAGTCGCATGCGACAGCTCCTCCAAACGGGCTAGCGGCATCCGTCTGGCAAAGGCCACAAGGGTCTGGGAACTGCAGTAATTGGCGATTCACGCGAGCAATGCACGCGCCCAGTTTACCCACACCGCTATTGCATTATCTAAAAAGCTGGCCAGTTCTCAAAAGTGATTGTGCCTCGTACCTTTTCCCGACCTGCATTTGATGCTATTTTGCTTCGTTTGGCTGCTGACCATTCGGCTACCATTCCCTAGAGAACATTATACTTCCATCACTTTGCGAAACTCTTGTGGAAAAGCGCCGCAAGCCCGCAACAAAACTCCGGGCCGTTGCGCCCGATCTCGGGTCATTGGAATGTACGGGTGTTAGCAGCCTAGTGAGCACAGACAATGCCAAACATGTACTTCACTGATTTAGAAGGCCTTTAGCATTTTTGAAGCCGGCAAGCTTGTGTAATTCTTGCGCTCCGCGCTGATGGGCCGGCATTACTAGACACCACGATAAGCCGCAGCCAATCCGAGCGTCGCGGCCTCATCGCCAGAGCTGAGTATGAGGGTTTGCGAATAGGCTTCAGTCGTGGCTGGGAACTGTCCAGTTTGCAGCAGCCGTGCTGCTTGATGCATTTCTTTGACGACTGGCTGCGAGCTTGGGAAAAGGAGAGCAGGGAAGCCGCCATCACAAGAAAAACAGAGCAGGATAAGCAAGCCCAGCTCAAGACGCAGTCGTATACGCCCGCGCCACCAGCACAATGGCGAGAACGTAGCAGAGGAACATCAGCGCTAGATAGTTCGTCGCTTTCGCGCCACCACCGGCGAATTCTTTCCACACGAACAGGCCCCAGAGAGCCGCTACCATGGGCGCGGATTGCCCAATCGCATACGATATTGCCACACCCGTAAAGCTGGCGGCGACGAAATTGAAAACTGTGCCCGTGCCCCAGATGAATCCACCGAGAAGGCCGAGAAGGTGATCGCGTCCCGAAGCTTTGAAGAAGTCCGCAAACTGCACGGGCTGGCCGGCCAGCGGATGCTTCATAAAATACACGTTAATGACAAAGCAGGAGAGCAGTGCTCCCGAGGTGAAGAATACAGCGATGCTGTAAGGTCCTAGAGCATTGCCGGTGGTGAGAGAGCGTGTCACAAAGGGCGCAAAAAGCCCCATCAAAATGCCGGAAATTACGCAGATGACAATGCTCTTCCGCGTAGTCACCCGCCCCGCCAAACCCAGAGCCGCGTACGCTTTGCCATCCATGAGTACGGCCACTATGGCGAACAACACTCCAAGCCCCAAAAGAAGTGGACTTCCTTTCGGCTGCAGAGCGTAGCTCAACCCGACTCCAACCACGAGCGCGATCCCGATACCTACGGGGAAGGCCACCGCCAAGCCTGCCATCTCGATCCCAGCAACTAGCAGCAGATTCGCCGCATTGAAGATCACGCCGCCGATCAGCGCATATACGATGTTGCTGCGATCTGCCGTGCGCACGTTGGCTAGAAAACTTGTGCTCGGATCGCCCATGCTTCCCATGGTGAACGCCAAAATCAGAGAAATCAGAAAGATGCCGATAGCATAGTCCCAATAGAAGAGCTCGAAGCGATAATTCTTGACGCCCTTGTAAGTATTGGCCCATGAGCCCCAGCAGATGGCGCTAGTGATCATCATCATCAAAGCGATGCCCAGACTATGCGGTGTAAACATCGTTTCTCCTTGAGCGGTTGATGTGGGAAACGTTGCTACTCACTTCTCTGCGAAGTGTGCGAATCGTCGGACTTACTTACCGCGAATTCTCGATACAAAAAGTTGCAAGAAGCGGTCAGCGTCAACATCTACGCAGACTCTTGCATTGGGCCATCTCCTGCACTTTGACCAGCGTTGAATCGACCGCCACTGCGACCGCGGACGGATCGTACATTGGGGATCCGGGAGCGCCAAACGTTCCCGAAAGGTTCAGCAGGAATTTCAGAACCGAATAAATGAAGTCATTGATCTGGCCGTGAGTTTGTCCGAGTTGATCCAGATATTTGTGCGTGAAGAGCGCTTGATCGCCGACTTCAAGACCCACCATGGTTAACGGCCATCCCGCCTGGAAGACGATTTGCGCGGCTTCGGGATCATTATAGATATTGGCTTCAGCTGCGGCATTCACGTTGCCGCCGCTGATCGAGCCCCCCATGAGGATGACTTCTTTCACCAGTGGCACGATGGAAGGATCTTTTTCCACCGCGAGTGCGATGTTGGTGAGTGGACCAACTGGAAGCAGAGTGATCTCATGTGGCGAGGCGTGGACAAGTTGAATGATGACGTCGGGACCAAAGCGGGAATCAACCTTGCATTTACTCGCAGGTAATTCGATGTCGGCTAGTCCGTTCTTGCCATGCCAGAACTCGGCCGTGATCAACTTCTGGAATAGAGGATGTTGCGCGCCCCGCGCCACTGGAATGTCGCACCGGTTTGCCAGCGAGACCATGCGCAACGCGTTCTCCAGGCCCATTGCCGCCGTGACGTTTCCTGGTACGACGGTGATCGCTCGCACATCCAGTTCCGGCGAGTTGAGGGCGAGCATCAGCGCCAGCGCATCGTCAGTACCCGGATTAGTGTCGAAGATAATTTTTTTTGCCGCCGATGCTGGCGCAGAAAAGCTGGCTAGAAGTGCCAGCACAAGTACGGGGGACAGAGAGAAGACTGAGCGTCGAAAACCTGCGAGTGTGGCAGACTGGGAGATTCTCATTTGTTCCCGAAAGACTAGCGAAGCCTAGCGTCGAGATTTGTGAGTGTCAAGACCAAAGTAAATACCTCGACCAAAGTAAATGTCGGCCAACACTCGAGCGCGACGCCTCCTCCATTGAAGTCGCATTTCTCGGAGGTGCCTGCACTTCCTTTTTTCCTATTCTGCCGTACAATTGCCTCTCAACATCGGCCCTTGGCTAGGCTTGAGGTCCCGGCCGATGAAGGGCAAGAATCGCAGTTCTTCCGGAGAACATCTAAGTGTCGGTGGAGAACAGCAAACCTCACAGAGTCGTCGTCGCGACTGGCAATGGGCGCGACGAGAGCCCCGTAACCGACAGCTTGCTGCCAACCTCCAGCGCTCCCCTGGCGACGCTTTATGGGCGCCCGCTGTTATCTAACCAGGGTATACCACTCCATCTGGACTGGGTGAAGCAGGTTCGAGTGAATACCAGCGCCGTGGAACGCAGGCAGCAGAGTCATGTGGCGCGTCGCACGGTGAAAAAAGATTGGCAAGCAGCATGGCTGTTGAGGGCCATCACGTGCATGGACCTTACCACCCTTTCGGGAGACGACACAGACGAGCGCGTCCGACGCCTGTGCGCGAAGGCCAGGCGACCGATTCTGTACGAACTCGTGAAAGGCCTGGGTATCGATATCACCGGTTCGTGGAAACAGCCTGAAGGGCGCTTGAAGGCAGCAGTGTGCGAGTTGCCGCTGTCTCCACCGGATTCCCCGCAGGACTTTCTCCCTTGCCCGAGCGCGTAGCGGAAATCCGCCGCTCGGTCGAAGCGGGGGCACAAGATATTGACGTTGTGATCACACGCGCGCACGTCTTTGGCGGCAGATGGCAAGAACTTTACGATGAGATCGCCGCGTTCAAACAAGCAAGCGGCGCCGCCCACATGAAAGTCATCCTGGGGACGGGAGATCTGCTCACGCTTCGCAATGTTGCCCGCGCCAGCTTCGTTGCCATGATGGCCGGCGCCGACTTCATCAAAACCTCGACTGGAAAAGAGCCCACCAACGCCACGCTACCCGTGGGCTTCGTGATGACCCGCGCCATACGGGAATATGCGCAGGAAACCGGCATGGCTGTCGGCTTCAAGCCCGCCGGCGGAATTCGTACCGCCAAGCAATCCATCGAATGGCTAGCCTTGATGAAAGAGGAACTTGGCGGCTCATGGATGAAGGCAGAACTCTTCCGCCTCGGTGCCAGCGGGCTGTTAAACGATATTGAGCGGCAACTGGAGCATCACGCGACTGGGCGGTATTCTGCCGATTATCGCCATCCCATCG
>WNGH01006437.1_pt1 | contig 11621 bp, 9 predicted proteins | sample 5400631 | NCBI WGS metagenome assembly WNGH01 (sample SAMN13153373, study PRJNA577476) | soil metagenome | isolation source: 115 cm soil or saprolite under Garry oak tree replicate 1 | place: USA:California | collected 2016-06-15 | reverse complement strand
GTGAAGCGATGGATCAAGAAGCGGTTGATGTCGGTCCAATAAACGGCCTTGTGCGCCGCATGCCAAACCGCACCTTCTCCGCATACATCGCCTGTTGGCGCAACACAAACCGGATTCTCGCTCATTGCACTCCGATACCTGGTAGCAGTCCGCCATCCACATTGTAGATTGCACCTTTGGAGGCGGAGTAAGCCGGTACGCCGCGCTGGCATTCGTATCCCCGAACGGATGCAATGTCGAGAATGGACCCCTGCCGCGTTTCTTCATCTCGGGAACGCCAAGATGCGCCATCAGATACATGTACATGCTGCCGACGTTCATCACCATGCATTGGTTCCAAGTGTCAGGATCTGTCTCGAGCACCATACCGAAGCGATGAATGGTGGCAGCGTTGACGACTATGTCTAGGCCTCCAAACAAACCGACCTCTTTACAACAACCCGCCCGCACCTGGTCGGGCTGGGTATCTACGATTCGCAATGGCGCGGCCAATGCCCGTGGTACCCGTCACAATGGCAACTTGCGCGCCAAGCTCTTCCATGTGAGCTTCCTCCTTAGTGTGCACGACTCGGGCTTGCCGACTCGGAAGTATCCGTGAAACTCATCATTTCTGCGACAGATTGATCGCGGCTCCAGACCTACCTACGATTGGCCCGACCGATCGCTGTAATACTTATCAAGTTCGGCATCGATAACCCGCGTCAACTCGGCATTTAGTCGGTTATCAAAGGTCTTGAGTGCTTGTCTCCGGAGGCGTCCCATGAGACTCCGTCGCAATGAATACTGTCCTATCCATCGATCGCGCCGCTGCTGCGGTCGCGAAACAAGGCACTATGCGCGCAGCCTACAGCCTGGGATTCGACGCATCGATGATCCGCATCACCCAAGGGGATATCGGGAACTCAGGTCACCGGCGGAAATGCGGAAACTCCTGAAGCGCAAAGTCGCCGAACAGAACGGAATATGCGCAATCTGCCACGAAGAGTTCACGGACTACAACGACGTTGTGCCGGACCACGAAGATCCCAGAGCAATGGGAGGCGCGTGGAGAGATGACCATCCGGACAACATCCGGGCGGTTCACTGGTGGTGCAACTCGGAAAAAGGATCAATCAGAATTGGCGACTGACGGCCGATCAGTCGTGCGAGGAGGTTGAGCACTCAAGCAATGGGAGAGCGCAGCCTAAACGTCAGACGCCGCGTTCATACAGGTGATCACGCCCGGTCGCAGTAATCACCTGGCAGGAATGACGCAACGTGTAGGAGCAAACCTATAGGCGGGAATTACCGCTGGCTAACCGTAGAACCTTGTCTTTGGAAATATAGATGTGGTCACACATCCGTTTGCGGGCAAGCGCGGCATCCCGATTCTGAATCGCTTCCACAATACCGCAATGCTCACGTACTGGTAGTTCTCCGTAATACCCCGCATCGATCGAGGCATACATGATCCGCTCCATTTGAGATCGCATGTCGGCAACGGCACGGATCAGTAGTGGATTGCGCGTCAGCTGGGCGATCGCATTATGGAACGCCGTGTCCGCCTCGATAAAACGCACATAGCTGGCCCGATCATCTACCTTATGTTCTGTGTTGGCCAGCTCAGCCAAGGGGTCCAACGTCGCCTGGTCCCAGTTCTTCTGCGCGGCTAATTCCGCTGAGGCCCCTTCAACGGCGGCTCGGAACTCGTAGAGCTCATTCACCCACTGAATCGTAATGTGCGTGATGAAGTACCCACGATTGGCCACGATCCTCATCAGGTGTTCCTGCTGAAGACGTACTGCCGCCTCCCGCACCGGCGTCCGGCTGCCGTGATATCGCTTGGCCAAAGCCTTTTCACTCAGCGCTTCCCCCGGCTGGTACTGGCCCGTGATGATGTCCTTCTTGAGCGCCTGGTAGACTCGCTGACTGAGCGTCCCGTTCGACTCGCCTCCCAGAGCGGTCGTCCCCATTTTCAGGCCCCCTGTCCGGTGCGAAGACCCACCCTTCCTTCTCGTTTTGTCCCGAGTCAAAGCCTTCTTTTTCATGGATTTCGTTTTAACGAACGGGCCGGTTGCTGGCCCGGCTCGCTTCTCGTATGCCGTTCTGCGCCAAACGACCGCTTGCCTGTAAAGAAATATACATTGGATATATCATTTAGGACACATTTGCCAGGCCCTCCGGCGCCGGGCGTTTCAAGTTCGGCACGTGTCGATGTACCGATTGTATACCAGCGGTAATCTTCTTGACATACATACGGGTCTCGGTGTAGGTTGCGCACCTATCCAGGGTATCGGGGAACCGCAAGGGGGTGACTATGTCATGGGACCGCTTTTCTGGAATCGCTTTGGTCGCAGTCGTGTTATTCGCCACAACCGGCTTGATCGCTCAAATCTTCCCCGGCCGGATTACCGGTACAGTGCGCGACGCTCAGGGAGCGGTCGTTTCCGGCGCCAACGTAAAACTGCAGAACACCTCCACCGGATTGGAGCGTTCCGTTGACACCAACGAAAACGGGGAATTCAACCTCCCCCAGCTCGCCCTCGGCACCTACCGGATCACCGTCAGCAAACCCGGCTTCCAGACAGTTGTCCTCATTGACATCACCACTTCGCTGAGCCAGGTGAACACGCTCTCCCCCGTTCTTCAGGTCGGTACTGTAAGGAGCGAAGTTGAGGTGATGTCGCTTCCCCCGCTCATACAAACCGAAACGAATTCCGCCGGCGGGCAACTCTCGGAAGCGCAAGTTATTTCCCTTCCCATCGGAAACAGCGACTATACGCGCCTGGCCTTGACCCTGCCGGGTGCCACACAGAACAGCAACTTTGCCTTCGCGCAATACACCATTAACGGCTCGCGCTCCCGATCCAACGCCTTTTTTGTGGACGGAGCCTCAAACACCGATCCCTCCACCTACCTGCCCTCCCTCAACGAAGGCGGCAACTCCGCCACCGCAGCCACCCGTCTGCCGCTCGATGCCATTCAGGAAGTGAGTGTGGTCAGCGGCGGCGGCGCCGACACCGGCCAGAATGCCGGCAGCGTGATGAATGCCATCATCAAGAGCGGGACCAATCAGATTCATGGATCCGCGTACGAAGTGCATCGCGATGCGGCGCTCGACGCGGCCAACTTCTTTGAAGATTTGGCGGGCAAACCGAAAGCGCCCTTCGTCTGGAATGAATTCGGCGCCACCATAGGCGGCCCCGTGGTGATTCCCCACGTGTACGATGGCCGCAATCGCACCTTCTTTTTTGGCGGTTACGATGGAAGCAGGCTCCGGCTCGGAACTACATTGCGCGGTCTCGCGCCCACACCGGCACAGATTCAGCAAGCTGAGGGTCTCCTCGCAACCCAGAACATCCCGGTAAATCAGCTGGGGTTGAGCGTGGTAGGACTCTACTCGAACCTCGGCCTCTCAGGCCCATTCGTCGTGGATAATCGCGGCCAGCAGTCTCCGAACAGCATGGTCGCGAAAATGGACCATCAGATTTCAGAGAGTGATTCTCTTTCCGGCCGGATGCTCTACGCCAATGGCGAAGATGAATTCCCCGGCGGAGGTCCCGGACCCGGAGGTGGCTCGCAGTTGAGTCCATGGTTCGGCGTGACTCCCACTCACGTCGCCAACTTTGCCATTAGCGAAATCCATATCTTTTCGCCGAATATCGTCAACACGCTGCGTCTGGGTTATAACCGCTTCAGCCAATTCCAGAAGGGCCGAGACGCCAACGTCGATCCCGCCTCAATCGGCCTGAACACGGGTGTAGGCCCGGAGAGCTTTGGCATCCCGGAATTCGACATCGGCGGTTCGGCCTCGGATCGATTCGCGAACCTGGGCTTGCAATATGGGGCTGGCGGGCGCGTCGCCACCACGTTCCAAGTTGCCGATGATTTCAACCTGACTCACGGCTCACACGCTCTGAAGCTCGGCTTTAACTACTTCCACAACTACTCGGATTACACGGTGGTAGGAAGTCGTGGGTTGTTTTCGTTCGACGGTTCTCAACTAGGCGACACGTTGACAACGGATGGTGGACTCGCAGGTCTGGTCGACCTACTGGCCGGATTGCCTACTCCGGGAAACACGTTCATCACCCGGGTGGGCAGCGACCGTGCCAACATCTATCAGAATATCCCCAGCTTTTACGCGATGGACACCTACAAAGTCACGAGCAAGCTGACCCTCATTGCGGGCATGAGATATGACTTTTTCGGAACCGTCGGTGAGTCGCGCGGCCGTTTCTCAGCTTTCGATCCCAACCTGGGCTTAGTCATGGCAAGCCATCTGCCCGGAGGAAAAATCTACGACGCCCCCAAGCGAAATTTTGGCCCCCGCATCGCCCTTTCCTGGGCTCCCCCGGTTCAGTTGATTCCCGGACGGCAAACCGTAATTCGAGCGGGATACGGCATCTACTACGACACCATTCCACTGAACAATTTCGAGGAAGGCATTGCCCAAAATCCGATCGGACCTACTGGCGGTTTCACTATTACCCCGGCAGCGCCCATCCCATTCGACGTGGGCGTACCTATATTTGGCGCTGGTGCTCCCCAGCCTCCCTTTAACGTCACGAGCATCGATCCTCACTTAAGGACTCCGAACACCCAGCTCTGGAACCTGAATCTCCAACAGGAACTGGGTCTCAAATTTGTGTTGCAAGTGGGCTACATCGGCAACCGGAGCAACCACCAGCTTCAGCTGCTGGATATCAATCAGCCCACCCCCGGCACCAACACCGCAACCAACACTTCTCAATCGCGACGGCCTTACAACACGCTGTTCCCGACGCTGCGCCAGATCAACACCATCTCGTCGAACGGCTGGTCCGATTACCATTCGCTCCAGGCGGTCCTAAAGTCAACCGATTTCCATGGCCTCACCACACAGGTGGCTTTCACCTGGTCGCACAATATCGACACCGCGTCCGAGGTTGAAGATTTTTTCGGAACCAGCGGCTACGTCCCGCAGGATTCACGCAACCTCGCAGGCAGCGTCGGAAACTCGGAATTCGACCAGCGCCGCGCACTGATCATCACCTACGTTTATCGGATCCCCGGTCCGAAGATCGGCAATTTCGTTGGCACCGCCTTGAAAGACTGGCAGCTGTCAGGAACTACAACTTTCCGCGACGGTCTGGCCTCGCCGGTGTTGACGTTTGGCGGAGAAAGCGGCGTGGATAATTTCCATGAGCGTCCGAACTGCATAGGTCCCATTCGCTATCAATTGACGGATTTCACGCAGCCCTACGTTCTGCCCGGAGCGTTTGCTCCCCCAACTCCCGGGACATTCGGAAACTGTCCTCGAAATCCCATTGTCGCGCCGGGTCTCAACGACTGGGACATCTCCCTCCAGAGGACTTTTCGACTGGGCGAGAGGGTTTCCTTTGAGTTTCGTACCAGCTTCTTTAATGCGTTCAATCACCCGAATTTTGCCGAGCCTTCCCCCGACTTAAGTACCACGATTACCGCAACCGCTGACGATGGCAGCTTCGATTCTCACTTCGGCGTCGGCGGTCCCAGAAACATTCAGTTCATGGGGAAAATTTCCTGGTGAAGCATAATCTGAAATGCGGAAATTCTTGAGCACCGGAGGACGGGTGGTCGCCAAAAGTCGCACGCAGTGGCATGTCGACATCTGGGTGTGTGCCCTCCTCGCGACGGTCTGTTCGCAAGCCAGGGCTCAGAATCCATCCACACGGCCTATAATCATTTCTGTCGACGCCACTCATGCACCGCAGAAAATCCTCCACTCTGAACTCCAGATACCAGCTTCCCCCGGATCTCTCACCCTTTACTACCCAAAGTGGCTACCCGCCGACCACTCCCCCGACGGTCCCATCTCCAATATCGCCGGTCTGAAGTTTTCTTCTAACGGAAAAGAACTCCCCTGGCAGCAGGACGACGTCGACATGTATACCTTTCATCTCGATGTTCCCAAGGGTGCCGACTCCATCGATGTTCACTTGGATTTCCTGCTCTCCACGCCGGGCGCCGCCATCGACTTCAGCGCTTCTGGTTCATCCAAGCTGCTGATACTGATGTGGCATGAGGTGTTGCTCTATCCCGCCGGTTTGCGTGTCAATCAAATCACATTCCATCCCACGCTGCAGCTGCCCCCGGAATGGAAGTTCAATACCTCGCTGCCCGTCTCTAGTCAGTCGGGCAATACCATCAACTTCGCCCCCGTGCCTCTAGACCTTCTCGTCGATTCTCCCGTGCAATCAGGCGAATTCACGAAAGTCATTCCTCTTACGCCCGGTGACAAACTCTCACACGAACTCGATGTCGTCGCCGACGACGTCTGGGCACTCGACATTCCATCCGCACTCATTGACAATTACAAGAAGCTCGTGGCGGAAGCCGGCGCTCTCTATCAATCGCACCACTATCGCGACTACCATTTTCTGCTCACGCTCAGCGACAACACCATCAGTCTAGGGCAGGAACATCACGAGAGCAGCGACGACCGCGTTCCCGAGCGTACGCTCGCCGACCCCAGCAAGCGCCTTCTCGAGGCGGGACTCTTCCCGCACGAATTCACGCACTCCTGGAACGGTCAATTCCGCCGCCCGGTGGGGCTGGCAACTCCCGATTTTCAGCAGCCGATGAAAGGTGAACTCCTGTGGGTGTATGAAGGGCTCACCACGTACCTGGGCACGATCCTCACGGCGCGTAGCGGACTGTGGACGCCCGCTGAAACGCGAGAATACCTGGCGACTGTGGCTTCCTCGCTTGATCATCGCGCCGGCCGGACATGGCGCTCGCTCCAGAACACAGCCAACGCAGCCCAGATCCTTTATTTCGCGCCTTCGGAGTGGACATCGTATCGTCGTGGCACGGATTTCTACGGAGAGAGTGTGCTGATCTGGCTGGAAGCTGACGTGACCATCCGCAAGCAGACCCAAGGCAGGCGCTCTCTCGACGATTTCTGCCGCACCTTCCTCGGTGGGCCGGACGGAGCGCCCGTCATCAAGACTTACACCTTCGACGACCTGGTCTCAGCTCTGAACGCGGTCGTGCCTCTTGACTGGCGCACTTTCTTCCGCGACCGGCTTCAGTCTGTCAATTCCCACGCGCCCCTCGGTGGCATCACGGGCGGAGGCTGGCGCCTAGTCTACAACGAGGAACCGAACGTTATGATCGCCGCCAGCCAGGACGCATCTGGCAAAGGCGATTTCACTGCCTCCATCGGTCTTATTGTTAAGGCCGACGGGGCGATTGAAGATGCTATCCCCGGAATGCCCGCGAACCAAGCCGGGCTCAGCCCTTATATGAAAATCGTCGGTGTGAGCGGTCATCAATTCTCGGTCGATGATTTGAAACGCGCCATCCGTGAGTCGAAGGCAAACCCCGCGCCCATCAGCATCATTGTTTCGAATACCGGATCGCTCGAAACCCACGAGATCACGTACCACGAAGGCCTGCGCTCTCCCCACCTCGAACGCATCGAGGGGGCCAACGACTATCTGAACGACATCCTGAGGCCGCTTGCCAATTCCTCTTCCGCGCGTGCTAGGTGATGCCGATGATGTTCGCGATCAACAAAGAAAACTTTGAAGGTCATCGTGAAGTGACCTGCTGTTCGTGCCATCACGGGGCCGCAAAGCTGGTGCCAATGCCCGTGATCAGCGATGAAGAGAAGCCTGCCACTATGGCGGAAGCGACAGGTGCCGCAGAAGACGAATCCGCTGCAAACTTGCCGACACCGGATGAGATTCTCGGCAAGTACATTCGAGCGCTGAGCGGCGCGAGCGCAAGTGGCGACACCATCACCGCCTTCGACGGGAAGGACGGCTGGTTAGTCGCTCCCGGCCTGTTATACGCGACGCTAGAGAATTCGCAGAGGGTCACCGTCGGCAAGTTGTAGAACTGAAAGAGTCGCTCTTGACATCAGATCACAGCTCAATATTGGCGATTCGCTCCCAGTTCCCTGTCTTCGAGCGAAAGGTATACCTCAATAGCTGTTCCCAAGGAGCGCTCTCAAAGCGCGTGGAAGCCGCCTTCGGCGAGTATCTGCGCAGTTGGCACGAGCAGGGTTCGCCGTGGGATCTCTGGGTTGAGAAATATGAGGAGGCGCGCGGGCTGTTCGCCAGGTTTATTGGCGCCGAGCCTGACGAGGTCGCTCTGGTGGCAAGTGCATCAGCCGGCGTAAATTCCATTGCCAGCGCCCTTTCGTTCACAGAGCGACGAAAAGTCGTTCTGGGCGAATTTGAGTTTCCCACCATGGGGCACATCTGGCTGTCCCAAGCCAGGCGAGGCGCGGAGATCACGTTTATCGACGCCGAGAACGAACGCCTCACAGTTGAAGCCTACGAGCCCGTGATCGACCGCAAGACGCTGATCGTGCCGCTTACACACGTCTGCTTTCGCAACGGCTTTCGCATGCCGGCGGCGGAGATTGCGAAGATCGCGCATGACCGTGGTGCGCTGGTACTGCTGGACGACTATCAGGATTGCGGCACGCGGCCGATGGACGTCAAGGCGATGGATCTCGACTTCTATGTGAGTGGAACTTTGAAGTACCTGCTCGGACCGCCAGGGCTGGCTTTCCTTTATGTGAGGAAGTCGCTTGCGCTCTCGCTGCTTCCGTCGATTACGGGATGGTTCGGCCAGGCGAATCCGTTCGCTTTCGACGTCAAGCTGCTCGAGCCCGCGCCGAATGCGCGGCGTTTCCAAGCTGGCACGCCCGCGATTCCTCCGGTGTATGGAGCGAGCGAGGGCGTCAGATTGCTGCAGGAAATTGGGCTTGGCAATGTGGCGGCCCAGGTTGGCGCTCTGACAGCCGCACTGCTGAAGGAGGCAAGCCAACTAGGGATCCACGCAAAGACACCGGCGGACAGCGTGGGCCCGCTGGTGGTGCTGCAGGCAAAGGACTCAGATGCGCTGGTGAAGATCTTCGCGGAAAACGGAATCGTCGTATCCAACCGGCATGATGGTTTGCGGATTTCGTTTCACCTGTACAACACGCTCGACGACGTGAAGGCGGTTCTGCAATTGCTGGAAAAGAACGTCAGCCTGCTGGTCACCTCGAAGGAGTTGAACACGGCTACGAGCAAGCGGTGGCAGAAAGAGGGGAAATCATGTTGCCCTGGATAGGGCGTGCGACAAAGAGAATGCTGGGGGCAGCTCAGGTCAACGTCTGTGTTGTATCGCGTCGATCGGCGTGTTGTTATTTGCGATCGCTTCTGCCCCCGCTCAAACAACACCTGCAGCTCAGACCATCGTGATTCGAGCTGGAAAACTCTTTGATGCCAAGTCGGGCCGCCTGATCGGATACAGAACTCAGGACGTATGCACATGCGTGTGCCCATAATCTTCAACGTGCACGGTGTCTCGCCGGCGCAAATGGCAACCGTCTTGGCGGAAAGAGACATCGGGGTGCGCGATGGAAACATGTATTCCCCGTGCCTGCTCACGCGACTCTCGATTGCACCGGAGAGTGATGCGGTACGCGCTTCCCTAGCTCATTACAACTCTTTCGAGGAAGTCGACCGTTTCCTGGGTGCACTTCACGAAATTGCCGGTGAGTAACTTTTCTCTCTTGTGCGAAAGTTCTTCCAATTTGCGAGATTTGTTCCAGTTCAAGAAAAAGGCATGAATCGTGCCTAACCGTCAGAGGCACTTCACGGCCGAGGTCGACGCCGCCTCGGGCATTGTCCGCGAACAAGACGGATTGCAGCGGAGACTCAGCCAGCGGCAGCTAACCATGATCGCGATCGGAGGCGCGATCGGTGTCGGTCTCTTCCTCGGCAGCAGCGTAACCATCGAACTTGCCGGCCCCGGCGTGATCGTTACCTATCTTCTAAGTGCACTCATCGCCATGGTCGTCGCTTATTCGCTAGCGGAAATGGCCGTGGTGCACCCGGTTTCCGGTTCTTTCGGAATTTATGCCGAAAAGTATCTCAGCCACTGGGCGGGATTCTGCGTCCGGGCGACGTATGGCCTAGTGCAAATCATCGCGATCGGAGCGGAAGTCACCGCGGTGGCGATCTACTTTGCGTTCTGGTTCCCGAGCGTTCCGGGCTGGACTTGGGTGGTTCTGGTTTCTGCTGGCCTCGTCGTCGTGAACTCCATGCAGGTGGGCAACTTCGGCGAATTTGAATACTGGTTTGCGATGATCAAAGTCGTGGCCATCCTCGCCTTCATCGCCGTCGGATTAGCACTGATTACCGGCCTGGGCTCAGGGCACGCCATTGGCTTGGCCAATTTGACGCAGAACGGAGGCTTCTTTCCCCACGGCTTGCGGGGGGTCTGGCTGGCTCTAACTCTGGCCATCACCAGCTACATGGGAGTGGAAGTGATTGCGGTAACGGCGGGTGAGGCTCAGGAACCGGAAAAATCGATTCCGCGCGCGATGCGGACGATTGTGTTTCGGCTGATCTTCTTCTATGTGTTTGCGATCGCAGTCATGCTTGCGATGACCCCGTGGAACCGCACCGGGAGCACAAGTGTGAGCGGAAGTCCCTTCGTACGCGCCTTCGCGACCGCGGGAATTCCGTATGCGCCAAGCATCATGAATCTGGTGGTGATCACGGCGGCGCTCTCGAGCGCGAATACCAATCTGTATCTTTCCACGCGGATGTTATTTTCACTTTCGCGTGGTCAATATGCGCCGGCCTGGCTGAGTCGGCTGAGCAGCAACGGCGTACCCCATCGCGCGCTCGCCATTTCCGCAGGCGGCATGGTGGCAGCGATCCTTTTGGCAATATTCGCCCCCAAGGGCGCGTTCCTGCTTTTGTACGGCACTGCGGTCGCAGGCATGTTCTTTGTGTGGATCGTGATTCTGCTGACGCATCTTCGCTTCCGGCAGTCCATCAGCCGCCAAACACAGAAAAACTTGCCTCTTAAACTGCGCGCTCATCCCCTGCCAACGTTGGCGAGCATTGCTGCTGTAGCCGCAATCGCATTGAGCACGTTCTGGGTGGACGGACTGCGCTACACGTTGGTTACGTTTGCGCCGTTCCTGCTGGTCATGTCGGTGGTATACGGAAAATATCGAAACCGATCGAGCAAATCTGGTCTTAAGTAATTAATCACCGCGCCATGTGGCCGAAGCCGGATAAACATTCCCTTTACAAGAAGATGACACTTACTTGACACTCGCTTGTTTGCGCTGTGCAAACTGCTCTAGGAGGGAGCACCCGGTTGGAGAGAGTCATGAAGATGACTTCTGTGTTGTTGCTCATGATACTGTGCTTTCGGTGCAGATACTGCTCCCCAAGGCTGCCTCTTCGCAGCCTGGAGTTGCTACTCAGACGGTGGTGGCGACCTAAATCAGTACAAGCAGTTGGATCGGGAAGCGCATTGCCCCGGATATCAGCAGGGATACCACGGTGAACCGGAGAACATAGAGACTGCGAAGTTTAGCCCCAGTGAGTGAGCAAGCCAGTGTAACAAATTTCTGATCAGTCTTCGACTCGCGCACGGCCGATGAGCGATTGGGACTCGCGGCAGCTCTGGCCCATGCTCTGGAACATCAGCACGGCCCGTTCTTCCGCATGGACCGTGCCAGTCGGCGAATTTCTAAACCTCAGTTCCCAGCGTCGCGGACCGTTTCTGCGGACGAATGTTCTGGTTCAGGCGGAAGAGGTTATCCGGATCGTAATGTGACTTAATAGCTACCAGACGCTCCCAGCGTTCCTGGT
>WNGH01005929.1_pt1 | contig 11621 bp, 11 predicted proteins | sample 5400631 | NCBI WGS metagenome assembly WNGH01 (sample SAMN13153373, study PRJNA577476) | soil metagenome | isolation source: 115 cm soil or saprolite under Garry oak tree replicate 1 | place: USA:California | collected 2016-06-15 | reverse complement strand
CGATGGATACACCCCACCGGCGACACCAGCGAGCAGTGCTGCGCCAAAAGCTGGCCCTTCGGTGGCATTTGTCGTTACTAGTTCGACGCCAAGCACATCGGTAATGATCTGTCGCCAGAGTGGTCTTTTTGCCCCACCGCCCGTTACACGCATCTGCTCCAGTTGTAATCCTTGCGCACCGAGAATGCCCAAACAGTCTTTGAGACTAAAGGCTACCCCCTCCAGGACAGAACGGATCAGGTGGCGCCGGTCATGACGGGCCGTCAGACCGATCCAACCCCCGCGGGCATAGGCATCCAGGTGCGGGGTGCGTTCCCCTTGCAGATAGGGTAAAAATATCAGGCCATCGCTGCCCGGCGCAATACTTTCCGCCTCCTGTGCCAGCAAGGCGTAGGCGTCCTTGTCTATCCACCGTTCGAGCGCTCGCTCCGGCAAGCCGATATTGTCGCGCACCCAGCGCAAGGAGAGGCCAGCGCCTTGCGTCGCTCCAATAAGGTACCAGGCATGCGGAACAGCGTGATTGAAGGTATGTACACGCGGAACGGGGCCAGAGGTATCGACTTGCGGCGTCTGGGCATAGGCCAGGACGCCGCCACTAGTCCCAATCGAGACGAGACCTAGTCCGGGCACCACGACCCCATTGCCCACAGCACCGCAGGCATTGTCGGCCCCACCACCAGCTACAGGCGTACCTGCACGTAATCCCGAAAGCTCGGCCACCTCCTCGCTAATCGTGCCACAGACCGCATCAGCAGCCACGACGGGCGGCAAGAGAGAAGGAGCCAGCTCGAGCGCTTTGAGGACTTCCTCTGACCACTTGCCGTGCTTCACGTCGAACAGACAAGTCCCAGCCGCATCCGAAATCTCTATGGCCATCACCCCTGTGAGGCGATAGCGGATGTAGTCCTTGGGTAGCAGGAGGGTACTGGCTTTGGCGAAGATTTCTGGTTCGTTCTCCCGGATCCAGAGCAATTTCGGGGCCGTGAAGCCGGTCGAAGCAGAATTACTCACATACTCGATGAGGCGGCTTGCCCCCACTCTTTCCGTCATCCAGCGACATTGCGCCTCGCTGCGCTGGTCGGCCCAGATAATACACGGACGCAGCACACGCTGCTCCGCGTCGAGCAAGACGACCCCATGCATTTGTCCGGAGAGCCCTACCCCACGGACATCAGAAGCTTGAGCACCCTGGGTGGCCCCTTGGACGAGGCAGGTGCGCACGGCGCTGAGAGTCGCCTGCCACCACTCGGCAGGCTTCTGCTCTGCCCAACCAAGGTGAGGATGGTATAAAGGATAATCCACAAAAGCATCCGCGAGTACAGCTCCGTTGTCTGCCGCAAAGAGAGCGGCTTTGACGCCCGAGGTCCCCAGATCAATGCCAAGTAGTGTTTGCATATTCTCCTCCTTTTGCTCGTGCCAAGGTGGTTGGATGACCTTTTCCCTAGAAAGTTCCCACGGATGCCAATCATGCTCCTGTCCACTGCTGGCTGTAAAAATGCTCAACCTGAAGTTCCATCAGGACTGATCAGACTAGCCGTTGGGCAAGATCTGTGTCTTGACGCCCTCGCCCTTGCGAACCATGTTTAGTGCGTTGGAAAAGTCCTCCAGAGGTAGAGCTGTGGTGAGCAATGCTTTTGTGTCTATCACCCCACTACTGATGAGATCGAGGGCTGGTCCATAGGAGAACAAGACCGCCATCGAGCCAAGCACAGTGATCTCATCATTGTAGATGCGGAACGGGGAGAGCGACATTCTGGCTTCTTGAGGTGCCACGCCAAAGACCATAAACTTGCCCCACGCTTGACTGCCGCGAAAGCGCCTTCCATGGCCCGTGCCACACCGGTGACGTCGATGACACAATCAAAGCCGAGTGGCTCCTCCTCAAGCAACTTATTGATATCCGTTTGGGTACGATGTGCTCCAAGTTGCTCGGCTCGTGTGAGGCGCTGCGTATTGAGGTCCACCCCGTACGGGCCATTGGCATCTCCTCTCTGACTGAGCCGTGAGAACTTTCATCTCTCTTACTCTATCACAGAGGCCCTATGCCTTGCCTCCTTTGCCCTAATTTCACGCTTATTGAGAGCATTTCCTAACTCTGAAAGGGATTCGATGGGTAGGAAATGCCCTCGACTCTGAACGCCTTGCGCCGATTTCAGGAGGAGAAGCGAGCAGCGTTACCACAGAGGACACGCTCAACCACGAGTTAATGTGGCTGGACCCGATCACGGTAGAACTGGACCGCCTGGTCAAACTGCTCAATCGTCAGCACCATACGCACTTCACAGAGCGAATCGTCTCATGGCATCGAGGTCTTTCTGGTCGTCTGGAACTGACTCTCACCTCGTCTGTCTGGGCAGCGTCTTTTTTCGTACGTTGATCGCATAGATGCCAAGCGCCACTGCACCGATAGCAATGACCGCGACTAGCCATCCAGATGCGTGTAAGTCAATGGCACTGATAATGGCAAACCCATCAAACAGGGAAATGAGATTAAATCCAATATGGTCAATGACGGCTCCTTGATTGCCAGGCTGTTCTCGCAGGACTGACACGGCTTGAACCGCACGCCAGATCATATACAAGCCCAGATAGGTGGCCCCACCCACGCTCACGTTGGTGATATACACAGGGCGACCGGTCTTGGCCTGGACATAGCTGGCGATGCGACCGACAAAGCCCTCCATCGGATGATCAGCCCCAATCGCCTGCGTTGCTGAATCTCCCAGTGCCACTACACGAATGGCATCGGCTGGAACGGGTTCGTTCGCCTTCTCCTGCCAAAAGTGGGCGAAACCTGCGGCATTCAGGAGGGCACGCCCGACATTCACTCCGACAAAGAGAGCGGTACCTTGATTGTTTTCTCCTGTTCCAATCACCGCACCGGTCAGATGAAGGTTGACAACGGGCTATCTGCTTCCTCGATCAAGAGCATCAAACTCCTCCTGGCTGAGCCTGATCGTTGCACCAACCATGTCCTCATCAAGATGCTTCACCCTGGAAGTGCCAGGGATAGGCAGCATCGTGCTTGAGCGTTTCAGGAGCCAGGCAAGCGCAACCTGACCGGGTTGGGCGTTGTGCCGCTTTGCGATCTGGTCGAGGGGGCCCCCAGATCGAGCCAGTTCTCCAAACGCCAGGGGGGACCAGGGGATAAAGCCGATACCCTGGCGCTCACACAGATCGATCATCGCCTCGGACTCGGCAACCGTCATCTGTTCGGACTGGCGCATCGCCAGATTATAGTGATTCTGCACAGTGACAATCGGGACGATCTTTTGGGCTCGTGCCAGTTGATCGATCGTGACATTCGACAGTCCGACATGGCGAATCTTCCCTTCCTGCCTCAACTTCGCCAGTTCACCGACCGAGTCTTCAAATGGAACCTTAGGGTCCGGGCGATGGAATTGATAGATGTCAATGCGCTCGAGGCGTAGACGCCGCAGGCTGCCCTCCAGGGCCTCACGAAGATGCTGGGGGCGTCCGTCTTGTGGCCACTGGTTGGGGCCAGTACGCAAGAGGCCCCCCTTGGTCGCGATGACCAGGTCTTTTGGATAGGGGTAGAGCGCTTCGGCAATGAGCGACTCGGCTACCTCTGGTCCGTAGGAATCAGCGGTATCTAACAGGTTCACTCCCAGTTCAAGGGCGTGGCGCAGAACGGCAAGGGCTTCTTGCTTGTCAGCCGGTGGTCCCCAGATGCCCGGGCCTGTGAGGCGCATAGTGCCGAAGCCGAGACGATACACCTTCAGGTCTCCGCCAATCGTAAATGTTCCGCTCTCTGTAGCGGGTCGTTGGGTTGTGTGTTGCATAGAGCTATCTCCTTGTCTATTCGTATGAAACGTGTATTCCATCTTATTTCCTCCTTAGTTCTTCTGAAATGGTGGACAAGCCGGCCAATTCCTCCATGAACTGGATCATGAGGGAAAAATCCGCGTCCCTCCCTTTTGCCATGGCAGCGGTATACATTTGCTGGGCAGCCGCCGTGGCCGACATGGACACGGACAAATCATAGGCCTGGCTCAACACCAGGCTCAAATCTTTGTGCATGAGCGAGAGGGCAAAGTTCGTGGGATACTGCTCTCGCTTGACATTTTCAAGCTTGGACTTCTGACCAGGGGTGAGAACGGTTGTCTGCCCCAAGACGTCGAGCAGCAATCCCTTCTCTAATCCCGCCTTTTCACCCAGAGCCATCGCTTCGGCCAGGGCTTGCATCCCCAGGCCAAGCAAGGTATTGACCACCAGCTTCATCGTGGTCCCCATGCCGCTTGCCCCCATATAGAAGCTGCTTGTCCCCAGCACGTCCAGGAGGGGTTTGCACTCCTGATAGGTCTTGTGCTCCCCGCCGACGAAGATCACCAAACTACCCTGATCTACCTGTGGCACACTCCCCGAGACGGCGGCATCGATCATCGGGACGCCTTGCTCCTTCGCCGCCTGGTAGAGACGACGCGAAGCGTCTGGAGAAACTGTACTCAGATCGATCATCATCGAGCCACTATGGACTCCGGCGAGTGCACCCTCGGGACCGAACATCACATCTTGCTGGGCCTCGTCATTCGTCACACAAGCCATCACGACCTGACAACCTGCAGCCAGCTCTTTGGGCGTCTGGGCAACCAAAGCTCCCCGTTGTCCTAGCGCCTTCGCCTTTTCTTCTGTACGATCATACACCGTCAACTGGTAACCCGCGTCGAGCAGCCTCTGGACCATATGACTGCCCATGTGCCCCATACCGATGAAGCCAATGCTCGGTTTCAACTTGTCGTTTTCCGTATTCATCACAATACCTCTTTCTGTAACATAACCAAACGATGCGCTACCGTCATACCATGGCTTCTTGCACTAGTGCAGGTAGCGATCCAAATACACCAGATAAAGGTACAGGCTCACAGTGACAATCACTGCATATCCAAGATAGATTGACCAACCTTGTGCTATATTCGCAGAGATAGCATCCCAGGCGAGCAACGCGAGGTTGAGCAGCAGTACCGGGAAAGCGTACACTTTCAGAAAGGTGGGGCCTTTCTCGGCCACAAACACCTTTCGCTCTGAGGCCGGTGCTGTAGCCCTGTACATCGCAGTTACTGCACCACTCTTTCTTGTATCTACCATCATGTCATTTCTCCTGTTTGATCTTGCTGCTTATGCGCTGGGTGGGAGCTTCAGCCCCGCATTTTCCAGCACATCAAGCGCAAGCGCCGACTAATCCATCTCACCACGCCCTTTGGCAATTCCTTTTCTTCTGTCTTCTTCTTACCGCATCGTCCATCATTATGCGATGGACAATGCTCATACGTACCAGATTTGCAAGAAACATACACTACATGCCTTCTGGAGCAGGTCCTCCTATTGGAACTGCCTCGCGCATGATGCGCTCGATCTCTTGCAGCGTTTCTTGCGTGAGATGTATGTCGCCTGCCGGGGCGATTTGTTCGAGCTGTTCCGGATTACGTGCTCCGACAATGGCTACATCAACGGCTGGTTGTGGCTTGCCCCCAGCCAGCACCCACGCAATAGCCAGTTGCGCCACGCTCATCCCTTCTCGCTCTGCCAGGTGCTTCAATTGCTCCACGACCGCCAGGTTGCGTTGGAAGATGTCACCGTGGAAGATCTCGCTCTTGCTCCGCCAGTCATCCGGCGCGAAGGTCGTCTGCGGCGCGAACGTTCCGGCAAGCAGTCCATGCGCCAGCGGGCCGTACACGAGCACCCCGATGCCATGCTCCTGGGTATAGGGCAAGATAGCTTGCTCGATATCGCGCCGGAAGAGACTATAGGGGGGCTGTAAGGCATCCAGCTTTCTGGTCTGTTCGAACGCTTTCATCTGCTCGACGTTGTAGTTCGAGACGCCCACAGAGCGAATTTTCCCTTCGTGCACCAGTTGATCCAGGGCGCTGGCCGTTTCTTCGAAGGGCGTGTTGGGATCAGGCCAATGGACCTGGTACAGATCAATGTAGTCGACGCCAAGATTGCGTAAACTCTGCTCAACTCCCTGGCGCAACCAACGGGCACTTGCGTCGCGGAGGAGCTTATCTCCTTCCATGCGCAATCCCCCCTTCGTCGCAATAACAATGTCTTCTCGCAGGCCCTTGAGGTATGGTTGTAGTGCCTCACCGAGCATCCGCTCGGCCAGGCCAAAGCCGTAGGCTTGCGCCGTATCGAAGAAATTGATGCCCAGTTCGAGCGCTTTCTGCACGGTCGCTTTTCCTGCATCCCATTGCGAACCCTCTATACGGCCCCAGTCGCCACCGAACTGCCAGGTTCCGTAGCTGATTTTTGAGACACGTAGGGCGGTTCGACCAAACTGCGTGTATTCCATCGGATTTCCTCCTTTTTGTATCTGCTTACGCATTCCTTTTTTCTCTATGAGGCAGTATAGCCTTCAGCATGAGCGAAGTCATCCTACTGGAGTGGGATTGTGCCGCGTTTCACTTGTCCCACTTTCGTGGGATAGATATGCAAGACCCTGCATTCTTCGCTATCCCACTCTCGTAGGATGACAACGCTCATGCTGAACCCTACACTGATCTCTATAAGGAAAAAGAAGGGGAGGAGAAAACAATGGTAAAGAATTGGAGTAAAGGAACGCAGCCGCTCGTCTCACTACAGACGAACGCTGCTCAAAATGCATCCACCAGGGAGGGTCTTCTCTCGTTGGTCCTGAAAAAGGGGCCGGATAATGAGGCATCGCGCAATTTTCTCTTACGGGTGGTCCAGCCTGGACTTTCTGGCTTGATGGATGGCTCGGTTTCGACCCTGGCCCCCATTTTCGCTACTGCCTTTGCCACTCATCAGCCGTTCACGGCCTTCCTGGTCGGCATGGCCTCGGCGACAGGAGCGGGCATTAGCATGGCCTTCTCAGAAGCGCTTTCTGACGATGGAGAGCTGACCGGACGGGGAAGCCCAATACTGCGCGGGGGTATTACCGGGGGCATGACGTTTCTCGGTGGGTCATTACATACTCTGCCATTTCTGGTACCGGATTTGCACCTGGCGTTGGTCGTGGCTTATATCGTGGTTGCGGTGGAACTCGTTTTGATCGCGGGCATTCGCTATCGCTTCTTCGGCACGAAGTGGTGGCTGTCTCTGCTACAAGTGGTCGGTGGAGGTGCGCTGGTCTTTGTCGCTGCGCTGATCTTCGGCAATGCCTGATGGTGCCCACTTATGATTCGTCGGAGAGCAAGCCTAGAGCACGGGCCCGTGCCACCGCTTGGACGCGGTTATGCACCCCCAGTTTCTCGAAGATATGGGTCACATGACGTTTGACGGTATCCAGGGCGATCACCAGCACCTCGGCAATCTCCTGGTTCGAGTCGCCGCGAGCGATCAGCTGGAGCACTTCCAGTTCGCGTTCGCTTAAGGGTTCTATTAGCGGTTGCTCTCGTATGTGCCCTCTGTGCTGGCCTGACCCTGTAGGAAGGGGTTTGTGTGTCATACTCTCGGATGAGAAGGTGGCCAGCAGCGTATCGAGATACGGCGTTGGCCCCTGCTTCCGTTCCTGGTCGCGCAGCCGAGAGAGCAGGGCCACCATCGCGGTGCCTTCGTCCACGAAGATGCGGATGTAGCCCTCGGGTTCGGCCAGGTGCACCGCCTGGGCAAGGACGGTGAAAGCCTTCTGTTCTTCGTCAAGCATGTGATAAGCCACGGCCTGCAAGACTTTCATCTCGATGACGTGGCTCCAGCGCTTCTGCTGCTCCGCACTGACTTGCAGAGGTTCCAGGAGTGAGAGGGCCTCGGTGGGCCTCTGCTGGGCCAGCAAAATGCGTGCTCGTGCCACATCCTCGCGTTCACGTGCCAAGGGGGAATGTTCATGTGCCAAGGGGGAAGGCACGCTGGTATGCCGTGCGATTTCCTGTACCCAGTTGATGGCGCGTTCCAACGCTCCGCTTGCCAACCAGAACTGGACCCACTGCACGATGAGGTAGGCATCGCGCCGGTACGGGCTGTAGGTTTTCGTTAGAGCCTCTTCTGCTTTTTGGAAGGCGAAGCGCGCTGCATCCATCTCTCCTTGTGCCAGGTAGATATGCATCAGGACGGTGTAGCCTAAATATAAGGCAACGATGGTTTCTGTCTGTTCGCTCAGCCGGACTCCCTGTAATGCCAGATCCAGGGCCTCATCAAGTCGGTTCCACCGTCGCAAGGCGTCTGCGTGGAAGATATACGCCCAGCACACCATTGCATGCGGCAGCCCAGCCGGTGTTGTTCCCAAGAGAGCGGCTTGCTGGGCAATCTGTACCACCTCGTGGAGCCTGCCATGCAAGAGCAGGGAATACGCTGTTCTGCACAGATAGATAATGGTTGAAGAAGTGTCTCCTGCGGCCTGGGCGAGCGCAGTAGCCTCCTTTGTACTCTGGATGGCTGCCACGATGTCACCGAAGGAATGGTAGGCCAAGGACTGCGCGTAGGCAACTTCTGCTCGTGCTAAGAGGTTCTGTTCTGCCAAATGGGCAAGAGCTTCCTGGCAGAAAGTCAGGACAGAATGCCCCTGGCCGAGATAGTAGCCGGTAATGATGGCACGATAGGCAGCAATTTCTCCAAAGAGATTATCCCGCTCGTGTTGTTCGGGTGGAGGCTGTGCTCCGGTTTCAGCAGTTTCGTTGGTTGGAGCCGGAACTGTGGCTCGCAAAGCCATTTCTGCATCTTGCAGCCAGCGTTCGATCGTCGTGTAAGGGGCAACCATGAACAGAGTCTTAGCATAGGCCAGGCAGAGAGGAGGTCGCGAGCGTAGCACTTCAGCAGGGAGCTTCTCAAGCCAGCGTCTGAGCATCGCATGTTCACTGTTCCCCCAGATTAGTGGATAGGCTTGCTCAATCAGGTCGGCAGCCCACTGCCACTGCTGGGCGGTGATGGCATGGGAGAGCGCCTCGTGCAGGCGTCCGTGCTGGGCATACCACTGGCTGGCGCGGTAATGCAAGCTGGACACGAGTGTAGGCTGCGTTTGCTCCAGCCAGTGACGCAAAGCTTCAGCAAAGAGCGCATGGTAGCGATACCAGCGGCGCTGCGTATCCAGGGACACGATAAATAAATTGGCGCGTTCCAACTGCTCTAACACCTGCTGACTCCCGCTCTGTTCCAGGATGGCGTCACACAAGGGAGCGGAGAGCTGCTTCAGAATCGAGGTCTGCAGCAGGAACGTTTGCACGGCTGCGCTCTGACGCTGGAACACTTCCTCGATCAGGTAATCGAAGATGTAGCGTTGACTGCCACTCACCTCCTCCAGCAGGTCGCCAGGAGCAGCATGTCCTTGCAGCGAGAGACCGAGCAATTGCAGGCCCACCAGCCAGCCCTCTGTCCGCGTCGCCACTGCCTCGACCACATCATGAGGGAGCTGGATGCTCACCGTCTGCTTGAGGAAGGCTATCATCTCCTCTGGAGTGCAGCGTAATACGTCGGTGCGCACCTCGAGCAGGTGCCCACGTGCGCGCAGCAGCGATAACAGCAAGGGAGGATCGGCACGTGTCGCCAGGATCAGATGGAGGTGAGGAGGCAGATGCTCCACTAGGGCGGTGTGAATCGCCTGCTCGGTGACCAGGTGATAGTCAGTTTACCCCAGTTTTTTGAGTTAGGAAATGCCCTCGCACATCTTCTGAATAGGCTTTCATGCCCTCATTTTACCACACCGCTCAATCTTTTTGCTCTCCGCTATAAACACCGACTAGGATGGGCGGCTGATAATCGGCTTCAATGCTGGATATAACGCTCGATAGGTCTCGTAGGCCTTGGCATAGGCCTGGGCCGCCTGGGGGTTTGGCTCGCTACGTTCCACAATGCGCACTGTTTGCTCACAGGCCTGCTGCACCGATGGATACACCCCACCGGCGACACCAGCGAGCAGTGCTGCGCCAAAGGCTGGCCCTTCGGTGGCATTCGTCGTTACCAGTTCGACGCCAAGTACATCGGTAATGATCTCTCGCCAGAGTGGACTTTTTGCCCCGCCGCCAGTCGCACGCATCTGCTCCAGTTGCAATCCTTGCTCACGGAGAATGCCGAAACAGTCTTTGAGACTAAAGGCTACCCCCTCCAGGACCGAACGGATCAGGTGACGTCGGTCATGACGGGCCGTCAGACCGATCCAACCCCCACGCGCATAGGCATCCAGGTGCGGGGTGCGTTCCCCTTGCAGATAGGGTAGAAATATCAGGCCATCACTTCCTGGTGTAACGCTTTCCGCCTCCTTGGCTAGTGCATAATCACGCGACCTTTTCGGGAATAGAAAGATGGGTGGTCTCCCTCTTGACTGGTGGTAGAGAATGGAAGAAGAGAACATGTGAGAAGAGGGAGAACCAAGCAATGGAAGAGGCAAAAGTGGCCCAAGCGGGATCATTCTGCTGGAACGAAGCATGCGCAGACTATGGACAGGGAGGAAAAGGAAATAGTATAAAAAACGGGAAAACAGAGAAAGGAGTGCAACGCTACCGATGCCAAACCTGTAAACAGACGTTCACGGAGACCAAGGGAACGCTGTTTTATCGATGTCGCCACAAGCGGGAGGAGATAGTAGAATGTCTAGCAATGGTAGGCGATCGTACGAGCTTGGCAGCGATTCATCGGATGAAGGGGATCAAAGAAGAAACCGTTGGTCGATGGATAGAGCGAGCAGCGACACAGGTGGAGCAGGTGGAGGAACAACTGGTGGGTCCAAAGAAGCTCAGTCGCGTGCAAATGGATGCCCTGTGGACCTACGTCGGACACAAGGGAGAAAAAGGGGGAAGTCAGAAGAAGAGGGAAGAGGAACGTTTTGGCGAGGAACCGCCATCGACATGGATACCCGTTTAAGGGTAGGGCGAGCAATCGCCAAGACAGAAGAAGAAGTCGCTCCTCAGTTGATGGAACAGGTAAAAAAGCATCAACCGGAAGAGCCTCCACCCGCTCTGGCAAGCGATGGAAAAGGTGCGTATCGAGAAGCCATGTTAGCAGTGTGGGGAACGATACCTGAATATGGGGGCAAAGGAAGACCACCAACAGTGCCCCAACCTGGAAAAGATTGGCAGTATCTCCAGGTGATCAAAAGACGGGAGGGCAGCAAAGTGGTCAGTGTGACCAGCAAAGTGATCTATGGAGATCCCCAAGAGGTGAAACAGGTGCTTGGAGCACATACGGCCTATGTGGAACGAACCAACTTGACCTCACGACAGATGAATGGGAGGTTAGTCCGCAAGACGCTTTCCTTCTCAAAAGAGCTTCGTTTGCTCAAAGCTGCTAGTACACTTGAAGATGCGCTCTACAATTTTACTCGTCCTGTCAAAACCCTGCGCGTTGAACGGGAGGATCGTTCCACATCCGCACGCTGGCAACAACGAACGCCTGCTATGGCTGCTGGCCTCACCGATCATATTTGGACGGTTAAAGAGCTTTTGACTCTTGTACTCGCTCCACCTCTCATCAACACTTAATAGGGAGACCACCCATGATGTCCGATAAGCAATAAGTCCAGGCTATCAGAGAGGGAGAGGATGGCATCCTTGATAGGTTCCAAGATGCTGTGTTGGGGTGTTATCTCCTTAGTCGAGGGGGCGAGAGGAGGCTGGAGTATTTCCAGGAGAGTCTGGGTAGAAGGCACATAGGTGATCTGATCATGCGGACCAAAAAACCAGAGCTTACTGATAGCGAGAGCGGTTTTCACCGGGAAC
>WNGH01033483.1_pt1 | contig 11626 bp, 12 predicted proteins | sample 5400631 | NCBI WGS metagenome assembly WNGH01 (sample SAMN13153373, study PRJNA577476) | soil metagenome | isolation source: 115 cm soil or saprolite under Garry oak tree replicate 1 | place: USA:California | collected 2016-06-15 | reverse complement strand
CCGCAGAGGTTCCATGAGGGGGACTCTCTTGATGGCGGCGTTGCCGACGTCGAACAGGACCGAGGTCCAACTGGCAGCATAGACTTCCTGCGGCCATTTCTTGACGCAGGCTGCCCGGAAGTACGCGCGGGTTTCAGGCGGCGCATTGGTTTCCGCGCGGAGCACTTCGGCATCCGAGACGATTCGTTCGATATGATGCCCTCGCTCCAGCGTGAAATAGAGGCCTTTTTCAGGCCGGACATCGTGGTACTGCAAGTCGAGCATCGCGGCGCGCGGGTCATCCCAGCCGCATCCCTTCCGTTCGATGTAGGACTCGATCAGGGACCGTTTGGCCACCCAATCCAGTTCGCGCACGAGATCGCGCGGATCCTGCTCGAGCTTATCAAGCGTCTCTTCCCACCGGACCATGACCTCCTTCACGGGGACCGTCTGCTCGTGGTTGGCGTAAAAGTCTTGTGCGGCCTTGAGAAAGCTGCGCTGAATGGCAATCGCCGTCATGGCCTTTCCACCAGTGAGGCGGATATCGGCCTTGACCTCCAGATCTCGGGACACCCGCTTGATCGCTTGAACCGGATCTTCCACGTCGATCTGCGGGATCGGCCCATCGTATTGAGGTCCACCAGCGACTCGAAGAAGTCGGCCCGCTGCGACAATTGGTATTGACAGGGTGATGTTTGGTTCTCGGCCCCGATCTTGCCGGCGCCTGCATAGATTTGGCGGGTAACCAGAAACGGCACCAAGGCTCGCACGATTTGTTCGAAGGGAACGGCCCGGCTCACCAGATAGTTTTCATGGTAACCATAGCCATTGCCTTTGCCATCCGTATTGTTTTTGTAAACGAGAAACTTCCCTTGTCCCCGCACCTGCTCGACCCCCTGAAGCGCCGCCCCGACAATCCGCTCCCCGGCTTTCTCGTAGGCCACAACTTCCCGGGCGGTGACACACTCCGGACTGGAGTATTCGGGGTGGGCGCCATCGACATACAGTCGACCTCCGTTCGCCAGCACCTTGTTCAGCAGTCGATTGTAGTCCGGGCCGGGTCGCTCCCGCTCTCCTTCGACTTCGAAGCCCCGAATATCGAGCAAGGGGTTCTCATTCTCATAGTCCCAAAGAATCTTCGGGGACGGAAAGTGCGCGTAGTGATTGATTAGGAACAGAGAATTCGACACAGGATCGGTCGCGTCCACATCGCGGCTAGCAATGCCGAACTCCGTCTCCGTCCCCAGGACCCGCTTGATCATAACCCTCGTGTCTCGGATGAATACAAATCAGAGATAGTGGCCGGTTGTAACGGTTTCGATACGTCGGGATTCATTCGAGCCGGCCGTAATGGTACGGACATTAACGATTTTATCGGCCTTCTTCCCGGCGATTTTCGCCCAGTCGTCCGGATTGGTCGTGTTCGGCAGATCTTCGTGTTCTTTAAACTCGTCCCGCACCGCTTTCAGAAGATCTTCCGATTTAATACCGCGCTCTCCATTGGCAAGCAACCGCTTGATCGCATACTTCTTGGCTCTCGAGACGATCCCTTCGATCAATGCCCCGCTGGAAAAATCCTTCAGATAGAAGGTTTCCTTGTCGCCGTTGCCGTAAGTGACCTCCAGATACTGGTTTTCTTCGCTGAGCGCGTACATCGACTCGACCGTGAGCCAGATCAGTCGCTCGACGGCCCGGATCGCATCGCCTTCATCCTGTGCCAACTCTTCGGCATGCCAAGGAAGATCGGGTGTGAGATACTTCGAAAAGATATCCTTGGCCGCCGCTTTGTCCGGACGATCGATTTTGATCTTCACATCGAGGCGGCCGGGTCGCAGCACGGCCGGATCGATGAGATCCTGCCGGTTGCTGGCGCCAATGACGATGACGTTTCGCAGCCGCTCGACGCCGTCAATCTCCGACAGGAATTGCGGCACGATCGTGGATTCCACGTCCGATGAAATTCCGCTGCCGCGGGTGCGAAACAGCGCGTCCATCTCGTCGAAGAACACAATGACCGGAAACCCATCGTCCGCCTTCTCTTTGGCTTTTTTGAAGACTTCGCGAATATTGCGCTCGGATTCCCCGACGTATTTGTTCAGAAGTTCCGGTCCCTTCACATGCAGAAAAAAACTGCGGACTTCCTTCGACGTCAGATGCGCGAGTTTTTGCGCGATCGAATTGGCAACCGCCTTCGCGATGAGCGTCTTGCCACAGCCGGGAGGGCCATACAGCAGCACTCCTTTGGGCGCCCGCAGTTTGTGCTCCTTGAACAGTTCCGGATGAAGCACGGGCAACTCCACGGCGTCCTGGATCTGCTCGATCTGATCATGGAGTCCGCCGATGTCGGTGTATTTAATATCCGGCACTTCCTCCAGGACCAACTCCTCAACTTCCGATTTTGGCAGCTTTTCAAGCAGGTACCCGGACCGGGCGTCAAATAAAAGATGATCACCGACGCTCAGACGCTGCATGAGGAGCGGTTCGGCCAACTCGGCGACCCGCTCTTCATCGGTTCTCAGCGTAACCACGGCTCGCTTGCCGTCCAAATTGTCCTTGAGACGAACGACTTCACCCTGCAGATCAAACCCGCGCGATTCAATCACGTTCAGCGCTTCGTTGAGGATCACCTCCTGCCCCTTGCGAAGCTCTTTGACGCGAATGGAGGGATGCAGGTTGACCTTCAACTTGCGGCCGGTCACATAGACATTAACCGTCTCGTCGTCATTTGCGCTGGAGTAGATTCCATAGGAAGCCGGCGGCGCGGTGAGTTTCTCCACCTCCATCCGCATGGCTTCGATGCGTGACTTCGCCTCCTGAAGAGCCTCGGTGAGTCGATCGTTTTGTTTATGTGCCTGTTCAAGCTGAGCTCGCGCCTGGCTCAGCCGGCGCACCTCGTCTTCGAGGGAACGGATCTGAACCAGGAGCTTCTCTTTTTCGCGCTGCTCGTCTTGCATTCCGCCCTCCTCAGAGTGCTCATCGGACAGGCGCTCGGTTAGTTTCTTCACGGTATTCCGAATCGAACTCAATCGCCCGGGAGCCTTCTTCATCGATGATCCCTTGCTTGCTGTCGAAACTCCTTAGTGCTGCACAGATTCTAGCATCGCATGCCCTGAGGGTCAACTATCCTGCATCCACTTCCGTAGGTGCTTAGCTCTTAAGCACCCTCAAAAAATCAGCGCACACCCGCTCCACATCACGTGCCCCCATGACGCTTCCGACAACTGCGACGCCGTGCGCACCGGCGCGTCGCACCTCGCGAACGCGCTCGATCGTGATTCCGCCGATGCCAAAGAGAGGTATCTTACAACGTCTTTGCGCCCGCTCCAACTCAGCAAGGCCGATCGGCGGACCGAAGGCCCGCTTCGACGGCGTCTCGAAAATCGGCCCAAGCACGACGAAGTCTGCGCCTGCCGCTTCCGCGCGTACCGCTTCGTCGGCGGAATGTGCGGAACTTCCGATGAGAGCGCTCTCCCCTAAGAGTCGTCGCGCGACCGATGGCGACGCTCCCCCCGCAGGAAGTTGGACAGCGTGGGTGGCGAGCGCCATTGCAAGATCAATCCGGTCGTTGATCACGATTCTCGCCGCATGTACCGACGCCAATCGCGAGAGTTCGCGACCCAGCGAGAGTAAGGGGCGCGTCGGGAGATCCTTTTCGCGAAGCTGGATGGCGCGGACCCCCGCGCGCAGGGCCGCGCTGCAAACCTCCGGAAGCGTTCCTTCGCATACCTGGTGTCGATCGGTGATCAGATAGAAGGAAAAATCAACGCGCCCCGCCATTGCGACGTGATCGCAAATCCTACAGCATGCCTTCGATGGGGCTGCTCGCTGTCGCGTAGAGTTTCCGGGGGATGCGGCCGGCTTTAAAAGCGAGGCGTCCGGCCAACACGGCATGCTTCATGGCTTCGGCCATCAGGATCGGTTCCTTGGCACCCGCGATTGCGGTGTTCATGAGGACGGCAGCGGCTCCGTACTCCATCGCCAGGGCCGCATCCGATGCCGTGCCGACCCCCGCGTCCACGATCACCGGAACATTGACGGCTTCCATCAGTATCTTGAGGTTGTAGGGATTGCGAATTCCCAGACCCGACCCGATGGGCGCCGCCAACGGCATGACTGCCGGGCACCCGAGATCCACTAAGCGTTTGGCCACAATCGGATCGTCATTCGTGTAGGGAAATACGATGAAGCCTTCCTTTACCAGAATCCTGGCCGCCTCGATCAAGCCAGCCGTGTCGGGAAATAGAGTTTTCTCGTCTCCGATGACCTCCAGCTTCACCATATCAGAAACGCCCGCAGCGCGCGCCAGGCGAGCGTAGCGAAGGGCGTCTTCCACGGTATAGCAGCCGGCTGTATTCGGCAGGATAGTGAATTTTTTGGGACTGAGATAATCCAGCAGGTTCTCGGACTTTCGATCAGTGATGTTGACCCGCCGTACGGCGACCGTCACGACATCCGCGCCGGAAGCTTCGATCGCCTTTTGGGTTTCCACGAAATCCTTGTATTTGCCCGTACCGACCCACAGGCGAGACCGGAATTCCACGCCCGCAATGGTCAACCTATCGTCGTTCATGCGACTCCTCGCCTCCGCCGATAAACCCGATGACCTCGACTCGATCTCCATCTCGAAGAGCCGTCCCTTCAAATGTGCGGCGGTCTACAATATTCAGATTCACCTCAACCGCCACCCGATCGCCTCGAATCTGCAGCTCCGCTAAAAGAGACGCCACCGAGCAGGCTTCCGGCACGTCCCGTGATTCCCCGTTCAGCACGATTCGCATTGCGTCGTGCCCATCTTACCATAGGGTCGCGAAATGCTGTCAACGGCCTTATACTCCTAGCAATGACGCAGCCCCGCAATTCCGCGATTGCCTTAGAGTTCCGCCGCATCGCGGCAGAACTAGACCGACAGCATGCCAATCCCTTTCGCATCCGGGCCTATTTGCGCGCGGCAGACGCTATCGCGCGACTTCCTGAAGACGCCGCTGCGGTGGCCAAAAGAGGAGAGCTGACCACCATTAAGGGAATTGGTGCTGACTTGGCCAAGAAGGTTGTCTCTTATTGCGAACACGGCACCATGGACGGCAATCCAACCGAACCCTTACCTTCTGCCATCGCCGATTGGGCCTCGCTGCCGGGCCTCAGCGACCCGCTTCTGCACTATCTGCACGACCGGCTTCAGATTCGCACGCTCGACGACCTGGAAGCGCTCGTGCGTTCTCGGTTCCTGAGAACCCTGCCGCATGTCACTGCCCCCGATGATGAGATTCTCGAAGCCATCGCGCGGCTGCGGGCTCGCTCGGAAACTTGACTGGACGGACCGGCTCTGCTAACCAAGGAGCGCCTCGGTTTTGACCAAAAGCGCATACAAAACAATCCAGCGGATGGCCGGTGTGAAAGCCTGCTATATGCTCAGCGGGAGTTATGACATTCTTGTGCAGGTGGAAGCGGCGACCCTTGAGGAGCTGAGCGATCTGTTGTTGTCGAAGATCCGGTCGGTTGATGGTGTCACCAAAACCACGACCTGCATGGTCCTGGGCGTCTAACCCTTTTCGATCTCCAAAAAAGAAAGGCCCTCGAGGATTTACCCCGAGGGCCTCCCCGGTCTTCTCTGAGACGTCGCCCTTAGTACATGTCGCCCATGCCACCGCCATGCTGATGTCCGCTGCCCGGCATTCCTTGAGCTTTCTTCTCATCCGGGATCTCGCTGACCATCACTTCGGTCGTCAACATGAGGCTGGCCACGCTCGCCGCATTCTGTAAGGCGTAGCGAGTGACTTTGGTGGGATCGATAATTCCCGCCTCGATCAGGTCCACATACTTCTCGGCCGCGGCATCAAATCCGGAGTTCGCCGCCTCTTTCTTCACGCGCTCCACAACCACGGAGCCTTCCAGTCCCGCGTTCTGAGCGATCTGCCTGATCGGCTCTTCCAGCGCGCGCTTGACGATGTTGACACCCACCTGCTGGTCGTGTGGCAGATTCGTGATCTTGTCCAGAGCCGATACGCAGCGAAGCAGCGCCACGCCGCCTCCCGGCACGATCCCTTCCTCAACGGCCGCCTTGGTGGCATGCAGAGCGTCTTCCACTCGCGCCTTCTTTTCCTTCATCTCGGTCTCCGTCGAGGCCCCCACATTGATCACCGCCACGCCGCCGACGATCTTCGCCAGCCGCTCCTGAAGCTTCTCGCGGTCGTAATCAGAGGTGGTCTCCTCGATCTGGGCCTTGACTTGTTTGACGCGGGCCTGGATCTTCTTTTCGTCGCCATGGCCCTCGACAATCGTGGTGTTATCTTTATCGATGGTGACGCGCTTCGCGCGGCCCAAATCGGTTAATTTCACATTCTCCAGCTTCAAGCCGAGGTCTTCGGAAATGACCTGACCGCCGGTAAGAGTCGCAATGTCCTCAAGCATCGCCTTACGACGATCCCCGAAACCAGGAGCCTTAACCCCCGCGACGTTGAGAATGCCGCGCAGCTTGTTCACGACCAAGGTCGCCAGCGCCTCGCCCTCGACGTCCTCCGCAATGATGACCAAGGGCTTGCCCATCTTAGCCACTTGCTCGAGCAATGGGAGCAGGTCCTTCATGCTGCTGATCTTCTTCTCATGAATGAGCAGGAAGGCATCTTCGAGGGAGACTTCCATGCGCTCGGCGTCGGTGATGAAGTAGGGAGAGATGTAGCCCCGGTCGAACTGCATGCCTTCGACGACATCGAGAGACGTGGACATCGATTTCGCCTCTTCAACAGTGATCACCCCATCCTTGCCCACCTTCTCCATCGCTTCGGCGATCAGATCTCCGATGGTGGCATCATTGTTGGCGGAGATCGTTCCAATTTGGGAGATCTCCTTCTTGGCCTTGCACGGCTTGCTGAGCTTCTTCAGCTCCTCAACGACGGCCTCTACGGCCTTGTCGATTCCCCGTTTGATATCCATGGGATTCGCGCCGGCGGTAATGTTTTTGACGCCCTCGCGGAAGATCGCCTGGGCCAGAACGGTCGCAGTCGTCGTTCCATCGCCTGCCACGTCGCTAGTCTTCGAGGCGACCTCGCGCACGAGCTGCGCGCCCATGTTCTCGTAAGGATCTTTCAGCTCGATCTCTTTCGCAACCGTGACGCCGTCTTTGGTGATCAGCGGCGCGCCAAATTTCTTATCAAGAATGGCATTCCGTCCCTTGGGGCCCAGCGTCGCCTTCACGGCGTCCGCCAGCTGATTCACGCCCCTTAAGATCGCTGCCCTTGCGTTTTCACTGTATACAATCTGCTTTGCGGCCATTTCATTCCTCCTTTAGATCAAGCTTGCTTGCTAACGCCGGAGACCGGCTCTGGCAATTTTATTTGTCGAAAATGCCTAGAATGTCCTCTTCCTTAATAATCAGATAATCGGTCCCCTCGACATTGATCTTGCTGCCCGAATACTTATCGAAGAGGACGATGTCGCCGATCTTTACGGATTTCACATCCGTGCCGACGGCTTCGATTTTCCCTCGCTGAGGCTTCTCCTTGGCCGCATCCGGGATATAGATTCCTCCGGCGGTGCGCTCCAACTCTTCGGTGTAACTGACAAAACAACGATCCTTGAGAGGCTTAAATCCTACAGTTGCTTTCTTCTCCGCTGTTTGCACTGCCATGATGCGCTTCCCTCCTTGTGACCTATGGGTAAGATTTGACAACGTGTGGACGGGAGGAGCTGCCTCCTCCGTATATAGCTTCTTACTCTATATAAAGCTGCTTGGGAGGAAATCAACCCCCCGCACTGCAGTTTTTTACATGGCTTTTTCCACATGAGTCTCACGCTGAACAGGTCGTAACTCCTTGAAAATCATCCAGGATTTTAGCAAATCCGTTGCTTTCTGCAATTGCGGGTCGTCTTCCTCGCCTTCCTTGCCTTCCTTTGTTTCCTTGGCTTTGACGTCTCGATCCTTTTTGCCGTCCTTAGATTCAGGCTTGATCGCCGGCGGCTCCGGGGCCGGGCTGGGTGGAATCGCCATTTCCTCTTTGTTCGCGTCCCGCAGGGTCTTATCGAGATCCCGTTCGCGAATCGGCACGGCAGTGGTCGGCTTGCCCTTCACGATGATGTCTGGTGAAATCCCAATGCCATGAATGCTGCGACCCTTGGGCGTGTAATATTTTGCCGTCGTGAGACGCAGGCCGGAGCCATCGCCGAGCGGCAGGATTGTCTGCACGGAGCCTTTCCCAAAGGTCTGAACGCCGACCACGACAGAGCGACCCCAATCCTGTAGTGCTCCCGCCACAATTTCGGAGGCGCTCGCGCTCCCCTCATTCACAAGGATAATCATCGGGTAGTCCTCGGGCTGGTCTTTGATATGGGACTCATAATTGTCCTTTCGTCCCTCCCGGGTCTTGATGTAGACGATGAGCCGATTCAGCCCGACAAACTGTTCGGAGACATCAATGGCAGCGGTCAGGAGGCCGCCCGGATTGTTGCGCAGATCCAAGATCAGCGACTGCATCTTCTGCTCACGTAACTTCTTGAGCGCGCCGGTCATGTCCTTGGCGGTCTGGTCCTGGAATTGGGTCAATCGGATATAGCCGATGTTCCCCTCCAGCATCTTCGACTTGACGCTCTCAATCTTGATAATCTCGCGGGTCAGAACAAACACCAGGGGCTCGGAGACTGCCTCGCGCTGGATCGTGAGCGTCACTTTTGTTCCCTTGGGCCCCCGCATCTTCTGCACGGCATCCATCAGCGTCATGTCCTTGGTGGTCTCGTTGTTGACCTTCAGAATAACGTCCGAGGGCTTCACTCCCGCACGCTCCGCTGGCGTCCCGTCGATGGGAGCGATGACTGTCAAACGATTTTCTTTCATGCCGATTTGAATGCCGACGCCTCCGAATTCGCCTTTCGTCTCGACCTGCACCTCTTTATAGATATCGGGCGGCATAAAGGCGGAGTGCGGATCGAGCGTGGCCAGCATCCCACGGATTGCGCCATAGACAAGATCTTTGGTCTTGACCTCTTCAACATAGTGTTTCTGGATGTGGGCCAAGACTTCGGTGAAGGTCTTCAGTTCTTCATAGGTCTCGGTGGCCATCACCGCGCGGTCCCACCCCTTGCCGATGAGAACTCCAGTCACCAGCGTGGCCACAAAGACAATAGTCAAGCCCATTTTTACCTTAGTTGCCTTTTGCCTTCCATCACATGCTCCTTTTCCTTACCGCCGTTTGGCTAACCACGCCAGTGGATCAAGGGCTTCCCCTTTTTGCCGTAGCTCAAAATAGAGCGTGCTCTGGCCGGTCAGACCCGTATCTCCAATCTCGCCGATCGGCTGGTTGCTACGCACCGCGTCTCCAACATTGACCAGAAGCTTCGAGGCGTGGGCGTATAGCGTAAAATAGCCCTCGCCATGATCAACAATCGCCAAGAGCCCATAACCGCGCATCCAATCCGCAAAGGCGACCACTCCTTCGAATACCGAGCGAATGACGCTGCCCTGCGCAGCTCGAATCTCGATTCCCTTGCGCTGTACGTATGTTTCAAACTTCGGATGCTTTTGCCGACCGAACAGGGATACCACGTCCCCGTCGCTCGGCCACCCAAGCCGACCTTTCAGCTTTCCCAGGCCTTCCCCGTCCGAGCCCGGACGAGGAGCACCCACCGATTTGCGCTTCGCTTCAAATTCTCTGAGCAGCGCTTCGAGGCGCTGCGCGGACTTCTCAAGCTCGCCGGCCACCTTTTCATATAGCACTTTTTCACTTCGCACGCGGGTCAGGAACCGATCTTTCTTCGCCCGTTCGTGCTGAACGTCCGCCAGCTTCTCGGCGGTTTCCTGCTTGTACGACAGTAGCTCGCTCCGCACTTGTCGTATTTTGACGTTCGTCGATTCCATCTGATTGAGGTCGTCGCGATATCCCTCGAGCATATGGTATTCACGCCGCGCGATCCAGCGCAGCATGGCATAACGCGTCAGCAGATCCTGACTGTCGCGCGACTCTAATAACAGCTTCATGTCCCCGGCCGGCCCCTCTTTGTACATCACCCGCAACCGGCTGCGGATCGAGTCCTGGCGCTCTTCAATCCTGTTCCGCAAACGGAAGAGGGCGCTGCTCGTCGCGTCCAGTTCGTGATCCTTCTGCTTGAGTTTAGCGGTCACTTTGGCGACTTCCTCCCGACGGCGCTTCAGCTGATGATCCACATCCTCGATCGACTGCAGGACGGACGCCTCCTGGCGTTGTGCTTCTCCGGAGCGACGCTTATTTTCCTCGATCTCCCGTTTGAGCTTCTCGAGAGTCTGCTGGTCTTTCTTGATCTTCTCCGAAAGATTATCGGCCGAACACGCCGGCTTCGGCAGCACAAGTAGAACACCCAGCAGTACCATAGCCGCGATGGGTTGTTTCACCGGCGCACATCACGAAGCTGCCCCAGCGACACAATACTTCCGAGGAAACCAAGCATGATCCCCAGGATTACCATTCCAGTCATCAATCGCACCGGTAAAAACGATAGTCCGGCGCCGAGCCCCCAGAAGCTGCCGTGCAGCGCCATTTTGGTCTCCGCAAATGCGAACACTCCGCGCAACAGAAGCAATGAGCAGGCGGCTCCCACACCGCCTAGCAGCGCCCCTTCCAAAAGAAAGGGCGTCTTAATGAACCCTGGGGTGGCTCCGATCAATCGGAGGATCTCGATGTCTTCCCGCCGCGCATACAGAGTCAGGCGGGTGGTGTTAGCCAAAATAGTCACCATCGAAGCCGCCAGGACGGTACCGACCAAAAGTCCCAACAGACGCAGATACCGTAGTCCCGCCGCGAGGTTCTCAATCAAACTTCGATTATAGAGCACCTCTTCCACTTCAGGAAGCGCTTGAAGCTTTTTCACGAGCTCAGTGACCGCTTGCGAGGTTCGAAACCGAGGGCCGATTTTTAACACCAACGACGCCGGAAACGGGTTCTCTCCCAACCCGTTCAACAACCGTTCCTCGGAAGGGAAGCGGGTGCGAAAGGAAACCAGGGCCTGCTCGCGGGACACGAATTCAATGCTCGACACCGCGGGATCCTCACGAAGTTGCACTTCCAGTGCGGCTATCGCCTCCGGAGACACAGTATCCCGAAAATACACGATCACCTTGATCTCTTCACGCAAAGAACCGAGCACGTCTTGAACATTCATGTAGAGTAGGAGGAACACACCCATCCCCAACATGGTAAAGGCAGTAGTGACCACCGCCGTGACAGTTGTCGTGCGGTTCGCCTTAATGTTATCCACCGCTTCGCTTAAAAGATAGCGGGCCGTGGTCATGCTTCCGCAGCCGTCGCTTCCAGAACCCGCCCCTGATGTAGCACCACCATCCGCCGGCGCTGGCGTCCAATAAGGTTGGCATTATGGGTGGCGACGATCACGGTCGTCCCGCGCAGATTCACAGCCTTCAACAACTCCAGGATTTCTATGGACAAGGCTGCGTCCAAGTTGCTCGTCGGCTCATCAGCCAAGAGGATCAGGGGATCGTTGACAATGGCCCGCGCCAGGCAGACTCGCTGTTGTTCGCCCGCGGAGAGAGTTGATGGCAAGGCTTTCTGAAGGCCATCCAGGCCGACCAGCCGAAGCGCCTCAAACACTTTCCCCCTGAGCAATCCTTCCGAGAGACCGACGACTTTCAGGGTGATGGCAACATTCGCGAAGACCGTCTTTCTGGGCA
>WNGH01007828.1_pt1 | contig 11626 bp, 10 predicted proteins | sample 5400631 | NCBI WGS metagenome assembly WNGH01 (sample SAMN13153373, study PRJNA577476) | soil metagenome | isolation source: 115 cm soil or saprolite under Garry oak tree replicate 1 | place: USA:California | collected 2016-06-15 | reverse complement strand
CTGCCCCTGGCACGGTGCAGTGTTTGACGTAACCAGTGGTCAGGTTCTGGGCCCTCCCGCGGCCAGCAACGTGAACAACTATAACGTTCGCGTCGAAGGTTCGGACATCGAAGTCGAAGTTTGAAGACGCCAAGAAATTGTCATGGATCTGCAATTAAAACCGATCTCGAAAGACGGCATTCCCGAAGCGATCTCGAAAGCGGAGCTCTATCGGTATCTAAACGAACCTGGCGAGGCTGAATCGATTTGCCGCGACATTCTGGCGGCGGATTCCGAGAACCAAACCGCGCTGCGTTTGCTTGGTCTCTCGATCACCGATCAGTTTGGGGGCAGTCCCGCCGATCGCTACAAAGAAGCGGAAACCATCTTTCAGGGTTTGCGCGACCAATACGAGCGCTTTTACTACGCCGGGATTCTTCATGAGCGGCAAGCGAAAGCTCAACTGGCCGCCGGGCGTTCGCCGTATACGGTCGCGCCATTGTTCGAGAAAGCCCTCGCCTACTTTGAAAAGGCGGAAGCGATCAGGCCGCACGGAAATGACGACGCAATTTTGCGTTGGAACCGGTGCGTACGCATTCTGCAGAGCCGGCCAGAGTCCGATTGGCAAAGACTAATCGAAACCTTCGACGCCGGCGACAGTCCTCCGATCTAACCTGTCTTTGTCATACAAAGTACTTGACATAACAGACCAGAGTGATTTAGAGTCAGTTCTTGATGACTGTTAGGCTTGCCCAGACGCCCAGTGAAGACCCGCCGGCGCTGCACGATCGCGCGATTGATAATCTCCGCTACATCCGCGAAACCATGGAGCGAGCTTCGGCTTTTACTGCTGTGCCCGGCTGGGGACAGGTGCTGATCGGGGTGACGGCGCTGGTCGCAACTTATATCGCGGCGCATCAACCGACGGCGAGAGGCTGGCTGGGAACATGGCTCGCGGAAGCAATCATTTCGCTTTTGATCGCCGGCTGGCTGATGGATCGAAAAGCGCGGCGGCTGGGAACGCCTTTGCTCTCTGGTCCAGGTCGCAAAGTCGCATTCAGTCTTTCGCCGCCGATGGTGGTCGGCGCGCTCTTGACGGTGGTCCTGTTTCGAGCGCGCTTGACGCAGTCGATTCCCGGAATGTGGCTGCTGCTTTACGGCACGGGCGTAGTTACCGGCGGGATGTTTTCAGTGGGCATCGTGCCGGTGATGGGAGTTTGCTTCATGTTATTGGGCGCAGCGGGTTTATTTGTTCCCGAAGCATGGGGGAACTGGCTGATGGGGGCAGGCTTTGGCGGCTTGCATATTGTTTTTGGCAGCATCATCGCGAGGAAGTACGGTGGCTAAGCAACAAGCATTAAAACGCGAACAAGCGAAAGCTCAAACGGAGGAGAAGCGTCTGCGCTCGGTGCCCGCAAATGTGCCGAAGAGCATGCATGAAATCGATCGCTTGATTCATGAGCGATTGCGTCTGGGCATCATCAGCGCGCTGGCAGTCAACGATTCGCTGACCTTCAACGAACTCAAGCATATGGTCAAGACAACCGACGGCAACCTGAGCGTGCACGCGCGCAAACTCGAAGATGCCGGCTACGTTCATTGCTCGAAAACGTTCGAAGGCCGTACTCCGAGAACGGAATATAGTTTGACGGCCGCCGGGAGGCGAGCTCTGGAGCGTTATCTTGATCACATGGAAGCAGTGATTGACCACATGCGAAAGACCAATTAGCAGCGATGGCGAGCAAAAAAATTTTCGCCTGTCACTTTGCTGAACAAAGCCCTTTGAACCGCCGGACAGAAAACATATTTTTCAGATTAGACGGCATGCGATGATGCGAAATCAACCGATGCTTAGGCCGGCAGCACCCAATTGACATTCAGACGATTAAGAAAAGCGAAGAAGAAAACCGATGCCAAGATCGCAAAAGCGTAACTCCCTTATCATTGTCGGTCTTGCCGCTCTCTTTTACTGGTCTTTCATGTTCATGAAGCACGATCCTGCGCTGCGGGACGTAATTCCTTTTGGGGTCGATCCGTACGATGCTGTCGGATCGTTCGGCGTTATCATCGGAATGCTGATCGCCCTGCTTTCGCTCGTACGCGCATTTCGACCGTATCGAACGCATCCTCCGTCCTCGGCCCAGCGCCTCTACCTTGCCCGTGCGCAAATGGCTGTCGTTCTTTCAATCTTGATCACGCTGGTAGCCGATGCCGTTGCCATGGCGCGCCACACTTCCGCATGGATGCAGGCTGCGTCACGCATTGAATTGCTGATCGTGTTGGCTTGCGTGGCAACGATCACGGTCGCCGTGGGTGCGCTTGTTCGCCGTTCAGTGAAGCCAGACGCCGGGAAAATGCCCGGTTCTTGGACGCGCGCTACTGTCATCTCTCTTGTCTCTGTGCTCCTGCTTGTTGTGTATCCGGAACAATTCATCGGGAAGACAACCACTCATCTGCTAACTGTCCTGGTCGGAGACCTTCTGCTCTTTGTGCCACTGCGTGCTCTGCTTACCGCCATTGTTCCTGAGGAGGCGCAACGAATTGGAGTCAGTGCATCGTCTTCCGGGAAGAGTCTTTACGGTTGGGGTCTCGCCACGTTGGTTGGCATTGTAATCGGTGCGCTCTTGTTTGTCGCGGAGATGACCGAAGGCGGTGGTGGTTCGGCACCACGATTGGCGCAGCTTATGTTGATTGCTTGCGTCTTTGTCGGCCTTGCAACGATGGGTCTACTGATCGCGTACGCATTTATGGGTGGGCCGCTGGGGTTGTGGGCGACGGAAGTGCGGGACACCCGGTGCATCCCACTGGTTCGCGTTGGAGGCGCGTGCGTTTTATTCGGTGAAGTTGAACAGCTAACCGAGGATCATCGATGACCATTTTTGACCTGCTATTCATTGCGACCTTCTTCGCTGCTGTCATCATGCTCGTGGCAATGGCGGTGGCAGGCGTGCGCGGTCGACGGCCGCGGGCCCTCCGAATCCTGCGCGCGCTCGTGGTGTTAATTGCGGCGTACTTGGTTGTCGTCGTTGTCGTGTCGCTGGCCTCGCCCGCACGGGCGTTCCAATTGCGCGAGCCCCAGTGTTCTGATGACTGGTGCATCTCTGTCGATGACGTGCAGCAAACCGTCGCCGGCGCGGAGGTCTCGTACACAACAACGCTGCGCCTATTCAGCCGTGCGCGTCGCCGAGCACAACGCGAGAATGGCGTCAGCGTCTATCTCCTCGACGATCGAGGTCGGCGTTACGAACCAACAGATGACCCAAAGGCTGTCCCCCTCAACGTGCAGTTGAATCCGGGGGAGTCTGTGCTCGTTACCAGAAGATTCATTTTGCCTGCTGACGCACACAATCCGGGCTTAGTCGTATCGCATGGAAGGTTCCCCGGTATCGTCATCATCGGAGATGGCGAAAGTTTGTTTCATAAGCCCTCAATCGTTCGATTCGAGTAAACGAGGAGCGCACTCTTGGTGGTGCTTGGTGATGGGGCACGAAAACGGTCGGCTGCATAAGAAGGCGGGCTTTCAAATCGACTATCAAGCCACGCCGCTGGCCGCGATACAAAACAGCTTGCAGGCGCAAGCGGGTAAGTGGACGCAGTCGCTAGCGCGACCGGTTCTGTAATAGCGGCTCGCTACGAAACGCAACAGTAAACATGAAGTCGTCAATCAAGCACGTCAAGCTGATTCTTCCGGCGTTGACGGAAGCTACGAGCCCCTATTGGCGGCCGATCAAGTACTCGTTGTTTCCACCGCTTGGTTTGGCAACTCTCGCTGCTTACTTGGATTCCGACGGCGAGATCTCGCTGCAAGACGAGCACGTCGAGAAGCTCGATCTCAACGACAACGCGGACCTGGTCGTTATTCAGGTCTACATCACGAACGCCTATCGCGCTTATCAGATTGCGGATGACTATCGCCGGCGTGGGGCCTATGTTGTTCTGGGTGGTCTGCACGTCACGTCGTTGCCGGACGAAGCCGCACAGCACGCGAACACGATCTTCATCGGACCTGGTGAACACACCTTCCCCCAGTTCCTGCGAGACCTCGCGGCAGGAGCGCCGCAACGACGATACACATCATCGGTGCGTACTCTGGAAGGGCTTCCGCCCATTCGGCGAGATCTCATTCAACGACACCGATACCTGGTGCCAAACTCGATTGTCGTCTCACGAGGCTGTCCGCATCATTGCACGTTCTGCTACAAGGACGGGTTCTTCGCCGGCGGGCGCTCGTTCTACACACAGCTTGTGGACGATGCGCTGGCTGAAATTGCTCGCCTTCCCGGCCGGCATCTTTACTTTCTGGACGATCACCTTTTCGGGAATTCCCGGTTCGCGCGCGAGTTGTTCCGCGGCATGAAGGGAATGGGCCGCGTCTTTCAGGGAGCAGCGACCGTCGACTCGATTCTGCGCGACGATCTGATTGAAGATGCGGCCGCCGCCGGTCTGCGAAGTCTGTTCGTGGGGTTCGAAACGCTTTCGAGTCGCGGTCTCGCAGGCGCCGGCAAGCGCCAGAACCTCGGCCGGAATTACGGCGAAGTAGTCCGCAAACTCGACAGCCTCGGCATCATGATCAATGGCAGCTTCGTCTTCGGCCTGGACGGAGACGATCGAGACGTCTTCGCCCGCACCGTGGACTGGGCCGTCCAAGCCGGGATCACGACTGCCACGTTTCATATTCTGACGCCGTATCCCGGCACCGCGCTGTTCGCGGACATGGCCGCGCGCAACCGGATCGAAACGCGAAACTGGGACCTCTACGACACGCGGCACGTGGTCTATCGTCCTTTGTGTATGTCGCCTGCCGAATTGAAGCGGGGTTACGACTGGGCGTACAAATCGTTCTATCGCTGGAGCTCAATCCTGAAAGCAGCGTCGGCGCACGAATCGTCAAAGCACTTGCTGAAACACTTCTTCTACAGTGCAGGCTGGAAAAAATTCGAAAGGGCCTGGGACCTCGTCATCCGTGTCAAACAGTTGTCCCAGATGCGGCCGCTGCTTGAAGCCGTCCTTGCGCCGGTGGCTCAGCCCGTGCGCTCAAACACCCGCGAAGTTACCCGTCCTGCTCACGACGCTGGGCCGTGGGAAGCCACATTGCCGCTAAAAGCGCTGGATTAGACAATCGCCGGAACCAATTATCACTAATGTTCGTGCACTTTACAGATCAACAAATAAACGGCGCGTTAGAGCCGGGGAGTATTTCTATGATTAAGCGCATCGCCGCAATCGCTTTCATCTTCTTGTGTACCGCAGTCGCATGGGCGATTCTTGGCGCGACGATCTTTCAGCGAACCTACGATTCAGATAGCTCTTCTGATAGTCGGGTCACGTCGACCTGGGGCGCGCCACAAAATCAGACGCCGCCGACGGCTTTCTTCGAACAGGTGGTGCCGAAAAAAGAAGTAACCACTGAGAATGGCAAAAAGATTGAACGCGTCACTAACGAAAAAGTGACTACCGATTTGCCATTAGAGAGCAGTCACATCAACGTCGGTCTTAATCTCGAACACCGGCAGAAGGGATTACTCTGGTACAGCACTTACAAAGTCGCTTTTGATGGCGCCTATACGTTTCGCAATATCAGCGACAAAGATCAGATCGTAACGTTCACGCTGGACTTTCCCACGGTCCAGGCGATCTATGACGATTTGGTCTTCACGGTTGACGATGTGCCGGTAACGATGATGAACGCGAAGAACAGCGCCAGCGGCACGGTGCGAGTGGCGGCCGGCAAGACCGCCAACTTGAAAGTTGGCTACCAGTCACAAGGCTTGAACGATTGGCATTACAGCTTCGGAAGTGGCGAAGTTAATAATGACGCCGACGCGTCGCGATCTCGCGCGAACACGCAGAACGTTGCTCAGGTACGCGATTTCTCTCTGAAGATGATCACGAACTTCAAAGAGATTGACTTTCCGGATAACACGCTTTCGCCGTCCAGGAAAACCGAGACTTCGAACGGCTGGGAACTGGACTGGAATTACAAGAACCTGGTTTCCGGGTACCAGATCGCGATGACGATGCCCGAGAAATTACAGCCGGGACCGCTGGCGGGCCGCATTAGTTTCTTTGCGCCGGTTTCGCTCTTCTTCTTTTTCTTTCTCATGCTCATCATCACGACGCTGCGCGGCATCGAACTTCATCCGATGAATTATTTCTTTCTCGCGGCGGCATTCTTTTCGTTTCATTTGTTGCTCGCCTATTTGGTCGATCACGTTTCGATTCATCTTGCTTTTGTCGTCTCGTCAGCGGTATCGATCTTTCTGGTGGTTTCGTATCTGCGGCTGGTAGTGGGAACCCGCTTTGCGACCCGCGAAGCAGCCTTAGCCCAATTCATTTATTTGGTCGCATTCTCTTACGCGTTTTTCTTGAAGGGTTTCACCGGTCTGGCGATCACCATCGGCTCGATCATCACTTTGTTCATCGTGATGCAAGCGACGGGGAGGATTCGTTGGAAGGATAAATTTGCGACCGCGGGGCCAGTGCAATCAGAAGCCACTGCTTGAGGGCTTAAGCTTTATCGAAACTGCTTCGTGGTCCTCTGTGCGATTTCTGTGTCTCGCTGGTAAATCTTTTTTCGAGGCAATTCACCACAGAGAGACTGAGGCACACAGAGTTTCACAGAGAGGTGAGCATCAGGAGAGCCACCCACCCTTAAAACCGGCGCGGCGGAGACCATCGACAATGTACGGACATTTGCGCATCAGTTCCCACAGAAATCCGTTACGATGATTTTCGATCATCAAAACGATCGGCCCTTGATTGATGCCGTAGTGCCAGGGCGAGAGCCAGCCGCAGGTTGGGCAGTCCTCAGCGGGAAAGGTCGTGTTGAAGGTGGCTTCCAAACCGTAGCGGTGTCTGCCGACTTCGGTTTTTTTGAAATGTTCCAACGTGGGCAGAACGATCTCGGGCGCAAAAGGCAATGAAGCCACGACGGCCCACGGCGCGACCGTGCCGTCGTCCGGTCCATATGGTACGCCGCGCGCTACATAGTCGAAAAACTTTCGCTTCTCACCTTTAATCCGCAGAATCTTTGGGCCGGGACCTTCACACGCGGTGAGCCCCCAACAGACTTCGCTGTAGCCTTTCCATTCTTTCGGATTGCGCCGAGCGTATTCTTGCTGCACATAAGTGGCGCGGCGGCTATTCTCGAAATAATCGAGCTGGTGTTTGCGCATGAATTCATCCTGAATCTCGCGCAGGTCAAGCCAAATATGAGAGAACTGATGAGTAAAGAGCGGGCTGGCGTATAAATACTCGTAGCCGTAAATCTTCTTCCACTGATACCGCGATGCGCGCGCGCGATAACTCTCCGGCGGAAGCGGAAAGGTCGGCGAGCCCAGGCCAAGGACATAGAGCAAGAGCGCTTCGTCGTATTGTTTCCAGCGATAACGCAGAAATCCCGTCTTCGGCTTCCAGCCGTGCGTGAGAGTCTTAGCTCTGTTCGTCGCCCAATGCCAATCGACGCGTTGGTACAGTTTATCAGCGAGCGTGCGAATCTCTGCTTCTTTCTGAGTCTCACGATCAAAATAGACGGCGGCGGCGAGCATGCCGGCGATGAGAAATGCCGAGTCAACGGTTGACAGTTCGCTGTCCCAAGTCCGTCGCCCAGTTTTCATGTCGAGGAAGTGATAGTAGAAACCTTTGTAACCGGTGGCCTCCGGACTCTTGCTCTGTTCACTGTTGGCAAAGAAGCGCAGCGTCGTTAAGGTTCGCTCGACCGCTTTGCGGCGGGAAAGAAAACCACGCTCGACGCCGAGCGGATAAGCCGAAAGCGCCAAACCAGTGGCTGCGATACTGGAGGGAAAATTTTCTTTAGTGCAATCAACAACCAGACCGTTGGCGGGATTGACTTCATGCAGGAAATATTTGAAGGCATCCGCTTGCAGTCCGTCGAGAAGTTTCCTTCTTTCCTTCGACAGTCCGTTCATTGTCGGCATGATGCCAAGCGGAGAGTTCTTTATGCAAGAAGCGACAGGCCTCGAGTGTCAGAACGGCGAGCGGTAGCGACCCGATTTATGAAGTCAGGATTGAGCATAGGATTCGCTACCGCTCGGGGTTCTGACACGAGTTTTAATTTCCAACCCCGATTTGTGGCTTGATTCAGGGCCGGTCGCTACCGCTCGCGGTTCTGTAACATCGATCATTCTGCTAGAGTCGATGTCCGACGATATCGAACGTGAACTTCACCTTGTCGCGCACGCGAATCAAGCCGTGCATCGCCGAAGTCGCTTTCACTTTGAAATCACTGCGGTCAATGTCGAATTCGCCCTGCGCCCGCAAGTCGTTTCCCGTGATGGTCACCTTGGTCGGAATCGTGATCGGCCGCGTCACTCCGTGCAGCGTCAATTCGCCACCGATTTTAAGATCGTACTGGCCATTGCCGACGCTTTTACCGCTGACATTCGTGCTCTTAAAACTGATGTCGGGATACTGAGCGGGTAACAGCACGATCTCGCGCAACTCTTTGTCGATGATCTGTTTTTGCTGCTCGGTAAAGACGTCGCTGGTCTCGACCATCGACGCCGTTTTCGCAGTGATTTGCAAGGATGCAGGATTCACTGACTCAGAAGTCAGTTCCGCTTCGCCCGTGAATTCGCGCACCGCGACCAGGTGATCGTGACCTTTGAACCAGAGCAGCCCGCCTGCCAGAGCATGAGCAATGAATTTGCTTTGCGAGGCGTCCAGCCGGTAGCGCTGGGTGGCCGCGGACAAGGCGTTTTCGTCGTCGACCTTGTCCGCGGGCAAAGATATCAAGTCAGCGTGCTGCTCGATCCAGCGCGGCGCGCGTCTGCCGCGAGTGCGTTGGAGAGCGACGCTTAGAACGATCAGCCCAACGCAAGCCACCGCTGCGAACAAACTAAACTTACGCATAATCACAACTCCAGTTCTCAAAATGAAGAGGCAAAGGGGGTTTCGAGGATTAGGTTGTGAAGCCGGCGGGTGGCTTTCGGCGCATCATGCCATCAATGGAATAGCGATTAAGATCGACCAGCCACAGCAGCACAAAGTTCACCAACGCATACTGCAGGTTGTGCGCCACGGTCGGCGCATCGCCGAGCATCACGGTGCCAAAGGTCAGTCCGATTATCAGCAACCCGAAAAGAACTAGTCCCGCGCGTGTGAACAAACCCAACAAGATAAGCAGACCCGCAGTGACTTCACAGAACGGAATTGCATAGGCAAAGGGCATTACCATTATCGCCGGCAACTTGCCGGCAAAGTGTTGATTCATTCCGCCGACGAAATTACTAAGGCCTGCCATGAACTTTCCGATGCCGAAAAATAGAAGAACTACACCCAGGGTTGCGCGCAAAAGCGCGTATGCTGCTTCACGATGATTCATTTACCAATCCTTCCTTTGCCGTGCTCCTTTCTCACGCCGCACGAATGTGTCGGTGTGCTCCCGGATTCTCCGGTGCTACCGTAGATTGTGCGCTTACTGAAAACTAACGCCCAGCTCTTGGGACGCTTAGGATTTGTGGGCTCCGTCGCCGGCCACGCAATCATATTCCGTCTGATATGCATACGCGTGACTGCATCTCGGACAGCTTTCCCTGCCCCGGCTTCGAGCACCGCAGGCCATATCTTCGTACAGTTTTCGAACCCCGCATTCGGGCTTTCCCTAATGGGAAGCATCAGCAGTTCAATCCCGAAGAACTGTTTGCAACCTGATGCCCGCAACCGCGATGCCAACACGGTGTCCGATGTGTCAAAACAAAGGAACAGAAGAGGAAGCGGAGGGTTCAGAATAGAAACTTCGGAGAGGGAATTTCGTCACGCGGACGTAGAACCCAACTAGAGTATTGATTGACCAGCGGAAGATCAGGATCTCAACCTAAAATCGCACCGTGTAACTCAATCTCACGTTCCGGCCAATCTCCGGCGCAATCGCGGCGGTCGGAGTTTCATGATCAAAGACGCGCCCCTGTCGGTTCGCCATCACCAATTCGGGACGCACGCTGAAAGCTTTGTGACGCCATTCAAGTCCGAGCGTTCCGCGTAACGGCGGAATGCGCGGCAAAGGGTTGTTCGGTGCCGTGAGTTCTGCTCGCACGTAGTCGACTTTTCCATTGAGCCACACATCGCGTGCGACTTGAGCTTCGATGCTTGCTTCCGCGCCGACAAAACGGCTCGTTCCCTGGTCGTAGTTAACTATCGGCAGGTTTGATTTCGCGTCTGTTTGCCCAGTGAAGGCGGTAAAGACGAAATTGCGAAGGTTGTAATAAAAGGCACTAGTCTCCAACCGCACGCGCGGGCTGGTATGGCGCACCGAAAAGTCGACGCCGTCGCCTTCTTCGGCCTTTAGATTCTGGTTGCCGATATCGAAAACCAGAATGCCGGGATGCGGTCCGTTGTTGTAAAGCTCTTCGAGTGCCGGCGCGCGGAACGAATGCTGATAGTTGGCGACGAACGAGCCGCCCCTCCCCAACGGCACGCGTATGCCGGCGCTGCCTGAGAAGCCGACGAAGTTGCGCTTGCGGAAATTGCCTTGCGGGCTGTAGCCGTTTTGCTCAACACGCCCGCCGAATTGAAAACCTACGCGTTCGAGATCAACTCGTTCTAACCCGTAAGCGGCAAAGGAATGCTGCTTCGTATGCGGCGCCGGCGCTTCCTCTCCGACGGATAGGAAATCTCGCGTGAAGCCGGAGAAACCGAAGGTGCCGGACAGTTTTCCAATCCGTCGATGAATAAAGTTGGCCCGATAGTTGAAGTTCTTGTTGGTCGCGATCGAGTCAAGCTCCGTCTTGTCTTCATCTGATTCGAACTCGAATTCGCGGACCTTATAATCGTTATATCTCACCGCGAAATCACCGCCCTCTATGAAACCGCGCAGTTCGCGCCAGCCGCCTTTAACTTCATAACCGTGGCGGCGCTCTTTCAAGAACTCGAAATCAACTTCGTCTAGCTCAACCGGAAGACCATGCCGCCGGCTGTCGAACGAATAACTAAACGCCAACCAACCCGTGCCTGGAAACCAGCCGGCACCTCCACTGACGTTGCCGCCGCGCGCATAAGAATTCAAAACTGTGCCGAGCGGCGTGCGGTAATCGTTTGTTTTCTGAGCTCCGCTATTACCAAAAATCAAAAAGTTCTTGAATCCATATTTGAAACCCGCACTGGCGCCGCCTTGCCAGTTGTTCGAGCCGCCAAACGTAGTCAGGTAACCTGAGAGTCCTTGCTGGTAGACGTCATTTGTCGAGATGCCGTTGACCACGCCGCCAATAGCATTGCTGCCGTAGAGAAGTGTGGCCGGCCCCTTAACGATCTCCACGCGGTCAAGCGAAAGCACGTCAATTGGTTCTACTTCGTCAGCCGATTGCGAAGCGATGCCGCCGAGACGCAAACCATCTTGCAGCACCAGCACTCGGTCGCCATCAAAGCCGCGAATGATCGGGCGTCCCGAACCGGGACCGAAACTACGTTTGGCAATGCCGAGCTGGCCTTCCAGGGCTTCACCGATGGACACGGGATTCCTTTGCGCGAGTTCCAAAGCGCCGACCGAATTGACCGATTGATAAGCAGCGTTAACCGACTCAGCGGAGCCACTCGCGGTTACGATCACTTCTTCGCGAACGGGCGCCAGCAACAATTGAAAATCAATAGACTGATCTCCGCTGCTTATCTCGACGCGCTTAACTACGTCCGG
>WNGH01006966.1_pt1 | contig 11626 bp, 9 predicted proteins | sample 5400631 | NCBI WGS metagenome assembly WNGH01 (sample SAMN13153373, study PRJNA577476) | soil metagenome | isolation source: 115 cm soil or saprolite under Garry oak tree replicate 1 | place: USA:California | collected 2016-06-15 | reverse complement strand
TTCGGATTGGGCGCGGCGCCCGCGATCAGCGCCCTGACCCGCTCGAACGGGTAGGGCTGCAGCTTTGCGAGCAGCGGATTCACTGCTCCCGCCTTTTCTTCTCCTCTTCCTTCCAGCCTTTCTTGCGGTGCTCGGCGACGACCGAAGTGTAGATACCGCCGCGCACGTTGAACTTCGCCTCAAGGTGCATATAGCGCGGCTTTGTTGCCCGGACCAGATCGTCGAGGATCCTGTTGGTCACCGCCTCGTGGAATGCGCCCTCGTTGCGGTAAGACCATATGTAGAGCTTGAGCGACTTGAGCTCGACGCAGAGGCGATCGGGAATGTAGTCGAGCACCAGAGTCGCGAAGTCCGGCTGCCCGGTCATCGGACACAAGCAAGTGAACTCCGGAATCTCCATGTGGATCCGGTAGTCGCGTTGCGGCGCCGGATTGGGAAATGTCTGCAACCGCTTGCTGGGACGCGAGGGCATGGACTCGGTCCAGATTCAGGACCCGAAAAACAAGCGGGCGATGGTATCATTTTTTGCGTGCGGCTAACTCAGATCAAGCTGTCAGGCTTCAAGTCTTTCGTCGATCCAACCTCGATTCACGTGCCCGGCCAGCTGGTCGGCGTCGTGGGCCCGAACGGCTGCGGAAAATCGAACGTCATCGACGCGGTGCGCTGGGTGCTCGGCGAGTCGCGGGCGTCGGCGCTGCGCGGCGAATCGATGCAGGACGTGATCTTCAACGGCTCGGGAAACCGCCAGCCGCTGGCGCGCGCCGCGGTCGAGCTGATCTTCGACAACAGCCTCGGCCGCGCCGGCGGGCAGTGGTCGCAGTACGCGGAGATCTCGGTCAAGCGCATCCCACCGACATCTTCCTCGGCACCGGCCTCGGCCCGCGCGCCTACGCCATCATCGAGCAGGGGATGATCTCGCGCGTCATCGAGGCGAAGCCCGAGGAGCTGCGGGTGTTCCTGGAAGAGGCGGCCGGAGTCTCCAAATACAAGGAACGCCGCCGCGAGACCGAGAGCCGCCTGGCCGGCACGCGCGACAACCTGGCGCGGATCACCGACATCCGGCTCGAGCTCGGGACGCAGCTCGAGAAGCTCGAGGCGCAGGCGCAGGTCGCGTCGCGCTACAAGGAATACCACTCCGATCTGCAGCTCAAGCAGCACCTGCTGTGGTATCTGCGCCGCCGCGACGCCGCCGCGGAGCGCGAGCGCCACGGCGCCGAGCTGGCGAAGATGAGCAACGCGCTCGAGGCGGAGAACGCGGGACTCAGAAGCATCGAGTCCCGGCTCGAGACCGCGCGCGCGTCGCATTTCAGCGCCGGCGACGGGATGAACTCCGCGCAGGCCGCGCTGTACGCGGCCAATGCGGAGGTCGCGCGTCACGAATCCGAGCTGCGCCACGCCGAGGAGACGCGCCAGCGCCTCGAGAGCCAGCATACCGAGCGCCGCACGCAGCTCGGCCAGTGGCGCGAGCAGCGCGCGCAGCTCACCCAGTCGCTTCACCTGTGGGCGGCGCGCGCCGGCACTGCAAAGCAAGAGGCCTTCGACAAGAAGAAAAGACTCGAAAGCGAAAACGCGCGGCTGCCGCAAGCCGAACAGGCGTTTCGGGCGGCGCAGGAGCGCCTCAACGAGGCGCGCGGCCAGCTGATGCAGGCGGAAAGCCGCCGGCAGCTGGGGCAGGCGAACCTGGCCCATCTCGAGCGCGGCAAGCAGGCGCTGGAACAGCGCCGCGAGCGTCTGGCAGCCGAGCTGCAGACCCTTGCGGCGCCCGACGGCCGCGCCGCCAAGGCGCTGGCGGCGAGGGTGACCGAGCTGGAGGCCGCGGTGCGCGCGGCGCAGGCCTCGGTCGAGGCGCTGCAAACCGAGTGCGCTGCGCTCGAGGAGCGGCGCTCCGCTGCCGGCGAGGCGCTTGGCGAAGCGCAGCGCGAGCACGCCGGGGCGGCGGCGCAGCTCGCGACGCTGCGCCAGATCCAGGCCGACGCAGAAGACAGCGCGCCGCTTCGCGAATGGGTCGAGCGGCACGGCTTCGGATCGGTGTCGCGGCTGTGGCAGAAGCTGCGCATCGACCCCGGCTGGGAAACCGCGGTCGAGTCGGTGCTGCGCGAGCGGCTGCATGCGCTCGAGATCACCGATAGCTCGCGTTTTGCGGCAGTGCTTGCGGACCGGCCGCCGGTTCGGGCAAGCGTTTTCGAGCACGGCGCGCGCGGCGCCGTCGGTGCGGCGGCCGGATTGCCGCTTGCAGCCAAGATCCACGCCGCCGATCCGGCCGTATCCGGCGCCCTGGCCGATTGGCTGTCGGGCGTGCTCGCGGTCGAAGGAACCCCCGATCGCAAGCTGCGCGAAGCCTTGCCGCCGGGCGCGGTCCTGGTCAACCGGGAGGGCCATCAGTTCACGCGCCATACGGTGAGCTTTCATGCACCCGATCCGGCCGACGCCGGCCTGCTCGCGCGCCAGGTGGAGATTGAAGAGATTGACCGGCGTAGCGGTTCTCTTTTCAAAAGTCTTCAGGAAGTAAAAAGCAATCTCGAGAAAACCGAGTTCGAGGCGGCGGAGCGAAACGCGGCGCTCGAAGAGGCGCGGCTCGGGGTGTCGGAGCGCCAGAAGGCGCAGCACGATGCGCAGATCGAGCAGCTCAAGGCGAAGCAGGCCGAGGAGCGCTACCGCGAGCGCAGCGCGCTGGTGCAGGCGGAGCTGACGGAGGTCGAGCGCGAGGCGGCCGCGGGGCGCGAGGCGCTGGCCGCCGGTGAGGCCGAGGTCGCGCGCATCGGCATGGAGATCGCGCAGGCGAGCGAAGGGCTCCAGGCGGCGAGCGCCGCGCACGTCGCGGCGGAAAGCGCGCTCGCCGGGCAGCGCCGCGCCGCGCAGCAGGCCGAGCGCGAGGCTCAGGACGCGGTCTTCGGCGAGCGCGAATGCGCTTCCAAGATCGCCGAGATCGACAATTCGGTGAAGCTCATCGACCAGCAGATCGAGCGCGCCGAAGCCGAGATCGCGAAGCTCACCACGGAGCTCGCCGCCGACCCGATCCCCGGCGTGCGGGAGGCGCTCGACGCCGCCGTGGTGGTCAGGATTTCTTCCGAGAAAAACCTGGCGGAAGCGCGCAACACGGTCGAAGCCGCGGCGGGCGCGCTGCGCGAGCTGGAAGAGGCGAGGCTGCAGGTCGATGCGCGCCTCGCGCCGCTGCGCGAGCGGCTCGGCGAGCTGCGCCTCAAGGAGCAGGCGGCGCAGCTCAATGCCGAGCAATTCGCGACGCAGCTGCGCGAGGCCAGTGCCGACGAAGCGCTGCTCGCGGCCGCGGCGGAGCGCGCGCCGCGGCCGTCGACGCTGCAGGGCGAGATCACCCGGCTCAGCCAGGCGATCGGCGAGCTCGGCGCGGTGAACCTGGCGGCGCTGGAAGAGCTGAGCACCAGCAAGGAGCGCAAAAGCTTCCTCGACTCGCAGGCCACCGACCTCGAGGAGGCGGTGCACACCCTCGCGGACGCGATCCGCCGCATCGACCGGGAGACGCGCGAGTTGCTGCGCCAGACCTTCGACAGCGTCAACCGGCATTTCGGCGTGCTGTTCCCGACGCTGTTCGGCGGCGGCGAGGCGAAGCTCATCATGACGGGCGAGGAAATCCTCGACGCCGGCGTCCAGCTCATGGCGCAGCCGCCGGGCAAGCGCAACACCAGCATCCACCTGCTGTCCGGCGGCGAGAAGGCGCTCACCGCGATCGCGCTGGTATTCTCGCTGTTCCAGCTCAACCCGGCGCCCTTCTGCCTGCTCGACGAGGTCGACGCGCCGCTGGACGACAGCAACACGCAGCGTTTCTGCGAGCTGGTGAAGCGCATGTCGGCGCAGACGCAGTTCCTGTTCATCAGCCACAACAAGATCTCGATGGAGATGGCCGAGCAGCTGATCGGCGTCACGATGCCGGAGTCGGGCGTATCGCGCGTGGTCGCGGTCGACATCGAGGAGGCGCTCCGCATCCGGGAGGAGCTCGCCGCCTGAGCGATCTACAGCTCGGTCTGCTGGTGCTCGGCGGCGCGGCCGTGGTCTGCGTGCTGGGGTACAACTATATCCAGGAACGCTCGGTCAGGCGCGAGGTGGAGCGCGTTTTCCGCTCGGCGCATTCCGATGTCCTTCTCGGCGAGCACGCGGCGCGGCGCGAGCCGATTCTCGACACGCCTCTTCCCCATGAAAGGCAGCTGCAGCCGTCCGACGCAATGCCGGACGAGCGCGTGGACTACGTCGTCGTGCTCAGGACCGCGGTCGGAATCTCCTGCGCGGCGGTTCTCGAGCCGTGGCGCGCGATCGAGCAGCGCTTCGGCAAGCGCGCCCTGCTCGCCGGCTCCGGGGGCAGCGGCTGGCGCAGGATCCTGCAGGGCGATTTCGGCAGCTGCACGGCGCTGCGCGCCGCGCTGCAGATCGTAAGCCGAAGCGGCGTCATAGCCGACGCCGAGCTGCTCGAGTTCCGCTCCGCGGTCGAAAACCTCGCCGCGCGCATCGGCGCCTCCGTCGCCGCGCCCGAGATGCGGCAGGCGCTCGAGGCGGCGCGCGAGCTGGACCGGCGCTGCGCGCAGGCTGATGTCCAGGTGGCGCTGCACGTCATCGGCGAGCTGGATCCGGGCGCGGTCGACGCGGCGCTCGCCGAGGGCGCCGATTCGCCGTACCAGCTGGCGCGGCGCGGCGACGGCCTGACGCTGATCCTCGACGTGCCGCGCGTGCCGGATATCGCGCGCAGCTATGCGGCCATGACGCGCACGGCCATGCAGCTCGCGGCGGCTCTCGGCGGCCGGGTGGCCGACGACCGCGGCAACGCGCTCGACGAGCGCGCGCTCGCCGCGATCGGCGCCGAGCTGGAACCGATGCGCCGCCAGCTCGCGGAAAGCGGCATCGAGCCCGGGAGCCCGCTGGCGCTGCGACTGTTTTCTTAATTTATGGCCGCACCGAAATCTCAGCGAGACCGCGCGAAGGCTCTACGGCAAGAAATCGCGCGCCACGCCGCTCTCTACCACGATAAGGACGAGCCTGAGATACCCAACTCAACATACGACCGACTAGTTCAGGAATTGGAACAACTTGAAGCTGATTACCCTGAACTACGAACAGATGATTCGCCGACACAGCAGATCGGTAGTCGTCCTACCAAAGGACTTAGAGAAGTACGGCATGAAGAGCCGATGCGTTCGATTCGTACCGAAACGGATACGGAAGACTCGGGCGCTGAAAACTTCGACTCACGCCTTCGACGTGAATTACGTCTAAGTGCAACGGATCCGCTCCTTGAGTACATTGGTGAACTAAAGTTCGACGGAGTAGCGATCAGCTTGACCTACGAGTCAGGAGAGCTCAAGCGCGGCGCGACTCGAGGTGACGGTGTAGTGGGGGAAGATGTAACTCAGAACGTTATCGGCATTAGGGGGATTCCGCCAGAACTCCATGGCAAGGCACCGCTAATACTTGAGGTCCGAGGGGAGGTCTATATAACGCACAGCGACTTCAATGAGATGAACGAGCGGCAACGACAGCGCGGAGAGAAGACATTCGTCAATCCGAGAAATGCAGCAGCGGGTGCGTTACGACAGCTGGATCCTGGCGTGACGGCGCAAAGGCCTCTATCCTTTTTTGCCTATGGAGTTGGACTCGTTCAAGGGTGGAACGATCCTAAAAAGCATAGTGAGATTCTTCAAGCACTTGATGACTTCAGGCTAGCAGTTAACGATAGATGGGAAATTCTGCATGGCGCTAAAGACCTGATAGCGTTTCACAGAAAGATCGGTGTACTACGCAAAGATCTGCCATTCGATATTGATGGGGTTGTTTACAAAGTGAACGATCTGGCGCTCCAGCAGAGGCTGGGCTTCAGTACTCGAGAACCGCGCTGGGCGGTTGCCCACAAGTACTCTCCTCAAGAGGAGATAACGCAGATTGATGATATTGAAGTTCAAGTGGGGCGAACTGGCACTCTCACTCCTGTTGCGCGAGTCAAACCGGTATTTGTTGGAGGCGTGACTGTCACCAACGTTACGCTCCACAACATCGAGGTTATCCGACAGAAGCAAATAAAAGTTAAGGATTTCGTCATTGTTCGGAGAGCTGGCGACGTCATTCCTGAGATTGTTGGTTCGATCTCCTCGCGTCGAGACGGGAGCGAGTACGACTTCCAAATGCCAGATATTTGTCCGAAATGCGGATCAAAAGTTGTCCGCGTTATTCCGGAAAGCAGATCAAAAGCGAAGGCCGGCGTTGCGCATGAGGGTATCTATAGATGCATTGGTGGACTGACATGTCCCGAGCAGGTATCGCGCGCCATACGCCATTTCGCATCCCGCCGTGCTATGGACATCGATGGTTTGGGTGAAAAGATCGTTGATCAACTAGTATCAAATAGACAAGTTAAGACGCCGGCAGATCTCTATGTGCTCCGCAAGGAGCATTTGATGCCGCTGGAGCGAATGGGGGAACTGTCAGCTCAGAACCTTGTAGACTCGATCGAACGGAGCAAAAACCGTCCCTTAGCGAAATTGATCTTCGCCTTAGGCATCCCTGATGTGGGGGAAACTACCGCTAAGGACCTTGTCGACGATTTTCGAAGCTTAAAGAGGATTTCCGGAGCATTCGTCGAAACGTTGATGTTCGTTCCAAACATCGGAAGATCGGTTTCGACGGAGATCTTCGAATTCTTTGCTGAAAGTCACAACCGAGAGGTGATCAATCAGCTAAGTCAGCGTGGAGTCTCATGGAAGGACGAAGACCTAGTGAGCGCCACGCTTGCGAGCGCGCCAACCTTTCTATCAGCAATAGAGCATCTGGACATACCCAAGGTGGCTAAGGGCGCAGGTAAGCTGCTGGAAGAGACGTTCCATTCCTTGGAGGCATTCGCGACAGCTACAGAGAGTGAGCTCGATAGAATATTCAGCGGTACAAAATTTCGTTTAATACTGGAAAGCATCAAGCAATATCTGTCCAACAAAGAAAATCGAGATCACATTGTCGCCCTGGAGGCTCAGCTAAAGATGTTTGGGATGCATTGGAGCGAGCGGCGACAACAGACAGTGCAGAAACTGCCGCTAGAGGGGAAGAGATTTGTGTTGACGGGGACCTTAAAGCTATCTAGAGAAGAGGCCAAAGGTCTTATTTTGAAAGCCGGAGGAAGAATCTCTGAATCGGTATCAAAGAAGACAAGCTATCTTGTCGCTGGAGAGGGTGCGGGAAGCAAATTAGAAAAAGCTAAGGAACTCGGCGTGCCGGTACTCAATGAAACACAGTTTCTCGAATTCGTTACTAGTAATTAGTCATGCACGCCAAGCTCAGGAAAGCCGTATTTCCCGTCGCCGGCCTCGGCAGCCGGTTCTTGCCGGCCACCAAGGCGAGCCCGAAGGAGATGCTGCCGATCGTCGACAAGCCGCTGATCCAGTACGCGGTCGAGGAGGCGGCGGCGGCCGGCATCACCGAGATGATCTTCGTCACCGGCCGCAACAAGCGCGCCATCGAGGACCATTTCGACAAAGCCTACGAGCTCGAGACCGAGCTCGAGCGCATGGGCAAGGACGCCCTGCTCGGCACGGTGCGCTCGGTGCTGCCCGAGGGCGTGCGCTGCATCTACATCCGCCAGGCCGAGCCGCTCGGCCTCGGGCACGCCGTGCTGTGCGCGCAGCCGGCGGTCGGCGACGAGCCGTTCGCCGTGCTGCTGGCCGACGATCTCATCGATGCCCAGCCTCCGGCGATGGCGCGGATGGGGCAGCTGTTCGCCCACGAAGGTTCATCTTTGCTCGGGGTGGAGGAGGTGCCGCGCGATCAGACGCAGAGCTACGGCATCGTCACGATCGACAAGATGCAGAGCGATGTCGCGCGCATCCGCAGCATCGTGGAGAAGCCCAAGCCCGCTGCGGCGCCGTCGAACCTCGCCGTCATCGGCCGCTACGTGCTGACGCCGCGCATCTTCGCTCTCCTGAACGGGGTGACGCCCGGCGCGGGCGGCGAGATCCAGCTGACCGACGCGATCGCCCAGCTGCTCGCGCACGAGCGCGTGCTCGCGGTCCGGCTCCCCGGCAAGCGCTACGACTGCGGCTCGAAGCTGGGCTACCTGCAGGCCAGCGTGGACTTCGGCCTGCGCCATTCCGAGGTCGGCCAGGACTTCGCGCGTTTCCTGAAGGCGCGCTGATTTTTGCGGTTGCGTTGCCGTCGGATAAACTCGGCGCCATGCCCGAGCTCGAAAAAGCCTGGCGCTTCCTCGACAACTCGGATCTGGTGGCGAGCGCCGGCGAGGTCGAGGCCGCGGTGCAACGCATCGCCTCCGAGATCGAGGCGCGCCTCGCCAAGGCCTATCCGCTGGTCCTCGTGGTGATGGGCGGGGCGGTGGTATTCGCCGGCCAGCTCCTGCCGCGGCTGCGCTTTCCGCTCGATCTGGACTACCTCCACGCTTCGCGCTATGGCGCCGCGACGCGCGGCGCCGGAATCGAATGGCGCGTCAAGCCGTCAGCGCAGGTGAAAGGCCGCACCGTGCTGGTGCTCGACGACATCCTGGACCACGGCGAAACCATGCACGCGATCCGCGCCGGCCTTCTCGAGCTCGGGGCGCAGGCTTTCTACTGTGCGGTTCTGGTCGAGAAAGTCCTGCAGGAGAAAAAACCCATCTCGGCGGACTTCGTCGGTCTGGCGATCCCGGACCGCTTCGTATTCGGCTGCGGCATGGACGCCAAGGGTTACTGGCGCAATCTTCCCGAGATCCGCGCGATGCGGGGGCACTGAGCCATGCTGGCGATCATCGGCGGCAGCGGGCTTTCAAAGCTCGGCATCATGGAGGTCACGCAGCGCAGGGTGGTTCGAACCCCCTACGGGGAGCCTTCGGGCGCGCTGACCTTCGGCCGCATCGGCGGCCGCGAGGTGATATTCCTCGCGCGCCATGGCTACGGCCACACCATCCCGCCGCACCAGGTGAATTACCGCGCCAACCTCTGGGCTCTGAAGGAGTCCGGTGCCAAGGCGGTGATCTCGGTCGCTTCGGTCGGCGGCATCCGCAAGGACCTCTGGCCCGGCGTGCTGGTGCTGCCGCACCAGGTGATCGACTACACCTGGGGCCGGCCGTCCACCTTTTTCGAGGGTCCGGGAGCGCCGGTGAACCATATCGATTTCACCGAGCCCTACACAGGCGAGCTGCGCGCGCGGCTGCTCAAAGCCGCGACGGCGTGCGGCGAGCGCATCGTGGAGCAGGGCGTGTACGCGGCCACCCAGGGCCCGCGCCTCGAGACGGCAGCCGAGATCGACCGCCTCGAGCGCGACGGCGCCGACATCGTCGGCATGACCGGCATGCCGGAGGCGGGGCTCGCGCGCGAGATCGACCTCGAGTACGCGGCGATCGCCGTGGTCGCCAACCATGCGGCCGGACGCGGCGAAAGCGAGCACGCGGTGCCGCTGGACCGCATCGAGGAGGTGCTGGAGGAATCCATGGGCCGGGTGCGGCGCATCATCGAGAAACTCTGCGAGAAATGATCCGGCCGGTCTTGCGCATGGGCGATCCGCGCCTGCTCGAGGTTTCCGGAAAAGTCATTCATTTTGGAACTCCCGAGCTGCAGGCATTGCTGGAAGATATGCGAGACACCATGGCCCACCTGAACGGGGCCGGGCTGGCGGCGCCGCAGATCGGCGTCCTGCAGCGCGTGGTGATCTTCGGCGTCACGGAGAATCCGCGCTATCCCGGCATCGAGCCGGTGCCCGACACCGTGCTGATCAACCCCGAGATCACGCCTCTGTCAGACGAGATCGAGGAGAGCTGGGAAGGCTGCCTGTCGGTCCCCGGCATGCGCGGCTGGGTGCCGCGCTGGCGCAAGCTCCGTTACAAGGGATTTGATGAAAACGGAAAACCTTTTGAACGTGAAGTCGAAGGCTTCCACGCCCGCGTCGTGCAGCACGAAGTCGACCATCTCGACGGCATCCTCTACCCGATGCGCGTGCGCGACCTAACCAAGTTCGGGTTCAACGACGCTTTGTTTCCGGATCAGGATTTGCCGCCGGAAGACTAGATCTGCAGCTCTTTCAGAAGGTCCTGCTCGAGCTGCAGCACCGTCTTGGAGTTCGCCAACGCCTCGCCCGACACCAGGAAAACGTCCTCGGCGCGATCGCCCAGGGTGTTGATCCTCGCGGTGTGCAGGTTGACGCGGTAGCCGGCGAGGACGCGCGCCACGCCGTAGAGCAGGCCGGGGCGGTCGCTGGCGACCACCGAGAGCACCTGGTAGGTTCCGCGCTCGTCGGGGCGGATGTCGACCACCGGGGAGATCGGGAAATGCCTGACGCGGCGCGACAGGCGGCCGCCGCGCGGCGCGGCGAGCGGTGCTTCGGACTGCAGCTCCTCGGCGAGCTCGGCTTCGATCATGGCGATCATGTCGCGATAATGCTCGCCGCGGCCTTTGCCGAGAATCAGGAAGGTGTCGAGCGCGTAGCCGCCGCGCGTGGTGTGGATCTTGGCTTCGGCGATATTGAAGCCGGCGCGCTCGAAGTATCCGCAGATGCGCGCGAACAGCGCCTCGCGGTCGCGCGTATAGATCATCACCTGCAGTCCTTCACCGAAGGGAGCAAGGCGCGCCTTGACCACGGGCCGGTCGGTGTCGACGCGATAGTGCAGGTTGCGCGTCTGCCAGGCGATGTCCTGCGCGTCGTGGCGCAGGAAGTAGGTGATGTCGAGCTGCGCCCAGAGCTTGTCCTTCACGCCGTCCGACAGCGCATAGAGGCGCAGCAGCCGCGCCGCTTCGCCCTGCTTTTCGGCCAGGGCGGCATCGCGAGCGAGCGGCTCCCCCGTGAGCACGCGCCGCGTGGCGCGGTACAAGTCTTCGAGAAGCTTGGCCTTCCAGGCATTCCAGACTTTCGGGCTGGTGCCGCGCACGTCGGCGACCGTCAGCAGATACAGCGCCACCAGCCTGCGCTCGGTCTTGACGCGCGCCGCGAATGCCTGGACGACTTCGAGATCGTAGACATCCTGCTTCTGCGCCACGGCCGACATCGACAGGTGGCTTTCCACAAGAAAACCGACCAAATCGGTGTCCTCGGCGGACAGCCCATGCTGCCGGGCAAAGGCGCGAACCTCCAGCGAGCCGAGCCGCGAATGGTCGCCGCCGCGGCCTTTGGCGATGTCGTGGTAGAGGGCGGCGACGTACAGCAGCCAGCCCCGCTCGAAGCCGCTCATGAGCTCGGTGCACAGCGGGAACTCGTGCGCCAGCTCCGGCATGGTGAAGCGGCGCAGGTTGCGCACCACCATCAGGATGTGCTGGTCGACGGTGTAGACGTGGAACAGGTCGTGCTGCATCTGCCCGACGATGCGGCCGAACTCGGGCAGGTAGCGGCCCAGGATGCCGTACTGGTTCATGCGCCGGAACTCGTGCACGATGCCGCGCGGCTGCTGCAGGATGTGCACGAACAGCAGGCGCGCGAACGGGTCTTTTCTGAACCGGGAATCGATCAAGAACCGGGCGCGATACAGGGCGCGCAGCGTCGGCGCCGTCATGCCCCGCAGCTCCTGGTGCTGCATCAGGAGCAGAAAGCTTTCCAGGATGGTGGTCGGGTGTTTTTCAAACGCGGTTTCGTCGCTCACCTCGAGAAGCTCGCCGCGCACCTGGAAGCGCTCATTCAATGCACGCGGCACGGCGTCGGGTTGGGGCAG
>WNGH01015115.1_pt1 | contig 11630 bp, 9 predicted proteins | sample 5400631 | NCBI WGS metagenome assembly WNGH01 (sample SAMN13153373, study PRJNA577476) | soil metagenome | isolation source: 115 cm soil or saprolite under Garry oak tree replicate 1 | place: USA:California | collected 2016-06-15 | reverse complement strand
GAGCATACAACGGTACTAGAAGGGCATACAGCACGGTTCGACCGCTTAGAAACATTGCTCGCTCAAATCCTTGCACGCCTGCCAGAGAAACCCTGACCTATCTTTGCAGGCTATAATAAAACGCCCTGGCTTGTGTTACCCAACCAACCAGGGTGTTTTGTTTGTAGTTGAGAGTGTGGGGCTTCCTTGCTTCCTCTGTAAGAGGAAGTGTTTTGAGTTAGTGTAGTGGCTATTTCTGCTGCATCTTTGAGTGAGAACCGTGAAACCCTGTTTAACTCTTCTTTTCATCTGCACAAAGATTGTGACTTTTCTGAGATGCTGGAGCGACAGGTCGTGACAGCATCGTAGGAGCAAGGCACTATACTCCAACCAAAAGGAGGATTGTTTGTATAGTTGAAGGGGCTGGCGCGAAACCCTGACGGGGAGATGAGGCGCTTTCTCCACCTCTGAAGTAGTGGACACATGTAATTTGATAGATGGAGGAAGATCATGGCAACACAATCGAACCAAGCAGCAAGAGGAAATGCGCTGCAAATTCCTCATTCGATCCACCTTCTCCCAGGCGAGAAGGCCGTTATGTCGATACGGCCCTCCCGTGTTTTACTTATTGGAAGACTGCTCCTCCTAGCATTGCTTCTTGTGCTGGTACTCGTTGTAGCGACCTACGGGCCGATTTCATGGCCGATAGCGATCGGTGCCGGCGTCGGTGCTGGCGTGATTGTCCTGGCGCTGCTCGTGTGGATACGGCACTCCAGCAGTTTCCATTATGGAAGACGGCTCCTCCTAGTATTGCTACTTGTGCTGGTACTCGCTGTAGCGCTCCACGGGCTGATTTCAGAGTCGATAGCGATCGGTGCCGGCGTGATTGTCCTGGTGCTGCTCGTTTGGATGGTATCGATTTACATCTACTATAGGTACAATATCTGCCTTCTGACAAGTCATCGCATTATCCAAATCAAACGCAGCCTCCTGCTGATTCGGGAAAAGCGTATTGAGACGGAATATGACAATATTCGCGAGGTCAGAGTTAATTTCGTGCGTCTCTTCCGCATTGGTACAGTGGACATTGAAATGATGAGGAGTACTTCGCCCGACATCCGTTTAATCGGTGTAGATCGCCCCCTCGATATACAGGACGAGATCTACGAATTACGAGATAAGTTTGAACAGGAGCAATATGGGATAGAACAACGATCAGTACAAAACCTACAAAACCTATTGGCTGCAATAGCAACTCAGACGAAAACGGGCCCATGAGTGATATCCAGGATTCGCTAGCGCATTTCTGGTGCGCGGGTGAGTGAACACCATGAGTTCCTGAAGAAGTGTTGGGTAACGCAAGCTAGTGGGTCAGTTGCCACATACGTGGCATTGGTGCTGGCTCACAAGAGCCGTAACACAGGGAGATATCCAGAAGCTAATGCCGCAAGACCTGGCAACTGACTCACCAGGATTAGCTTCGAGCCGCAGTCGATCAACACGATTAATAGTGTTCCTCGTCGTATGAACCAACATATCCTTCAGAGAGTACAAGTGAGTTGCAGACTGTCGCTGTATTGTGACCGGACATAATTAGTGGTGGTAAATGGGTTGAGGTGTGTTATCATGTGCGTGGGACCCTCTCTCGAAAGCGGCGTCGCGTCCCCTGGATATGCGTCTTCGCACTCGCGTCTTTCCAACGCGGAAAGAGACCTTGCGTATGGCTGATCGTGTCGGACAAATCCTTGGCAATTACCAGCTGCTCCGCCTGCTCGGGCGCGGGGCCTTTGCTGAGGTCTACCTGGCAGAACATCGCTACTTAGAGGTCCCTGCTGCCATCAAGGTCCTCCATGTGCGCATGGAGCCGGACACCCAAGAGCAGTTTCTGCGCGAGGCCCGCACGATCGCGCACTTGCAGCATCCCCATATTGTGCGCGTACTCGACTTTGGCTTCCAGGACCAGACCCCGTTTTTGGTTATGGAGTATGCTCCCAATGGCACCTTGCGCACACAGCATCCTAAAGGGACACGGCTCCCCTTAGAACAGGTCGTGGCCTATGTGAAACAGATCGCTTCGGCTCTTGATTATGCCCATCAGCAGCGGGTGATCCATCGGGATGTCAAACCAGACAATCTCTTACTCAACGCCAACCACGAGGTGGTGCTCAGTGATTTTGGCCTCTCCGTGGTGCAACGCACCCTGGACTCCCTCTCGATGAGCAATCCAGTAGCAGGCACCCCGCTGTATATGGCTCCCGAACAGATTCAGCGGCAACCGTGCGCAGCTAGTGATCAATATGCACTCGGCATTCTGGCGTATGAATGGCTTGCGGGGGAAGCGCCTTTTCGCGGGAAGCTCTTTGAAGTGTTCAGTCACCACCTCTATCAACCACCGCCCAGCTTGTGCGAGCCTGTGCCCGACCTTCCAGTCGCCGTGGAAGAGGCCGTGTTCAAAGCGCTTGCCAAGGATCCTGAGCAACGCTTTGCCTGTGTCGCAGACTTCGCCTCGGCGTTAGGGGAAGCATGCTCTGCCATCCAGCCGCTCACCTTGCCTGGGCTTCCCAAACCGCGGACACAAGAGCCGACAGTTTCCCAGAGCACGCCGTTTGTCCCTCCTTCAACCGCAAGAGAACAGGAAGGGTCTTCTTTCTCCACGCAACCCATGCTCATGACGGCGCAGCAAAGAGAACGTGGACAGGAAAGAATGCCCTTAACGGCTCCTGGCCCCCTGCTTCACAATCAGCCTATCTCGAAGCAGGTCAAACCGCCTCTCGCGCAGAACAACCGTCAGCGCTTCCTGAAAAGAGTTCGTGCCTTCTGGATTGAGGGGGTGCTGGAACATTCCTTGCATGGAGACGCCCTCATCACTCTGGGGCTACAAGAACAACTGGATGCACTCGCGAACCCCTGGCACCTGGTGCTCCAACATCTTGATGCCGCACCACGCTCGTTTCCGCTCGGAACCCGCATCACCGAGGTCTATGATGCGGCGAACGGAGAACTCTTGATTCTTGGTGCGCCCGGCTCTGGCAAGACAACGCTCTTGCTGGAGTTGGCACGTGATCTACTGGATCGAGCCGAACAAGACGAGCAGCACCTCATGCCCGTCGTCTTCAACCTGTCGTCGTGGGCAGCAAAGCAACCCCGTCTCACTGAGTGGCTGGTCGAGGAACTCATCAGCAAGTATCAGGTGCCGCCGAAACTGGCTCGCGCATGGGTTGACACAGACCAGATTCTTCCCCTGCTCGATGGACTCGATGAGGTCCCTGCTGAAAACCGGACCGCATGTATCGAAACCGTCAACACGTACCATCAGGAGCATGCGTTTCTTCCACTTGTCGTTTCGAGCAGGAGCGCGGATTACCTGGCACAAACCGCACGAGTCAGGCTGACAAGTGCTGTCACCATCCAGTCACTCACACCGCAGCAGGTGGATGACTACCTTGCAAGTGGTGGAGAGGCGTTGTGGGCACTGCGGGTCGCCCTCGATCAGGATGCAGCACTGCGTGAGCTGACCGAGACGCCATTGATGCTTAGTATCCTCACCTTGACGTATCACGATCTGCCCGTCGAGGATCTCTTACGAGGAGGGATTGCTCCAACACATCAGCAAGTCTTTGAACACTACACAGAGCGGATGCTCAGGTATCGGCGGGCTGAGAGGCGCTACCCCCAAGAGCAGACGACGCACTGGCTCGCGTGGCTGGCACGGCAGATGAAACAGCACAACCAGACCGTCTTCTATATCGAGCATCTGCAACCCAGCTGGCTCTCTGGAGAATGGATGCGCCAGGCCTATGACCGTTGGGCGGTTCGGTTTCCCGCCATCCTCATGGGCATGCTTGCCAGTCTTGCTATCAGCACACTACTGTATTCCCTGTTCTCCTTCTCTCTCTCAAGTGTCACCGCATTCCTCGCTCTGAACATCGTGCTTGGCGGATTCATTGGATGGCTGTTGGGTAAAGGGAGGACAACACAGCAATCGCACCAGAGCAGTGGGAAAGCCAGGAGGCTCTCCTGGCCTCCTCTCGTCAGATGGCTGGTAGCAGGGATACTCATTGGGCTAAGCGCGGGGCTGATGGTTGGGCTGACTGACGCGAGCACCGGGCTGATCATCGGGCCAAGCGTCGGGTTGGGCAGCATCCTCCTGCTAGTGGTGCTTGAGAAGAGCAACACGACGGCATCAAGCTTGCAGGCACCACTACGATCCCAGAAGCCGAAGTGGCAGCACCTCATGAAGAGTGCTGACGTCAAAAATGGAATCCTCGTTGGACTGCTCCTCGGGCTGAGCGTCGGACTGGGCCTCGGGCTGAGTGCCGGACTGGCCCTCGGGCTAAGTGCCGGGCTAATCGTCGGGCTGATCTTCGGGCTAACCTCCGCGGAGGAGTCTTGGACGAAGCCTGTTTGCGAAGAGGCATCTGTACACAACCTTGCGTGTAATGGCCTTCATTGGGCTGAGTATCGGACTGAGCGCCGGGCTACGTGTCGGACTGAGCACCGGGCTGAGTGATGGGCTGAGCTTCGCCCTGAGCACCGGGCTGAGTGTCGGGTTGGGCGTTGGACTGAGCTTCTGGTTGTTGCTTGGACTCTTTCAAGGGGTATCGAGTGAAACCATTGAGGATCGCCACCGTGTCGTCCCCAATCAAGGCATTCGCCGTTCTGCACGCAATAGTCTCGTGCTTGGACTTATCAGCACAGCAATCGTTTGGCTCGTCTGTGGGCTGAGCATCGGGCTGAGCGAAGGGCTGAGCTACAGATATAGGCTGAGCGCCGTGCTGAGCTTCGGGCTGATCGTCGGGCTGATCATTGGACTCAGTGCTGGACTCCTGGCAGGACTGCTCAACGGGGGGCTTGCCTGTCTGCGGCATAGCATGGTACGTCTCCTGCTCTGGCGTGCTGGTTCAAGTCCCTGGAACTATCCACGCTTCCTCGACTATGCCGCCGAGCGCATCCTCCTGCGCAAAGTTGGCGGCGGTTACATCTTCGTGCACCGCTTGTTGCTGGAGTATTTTGCATCGTTGGACAGCACACCAACGCCCGATGCAGCCAGCGCGAAAAAGAAACAGGCATAGCCAGCCTCATGATGGATACAAGCAGGTATGATGGTACCTCTTTTTCCGCTCCTAAACTCTGAAAAGTAGGGTAAACTGACCTTTTGGACAAGGGAGCTAGCCTCGTCCAAGAGGTCAGTCGATGATGCGCTTATAGCCGTTGCAACTCAGGTACCAGTGCCCCCACCAGTAATGCTCACTTCACGCTGCTGAAGGTAAGGTGTCGCGATGCAAGCCACTTCAGCTTCCTACAGTAAGGTTGTATGTCATATCCAAGGTGAATTTCATCGGTCCGGAGCCGCCGGAGCCGCCGAAGTTGAGTTGATGCGAGCCCGCAGCGAGCGGAGGGATCATGGTGTAGAACCCATCGGCGACAGCTGGGTCAACGTGTAGGCTTGGCCAGCAGGGGCCAGGAAGCGGTATTCCAAATGCAGCGGAAATCACGTTGTCCGTCGTTCCTGGCAGGTTATAGCTGAATACTGGCGAAATGGCCCGCTGGGAGAGAAGGGGACTGCCATCAATGCTGGCATGGAGTTTCTTTGCTGGGATCACGGAGCCTTCCGCTAAGGCGCGTAGCTGGTCCACGGTGAGCGGGGGTGTGTTACAGATGTTGTCTGCCCAAGAGTTGATTAGGGGAACAAACAGCGCCTTTCCAGCCGGAATAGTACAACTCCGAGTGAAGGTGCCACTACCCAGGAAATGACCTGCCAAGAACCAGACATCACCTGACTGACCCACACTGCAGTCAACCGGACCATTCGTGGCGAGCCCTGGGTTCTTTGATGCTGGCACGGAGAAGAACCACTGCCACCAACTGGCGTTCAACTCCCCAAAGGGGGGGGAATTCGGTGGCAAGACTCCTGGGTTGGGGTTTTTATCTGCCAAGGCCGGGGTCACCTGAAGGAGTAAGACGAGAGCGATCAGGGCAATACTGCTTTGCAGATACCGGTTACGGAGCATTTTCATGCTGAGCCTCCTTTTGAACAGTCCAAATTAAATGTGTTGTGGCTTGCAGAGCGTGATTGCATGTATGCAAGCGAAGTAAAATGTCACATTCGTTTGAACCATGCCTTAGATGAAGTTATAGAGCCAGTCAGAAAAACAGGGAATTCGTAGGCCGGTGAGTAAGTAATCCCAAATACCTGCCTAACAGAATAAGTGTAAGAGAAGTAGACCACGCGGCGGTTAAGGTATTGGTTAAGATATGGTTGTAAAACAATGTTAATAGGTTGAGATTTATCAACCTTGTTTTCTTGTGCAGCTTCTATCACTCTCAGTTCGCTGTAGGTTCGCGAAGCCAGGCGGATTCGTATTTGAAATGAGCGAACCGTCGGTCTCATCTGAAAATTAACAGGCATGATGTTTGATAGCTCAGGCCGCTGGACAGTTATGCTGGAGTTTCTATGAGTTTTGACTGATCACAGTATTTCGGTGTATCGCGGGAGCTTGCTGATCAGGCTAGAAATGCTCCTGCCCCTCTTCAAGAGGCTCGCTTGCGTTCATACATTAGTCGAGCCTAGTATGCGCTCTTTGGCCAAGCACGCAATTACTTACGCAAGCATGATCGTATTCGGGAAATACTAATTGACTCGAATGGCCAGCGTATAAACATTCATCAGTTTGTACGGGAGCAATTTATTAATCGGGCTGATCAGGATTATCAGGAAATCGGGCAGGCTTTGGATCGTCTCTCAGAATATTGGAATATCGCGGATTATGATCTCAATCACCCTGTATTAAATAACTTGCCATTTACGACTCAGGCGGCTTTAAGATGGGCTAGAGAAGCACTTGCTAGATTACAACGATTGCAGAGAAATTGAGCAAAAAACTTACCCGAGCTTAAAGTGTTGGGTAACATAAGCCAGGGTGTCTTCTTGCTACTTAGGCCGCAACCATAGGCGGGGGAACTGGCTCTCCCGATTTCTGTGCATCCTCAATCCAAAGTTCGATCACTTCAAGAGCGTTCTTAACTGCCTCTGTATATGTTCTCCCATGTGTGTCTTGCATCCAGGAAGTTCAGGGACAGTAACGACATAGATGTTATCCCTTGAGTCCCATTGGATGACCATTGAATAGTGTTTGGGGTTCATAGGTCTTTACATACCTTTCTTAAAGCGTCTCGAACATCATCACTGATATTGTTGTGCGTCATCTCCATCTTTACCAGAGAGAGTTACGCGAATTGCCGAGACTGCAGGATGTCTCCATACTGTATGACTTCCCTTAACGGATAAATCTACTTAGACTCAGCTATTATCCCCTCATGCTTGGGTCATTTCTCGTGGATTGTAAGTAGTATCACCAGGATCGTATATAACATCTCTTTGATTCGGATGTCAATGACACATGACACTTAAAGGTATCCCGATAGGCTTCTCAGACCATGTTAGCGTTACTGAATGCTGGAATGATTGGGTAGCCAGATGAGCGTTTTCTTTGTGGCAGGCAATACTATTGTTTAACTATGGCAAACTATTCGCGGGGGTACAGGAGAATGCTGATTTCTCTGTATTTGTTGTAAACTTCTTGAAGCTTGTAGCCATCAGGAAAGGTGATGCGGTACCGCTCGGTCATCATTCGTGGGAGAATTTCGGTCCGTGTTGTTCCTTCTGGAAAAGACACCATGCACTCGTCTGCGTTCTCGACCAGCGTACAGCCATGACTTACGATGATCTTTCTTGCTTCTTCTGTAAGAGGTGGTGTTTTGAGTTGGTGTAGTGGCTGTGTTGGTGGGGTGGTGTGTATACAGTTTTGCTCATTCATGGTTTCCCCTTTTTGTCAGCCGTTCTTATAAGATTAATCTTTGATGACGTTTCTCCTAAGATTATCATTACGTGAATAGTACTGTCAATGGGCTATTGCTGATACAATCGGCCTACTATGATGAGGAGGATTAATCTTAGATGGTCAGACTGAGAGTAAAGGAGATAGCTGAACAAAAGGGTTTTAATATATCCTCTTTATCGCGTAAAGCTGATGTTGGTTTTAGTACGGTAAAGCGCATCTTTCGTGATCCTTATAAGGAAGTTACGACGACGACTCTTGAAAAGTTAGCAAGGGCTTTGGGAGTTCCTACGGCAGATTTGATTGAGGATGTGCCTGATATAGAAAAGCCTGAGTAGCTGATTTCTTCGTTTCTGGCATATCTTTCGGAGTGGTTGCCAGGTGGTTTTGGAGAATATTGGGACTTAAACTCTTCTTTTGGCATGTTCCCTCTGTGCAATACATCTAGGCGCTGCTACATTTTGTTAGTTTAATCATCCGATGGTAATAGAATTATAGTGCGCGCCATATGTTCATTCCCCTTTCCCTCAGTGCCATCTTTTGTTATACTTGCCTTGCAACTATATCAATTAGAAGGACTATGCCGTGGCAACCAATTTCAATGACATTGCTGACAGACTTTGGAACGCCGCCGATAAGCTGCGAGCCAATACACCTCTGCGCGCCTCCGAATATTCTGTGCCCGTCTTGGGTCTGATCTTCCTCAAGTTCGCCGACCAGAAATTTACTGCTGTTGACCGTGTACTGCGAGAACGGGTGCGCCAGTCAGAAGGTCGCATGACGCTAAGCCCAGCACGCTACAAAGCTGAGGGAGCTATCTATCTCGACGAACAGGCCCGTTACGGTTACTTACGCAGATTGAGCACAGGCCTGGACACGGCGCTTAACAATGCAATGAAGCTGATCGAGCGCGATAACCCCGAGAGCCTGGCGGGTGCGCTGCCTACCAACGGTTATAGTACACTTGACAACAGTACGCTCAGAGCTTTGCTAGCAACGTTTGATGGCGTTCCGCTCGACGTCGAGGGCGATCTCTTCGGCAAAATCTATGAGTATTTCCTGGGGAAATTCGCTCTGGCAGAGGGACAGCGCGGCGGCGAGTTCTTCACCCCCACCTCTATCGTGAAGCTGATCGTCGAAATTATCGAACCCTTCCACGGCCTGATCTTCGACCCCGCCTGTGGCTCCGGCGGCATGTTTGTGCAGAGCGCGCAGTTTGTACAGCGCCACCGACGCGACCCCAGCGAAGAAGTCTCGCTCTATGGGCAGGAGAAGACCACGGAAACGGTACGGCTCTGTAAGATGAACCTGGCTGTGCATGGCCTCTCCGGCGATGTGCAGAGCGCCAATAGCTACTACGAGGACCCTTACGGCAGCACCAACAGATTCGACTTTGTGATGGCAAATCCTCCCTTCAACGTCGATGGTGTGGATAAATCGCGCCTGCTCGATCCCAAACAACGCTTCCCCTTTGACCCGCCACGCACCGACAACGCTAACTACCTGTGGATTCAGCTTTTTTACAGCGCGCTGAAAGAGACAGGCCGCGCGGGCTTTGTGATGCCCAACTCGGCCAGTGACGCGCGCTCATCTGAGCAGGAGATCCGGCGCAAGATCATCCAGCGGCGCGTGGTGGACGTAGTGGTATCCGTCAGTTCCAACTTCTTCTTCACGGTGACGCTGCCCTGCACACTCTGGTTCTTCGACAAGGGCAAGCGGCAGAGCGAGCGCGGCGACAAGGTATTGTTCATCGATGCCCGGCACCTTTATAAGCAGATCGACCGCGCCCACCGCGAATTCACGCCGGACCTGGTCGAATTCCTGGCCAACATCGTACGCCTCTATCGCGGCGAAGCACCTGAAAGCGAGCAGGGCAGCAGCGCACTGATGCAGGTACACTTCCCCGAAGGCATCTACGCCGACATCCCTGGCCTATGCAAAGTCGCTACGCTGGCCAAGATCGAGGCGCAAGGCTGGAGCCTCAACCCTGGCCGCTACGTGGGCGTGACCGAACGTGCCGCTGTTGATTTCGACTTCAAAGAGAAACTGGAGGAACTGCACGAGGAGCTGACGCTGCTCAATGATGAGGCGCACGAATTGGAGGAGAAGATCGACGAGAATATGGCACGGCTGTTAGATGAGATGGGAGATTGAATTATGGCACGCGAACATTGGCACTTAACCAGACTAGGTGATCTCGTCTCAATCAAGCATGGATGGCCCTTCAAAAGTCAACATATGGCGGAATACCTTCCAGGGAGACCTATAGTTGTTGGTATCGGTAACTTCGAATACTCTGGAGGATTTCGATTTGAGAGCACAACTATAAAAGCATATATCGGAGATTACCCAAAAGAATTTATCCTAAAACCTGGCGATGTTTTGTTAGTCATGACTTGTCAAACTGCCGGTGGCGAAATTCTCGGCATCCCTGGGCGCATTCCTAACGATGGCCGCACATATTTACATAACCAACGTATGGGCAAAGTCATGATTAAAGATGGAAAGAAAGTCGAGATGGGCTTTCTGTATTGGCTCTTTTTAACTTCTGGCCTTCATCGTCATCTTGTAGCAACCGCAACAGGAACAAAGATTTTACATACAGCACCAGAACGTATAGAATCTTTTTCTTTTCTACTTCCTCCTCTTCCCATCCAGCATACCATAGCCTCTATCCTCTTGGCCTACGACGACCTGATCGAGAACAACACGCGCCGCATTGCTATTCTAGAAAAGATGGCGCAGATGCTCTACCAGGAATGGTTCGTCAATTTTCGCTTTCCAGGGCATGAACAGGTGAAGATGGTGGAGTCGGAGTTGGGGATGACACCGGAGGGGTGGGAGGTGGTAAGACTAGGAGATATTGCATTAGAGTTACGCAGAAGCGTCAGTCCAGAATCTGTTGATCCTGAAACGCCATATTTGGGTTTGGAACATTTACCACGTAAATCTATAGCGCTTACAGATTGGGGGAAAGCCCAAACAGTACAGAGTACAAAGCTGGTCTTTAAAAAAGGTGAGATTTTATTTGGCAAGATAAGACCTTACCTGCATAAGGTAGGTGTTGCTCCACTAGATGGCGTTTGTTCATCTGACACTATAGTGATCAGTTCAAAACAAGACAAATATAAGGCATTGTTATTAAGCTGTGTTTCAAGCGATCATTTTGTCGCATTCGCAAGCAAGACATCGCAAGGTACACAAATGCCTCGTGCTAACTGGAATGTTCTGGCAACCTTTAATATCGCGGTACCACCTCCAAAATTACTTTCTCTCTTCAATGATTTTGTAGCGAGTGCAGTAGATAGCATCATCAACTCTGTATTTCGCAATCGAACTCTCCGTCGCACACGCGACCTGCTTCTGCCCAAGCTCATCTCCGGCAAGATTGATGTCTCACCCTGGGTGGAGGGAGACGTGGAGGAGGCAGCGCGGGAACTGGCGGCCAGCGTCGCCGGTATGACAAATAGATATGATCCGATAGACAGCGCAGTACGTAGGGTGGCCGAAGCGGGGCTGGTCGCGCCGGTTGAGGAGGATGCGTTGGAGTGGGAATCTTTGTGGGAGTGAGGAGGATATTGATCAATATAGTTGTTGCAGGGGATAGGTGAGACAAGTCCCCGGCAGACGAGTCCCGTCAGGCGAGACAAACACAACAGGGCGAGGACAAGCCACATTGCCTCCAAGTAAATCATAAGTAGAAAGGTTCCTTTCACGATTGAGCAGCATAACGGGAGCCACATTTACGATGAGCCGAGTGCGCCTGACGCGGCTGGAGCAGCTCGGGAGGCGGATAGCTGATCTGCTGCAAGG
>WNGH01006820.1_pt1 | contig 11632 bp, 8 predicted proteins | sample 5400631 | NCBI WGS metagenome assembly WNGH01 (sample SAMN13153373, study PRJNA577476) | soil metagenome | isolation source: 115 cm soil or saprolite under Garry oak tree replicate 1 | place: USA:California | collected 2016-06-15 | reverse complement strand
TCATTGCCCCGGGGATCGATCACTTTAACCGCAATGCGGCCGTACTTGCCGCTGCCGAAGGGCAATGATTGCGTCCCCTTGAACACCTCGAACGCGTTCGCGTCTGTGACCGATCCCAACGCCTTGGCGATCTTCTCCCATGCGTCCTGATCGGGAAAGAAGGCCTGGGTGATGCAGAAGCAGCGGCCGTCATAGTCCTGGTCGAGGAACCAGGCAGCCACTTTGTCGGCGCCGGTGGAGCGAATGGTATTGGCCACGGGGTCGTATATGTCAACGCCTTTGAGACTGCAAACCCACTCTCCGTCCTTGTGCTGTTTGACTTCAAGTTCAGGCTGCCCAAAAACCGTGAAGAGCTGGCTATTCGGCGTATCCTTGAGGAGACCGTCCATGCCCGGATTGATATCCGGGCGGATGTACGCCTGGTGGATGTGGAGCTTGGGGTGGCTTTGCTCTTGGATGACCGCCGAGGCCTCGGCGTCAAAACTGAAACCAGCGACGACCAGGTCGTCGTAGCGTTTGCTGGCACGGATCAACTCTTCCACCTGCAGGGCTGTTACGGGGCCGTACTGTGGTCCGAAGCCCACGGCGACCGTAGCCGGTCCTTGCGGGTCTCCCCCCTCCCACACTCCCTCGGCGTGGATCAGGCTCCCCGATTCCTGAGCGAAAAGCGGCTCGAGCTGAGCGAATTTCCGCTGTTTGTTGTTGAGGAACGTGAGCCCGTCTGTCCTTAAGTGTTGGACCATCCTCGTCAGGTAGGCATGGATGTTCTGAACCTCAGCACCAGTCCAGTCGTCTCCGAGCGAGGTTGGCGTGCCATCGAAGAGGCCCGCCTCACCCAGGCTCAATTCTTCCGGCCGGACGCCCTCGACAGTGAACGGCCCGCTCACCCGAACCACTCCTTTGGTCACCTCTGGCTCGTCTACTAGGTCCTCCTGTTCAGCATTTGCAGCAATGCACGCATTGACCTCGTCCATTTTGGCTCGCCACGCCCTCCGGTACGCGGTTACAGCATTCTCCAACTCCTTAGGCCACTCCGCGTCCGTGTCAAATGGAACATTCCAATGCTCGAACTTCCTCTCAGGAAGTAACCACCGGCGGCGATCGGACTCATTGATGGCTCGCCTTCCCATCTCGCTCTGCTTGTCCGCAAGCTTGGCCTCGAGTCGCCGCCGAGAGTCGACGGACACCGACTTTAGAGCAGCGGTGCAAGCGGCAAGGGCGGGCTCAAGAACTGCATGATGCTTTGCAAAGATGGGGTCGAGGTTTGAGTTCTGTGCGATGCTCTTGAGCGTGATATGGGGGACAGTCCTGTACACGAAGCCTGCGCTGGGGTTTGGTGTTGCATCCTTGGTACGGTAGTGCTCGAATCGTGCAGTCAGAACACGCTGGCGTGCGATCGCAACAGCTACGCGACTAGTATCAACTGTAATCCAGCGCCGACCCCACTCTTCCGCTACGCCTGCGGTGGTGCCACTTCCACACGTAGGATCAAGGACCAGGTCACCAGGATCCGTCGTCATCAACAGACACCTTTCAATGACTTTCGCTGCAGTCTGCACTACGTATTGCTTTGCCATTTCACCACGGGTGTCTGACCATAGATTCGTGAGCTCCGTAACCGGGTAATCGTCGTAGAACATCGCTTGGTACGCGGAGTCTTTGTCCTCGCCCAAGACAATTAGTCGCTCGGCGGCGATCACGCGTCGCATGCCCTCGGTGTTAGTCCTCCAGCTCGTACCTCTTTTTGGAGAGAAGCGATGGCCTTCATACTCGAACTCGTATACACAGCTCGGAGTCAGACCAGCAGCGGTAAGTTTGGTCGGGGCAAATAGCTTCCATTCTGGTGGGAGCTCCTCGATCCGTCCGAATTCCTCGGGCGAGAGACGTCGCCTGGATCCATCAGGAAGTTCTACCCACGCATAGCCAGTTACTCCCTCCTTACCAGTTTTCTTGATGACCCGCGGCGTGCGGAACTTTACCTGGCTCCGATCCTTGCCATACCACAGGAAATAGTCCGCAACCGCAGCCAGACCGGAGCTGCCCAACGGATTGGTCTTTTTGAAGGTGATGATCGACAGAGCATTCTCTGCCCCGTAGATCTCGTCCATCAGAGCCCGCACCAAGTGGAGATTCTCGTCACCAATTTGTACGAAGATGCTACCGGAGTCGGCGAGAAGTTCCCTTGCGACCGCGAGTCTCGCCCGTAGGTATGACAAGTACGAATGAACGCCCACATGCCAAGTGTCGCGATACGCCTTCACCATCTCACTCTCGCGCGTGAGATCCTTATCTTGCTCCTTGACTGTCCTATTTCGTACTTCGGGCTGAAAGTTGCTCGCAAACTTGATCCCGTACGGCGGATCAACGTAGATCATCTGTATTTTGCCCGCGAGGTTCTCCCGCCGAGCTATTGAGGACATGACTTGCAGGCTGTCTCCCAGGATCAGGCGATTTGACCAATCGATGTCGTGACGATAGAACTGGACGGCTTCCTGGTACGGCTGCTGCGGGTCAGCAAACAGCTCCTTCTGAACGTCCTCCCGCATCGCGGCCCGAATGATCGCCCTGGCACTTACTCGCTCGTGGATGTGGAGAGCCACCGGGTCCACCTCGAAGAACCCCTTGTCCTCCTCCTCCCGCTTGCCGGCCCATTCGAGCCACGGCTGGTAGTGCTGGGTTGCCTCCCTCACCACAGTTGCCTCAGACTCTGTAAGCGGTCGTCGCGTTGCCGCCAGGAGAAGGTCCTGGATCCGGTCAGCGGCACCGGTCGGGTCTGATCGCAATACCGGTGACAGGTGCGGGTTGTAGAAGTACTTGGCCTTTGGAACCGCCGGTACCTGGCCCTCAGCCGCCATCTTGGCGAGCGGAATGTTCTTGCGCTTCTCGCTCGTGTGGCGGTAGTCGGCCGTCTTCGCCTTAGGGACACCGCCGGCGTTCCTCTTGTCTCGTGCCATGCGTCTCTCAGTGCTAGAGAACGTACTTCTCGGTGAACAGTTCGATGTGCGCGGTCAGCCGCGGACTCAGGTGGCCGTCGCGCGTCAGCCGCTCGATGATGTCTTCCAGATAGACAAACGCAACCGCCTGAGCTGCCGGTGGCGTAACTGCGCCCAGCAGGAACTCCCGTCCCGCGACGAGGGAATCGCTGGCTCTTGGGACCAGGACCACCAATCGGTCACCACGATCTAACTGAAGGTGAGACAGATTTCGAAGCAACTGATAATGCTTGAAGAAGGGTTCTTCAACGAGCGCGGCGGGATTTGCTTTCCCGACCAGCCGAGGCCGGTAGATGCGCACGAGCTTGCGTCGGTGGCGTGCGTCACGCTTCGCCATCCCGAACTCTTGCTCTGACAACTTCACCTCGACGAAGTATTGAGCTCCGCCCTCCACAAAGAGATGAAGATCGAAGTTGGTTCCCTCACCCTCGTCCGGTACAGACTCGAAGGCCCATCTCTCAAGCCTCCCTGCGGGAAGCTTCATAGCATCGAGCAACGCAGCCGGGTCAGCATCTGGCAGACCAAGGAACGGAAAGAACAAATTGAAGGCCATCGCCTGAGATGAATTCAGGTGATGGAAGTACTGGTGGAGCTTCACTTCCTTGCCGGCCGGCGTTGCCAAGTAGGCGACAAATTCCCGCCTGATGGTCTCCAGGAGGTTCAGGCGGCGAAGGGGTAGTGGGAGGATATGCGGATAAGACCGGCCGGTCCGGGCCCATACGCCGGATTCGCGGACACCCAGGCGCTGGACCTTGTAGACTGCAAGGTGGCGTTGCAGGCGTTTGGAGTAGGGCTCGCTGCGCCGTGGGGTTGTTATCCCGCCCTCCTACTTCGCCCATTGCGCCCCGTGGGCGCAGATATGCGAATACTCGCACGAGCGACACTTCGCCTTCTCGGGCTGAGGAGTGAACAGGCCGCTGCGAATCCCGGACACTGACGCCGATGTTCTGGCAACTACCGCTTGGGTGACGGCTGTCCCGATGTCCACGCTGTGACGCTTCCCATCCCGCAGTTCGTGCAGATATGCTCCTTCCACGTTCAGTCCTTCGCCTCGGCCGGCCGCGGTGTACAGCGCAAGCTGGCGGCGGTAACGCTCGTCCCGTTCCTCGGCCGTGGCGATCTTATAGTCGACGATCGCAAGCGAGTCGATCTGCCCCTTCTCCTCGTCCAGGATGACATCCGCCCGACCAGTTACAATGCCGTCCTCCAAGTGAAGCTCAAAGGGGCGTTCTGTGGCCCAAATACGCCGTAGGTCGCTAGAGTAGTCCTTCACGTATCGTGCGGCGAGTCGCTGCCCCGCCGCGAACATTCGGTCGAATGCCGGCTTGTCCGCGAGCGGGAGATAGAACTCTTCGTCGACTAACGCCGAAAGGTCCTCACCCGTGGGGATCTTCCCCGTGTCCTTCGCTGTTTCGGCGACCCGGCGCAGTACATGATGTATTGCTTTGCCGTAACCCAGCTCCACGGCGATGCGCTGTTCGAAGCCCATCACGTTTGCCAACCGAAAACGATGGCCGCACTCTTCGAAGAGGGCTACGTCGGAAAAGGATACCTCGAGGGGTGGCGGCTCATCGTCCGGAATCGGCGCCGGTGCGCCCGGTAGGAGCAATGTCGCGGAGGCACGGATCTTCGCGCCAACGACGTCGATGAGGAAGGGCGAGGGATCAGCCGCAGTCTTTGCTGTTCGGGTGAAACAGGACAGGTAGACGGCGTCGCGCGCCCGAGTGAGCGCAACGTAGAACAAGCGTCGCTCCTCCGTTTCGCTCCCTTCATACCGTGACCGCTTCTCCGAGGGGAAGCAGCTTTCGTCCAGCAGCCAATCCTTGGACGAGCCGGTGAGGGCTGAGGGGAACCGCCGGCTCACCAGGGCAGGGATGAACACAATGGGCCATTCGAGCCCCTTAGCCTGGTGGATGGTTAGGATGTCCACCGCATCTGTATCGACCGAGAGTTCACCCTCGAAGTCTTCGTAGGCCTCGATGGCGTAGAAGAACAAATACCGTTGCAGGTTCTCGAAATACTCCTTGCCGCGGTCCCGGCCCCCTCGAAACTCCCGCCCCCGATCTCCCTCAACGTACCGCCCTCGACGGTAGACGTGCTCGAAATCAGCCAGCACTTTGGAGAATCGGGCGAAGGCTCCGAAGCGCGCGGAGCCCTCCGGAGAGTCGATCTCAATTTCGTGAGCCCCGAGGGTCTCTAGAAGCAGGTAGAAGTCGCCAACCAAGCTCACAGGTCTAGTGCCGCGAAGCTGGAACGACTTCCAATCCTCGAGGTACTTCCGCAGGCCCCGGATTGGCTTCCCTCCTCCGAAAGCACGGTTGAGCCCCTCGACAATGTGGTCCAAGTCTGCGCCTCTCGACTCGGCGAAGCGGTGGTCCTTCCACTGACCGTCCACGAACCAGGCAAAGATCTCCCCAAACAGATTGATCTCCGGCTGTAGGAAAAGCCCTGTGCGCCCACCACACGCGATGGGAATGCCCCGCTCCCGACAAGCCTCAATCAAGGGTGGTGCCGATGTGCGAACCGATCGGAACAGGACAGCAATGTCCCCATAGCGGTAACCCTTATCATGGAGCCGCCGAATTGTCTCCGCGATTCGCTCCGCCTCATCCTGCGGGCTCTCGGCCCTCCACGTCACCAACTCATTCGGGCCGGCCGAGCGCGTCGGCTTCATTCTCTTGGCAAGCCGCTTAGGGATGGTGCCTGCAAAGGCATTGGCCGTTCGGACAATCGTAGGCCGGCTCCGGCGGTTCTGCTCGAGGGTTACCGTTTTCGTCTTGCGACGCCGCCGCGCGAAGCCCTGGATGTTGTTGATGTCCGAGCCGCGCCATTGGTAGATGCACTGGTCGTCGTCACCCACGACGCAGAGCTGGACCGGAGGCTTGGAGAGCAGCTCGATCAGCCGCTCCTGGGCGGGGTTGATGTCTTGGTATTCGTCCACCACGAGGTGACGTAACGGGTCATGCACGCGGCTGAAGATTTCAGGGTCTGCGAGCGACTCGACCGCGCATTGGATCACGAGTCCGAACGTGAGGCAGTGGTAGCGGTCGAGCATTGCACGATAGCGCTGGTACGTCTCCCCGACACGACCCTCGAGCTGAGTAGCGTCAATGAGCTCATTCCCAATCGCGTCTACGGTCTGGATCCAACGTCGAGTGGGGTTGGGCTTCAGCTTGTAGAGCTGGAGCTGGTTGAACTCCCGACTCAAGAGGCCGGCGTGGCGGTGTTCATCGAGCACATCGTAGTTCCCATACTTAGGGACGTACTGCTGAAGAAGGCGGAAACAATAACCGTGGATGGTCCCCACAAACATGGGCCCGAGTCGGTCGAGGAAGGCACGTCCTCTAACCTCGGCCACGCGCAAGGTAATGCGCTCCTTCAGCTCGGCAGCGGCGCGTTCGGTGAAGGTGAAAGCGACAATCGACGCTGGCTCACCGCCCTCGTCGATCAGGGCGGCGATCCGGCGCGAGATCGATTCCGTTTTGCCCGAGCCGGCGCAGGCGATGAGCTGCAAGTCGCCGCCGCGATACTCGATTGCAGCGCGCTGTTGAGGCGTGAGCTTGATCATTCCCTTTGGCTCAGGGCTAGGCAATGTCGCTGTATTCCCACCTTGGGTCACTCGGTGCAGACTCCGGCGAGAAGCGCGACGATGCGAGAAGCCGGGACCGTTGAGTAAGATCGGGCTCTCAACTGGTCCCGTGCTGCTCTCCGCGCGAGATCAAACGACATCGCGCGACCGCCGCGATCTCACCCGAGCAAGTCCACGTGTCTACTCTACCATGAGCAGACGACACGGAGTCGGGTCAATGCTAACCTGCACGGGCCGCGTGAACGTCGTAAACGATGCGATAGCCTGTCCGGCTGCGAGGGAAGGCAGGCGGTCCCAAAGGCTCTCACTGATCCCGCCGATAGAGTGCTTCAGGCGATTGACGACACCAGCGTCGCTTACCTTGTGAAGAATCCAGTTATTGATCAGGCCGAATACCTCGTCCGGCAAGTGCTGGGGCAACTGTGTGATGAACACCAAGCCGAGCCAGCGCTTTCGGCCCCTGCGGGCAATGCGTGCAACCTGTTGGAAAAGCACTTCCATCTTGCGAATCCGCTGTGCGGAGAGAAACTCGTGGGCCTCCTCGATGAAGATGACCGCCGGAACAGCAGAGCGACGCGCCTCCACTGCCGCTTTGTAATTGACCTCTTGCTGCTCTTGCAGGCCGCGCAACAACTCCGCGATAACTAGGTTGTTGATCTGGGTCGAATCAGTGTCGCCTAGATCCATGATGGACACGCGGCCCGGCTGGAGAAGCTCTGCGTAGTTGAGCGGCGGCGCGTCGTCCGAGTCAAAGATCTTGAGCCGCTTAATCTTCCCAAGCTTGCCCTGCAAGACTCGCCAGCTGGCGACGTTCTTCGGCGGACTGACGCTCCCGATGATCTCATGGAGCTGCTGGCGCCTTTCCCGAAACAGCTTGGTCTCGAGGTATGGCTCAGTGGGATCCTTATCAATCACTGTCGCAATCTCCTTAACGACATCGTACAGATGCGCCAAGGTCATCCCGGGATAGCCGGTCTCAAGCTCGTCCAGCTCCATGAGCCTGCGACGGTCCTCATCAGTCTTCGGCCATACGCCCATCTTCTCGAGAGCAAGCTTGGCCACGTCGTAGGCCTTGAAGAAGCGCTCGCTTTGGGCCTCGTTGAGCTCCAGGATCTCCTGCACAGCGTACGGGGAAAGCTCGCTAAAGCGGAGGGAGAAGGCCGCCACCGACGGGTGACCGGGGTTCGCGGTATCCCTGCCCACTGGATGGAGAATGTGAGTGTTGTCGACCCCTCGTGGCTCGATCCCGCGCCGGCGGAGGGCCTGGAGCATTTCCGGCTTGTCAGTGGGCTCGTTGATGGCGCAGTACTCTCCTTCGGTGTCAATCAGGATGGCGGCCACGCCAGCTTGCTGAACCTTGGCTACGAGACCTGAGACCGTGGTGGACTTTCCACCACCTGTGGTGCCGAGAACGCCCAGGTGCCGCGGGAAGACTCCCTTGCTCTTCGCCGGAACCTGGACAGGGAGGTCCTCGAAACCCTCGGCCAGCCCAAGGCGGAGGTCGCCGTGTATCTGGAGAACGTGCGCCGTCTGTTCCGCGTCGAGCGGGAACACAGGGCTATTGGGCTTTGGCCTCCACCGTGGGGGAACGGCAGCGCCGTCCTCGAGGCGCTCTCCTATGATCTCAACCTGGGCCCGGCCGTGGTACTGGGGCATCAGCAGCCCACCTTTGACCGCCGTCACGACCATCGGGGTCGCGTCGGCACGAAGACCATCGGGCTCGGCGAAGGGCCCCGCGACCACAGCCCCCAGGTAGACCCGCTTATCAACACGGCTCTCGATGCGAACCAGAGCCTGACTGGGCAGCTTATCAATGTTCTCCGGCGGCAACAGCACAGTGACCGTGCCGTCCTTGCTAGTGGGCGCATCGAACATCGTGCTTCCGATGCTTCCTTCGTAGCCTTCGGGTGGCACCCATGGGCCGCCGGCTCGCGCGCTATCGGCATCGACGGCCCGAAAGGCCTCCTCTGGCGTATCCAGGACGCCGTCCTGGGTCAGGCTCTTCTCGTCACCCACGGCTTACTCCTCTCTGCTTCTGGACTACCGCCTGCTGCTCCGCTCTGACTGGTAACGGAAAGGCTCACCCGCGGCGGCGTACGCAACTTCTGTAGAGGCCGCGAATGTCTCTGCACCGAACATTGTACTGCACAGCTTGTCAGCGAGATCGATGAGCATCGGAAATCCTCGATGCTCCTGAAGGACACTGTCAGCAAGCGCGATGAGTGCCGCTTCGTGAGCGTGGTCGGCGTGGGCATAGAACATCTGCGCAGGCGCAAGACGGGAAGCTCGGTACATGCCGATCACGATCTTTGGTCCGCACTCCTTTACGAAATCGTTCACTGCCTCTCCCACATCTCCCCAACCCTCGCCCCGGTAGTGCCCGCTCGCGATCCGTTCGAGGCTTTCTAAGCTCGAGTCAATGATCGCGTACTCGAGCGGCTTTAGGGCGTTCCCGATTGTGAGTAGCTCTCGAGCCGACGGGGCACTCGGGACGAAGAGGAACCGCTGATGGTCGAGGACGAATCGTTTCATGAGCTCCAGGCTCGCTTGCACGAGCTCCACCATGCCCGAGCCGGTCACCAGCTCGTACGGGGTGGGATTGCCGTGGCCCAGGCGCCATTCAGCGCGGGAGCGATCAAGCAGCACGGCGCGCTCCGCGTAGGCCATGATCCCGCGCCGGGCCAAGTCGGTCAGGCGATCCCGGGTGCTACTGTGACCGACTGCGCCCCGTTGCCGACGGCGTTCAAGGATCTCCATCGTCTCGTCAACTGGGCTCTTGGTGGAAGACGTGCGCAGGTCTCGACGATAGATGCGGTGAACCCAGGAACCCTGATCGCCCCGGTAGGACACAAGACATACGCCGATCTGCGTGATGGTCACAGGGAGCGTGTCGTGGGACACGACTGTGCCGTCACAAGCTTCGACCGCCCCGTTGAACAGCAGCTTTCGATGCACGTCCTCCACACGCTCCAGCGTCGCCCGATAGACACCCGCCTCGGCCGGAGCTCCTCCACGGGTGCGCAGGAGCGGAAACACCTTCGTCCGGATCAGCTTCTGATACTCGGTTTCCTTTCGTACGGCCTCGGCCACCTCCTGCTCGAGGCGCGCGTACATGGCTGCGAGATCGCCGCCTGGAGTCCACGTACCGAGGTCGAGGGCCTGCGACAGTTTCTCGCCGTGGGCCGCCTCAAACTCGTTTATAGAGAGAGCGGGCTCCTCTGCCGGCTGCGGAACTGGCTGCTCGACGACCGGAGCCCCGGTAACAGAGGGGAGCGCACCCTCGGTCTTGATCTCTGGCTCGCGATCGTTGGTCTTCATCCTGCCTTCCTATTCCCGTGACGAGGGCGAACTTCGACATGACTATTCAAGCTCCTAGCCACTCCCGAAAATTGCGGGCTGGGCGCTGCCTCATCACCAACATTCGACCGTACTGTGTCGCCGCCGAGTCTGGTAGGCCGAACTCTCTTCTCAACACGTCGCCCGCGAGGTCGGCAGCAGACGACTCGCGCCATTGAACGCCTCGCGCCTCGAGCCGAGCAAGGACAGCAGCCCGAGGGGCGAGAAGCTCGAGGGCCAGCCGGTCTGCGCGGTCTTCGGCATCGAGGATCTCAAGCCGCACGACGTCGCCGTCTGGGGATCGTTCCATGAGACGCGTGTAGCCAGCGAGCTCGACGCCACCGAGCACGCTGGTGAGTCGCTCAGCCGGTGTGGGTGCTCGAAGGCCGTCGAGTACCTCGCGAGCGGTGGCGCCAAGGACTGCCGTTGCCCGCATTCGAGGTTCCAGGTAGTCGCATAGGAAGTGCGCCAGCTCGTGAGCCAATGACAACCGGAGTTCGTCCTCCGAGTCCGTGCCGTCCAAGAAGACCACACCACGGCCCGCTCGCGCGAGGACGCAGGCACGCAGGCGTCGGTCCGTCGCATTGAGCCTGAACGGAATCCCTCTTGCAGCGAGCCATTCCCGTAGCTCGCGAAGCCCTAATCGGGGAAGCTTGACGACCGCGAGTGGTAGAGCCCATGCCACCGCGGACTCCAGGGATCGCGGGAAGGATTCAGGGCCACCAGCCCGTCGCCAGAAGATCGAAGCCCACTCTGCGACTTCTATGTCGCTCAACTTCCCTTCTCCCGTGGGCCTTTGGCATCCTTTCGATCCCGAGCGGCCATCAGCAGACCACCGTCGGCAGCCCCCGCATCGCTCTCACGGAGAGCGCCCAATGCTCCGACTTCACGAAGCAAGTGCTGTCCTCAGAGTCCGGCATTCGGCAGAGAGCGAGCTGATCCCGACGGTCGGGGCGGCACTCGAGCCACTCCAGCACCTGTTCATCGGTGAGGCCATGAGCCGTCCCGTACTCACCCAAGGCCCAGCCGACAAAGAGAGGATCGCGCCTCGAGTGATTCACCAGGCGGCGCCACGCTCTTTCGTTGCTACTTTTGCCGCCTGCGACGGATTTCTTGCCCATAGCGCTCCAGCCGTTTTTTGATTCGATCCTTGTGACGCTTTACTTCGCGCCGTTGTTCATCCAGCGGAAGGCCTTCCAACTTGAGTATCTGTGCAAACGGCTCCACGGAGCGCTCTCCCTCCAGAACCAGCTCCGCCAGTTGCCGGTCGCGGGGATCGTCAAAGAGAGCGCTGATCCCCCTTCGAATCTCGGATAGATCGACCTCGCCTTCTGGGTCACCGGGTCCTTCCACCCTATTCCCGGCAACGGCCTCAAGTTCGACATCGTCCATGGTCACCTCCACCAGCGCGCGGCGGTGCCACTTGCTTAATGCGTTCTTCAGATCCCGCTCTGCGGCCATTTCGAGAAACCCGAGAAGGCCTCTCCTGGCCGGGTCATACTGCTCAGGCCGCCGCAGGTAGCCGAATACCGCGTCTGTAACGGCGTCGATCAAGAGATCTGAGCCACGGAGCTTCGGAAACCGCCCTTCGAGCCGCTTCGTTAGCGGCCCGATCACCGCTTCCGCGCACTCCGCGGAGGCGGTGGGGTCGCCCTGCAGGAGCCGCTTGTGGACCTGACGGTACCAAGTCTCCGTCTGCACGAGCGACTACTTC
>WNGH01015109.1_pt1 | contig 11634 bp, 8 predicted proteins | sample 5400631 | NCBI WGS metagenome assembly WNGH01 (sample SAMN13153373, study PRJNA577476) | soil metagenome | isolation source: 115 cm soil or saprolite under Garry oak tree replicate 1 | place: USA:California | collected 2016-06-15 | reverse complement strand
TGCTCGTCCGGAGGAATTCGACGCGCTTATGATCCCCGGCGGTCTGTTTAATCCGGACGCACTTCGCATGGACCAGAACACGCTTGAATTTGCGCGGCACTTTTTCCGGGAACACAAACCGGTGGCGGCCATCTGTCATGGCCCGCAGGTCCTGATCAGTGCGGATCTTGTTCGCGCCAGAAGAACGACGTCATGGCCGGCCATCCAAGTCGACATGCGCAACGCGGGAGCACGCTGGTTGGACGAGGAAGTGGTCGTGGACAACGGCTTGGTTTCCAGTCGCAAACCCGACGACATTCCAGCGTTTAATCGAAAGATGATTGAGGAATTTGCCGAAGGCCGGCACGCGGCAGCCGCAGCAGCGTAGTTCTCATCTACCGAAGCTGGATTCGGAGCGCGGAAACAGCACGGTAAATTTGTAGGACGTCTGTCCAGACGCCTAGCAAGGAAATTGGCGTTTCGTACAATGGAGTCGACGGGGGCGGAGCGACATAGACGGGAAGCCCGAAAGGGTGAGCTCGCTGGCGCGAGCGAATCAAACGCCCTACAATTGTTTGGTCCCCGTGCGTTATGACTACCGCCAACAAGATTACTATTGTCCGGATTTTGATGATCCCGGCTTTCGTCGCGATGGCGATCTATTACGGCGAGAGCGTCAAACGCGGCCAACCACTGGAATGGCAGCGTTTTGCCGCAATCACCATTTTTATTCTGGCTGCCGTAAGCGACGGCTTGGACGGATACGTTGCGCGGCACTACAATCAGCGCAGTTCGCTGGGAGTCATTCTCGATCCAATTGCCGATAAAGGCTTGTTGCTCAGCGCCATCATTACCTTAAGCATTAGCAACTGGAGCGAGCTCGACCCCGATTACGGCAGCTTTCCGACCTGGTTCCCCGTCCTTGTGATTTCGCGTGACGCGATTCTTTTCGTTGGCGCAGGCGTGTTGTATTTGCTGATTGGAAAAGTCCACGTGAAGCCGAACTGGACCGGAAAGGTAGCGACCGTTTTGCAGATGTTCGCGATCGGATGGGTCATGCTGCAACTGCGGCTGCTTCCCCTGCTTTACGTTGTAATCGCGGCCGGCGTTTTCACCGCAGTCTCAGGGATCGTTTATGTCACAGAAGGCGTCCGGCAATTGCAGGCTGCAGGCCATGCGCATCCGGCGAAATCGTAGATGCGTCTGCTGTGGTGAACAATACGAGCACACCGCCGAATGTCGCAATTGTCGGTCGCCCGAACGTAGGCAAGTCCGCGCTGTTCAATCGCCTGGTCGGTCGAAAGATCGCTATTGTTCATGATCAAGCGGGAATCACACGCGACCGGATTTCTGCAATTTGCAATCGCGGCGCACGCCCATTCACAGTGTGGGATACCGGCGGAATCTTCGGCGTCGGCGAACGCGAGCTGAGCGCCCAAGTACGCCTCGCCGCAGAAGAAGCGCTGCGCGAGAGCGATCTTGTACTGTTCGTTGTCGATGCAAAAGAAGGCTTGTCGCCGGTCGATGAAGACTTGGCGGGCACACTGCGCAAATCGCAAAAACCGGTCGTGCTCGTAATTAATAAGGTTGATCACGACAAGCACGAGCCGCTGGCGGCAGAATTCGATTCGTTAGGTCTCGAGCCGAGCGTTTCGATCAGTGCAGAACATGATCGCGGAATCTCGAAGTTGTTAACAGAAATCGAGCGGCGTCTCCCTTCGCCGGTTGCTCCGGCCGATATCAAACATCAGACTTCAACCTTCGAACCTCCATTGGCAGTGGCGATCGTCGGCCGACCAAACGTCGGTAAATCTTCTCTCATTAATTCCATTGTTCGCGGCGAGCGCGCGATTGTCAGCGAACTGCCCGGAACAACGCGCGATGCCGTTGACATTCTGTACGAGCGCAATGGGCGAAAGTTCGTTTTCATCGACACAGCGGGAATTCGCCGGCGCGGAAAACATTCGAGTTCGGTCGAGGTTTTCAGCGTTATGCGCGCAGAGCGCAGCATTCGCCGCGCGGATCTATGTATCCTCATGGTGGATCTCACGATGGGCGTAACAGCGCAGGACAAACGGATCGCGGGATTGATTCAACAGGCGCGGAAACCAGCGATCGTTGTGTTGAACAAATGGGATCTAGTGAGACCGAGACGCAGAGAAAAAGAGGCGGTAAGGCAGCTTGCCGAAGAAACGCGTGCGAGAATTTTCTTCCTTGAATATGCGCCGGTGCTGACCGTGTCGGCGCTGACTAAAGAAAATGTCGAGAAGTTGTTTGCATCGATCGAGGCAATCCGGCGGGCAGCTCGGCAACGCATTGGCACCGGAATCCTGAACCGATTGCTGCGACAGGCGTTTCAAGCCAATCCGCCGCCGTTGGTGAAAGGCAAACGCTTGAAATTATTTTACGCAGTGCAAACAAGGAGCGGCAAACAAGATCCGGTAATGGAGGCCGGAGCTCCAGCGACGCCACAACGGCCGCATCCAATCCAAATGTTGAAACGGGGTCGCGGGAGCTCGCCCCTCCAGGCACCGGAATTTGTCCTCTTCGTAAATGATCCTCGCTTGACGAATGAAACATATCGTCGCTATCTCGAAACTCGCATTCGCAAAGCAGAGCCGTATCTCGGACTGCCAATAATGATAAGCCTGCGTCCCCGCGCGAAAAGTGTCGCCGGAACCTTGCGTGTTCGAGCGAAATAGGCGCACACATTTGCTCGTGGCACCTGACAATCACTTACTCCGGTTTTTGCCGATACGGAACATGTTCGCGAAGCGACGCGAGAAAGCAACCACGCCAATTCGTCCAGCATTCGTGGCGAATCTGGTGCGTTTGCAGCGATGTCGCGCAAGCGCTGCATTCCATCAGGCTGTTTGGTCAGCGATAACAGCAGCTGCCGCAGTTGGGCGCGCGCTTGTTCGAATTCCGGCCGTAATATCATCACGTAACCTAGCTGCTGCGCGGCTGATCCGAGATCGCCGGCTTCGGCCAGAGCCGCAGCTAGCGCGGAATGAGGAGCTACTTCATAGGGCGACACCGTGAGCCATTGGCGTCCGACCGCAGTCGCTTCGTTGTAGCGGTGCGATTCCAAAAGACAATTCATCAAGAATTGGTAAGCCGAAGAATTTTCCGGACCGAAATCGATGGCACGGCGAGCTTCCTCGATTGCGCGCTCCATGTCGGTACGTTTCACCGAAATGGCTAATTGCAGATGGGCAACAGAATTGCTTGGACTCAGTTCAATCGCGCGCTCGGCTTCTTTGATCGCTTCCTCGTCTTGACCCAGCTCACTCAAGCTTAACGCATGAAACCCTCGCGCCGCTGCATCCGTCGGATCAGCTTCTACAGCCTTCATTGCTTCGGCGGCAGCGCGGTTGATCTTGCCTGTATTACCCAAAGTTTTGGCGGCATAGAGATGCTGCGGTGCCGAAGGAATAATCCAGTACGTGGCGAAACTGTTCATCGCCCAAACCAACACGAGTACGCCAAGGATAAGACGCAAGCGTGCATGGCCAGTTGTCAGCGTTTGCCAACCGAGCGGACCAAAGAAACACAGTGGCGTGAGCACCGATAATCCGTAGAAGGCCTTCGCTTGTGCGTAAGACGGAACTTTTAACGTCATGAAAACCAAAGCAAGCAGAATAACGGCGGAGAAACCCAGTAATAGAAATAATTCACTTGAAGGTCTTCGAACGAATCGAACAAGCGCGACGACCACGCCGGCGAGGATCAACACCGTCGGAATTAGCGCCCACAAATACCCCGTGAGCATCGGATGCTCGTTCCAGGGAAGGGTCAAGCTCGCCAGACCGCCACATAAACCGTCGCCCCATAGCGTAGAATAGATGCCGTCACAAAATCCGGCGAAACTGCTGAAAAGCGGATTAACTAATGACCGTCCGAAACGGAAATAATCAGCCACGGTATGGTAACCTGGATCCTGCCACCACCGGAACCCGCTCATGGCGTCCCAGTTGCCGAGCAAAGGCGTACCGAACTTCACCCAAATGCGTGCGTAATGCCAGCCGCATACGGCGAAACAACTCACGAGTAACAGGCCGATATTGCGCACCGAGATTGCGATAGGGGTTCGTGCATAGGCGAGCTTGCCTATGATTACGACAGTTACGATTGGCAGTAACAAAATTCCCGTCGCCTTAGCTAAAATTGCCGCGCCGAGCGCTAGTCCGAGCCAGGCGAATTGAGCTACGCGCGGCGTCTCACTCCGCAGCAGATGCAAGCAGAGATAGAGAGTCAGTGTCGCCAGAACGGCGGCCAACATTTCGTTCGTCACATAATGCGCCAGGTACAAATGCATCGGCAGAAAGGCTGCCAGCAACAGACCGACTAATGCAGTTCGTAGAGGGAGAAGAAGTCGCAGACAAACCTTGCACGCCGAAAGAGTTCCGGCAGCGATTAAATAATAAAGCGGCGGCTGGTACATTTCCCAGCCTTCCGTCGGCAACGGCAGCGTCCGGTGCTCCTGGATGTAGTCGATGTACTTGAGATGCTCCTTGGAATCAAAACCGGCGTGAAACGGTAATAGCCGCGCGTTGTTCCAGAACAAGAGCAACCATAAGCCGGCCAACAGGACCAGGACCATTTGTTCCAGCGGCAGTGCAGCGGTTTGCTTAACAGTCAGGCGCCAGACAACAGTGATTACCGACGCAATCGCGAATAGAACAATCCAGAACGGCCAACTTTTCTTCGTCGCGTCCAGCGTATGTGTGCCGCCGGCAATAGAATTGCCCCGGTCGGGAATCCTCGCTGTCGACGCCAGTGCAACGCGATGCCAGGAAGAACCGACGATCGACGCTTCCCAAGTTTTGTCGCTCCGCAAGTCTAGTTGATCAGTAGTTAGATTGAGCCAAAGCACAGGTGGTCCATTGTCATTAAATACGCGCGCCTCGACTACATTTGTGCCGGCGTGCAATTGCTCAGCGATGTTGATACTCGTATTTCCTTTCCAATTTCGGCTCGCTAGAGACAAAACCAATACGCCGTTGATTTTCACGTCCGCGCGCCGCACCGCACGAACGCTCAAACCCGCCGTGGCCGGCTGGTTGTTCAGAACGAATTCGCGTCTGAACGTCGCATCGAGACTGGCAAACACATGCCCGCGCGCGTCAACCGCGGTGGGAAAGACAATCCATTCCGCATCTCGATCGCGAGATAAAAAATTGATCGCCGGGTCATTCCACGCGATCCACGCCAGCATCGACATCGCCACGGCGGCTAAAGCGAGAATCAAAATCGCTCTGTACCGTGGTTTGTGGAGAACTGACATTGGCCCTTCAACTTTTAGCACGTTTCTTCAGTGCCACAGGAGCTTACATCGGGAACCTTGTTTCATTTCGGGCGCCGCGAGCGATTGGTGTTCTGCACGAATGGCCTGTAAGCACGTTTGATCGAACATTCTCCAACCATTGCGTGTCTCACCAGACCGTATGAAATCGACGCAGGAAATTACGCAGGAAGTGCGGGAGCTGGGCCAATGGATTCCGGCGCTCCGCCAGCAAGTGGGACACGTTGTGGTGGGCCAGAAGTATTTGGTGGATCGGCTTCTATTGGGTCTCCTCGCCAATGGCCATCTCCTGCTCGAGGGCGTTCCTGGGCTGGCCAAGACGCTCACCGTGAAAACAATGGCTGCATGCATCCAAACCGGCTTTCAGCGGCTGCAATTTACGCCAGACCTTCTGCCGGCAGATTTAATAGGCACACTCATCTACAATCCGCGCACCGGGGAGTTCACGACCAAGCTTGGTCCGATCTTTTCTAATTTGATCCTGGCCGACGAAATCAATCGCGCACCGGCCAAAGTTCAGAGCGCATTGCTGGAGGCGATGCAGGAACGGCAGGTCACGATCGGCGAAAAAACATATCCTCTTTCCGATCCATTCCTGGTTTTGGCGACACAAAACCCGATAGAGCAGGAAGGAACTTACCAATTGCCCGAAGCGCAGCTGGATCGCTTCATGTTCAAATTGAACATCGGTTATCCGCAGAAATCCGAGGAGCGAAACATTCTCGATTTGATGGCGACCTCGGCACCCGATTTGCGAGTGGACCCTGTGATTGATCCGAACCAAATCATCGCGGCGCGCAACGTAGTTAACAGCATTTACATCGACGACCGCGTGAAGGATTACATTGTCGACGTTGTGTGGGCGACGCGAGAGCCGGCGGCGTACAATCTGCGTCTGGAAGGTCTGATTCGGTACGGCGGGTCGCCGCGTGCGACCATCTATCTTGCGCTCGGCGCGCGGGCGCACGCGTTCCTGAACGGTCGCGGTTACGTTACCCCGCAGGACGTGAAAAGCATCGGCCCCGATGTGTTACGGCATCGCATCATAATAAGTTACGAAGCCGAGGCGGAAGCGGTCACCAGTGAGACAATTATCGAGCGGATATTCGCGGGGCTGCCTGTTCCTTGATTCGACGTAGCTGTGGACGCCCCTGAGATTCTCAAAAAGATCCGTACGCTCGAGATCAGGACGCGCGGTTTGGTCGAGACGGCGTTCGCCGGGGATTACCACAGTGTTTTCAAAGGACGCGGCATGAATTTTGAAGATGTACGCGAATATCAGCCGGGCGATGAGATCCGTGCAATCGATTGGAACGTCACAGCGCGAATGGGCACCGCGTTCGTGAAAAAATTCACAGAGGAACGCGAGCTGACAGTGATGCTGGTCGTGGATGTCAGTGCCTCAGGAAATTTTGGGAGCACAACGCAATCCAAGCGCGAGCTGGCCGCGGAAGTTGCCTGTTTGCTCGCCTTCAGCGCGATCAGGAACAACGACAAGGTTGGCCTGATCCTTTTCACCGATCGCGTCGAACTTTTTATTCCACCGAAAAAAGGCCGGTCTCACACGCTCCGGCTAATCCGCGAGATTCTTTTTTTCCAACCGCAGGGCCGCGGGACGGACCCGGCGCTGGCGCTTGATTACCTGAATAAGATCGTCACGCGGCGCGCTGTCGTTTTTTTCATCTCAGATTTTCAGACGCCTGATTTCTCACGGGCGCTCGCAGTGAGTGGGCAGCGGCACGATTTCGTCGCAATCCACATTCACGATGAGCGAGAAAAACTTTTGCCGAACATCGGAATCATCATGCTGGAAGACGCGGAGACGGGTGAGCAACTCGAAATCAATACCAGCGAGCGTGGAACGCGTACGCGCTTTGCGCAGCTCGCGGATGAAAGGGCCGCCGAGCTCGCACGAATACTTCGTCGAAACAACATTGACGCGATCTCACTGAAAACGAACGAAGATTATCTCCCGGCGCTGCGATCCTTCTTCAAACAACGCGAACGCCGGATTGGCGTTCGATAAAGGCAAGCGGAAGAAGTAATGGAGTGCCGAAGTAATACGAGATGAATTCGCGTTATTTCCCATCGCTCCAGTACTGTTTGACTCCGGCCCTTTTGGTATTAGGCGCCGAAGAGTTCCACGACATTGCGCCGCCGGTGGATTATTCATTGATTCCTCCGTGGTTGGTTTTTGTGATTGTCTTTGCGGCGCTGTCGCTTGTTGGCGTGATCTTGTGGCTGTTCGCGAAGCGCCGCAAACCACCCGCGCCGCCGAAATTACCGCGGGATATCGCGCTCGAAGAGCTCGAACGAATTAGCAGCGAAATTGAAAGGATGAGCCCATATCTGTTCAGCATCCGTGTGTCTGATATTTTGCGAAAATACGTGACGCAGCAGCACGGCCTGCCGGCAACCCGACAAACTTCCATAGAATTTCTGACTGCCCTTGCAAAAGCAGCGTCTTTCTCCAGTGAGGAAAAATCACTGCTCGAAGATTTTTTGAATCGGTGTGACCTGATTAAGTTCGCACGATACGAAGCGACAACTTCGGATAGCGAATTGCTACTGCAAGAAGCGATCCGTTTCGTGAAGGGAGGTCAATTTGCGACTGTTTGATTGGTGGCCCGCGAATAGCGCATTGACCTTTGCGCACCCGTGGCTGCTTCTCTTACTGTTGGCGATCCCGTTGCTGGCGTATCTGCGTGGCAAACGCGGCCCAGCTGCGGCGTTGACTTATTCGTCAACAGCGAGTCTCCGGGCAATTGGAAAACAAAGCGCCGCGCGTGCGGGTAAGATTCTGCGAACGTTATTGCTCGCTTCGCTTGCGATTTTAGTTGTTGGGCTTGCGCGCCCGCAGCTCGGCAAGAGTCTTACTCAGATCGAGGCGAGTGGGATCGACATCATGCTCGTACTTGATGTCTCCGGGTCGATGCTGACAAAAGACTTCACGATTGGCGGACAAGAAGCGACACGAGTAGATGCGATCCGCGAAGTCACACGCAAATTTATCGAAGAGCGGCCGAACGATCGAATCGGCATCATTGCGTTCGCCGGTCGGCCGTACGTCGTGAGCCCGATGACGCTAGACCACGATTGGCTTTTGCAAAATCTGGATCGAGTCCGAATCGGCCTCGTCGAAGATGGCACCGCGATTGGATCGGCGATGGCCGCCGCCGCCAATCGGCTCAATGACAAACGTTCCAAGAGTCGGGTGCTGGTATTATTAACTGACGGCGAAAATAATGCGGGCAAAGTTCCGCCAAACACTGCCGCCGAAGCAGTCAAAGCATTAAAGATTCACTTCTACGCTATTGGGGCCGGCATCAACGGAATTGCACCGGCGCCGATCTTCACTAGTCGAGGGCCTTTAACGGATGCTCTGGGCAATGTTCTGTACGAAAATCAACGCGTAGAGTTTAACGAAACGGGACTGAAGGAGGTTGCAAAAATCGCGGACGGGAAATTTTTTCGGGCGACTGACACAAAGTCGCTCGAACAGATCTACGACGACATCGACAACCTGGAAAAATCCACGGTCAGCGTAAAGAAGTATCAGCAATACCGTGATCTATTTCCATTATGTCTCATGAGCGGATGTGGGTTGCTGCTGGCGCAGATTTTGTTATCCCAAACAATGTGGAAAAAGTTGCCGTGACCGTTCCTATTTAACGACTTAGCGATTCAACGATTTGATGATTTCATGACCTTTGGTGCACCACAATGGCTTTGGGGATTGTTGCTCATCCCGCTGCTGGTTGCGCTCTTTGTCCGTGCCGAGCGGCGTGGGCTGAGGCGACTGCAAGAGTTCGTTTCGGCTCGTTTGCTGTCGCAGCTTGCCGGGACGGTGAATCGGCCGCGGCGCATTATAAAGTTTGCTCTCCAGTTGCTTGGACTTTCCCTGGCCATTGTCAGTCTCGCGCAACCGCGCTGGGGCTATACTTTTGAGGATGTAAAGCGCAAAGGGCTCGATTTGCTGATTGCGGTGGACACATCGCGGAGCATGCTTTCCAACGACGTTCAGCCCAATCGCCTCGAACGTGTCAAGCTAGCGGTGCAGGATTTAATTAATGAACTCCAAGGCGATCGTGTCGGTCTCATCGCCTTTGCCGGGCGCGCTTTTTTGCAAGCCCCACTTACGATTGATTACGATGCTGTAGTTGAGGCCATCAATGATCTGGACGCGAAATCGATTCCCGAGGGCGGCACCAATATTTCCAGTGCCATTGCTCTCGCAATGCAGAGCTTCGGCAAAAGCGCAACAGGGAATCGCGCGCTCATCATCTTTACCGACGGCGAGGAACTGAGCGGCGATGCGATAAAGACGGCGAAAGAAGCAGCCGATGCGGGCGTGCGAATTTTCACCGTGGGCGTCGGAACACCGCAGGGCTCGCTAATTCCGGTTACGGGTGACGATGGCCAAACAGCCTTCGTGAAGGACTCGGCCGGTCAAGTCGTTAAATCAAAACTGGACGACAAACGCTTGGGCGAAATCGCGCAAGCCACGGGCGGATTTTATGTTCATTTGGAAAACGGGCCCCGCACGATGCGGCAAATTCAAAGTGAAGGACTGACAAAGATGCAAGCTGCTGAAATGGATGTGCGTCTGTCGCGCCGTTCTATTGAGCGTTACGAATGGCCGCTGGGCGCGGCATTAATTGCTCTGGCGTTATCGATGCTTGTTTCCGAGCGGAAACGCGTGCGGGTACGGCGTTCCGTCCCTGCGCCGGCGCACGATGCTACGCACACCGCTGCAGGCGGACCTATCTCAACTGCAGGCGCAACCGCCGCTTTGCTAATGTTACTTTCTTCATTCGCGTTTGCTGCGGCGCCGGGAATCGACGCATATCGCCAGGGTAAATTCGAAGACGCGTACAGCCAGTTTCAGCAGACGTTGAAATCGCATCCAGAAACGTCCGCCCAGGACAAGCTCCAGTTCGATTCTGGCACGGCCGCTTACAAATTAAAGGATTACAGTAAAGCGCTCGAATCATTCAGTCAGGCATTGCTTACGCGTGATACTGGATTGCAGGGCAAGGGCCATTACAATCTTGGCAATACGCTTTATCAGCGGGGCGAAAACGAGAAAACTGACGATAAGAAGCTCAGCGATTGGACGAACGCGCTCGACCATTATGAACAAACGCTCAAACTGGACCCGCAAAACAAAGAGGCCAAGGACAACTACGATTACGTTAAGAAGAAGATCGAGGAGCTAAAAAACAAGAAATCGCAACAGCAGCCGTCCCCTTCTCCGTCGCCGCCGCAAAAGGACAAACAGAAACAGCAAAAAAATCAAGATCAGCAGCAACAGCAAAATCAAGACCAGCAGAAGCAGTCGCAGCAGAATCAACAGAAACAGCAACAGCAAGACCAGAAGCAGGATCAGCAGCAACAGCAGAACCAGCAACAACAGCAGCAAGATCAGCAAGACAAAAAGGATCAGCAGCAGCAATCGCAAGATCGACAGCCACAAGACCAATCGAGCGGCGACAAACAGCAGGCGCAGGAAAAGCAAAACGACCAGGCTCAGGCGAAGAACGAGCCACAAAAGAAACAGCAGCAACAGCCCAGCGAGAGCCCTTCTCCGTCGCCAGGCGCGGAAAAGCAGCAGGCCAACCAGCCTTCACCGTCGCCTGGGGAACGCCAAGCTGAAGAATCACCGACCCCAGGGGAAGGAGAAAATGAGTCCCCCTCGCCCTCGCCGGGAGAAGGAGAGGACGAAAATGCGACGCCATCTGTTACTCCGGGAGAATCTCCCCAAAAGAAATTCGCCGGAGATGTGAAAGGAGCAGGAGAAGACAAATCGCAGCAGTCACCGGACAAAAGCGCGCAGATTGCGGAGACCGAAGCGGAAAAAGAGGGTCAGATGAGCGAACGCCAGGCTCTCGCGTTGCTTGAATCGATGAAAGATGAAGAGGCGCGAGTCCAACTTGATGAACGCAAAGTAAGGCGTCGTGTCTATAACGACTGGTGACTGGAAATTTAAGGTTTGATGTTCGAGGTTTGATTGAAAATGGGACGTGCATTTCTGATTGGGACAGTCGCTGCGATTCTCGCCGCTAGCTCCACGTTTGCCGATTCTCCGAGTGTCACGGCAGTGTTGAGCAATTCGGAGGTCGCTGTCGGCGAAACGGTTGAGCTACAGATTAAGGTAACTGGCCCCGGAGATGCGAGACCGCCGGAAGAAATTTCAATCGATGGCTTGGAGATTCACGCGACCGGACAATCGCGACAGTTCGAAATACACAATTTCGCGACTAATTCGAGCGTCACATACAATTACACGATCCTGCCGCTTAGGGCGGGTCGATTCACGATTCCTCCACAAACAGTTCGGGCGGGCGGTA
>WNGH01005913.1_pt1 | contig 11634 bp, 12 predicted proteins | sample 5400631 | NCBI WGS metagenome assembly WNGH01 (sample SAMN13153373, study PRJNA577476) | soil metagenome | isolation source: 115 cm soil or saprolite under Garry oak tree replicate 1 | place: USA:California | collected 2016-06-15 | reverse complement strand
GGCGTTGAGCATCAGGCGCTTCTGCACCGGCCCGTACACCAAATCCACAGGAATTCCGACCGCGGCGTACCAGGTCGTGCCCTCGATCGGGACGGTGCCATAGATTCGTTCGCCCCCGTCAATATCCGGGGCACGCCCGATCGCGGGGCGCCCCGGCTCCAGCAGCCTGAACCAGGGAACATCCTTGAAGCTTTGCCCAATCCATTTGTCGGGGTCGACGCTCGACGCGATCACCGTTCCCTTGGCGTCCACGATGCGCACCACCGCCTGCGGCGGCAGTTCGGCCGGACGGGGCACCAGCCGGAGCTTTGCGAGATCGACCGGCAGCGACACCACCCCGCGGACCTCCCCCTGCTCGTCCGTGACCGGATGCGCTACAGCCAGAATCCAGCGGCCGCTGAACACCCCACGGACCACCTGGCCGACGGTGAACGCCCGCGAGCGCAGTGTCTCGGCGAGAAAAAGTTGTGGGTCGACCTTCGTGGAGGCGTCGGGCGGGAGTTGCGCGGCGCTGCACACCCGGTCGCCGTTGCGGTTGACCGTCACCAGATTCGTGTATTGGGGAAACAGGGCGCTGAACGATTTGAAGACCAGATCGCAGCGCTCGGGGTCGAACGATCTCACCGCGGGCTGTTCCGAGAGATAGGACAGGAGCTCGCGAGTCCGGCGCAGCGCGGCCTCGACTTCCGCGGCGGTGGCGCGCGCCGCGCGCAATGCCTCCGTGCCGGCCTGCTCGGCCTCGAATTGCCCCTGGGTATACGCGTTGTACGCGATCAGGGCGACGAACGGCAGCGCCGTCGCCAGCACGAGGACGGCGAGGCTCGCCCGGATCGGAATGCCTCCCTTCATGCATGATTTATAGGCGCGAAACGCCCGCTGCGTGCCAGTCGCACTAAATTTAATTATGTAGGGAAGACCCTACAGACCGAGCGATCTAGGAGGAACGCAGCAGCGTGCGCAGGTCGACCGCGAGGTCTTCGGCGATCCGGTCGGGCCGCACCAGCAGCCGCAGCCGGCCCTGCGGATCGATGACGTAGCTCTGCCCGCTATGGTCGACCGAGTAGCCGTCGCCGCTCTTGCGCTTCTCGAAGTAGATCTTGAATTCCTTGGCGGCGCGCTGCGTTGCTGGAAGGTCGCCTCGAAGACCGAGGAACCGCGGGTCGAATGCGGTCACATACTTCCCGAGCGCCTCGGGCGTGTCGCGCTCGGGATCGACGGTGACGAAGAGCACCTGCACCCGCTCGGCATCCCCTCCGAGCGTTTTCAGCGCGTTCGAGACATCGACCAGAGTCGTCGGGCAGATATCCGGGCAGTGGGTGAAGCCGAAGAAGATCACGACCGCTTTCCCCCGCCAGTCCTCGAGGTGCCGCGGGCGGCCGGCGTGGTCAGTCAGCTCCAGCGTCTTGCCGTAGTCGGCCCCGGTGATGTCGGTGCTCTTGAACTTCGGCGCCTCGTTGCCGCAGGCGCCGAGCAGCAGCCCGAGGATCGCGGCAAAGCTAAAGCGGGAGATAGTGATCAACCAGCAGCGCGGCGAACAGCGCCGCGAGGTAGACGATCGAGTAGCGGAAGGTCTGGCGCGCCACCTGGTTGCTGTAGGCCAGGTGGATCCGCAGCGCGTAGGCGATGAAGATCCCTCCCAGGAACAGGGCGAAGACGAGATACACCGCGCCGCTTATTCCGACGACATAGGGCAGCAGGCTGGCGCCGAAGAGAATCAGGGTATAGAGCAGAACCTGCAGGCGCGTGTACCGCTTGCCGTGGGTGACCGGCAGCATCGCCCCCGAGGCGCCGCCGATCACGATGTTCTGCGGTGTAGCGGGCTTCAGGATCACGGTATAGACCACCGCGTAGCCGACGAAGGTGGCCGCGGTGAGCCACATCGTCAAGACGTTGACGAAGTGGTACAGCAGCCACAGTCCGGTGCCGCCCAGAAGCCCTGCGAAGACCAGGGTCTGCGCCGCAGAGAGCTCGCCGCGCGCCAGCGGCCGCCAGCGCGTCCGCTGCATGACCGCGTCGATGCCGTGCTCGACCAGGCAGTTGACCGCCGCGGCGGCGCCCGCGACGAGCGCGATGCCGAGCGTCGCCGCGACGAGCAGCTGGGCCGGCACCATGCCGGGCGTCGCGAGGAACATGCCGATCACCGCCGTGAAGACGATCAGCGACACCACGCGCGGTTTCGTGAGCGACAGAAAAGCGCGGATGCGGTGCGACAGACCTGCTGTAAGGACCTGGGTATTCACCTGGACGGACTTAAACCCTTGAAGGCGAAAAAGTTTAGCACGACGAGCGCACCGAGCAGCAGGGCGGCGCCGGCATTGTGCGCCACCGCGAGCGCGAGGGGCAGGCCGAAGGCGACGTTTGCGATTCCAAGGAAAAACTGGAGCAGGAGCGCGCTGCCAGCAAGGATTGCCGTCTTTCGAAGCGCTTCAATTCGAAGAGCGCGGAAAACAACAAACACCACAACTCCGACGGCGACCAGCGCGAACATCCGGTGCGCCCAGTGAATCGCCACCAGCGCTTCGAGCGGCAGCAAGTCGCCTTCGCCGGTGCGGCCGAGCGCGCGCAGAACATGAAAGGCGCCGGTGAAGTCCATCGGCGGAACCGCCTGCCCGAGGCAGCCGGGCAGATCGGGGCAGGCGAGCGCGGCGTAGTTGGCGCTGACCCAGCCGCCGAGGGCAATCTGGATGACTACCGCCGCCAGAGCCAGGGCGGCGGGTATACGGATTTTCTTTGCATCTTCACAAACAACGTACCCGAACTGCGAAAGGGAAAGCCAAACCAGAAGCACGAGCGTCGCCATGCCCCCGAGCAGGTGGGCGGTGACGATCGCCGGCTTGAGCAGCATCGTCACCGTCCATTTGCCGAGCGTTGCCTGGAACACGACCAGCGCGACGATCGCCGTAGCGAGCCAGGGCGAGCGCCGGATCTTCCAGGAAACGATTGCGATGAGAAGAATCAGCAAGCCCAGCGTTGCCGCGAGGTAGCGGTGACCCATTTCCTTCCAGGCTTTGGCGTGCGCGCCGCTGTCGGCCATCGGCTCCGGCACCGGCTGGCCGTAGCAGAGCGGCCAATCGGGACAGCCCAGGCCCGCATCGGAGAGCCGCACATACGCGCCGACGACGATGACGACGAACGCGAGTCCTGCAGTCGCAGCGACCAGCGCGCGATACATGCTCATCCGATTCGCGAGTACCTGAGCAGCCGCTGCAGATCCTTCAGCAGCTTCGCCGGATCGGGATCGCGCGGATAGCGCATCATGAGATTGCCCAGTGGATCGACGAGATAAATGTAGAGCTTCCTCTCGCAATAGGCATCGCAGGCGGCGGCGAAGGTCACTATACTAGCAGCCATTTTCCGCGCAGCCGCAGCAGCGGCCAGGCAGCACCTCATGATTTATGATGGCGCTGCAGGCAGATTCATCTCAACCGTGTGGAGACCAGTCAAATGAAGCAAAACCGTATCAATATCGGCCGTCGCGATTTCCTGAAAGCGGGTTCGCTGGCGGTGGTGTCGGCCGCGATCGCAGGCAGCGTTGACAATGCCGCCGCGCAGGGCGCCAAGGTGGAAGAGAAGGACACCCAGGCACAGAGCCTCGGCTACAAGCATGACGCGACGAAGGTGGACAAGGCCAAGTTCGCGAAATACCAGGCCGGACAGGCCTGCGCGAACTGCACGTTTTATCAGGGCAAGCCAGCCGACGCCTGGGGCGGCTGTGCGATCTTCCTGGGCAAGCAGGTGGCCAGGAAGGGCTGGTGTTCGGCGTACGTGAAGAAGGCTTAACTGTCAGCTCGATCCGCCGGCTGAAAGGCGATCGGGAAATCCCATCCGCAAGTGGAGCTGGCAGGAACGGGCTCAGGATTTCCTCATTGAGCAATGATGAACAAAATATCTCTCAAATTGAGCATCATGATAACAAGCGTCGCGCTGGCCGCGATGCTTGCCGGAGTGTGGCTCGCTGAAATATATCGGGAACACGATTCGCGAGCCATGTTGCTGCCGGATCGGGTGATGACATTGTTCCCTGACCCGAAACCACTGACGGCCTTTGCACTCACCGATGATAAGAATCGGGTATTTGATCTTGCAAGCTTGAAGGGTAAATGGTCATTTCTCTTTTTCGGCTTCACCCATTGCCCGGACGTCTGTCCGACGACCCTGGCGGTACTGGCCCGCGCGCGTGACAACATCGCCAAGAATACGGTCGGCGCCGAAGATATCCAATTCGTCTTTATCTCAGTAGATCCAAATCGTGATACCGCCAGCAAGCTCAGGCAATACGTGGACTACTTTGATACGACCTTTCTCGGCGTGACGGGAAACAACGCGCAGATCGCTAACCTGGCCGGTCAACTAGGCGCCGCGTATCAGGTTGCGATCACACCGGGGTTGGAAAACTATCCCGTCTATCACACCGCGGCGGTATTTCTGTTGGATCCGCGAGTCCGATATCATGCCGTGTTCACGCCGCCCCATGATGCGGAGGCTATCAGCAAGCGTTTCAAAGTGGTGCGGGAGCTTGAAGCAGGCAATGCGATTTCCGTACGCGATGCCTGGGTCCGGGAAACGCCGCCCGGCATTACCACGATGGCGGGATACATGGAGTTGCGAAACAACACATCACGGCCACAAGTACTCGTGGCCGCAAGCAGTTCCGGGTTCGAGAGCGTGATGATTCACCGCGCTATCGTTAAGGACGGCATGGCGGGCATGGTGCACGCGTCGCAGATCGAGCTTACACCCAACGCGAGCTTGATCTTTGCGCCGGGAGGTTATCATCTGATGCTGATGAACCCGAAACGGACACTGCGCGCCGGCGACCCGGTTGTCATCAACCTGGAATTCCGCGGCGGCCTTGTTTTACCCGTCGCCTTCGAGGTCCGCAAATGATAACCGGCAAACGGCTTATTTCGACTGCGCTACCATGTAGTCGACGGCGGCCTTGACCTCGGCGTTGCTCAGCGCCGGGTTCCCGCCTTTGGCCGGCATCGCTCCCGCGCTCCCCTGTACCCCATTGACGGCGCTGGCGTAGAGAGTGTCAAGGCCCTTGGCGATGTGCTTAGCCCACTGGCCCTTATCACCCAGCTTCGGCGCGCCGGCAATGCCGGCACCGTGGCAGACGACGCAAGTGGCCTGGTAAACCTGTTGTCCGTCGCGGCTGGGCGGCGGCGCGGCCACCGCGTTTTTTACCGGCTCCCGCTGAGTTTCCGCCGAAAGGACGCTGACCTGGCCAACGGGTTTGATCCGCTCGGCCACACTTATAGCGGTGCTCATAAGCGCGCTGCGATCCAGTCGAACCCGGCCGGGGATGTCGCGGTGATGGGCCACGAGAACGAACATAAACAGCATCAACGCTGCACTGACCCCAAGAATGATCGAAACGTTCATCGCGTAGCTTTTTTTAGTCATTGCTACAACAATCCCTTCACGAAAAAGACACCCCGCGTAAAAAAAGTGTAGTCCGCTTCAAGCGCTCCGATGCCCAGAAGTACCATCAGCAACAGCGTCGGGACCAAAATCGCATACATCAGGGCCAGCCGCTCCCACATCATGTGCATGAAGACGGCGACGATCAGCCCTGCCTTCAGCAACATGAACACGATGATCAGAAACCACCTGAGGTAACCCTGAAAGTGGAAATAGTCAACCAGATAAGACGCGGTGCTGAGAACAAACAACAATCCCCAGATCTTGAGATAAATGCCGATCGGATGCTGTTGCCCTTCCGTGTGTGCATGCTGATGCCCTTGCGCGTCATGTTGTTGCCCTTCCGCGTGTGCCATGAGTTGCCTTACCAGAGATAGAAAACTGCGAAGATGAACACCCACACCAGATCGACAAAGTGCCAATACAGGCCCATGATTTCGACGATCTCGTACTTTCCCTTCCGGCCGGTGAGGAAGCCTGGCCTCTCGTGATCCAAATCTCCCCGAATGACCTTTATAGCCACGATGATCAGGAAGATCACGCCGATCGACACGTGAGTGCCATGAAAGCCCGTGATCATGAAGAACACCGATCCAAACTGGGCCGCGCCCAAGGGATTGCCCCAGGGACGTATTCCCTCATCGAAGATCAGCTTGGTCCACTCGAAGGCCTGCATCCCCACGAATGTCGCGCCCAACGCCGCGGTGATCAGCAACAAGATAAAGGTCACCTTTCTATTTTTTTGATAACCGAATCTGACCGCCATCGCCATCGTCCCGCTGCTGCTGATCAGGACGAAGGTCATGATCGCGATTAGGATGAGAGGGATTTTCTTGCCCCAGAGCGTCAACGCGAAAACCTCACTGGGGTTGGGCCAAGGCTCTGTGGCGGACATTCGCACCGTCATGTACGAGATCAAGAAAGAGCTGAAGATGAAGGTGTCGCTGAGGAGGAAGATCCACATCATGGCCTTGCCCCAGGGGACATTCTTGAACGCCCGCTGGTCGGAAGACCAGTCGGCGACGATACCTTGCACGCCTTCAGGCAGCGGGAGGGGTTCGACGGTATTTGTCGCAATTGCTTGGGTCATGTGCTTTGGGCCTTTTTACCTAATCCCACAGAGCTTCAACAAAACGTCCAGATTATTCCCCGTAAACAGCAGGCCAAAAAGGACCAACCAAACCAGAAGCAGGAAGTGCCAGTAAACGGTACACAACTCCACGCTCTGCCTGACCTTCGCCACGTCAAAATCGCCCCACACTTTGGCGACGGTCCTGCCCCAGGCCACCAAACCGCCCAATAGGTGCAGCCCATGCAGTCCCGTGATCAGATAAAAAAACGCGATTGCCGGATTCGTTACCTCGAAATAAACCATCGTGCCCAGTTGCCGCCAGGCGAGGAGCTGCCCGAACAGAAAAACCACGGTGAAAGTCCCGCCGGCAAGCAGGCCGGCTCGCATGGCGTCCATCCGCCCGCGACGTACTGAATACTGCGCCCATTGCAAGGCGACACTGCTCAATATCAGCACAAACGTATTCGCCCACAACAGACTTACTTGAGGCGCGGGACGCCAGTCCTCATACGCCATCCGGCCGCCATAGGCGGTAACCAAAAGCCCGAACAGGACCGCGACCACGGCAAGAAATACCCTCAAAGCGAGTTTCCTCGCAGCCGGAGGAGATGTGCCTCCAGCGTGAAGGTCGTCGACCTTACCCTGGTCCGTGGCCCAAGGCTTGACCGTCAATTCATGAAAAATACTCACGCCGTTAGATTCCGGATCGCCTAGGTCTTATTGCCATGACGGGGAACCTCACGCGCCGGGACGTTCTGCGGTATGAAGTCCTGGTCTGCGCCCGGCACGCTGTAGTCGTACGCCCAGCGATAGACCGACGGCAGCGTGGGGCCAAAGTTGCCGTGTTTCGGCGGAGTATCGGGGGTTTGCCACTCCAGCGTGGTGGCGTTCCAGGGGTTGCCACCGGACGGCTTGCCTTTGAAATAGCTCCATATGAGGTTGTACAGAAACACCACTTGAACGGCGCCCGCGATCAAGGCCGCGATGGTGATCCACTCGTTCAGGTAGTGCGCCGATGCCGGGATGAAGTCCGTGCCTGTAACTGCATAGTATCGGCGCGGCACGCCCAAAAAGCCCAGGTAATGCATCGGCAGGTAGATGGCATAGGTCCCGAGGAAGGTAACCCAGAAGTGAAATTTACCCAGGGTATCGTTCAGCATGCGCCCGGTGATCTTGGGGTACCAGTGGTAGATCGCCCCGAACACCACCATGATCGGCGCCACCGCCATCACCATATGGAAGTGCGCGACCACGAACATGGTGTCCGAAAGCGGTACGCTCACGGTCACGTTACCGAGGAACAGGCCCGTCAACCCGCCGTGTATGAACGCGAAGATGAAGCCGATGGCAAACAGCATCGGGACGGTGAGGCGGATGTTGCCGTGCCACAGCGTCAGCACCCAGTTGTAGACCTTGAGGGCCGTGGGAATGGCGATGATGAGGGTGGTGGTGGCGAAAAAGAAGCCGAAGTACGGGTTCATTCCGCTGACGTACATGTGGTGGGCCCACACCAGGAAACTGAGCCCGCCGATGGCCACAATCGCCCACACCATCATCCGATAGCCGAAGATGTTTTTTCTCGCATGGACACTGAGCAGGTCGGAGACGATGCCGAAGGCCGGCAGGGCGACGATGTAGACCTCGGGATGACCGAAGAACCAGAACAGGTGCTGGAACAACAGCGGATTGCCTCCCGTGTGTGCACTCTGTTGTCCCATCGAGACGAGGGCGGGCATGAAGAAACTCGTGCCCAGTGTCAGGTCCAGCAACATCATGATGGCGCTGACGAACAAGGCGGGAAAGGCCAGCAGTGCGAGGATAGTGGCCGTGAAAATGCCCCATACCGTCAGGGGTAAACGCATCATCGTCATCCCGCGCGTGCGCGCCTGCAACACCGTCACCACATAGTTCAAACCACCCATGGTGAATCCGACGATGAACAAAGCCAGGGAAACGAGCATCAAGATGATTCCCCAAGTCGCCCCGGGCGTGCCCTGGGAGATTGCCTGGGGCGGGTACAGCGTCCAGCCGGCGCCCGTGGGCCCGCCGGTCACGAAGAAACTCGCGACCAGCAACAACACGGCGCTTAGATAGACCCAGTAACTCACCATGTTGACGTAGGGGAAAACCATGTCGCGGGCGCCGACCATCAGCGGGATGAGGTAGTTGCCAAATCCCCCCAGAAACAACGCGGTGAGCAGGTAGATGACCATGATCATGCCGTGCTGGGTGACAAACTGAAGGTAGTTGCTCGGGTTGATGAAGTGGAAGCTGTTCGGGAAACCCAGTTGCAGCCGCATGAACCACGACAAAACCAACGCCACCAACCCTATGCCGATCGCGGTGATCGCGTACTGGATGGCGATGACTTTGGCATCCTGGCTCCAGACGTACTTTCCCACCCAAGTTTTCGCGTGGTAGAGCTCTACCTCTTCGACTTCGGCAGGTGGGGCGAACGCCGATGCGTCATGCGCAACGTAATCCATGAAAATCTCCTTCGCTAATCGAGCCGGCCAGTCATTTTAGGGTATTGATGTAGGCAACGAGGTCATTGACTGCCTGATCGTCGGGCAGAATTTCGGACATCAATGCCATCTGGGAGCCGTACATGTCTTTTGGGTGAGCGCCGCGAATACCTTGTTTGAAATTTTTCAATTGAGTGACCATATACCAGTCACTCATACCCTTGAGCCGGGGGGCATTGGTTGCCTGTATGCCCCGCCCGTCAGTACCGTGACAAGTTCCGCAGGTCGCATAAGGCCCTTGGCCGTTCTTCGCATTCCCCTTCATTGTGGCCGGGGCAGGACTATCCGGCAGCGTCTTGATATAAGCGCTGACATTGTCGATGGCGGTGTCATCAGCCAGCGTCGCCGCCATCGGCGCCATCATCTTGCCAAAAACATCCTTGTCGTGTGCACCCCGAGCGCCATTCTTGAAATATTTCAATTGCCGTTGCAGGTACCAGTCTCCCTGCCCACTCAATTTCGGCGCATGCAGCGCAGGATTACCCTCCGCTTGCATGCCATGGCAGGCGGCACACACTGCATAGAGTTGTTTGCCTGCGGCCGCATCGCCGGGTGCTCGCGCTGCGGTTTGCGCGAACGTCGGGTGGCCGGTTAGCCACGCCTGAAACGCGCGCTCTTCTTCCACTACGACTTTGCCGCGCATCGCGAAGTGCGCGACGCCACATAATTCGTTGCAGAGGAGGTCGAATTTCCCGGTTCGGGTGGGCGTGAGCCAGATATAGGTGACCAGGCCCGGCACCAGATCCATCTTGGCCCGGAACTGTGGCACGGCGAAGTTGTGCAGGACGTCTATAGAGCGGAGCAGCAGCTTGACCGGCTTGCCGACGGGGAGATGCAGCTCCGAGCCCGATATCAAAACGTCATCCTTTCCGTTGGGATCGTCGGGATTCATGCCAAACGGGTTTTTATCGCTGACGTTCCGGGAATCGACGGTACCCAGCTTGCCGTCATTCCCCGGAAAGCGAAAGCCAAAAGACCATTGCCTGCCCACGACCTCGAGCACCGCCGCGTCGTTCGGGACCTCGACGAATTTCGCCCATACAAACAACCCGGGGGCCAACATGGCGGCGACGCCCACTGCGGTCAATCCGATAAGCCACCACTCCAGCTTTTTATTCTCGGGTTCGTACTTCGCACGGCTCGCCTGCCGATGACGATAGCGGACCACGCAATAGGCCATAAATAAATTGACGGCGACGAAGACGAACCCCGTGACCCAGAACGTGAGGCTGATCGTGTCGTCCATCGCGCCCCAGTTGGAGGCGATCTGCGTGAAATACCACGGGCTCAGGAATTGAAAAAGGACAGAGCCGAGGACCAACAATATCAATACTATTGCTATAGCCATGCGCGGATTCAACTCCCAAACGCAATTCCATTGAAGAGCACGAGTGAAGCGCTACACGTAGCTTACCCGGGAACGATGATAGCAAATTCATGCATCAGGTAGTGCTCGAGCAGCGGCGCCGCGAACAGCAGCGCGAGATAGACAATCGAATAACGCAAAGCGCGCCGGGCGAGCCCGTCGCAGCGATCGCGCTAGGGGAATGCGGGCATCGTCGGTTCCAGGCCGTGGTCGCTGGCTTCCGGGTACTTGCGATGCACCAACCCCTGGATTTCCTTGACCCTGTCCTTGGGTACGTCGACCATCAGCAGCACGCGCCCCTCCCCGATCTCGGCCTCGAAGCGCTTGAGTGCGGTATTCGGCGTGGAAATGCCGATCATGCTCGCCGCCCACGCGCCGAACAGAGCGCCGACTGCGGTCGCGATCAGGATGGTGACGAGCTGCAGATTCGTGCCCTCGGGCGGCGTCATGTAGATGTAGATGCCGATCAGCAAACCGGCGCAGCCGCCGACCATGAAGCCGATTTGCAGGCTGTGCCGCAGGTCCGATTTCTGGAAGTAATTCGCTTCGTGCAGTATGCCGAGCGACATACCGCGCTTCGCGAGAAAATGCATATGCCGGTCCTCGACGCGCTCGAGCAGCAGATCGTTGGCGATCCGGATGGCGCTGCCGAGATCCGGCAGCACGAAGTACAGGCGCCTTCTCATGCGATCTCCCTGCCGGCGCTGGATCGCCGACCGCTGCGAGTCTTGGCCCACAGAGAGCATAAGTCAAGGACTGCTTGGCAGCGAGCGCCGCGGCCGGAGATGAGCGGGCGAGGTGAAAGCAACTCGCCGTAATTGGATCCCTGCGCCGGCGTCCACCAGGAGTAGGCCAGGTATCCGGCGGCGACGGGCAGCGTAAAAAACGCGGCCAAGACGAGCAGCTTGATGCGGCCGAGGCGGTGCGCGCGCGCCGCGTCAGGCGTCCGTCGGTCGGCGTCCATACCGGAAGCTAAGCACGAAAAAGATGACGATCGAAAGTGCGGCAAGCGCATACCACTGTCCGGCGTAAATGCGGTGCTTGTCGAGCCGCGCGTCGCGCGCCGGCCAGTCTTGTATCAGGCCCTCGTCGCTGACGCCGCGTTGTTCAATAAGAAACGGATGCAAGGGTAGCCCGCTCTCAGCCTCGAACGCGGCGAGATCGATGTTCTGCCGCACTGAGTCGCCGGGCTGCGCGCTCCCGGTCTCGTATGCGCGCGGCGCTCGCGGCACCGCCAGCCCACGGAC
>WNGH01008500.1_pt1 | contig 11636 bp, 9 predicted proteins | sample 5400631 | NCBI WGS metagenome assembly WNGH01 (sample SAMN13153373, study PRJNA577476) | soil metagenome | isolation source: 115 cm soil or saprolite under Garry oak tree replicate 1 | place: USA:California | collected 2016-06-15 | reverse complement strand
CGTCCATCGCGAATGACCACGCCGTAAGAGGCCGGTCCGGGGTTGCCGCGCGAGCCGCCGTCAATGTTTGCGCGATACGCCGCAGCGGCGGGCTTGGGCTCGGAGGGAACTTCGCCGAAAAGGCCTTTCCCGCGGGGAGACGGCGGGGGAGTTGGCGGGCGTCGAGGCATCAGGAATTTGTCGAGGCCGCCGAGGATGCGTTGGAAGTTCCAACGGCAGGATTCGAAACGGGGATCGGTTCCAAGGTGTAAAGGATGAGGCCGCAGCTTTCGCAGCGGAAAACCTCTTCGTTGGTTTCCGTGCACAGTTCCTGAAGGATGTGCGGCAGGACGCGCATGCCGCAGCCGCGGCACTGCCCGTCGCGCGCTTCGGCCATGGCTGTGCCGTTGTGGCGCTTGGCGATGCGCGTGTAAAGCTCGCGCAAATCCTCGGGCACCGGAGCGATGATTTTTTCGTGTTCGGCGGTGGCGGCTTCGAGCTGTTTCTTTTTCTCGGCCCCTTGCGCCTGAATTTCTTTTCGTTCCGCAGCGACGGCCAGCTCCGCTTCCTTCAGCCGGGACTCCGCGATTTTCACGCGGCGTTCGACTTCTTCGGCGGCCATCATCACTTCAAGTTGGCGGTCCTCGGACTTGGCCACTTCGGCTTCGGCGTTGGCGATTTCGTGCTGCAAAGCTTTAAAGGCTTCGTTGGTCTTTACGGCGCCGCTCTGCTCGCGGTATTTGCGCGCGCGGTCTTTCCACTGCTGCCCGTCAAATTCGAACTTTTTGCGTTCCGCGATGATCTGGGCGTGAGACTCTTTCGCAGAGGCGACTTCAGCGCGGGCGCTGCCAAGCTTGGTTTCCGCTTCGCGGATACGCTTTGGAAATCCTTCGAGTTCCGCGCGCAAGACGGCAATCTGGCGGTCAACGCGCTGCAACTCGATGAGGTGAGGAATCGCCGGATGCATGGACAAACAATTCTAGCACAGGGGCGGTCTGGGCTTTGCGGGAACCGCGGCGGCGCGTAGAATGCGCGTTTGCGTGCAAGAAATCGAGACCTGCTCGTTCCAAGGAGGAAGAGCCATGCCACACGTGCAAATCACCTGGGTGGAGGGACGAACGCCAGAGCAAAAACGGAAAATTGCGGAACGCGTCACGACCGTGCTGATCGAAGATGGTAAAGCCAAACGCGAAAATATTCACGTGTCGTTTCACGATGTTGCTTCGACGAATTACGCCGAAGCCGGCGTGCTGGTGGTGGACCAGAAACGCACGCCGTAAGCGACGATGGTCTAAGAGCAACCAAGAAGAGCGGCTTCGTTTATGAGCCACAATCTTCCCACTCTGTCAGCACCAGAATGGCATTCAGCCCGAAACTCGGGCGTCGCGGCGGATCATGGACCAGTCAACGAAGTAACCGAGGCCAACCGCGAGAGGAATGATGCCGAACGCGGCGACGGTCCAAATATCACGGTCCGCCTGGATGGTGGCAATCAGCGCAAACGTGGCGATGTAGCCGATGGCTCCGCTGACCAGCAGGATGCCGGAGCGCCGGGAACGCGCTGCCTGATTCAACTCAGGCTCCATCGGAATATCGACTCCGCGGGCGATCGCCGCGAGCCGCTCTTCGCTGCGCAGCTTGCGAACCCGGTAATAGGTGTACAGCGCGCCGAGGGGTACTCCCATCCCCAGGATTACGGCGACAAGGCCAATCAATTCTCCGCCCATGGTGTGCTCCTTCTTTCGTTTAGGCGCCGGTGAGGCGCAGATTGTTGGGGGAACCGCTTTCACTAAGAGGTACGCGGAGCTTGCAGAAAAAGTTCCTGGAATTTAGGAAGGATTCCTCGAAGCACGCCGCCGGTAAGCGATGATCGCGCTCGCCAGATTGTCACTCGATTTCGTGGAGGTCCAGGGAGGCGTCGATGGAGAAGTTGGGATAGCGAATGGGGGAGCCTGCAGGCGCGGGCCGATGGCGCGCCGAAGCCGTGAAATCGTTTCCTGAACAATTCACCGCGTAGGAATAACCGTCGCGCTCGGTATGGGTCATGGAAATCGACTTGGAGGAGATGAGTTCGTCAAGCGAAGCGCAATGGCCGTTGGTGGCGATGTAGCCGTGTTCCGCATCGGCAATCTGCAGGAGGTCCATTCGAACGCCCGTCAGGCTGATGGCCTGCGTGGGAGCGGTGCCTTCATCCGTAGACGGCATCCTCTTCAAATAGAAGTAATACACGGCAAAGAAAAGAGCGGCACCGACTAAAATGCCGACAAGAAAGCGCATGGGTGAAATTGTGGCGGTGACAATGGCACACTGCAAGCGAAACGCGCGACGAGTTGTATTAGGAAACAACCTCCCTCATTTTCGCACTGAATCGTCCGCCGCTCTGTTACACTCCCTTCGACCGCTGAATTTCCCTCTCCGGCGTAACGCTCCCCCCTTTGGACCGACGAATGAACACGACTGCGCCGCCGCTCGAATTGCAGACCATCGAAAAGCTAAGGGAAGAAGAGCTGGAAGAAGCTCGCGCAATCCAGAGCATGATGATGCCTGTGGAATCGTTGCGCACGCGCGGGGTGATGATCTCCCACGCCTTCCAGCCCATCGCCGCGGTGGGCGGCGACTTCCTGGAATACTTCGAACTGACGGACGGAACTGTGGGTTTGTATCTTGGTGACGTTTCCGGCAAAGGCTTGCCGGCGGCGCTGTATGCGGCGCTGGCGGTAGGAACGCTGAGAGGCGTGCACAAGACAGGCACTACACCGCACGACGTGCTGGCGACCCTAAACCGGCGGCTGATGATTCGCGGCATGCCCCGCCGGCACGCGGCGATGCAATATGGAGTCTTCGACCCGCGCACCCACGAACTGCAAGTTACCAGCGCGGGCATGCCCGGACCGTTTCACCTGTGCGCAAAGGGCTGCCGGAGCCTGGAACTCAACGGGATCCCCCCCGGTTTATTCCCCACAGCCAGCTATGAATCGCTAACGCTGCGGCTGCAGCCGGGCGATTCGGTGCTCTTCTGCACGGATGGGATTACGGATGCCTTCAGCCGCAACGGAGAGCAGTTCGGAGCCGAGCGGCTGCAGAATCTCTGCGGCGCCCAGCAGTTCGCTTCGCCCACGGAATTGCTAGGCAGGGTCTTCTCGACGGTGGAGAATTTTGCCCGCGGGCGCGAACAACATGACGATATGGCCGCGGCGCTGTTTCATTTTTGCGGCTGACCGACGCCAGCGACCGTGCTTACTAGGGCATGTAGAGAGTAGGCAAAGGGATTCGGGTTTGGCGTTGACACGTCTGGCGTCCTCCAGTAACTACATTAGGTACAGTTTGTAAACTCAGGAGAGTCCTCGATGAAGACGAAGTCCCCGTATGCCCTCGGGCTGGCCTTGCTTTTATCGCTTCTCATGTCGATCCCTGCGGAGGTGTGGGCGGCGCCGCAGGCGGCGGGACAACGAGCCGGTGAAGTTTCGCGCGTGATCCCGGCCGTGAGCATCGCGCGCAGCGGGAAAACCATCAACGCTTCCGCGAAGACCCCCGTCGACTGGCAAGACCTCGTAAATACGCAAGTGAATGCGCGCGCGCGCATCGCGTTGGACGATGGTTCGGTGCTGAATGTGGGCTCGGAATCATCCATGAAGGTGGTCAAGCACGACGCAGGAGCGCAGCAGACCGAACTGGAGCTGACCTACGGGAAGCTCCGGGCGCAAGCGCAGAAGATCGCGAAACCGGACGGAAAGTTCGAGGTGCGCACTCCGGCAGGCGTGGCAGGCGTGGTAGGAACCGATTTTTTTGTGGAATATGCGAACAACACGATGAACGTGATCGCGTTCGAGGGAATAGTAAAGGTGTGCAACCTGGCGGCCGTTTGCGTGCTGGTGAAGGCCGGCCAGATGACCAGCGTGCGCACCGATGACAATTCGGGCCCGCTGCCGCCGACGCAAGCAGCGCTCGATATGCTGGTGGCAACAAGCAAAGACACGGATGTGACCGGCCAATTGGGTTTCCAAGCCGGCGGGGGTCCGCACCTGGGCCCGTGGGGAACAGTCGGGATCTTTCTGGGCATTCCGGCGGTAGTGATACCGATCATCGTGACGCATAGGACCAACGGTACGCTGGTGCCGCCACAGACGGGTTGCAATCCGCGAACAAATCCGAATGGATGCTGATAGTCCCTTAAGTTCAACCAAGACCATAAGCAGACGATTTCAGCCCTGACTGTGATGAACAGCCAGGGCTTTTTGTCTTGCATGGGCCTGAACAACGAGAAGCGCATACAACTGTTGGGAAGCGGGAGCCGTCGAAGGAGTGTTGGCTGAACGGCGGATACACCCTGACCGGCGCTTGGTGCGCCCGAGTACGATGGCGTACACTGAATGTTTCGCGGTCTCGTCTAATTGTTAGTGAGGCACCCTTTGACCACATGGATTCGCAGTCGGATCGTTCCTCTCGTTTGTGCGCTGACTTTGGTTTCCTTCGCGGCGCAATTGGCGCTGGCGGCGCCGCCGCCCGATGCGCAGGCCAAGCGTTCGCCGGTGCTTGCAGCGTTGCAAGCGGAGCTGGAACGCTCCATGAAGACTTTGAACACGCTGGACCCCCCGTCCTATTACATGGGCTACACAGTAACGGAGACGCAGCGCGCGGACGTATCCGGTTCGAACGGGGCGCTGCTCAACAGCAACGCGGGGCGAAACCGCTGGCTGGAAGTTTCCGTTCGAACGGGCGCTTATGTCCTGGACAATTCGCACAAGGTCGGCGAGCGGCAGGCGGCTAGCGGCGGGCCAGGCGCGCCGGTGCCCATTGATGATGACCCCGAGGTTCTGCGCCGAGCCATTTGGCTGGAGACCGACAAACAGTACCGCGCGGCATCCGAAGCGCTGATCAAGGTCAGGACGGGCAAGGAAGTAAAAGTGGAAACGGCGGAAGGGCGCGCGCCGGATTTTTCGCACGAAGAGGCTCACACCTTTGTCGGGCCGCAGGTGGCCCTCTCCGTGGACCGCAAGCCGTGGGAGGAAAAAGTTCGCGCCTATACCAAGGCGTTCCGGGAATCGAAGGCGATCATCAATTCCATCGTGACGTTCTCGGCGCAGGCGCAAAACGTCTACCAAGTGACCAGTGAAGGAACACAATTGCAGTTCGGGCAGATTCGCTACCGGCTGGAGCTTTTCATCCAGGGCAAAGCGCCCGACGGAATGGACATCGACCGCTACTACAATTTCGATTGGGTGGAACCCAAGGACGAGCCGGACGACAAAGCGGTGTATGTCGCGGAAGCCACGATGCGAAAGGAATTGGAAGGACTGGTGGCCGCACCTATAAACGACCCGATCGTGGGGCCAGCTTTGCTGACGGGACGCGCCGCGGCGGTGTTCTTTCATGAAGTCTTTGGCCATCGCGCGGAAGGTCACCGGCAAAAAGACGCGTCGGAAGGACAAACATTTTCGAAAAAAGTAGGCGAGCAGATCCTGCCGCCTTTTTTGAGCATCACCGACGACACCACGATGAAAAAATTGGGAAAGCAGGACCTGCTGGGCTACTACCAATTCGATGATGAAGGCGTGCCGGCGCAGCGGGTGTCGCTGGTGGAGCACGGCGTGTTGAAGAATTTCGAGATGTCGCGGTCGCCGCTGGTCGGTTTCCCGCGTTCGAACGGCCATGGGAGACGGCAGCTCGGCGCGACACCGGTTTCGCGGCAGGGAAATTTGATCGTGCAAAGCAACAAAACCGTAACCAATGCCGAGCTCCGCGCCAAGCTTATTGAGCTGATCAAAGCGCAGGGCAAGCCGTACGGGTTGTTGATCGACGATATCGCGGGCGGATTCACGTTTACGGGGCGCGGGCAGCCGCAAGCATTCCAAGTGCTGCCGCTGGTGGTCTACAAAGTTTTCGCCGATGGGCGGCCCGACGAATTGGTACGAGGAGTAGATATCGTGGGCACGCCGCTGGCGGCATTGACAAAGATTGTCGCGACGGGCGATACACCGGAAGTTTTTAACGGCTACTGCGGCGCGGAATCGGGTTCCGTTCCCGTGGCGGCCGCGTCGCCCGCGATTCTGACTTCCGAATTGGAAGTGCAGAAAAAAGAGAGTTCCACGGACCGGCCGCCGATCCTGCCGCCGCCCGCGCACGATGGAGTCAAGACGGGAGGCCAGCAGTGAGGCACGCAGAGAGAATGGCGGGACTGATATTGCTCTTGGTGTTGACGGGGTCAGGTGCAGCCGCCGGAGCGCAGGCTCCGCAGGACAACGACCACACGCTGCAGGCGATGCGCGATGAGATGGCGCGCGCCAAGACTCGCCTGGAGCTGAAAATTCCGAATATCGACAAGCCGGTGCGGCCGTACTACCTTGAATATCGATTGCTCGATCTCGAAGTGCGCGAAGTCGTCGCGGAGTTCGGGACATTGTTCACCAGCACGCACGTACGAAACCGCTTTATGGATGTGGAAGCGCGTGTTGGCAGCTACAAATTGGACAGCTCGAACTTTGTGAGCGATGAGGGCTTTCGCGGCTTCATCGGGCCGACGGGCTCGGTAGGAATCGACCGCGATTACGATTCGCTGCGGCAGGACCTGTGGATCGCGACCGATCAAGCCTTTAAAGAAGCAGTGGAGACTTATTCGCGGAAGCAAGCATACCTCAGCAGCCTGGCGCGGCAATCGGACATCGATGATTTCTCGAAAGCGGAGCCGGTGCAGCTGATCGAACCGCTGGAAACTCCGGATTGGACTAGCCGCAATTGGGACCAGGAGGCGCGCGACGCTTCGGCCGCGCTGCGCGCATTCTCCGAGATTCACGAATCGCGCGTGACCTACTATCTGGTCTATGCGACGGAATATCTTCTAACCAGCGAAGGAACGGAAATCCGCCAGAATCGCAGGTTTGCGGCGATCGAGGCGGGAATGAGCGCCCTCGCCGACGATGGCGTGCCGCTGAATCATTTTTATGCGGCGTACGCCGCGCGCCCTGCTGGATTGCCCGACGTGGAGACCGTCCGCAAAGGGCTGAACGTCGCCGGTACCGAACTGATGACTCTGCGCGCCGCGCCTCCCGCGCAGGACTATACCGGTCCCGTACTCTTCGAGGCGCGCGCGGCCGCTCCGGCCTTGGCGCAAGTGCTGGGGCCTGCATTGAACGGTTCACGGCCTCCGATTTCGTTCAGCCCGGTGATGGAGCAGCTCCTCAGCGGGTTGGGGGGAAAGAGCGATTGGGTAACGCGGCTTGGCGCGCGCGTATTGCCCGCTAGTGTGTCCGTGATAGATGATCCGGGCGCGAAGGAATTCAAGGGCACGCCGCTGATCGGAGGCTATTCCGTCGATAATGAAGGCGTTCGCGCTCAGAAGGTCAGCCTCGTCGAGAACGGCAACTTGAAAGGCGAGCTGATGTCCCGCCGGCCCGGGCCGGACTCCGCTCAGTCCAACGGACATGGACGCGCAGCTTTTTTGAACGATGCCAAGCCTACGATGAGCAACCTGTTCTTTTCGTCGGCGGAGACACTTCCCGCGGCGGAGTTGAAGAAGAAGTTCCTGGAGAGCTGCCGCGCGGAAAAGCTGCCCTATTGCCTGGTTGTGCGTGAAATGGATAACCCCGCGTTGAGCCTGCTGCACCAGGAAGATTTTTCGGAACTTCTGGCTAGTTACGGAGGCGGCGCGGGATCGGGCGACCGGCTGCCGCTGGTCGTTTATCGCGTGTATACGGAAACCGGACGCGAGGAAATGATGCGCGGCTCGCGTATCATCGGATTGAACTCGCGTGCATTGCGGAATCTCGCCGCAGTCGGCAACGACAGTTTCGTTTACAACTACATGCAGAGCCAGCAAAATGGATTTGCCGGCACGGCGCTGGGGGCTTTCGGATCGGCGCAGAGCGGCTTGCCGGCCTCGGTGGTGGCGCCGTCGCTGCTCTTCGAGGAGTTGGAAGTGCGCGGCGCGCGTGGAGAAGCAAAGCGGCTGCCGCTTTTGCCTCCGCCGCCGATGAGCGCGAAGAAATAAGTTTTTTTACGAATTGCCGCCATGAATGAAGTCACGCGACGCGCATCTGGGCCACGTGTTCACCGATGGTCCCGAGCCAACCGGGTTGCGCTACTGCATGAATTCGGCTGCCCTGAGATTCCTTTCACGCCTCCATTGGCGGGCATTTTCTTGAACAGTCAGGCCTGGTCACTGACCCTGGCAAGTCCGAAGCGGTTTACTGCTTCACGTCTCCCAGGATTTCCGCGTAGTCATTGATCGAAATGCGATCAATCTTCCCTTGAATGGTTGACTCGATCGTCTCCGTTGGATGCGTCGACAAGATATTGCCCATTTTGACCGTCTTGTCGCCTAGATGGGCGTAGAGTGATATCGAATCTTTCCACGTGTCTGGCACGCCGCTGCGAGTCAGTTCGGCCTTCAAATGTGTCTTACCGTCCGCGGTGTAGTCCAGCGCTGCATGAAAGTTATACTGCGGCTCGCCCATTCCATAAACATATTGGTTGAAGAACCAGTCCATTTTGTGGTTTCCATCGGCATCCATGGAGCGCGACATATGCTTCTCCACGATGGCCTTGAAGTCCTCGGTGGACGCGGCTTTATTGTCGAACGTTTTGCAATAATCCTGCATCATTTCTTTGAAATTGTGATCGGGGTCGGCACTTCGTCCGTCCCACAACTGCATTCGCAGCATGTACAGCACGAATGCGCCCTTGGAATAGATCAAGTCCTGATAAGCGCCGCCATCGGATTGCGATGATCGAATCCTCCTTCCCATCCAGATCGGCCCAAGGGCCGTACGCGCGTGCCCAAGCTGATCCTTCCTGCGAAGCTTCTCCTTTTCCTGCCGCCACTGGTTCACAGCCTCTTTCAAATTTTCGCGGTATTGGACATACAGAATTCCAGAAAAATCCGCGAAACCTTCCGAAAGCCACTGATCGTGATAGCTCTTCCATCCGACTCGCTGGCCCCACCATTGATGGGAGCTCTCGTGCGCACGAAAGAAATCCGTCAGCTCGGGCCCGTCTTTAAGTCCAATTTCATGGCGTTGCGTGGCATCGAGAAAAGAAGCCGACCACAAATAGATCAGCCCCGGCCAGCCCTGGCCATGGCTGTAGCTCATGGGAATGCTGGCGACGGAGAGGCTCTTGTAAGGATACGGACCGAAATAGGAGGAGAACAAACGGACCGTGTTGGCCATTTCTCCGCCCATGGTCTTCGCCATGGCCGCGGGAGTCAAGCTGCCGACCGCGCCTTGAGCTGCGCCGGATTCGAAAGCGCGTTGGATCATATTCATGATGTCGTCGCCTTCGCGATTGGCGTACACGTCCACCGCCACTTCGCCGGCTTTTTCGTTGTAGGACTTGTAATCTCCGTAAGCAAATCCCGCGACCGCAATCGGGATATCACTCTTCCATGTTGTGATACGCGTACCTCCGTCAACGGTATCGCCCATCTTGACGCGATTGCGGCAGAATTACCGCCACATAATCTCCGTAAGACTGGTAGCGGTCTTTCGTTTCCCGGGCTTGATAAAAACTCAACGCCGTTCCTTGAGCGTCCTTGATCGTCTCGATTCGAAGATTGGAGTCGAAATCAAAAACCAGCACGCTTTGCCCCGGCAAACGTGGCTCAATCGTCATTCTCGTGGTCGCGCTTAACTCCGCTCCCGAAGTGACGCTGGCGTTGATGTTGTAGGCGCGTATCGCGAAATCCTGTTTCGCCATGGGGTCTTTCCAGGCATCCGCGGAGCTCAGGTTATGCGCGGGAAAATGCAGCCAGGTGTCGTCGAGCTTAACCGGACCTACGTCCGTCCACCGGCTCACCCTGATCTCTTCTGGATCGAGCGCATCGTAATGAAATTCCACCCAGTCTTTTCCGGCGATTTTCAAATCCGCAAGGAAGTAGGCTGTGCGCGCGCGGTCCGCGGATAGAATCCCTTGCAAAAGTCTTGGAAGAGCGGCTTCACCCAGGTCTTCGCGGGTCTTCTGGCGATTTGCATACAGATCCTCGCTCGCCGCGCCGGATGGGCCCCATTTAACTTGCTTGCCAACTTCGTCGAATAAGCCATCCGTGAAGCTAAAGGTGGCTTCACTGAACGACATATCCAGCTTGTCCTGCTTGGCGAACAGCTTTAGTTGCTGAGCCTCGATCGGATTCGGCGGCTCTACTTGCACTCTCCCTTTTCCATGAAACGCGGCACCGAAGGTCACGCCGTTCACCGGCTGGGCGAATTGAATCGTGCCTTCAGTAAGAGTGATGTGCACGCGATCGCGGACGATCTCGACGTTTTCCGTGTGCGCGGACTTTGCGGCATCCATGGCCGGAGCAGAGAGAGCGTTCCATACACTGGCTGCCGGCGACGGGGCAGGAGCTTGAGCGTAGGCGCAAGTCGCAACGAGCGCGGCAAGAACGGTCGAGAGGAAAGCGCGGCCAATCATAAGAACCTCTCCTGGCCCCCGGCGAGAAGGTACATCTTCTTAGCTTCCCAGGCAAGAACCGGGCAATGAACATTCTGTAATGCTCTCTCTCCTGTTGGCAGGGCTCAGAATGGAACCGCGCCAAGCGGCAATGCGTTCAGGAGAATGCGGGAAGATGAGGTAGTCTAGGCGGGCCATGGTCCCGACATATCCGATTGAGGAAGGACGGGAGAAGAAGCGGGCTGCCCTCCTGAGCGTGGGCTCGGCCCTCTTGCTGGTCTCTCTCAAGACGTTTTTGGTCGTCAGGACAGGGAGCTTAGGCGTCCTCTCGGAGGCGCTGCACTCCGCCCTCGACCTGCTTGCCGCGATCATCACATTTCTTTCCGTACGCATGTCCGACCAGCCTGCGGATGAGCGGCATCCTTACGGGCACGGCAAATTCGAAAACTTTTCGGCATTCGTCGAGACCGGGCTTCTGGCACTGACCGCGCTCTACATCGTATACGAGGCGTTTGACCGCCTCTTCTTCCGCAGCGTGCACATCCAGCCGAGCGTCACCGCGATCCTGGTGCTGCTGGTCGCTTTGTCCATCGATCTAACCAGGGCGCGGGCCCTGGGACGCGTGGCTCGAAAATATACGAGTGACGCACTGGAGGCCGACGCCCTGCATTTTTCAACCGATGTGTGGAGCACCATTGTCGTGATCGCCGGCATCGGGCTGGTGTGGGCCGGTGAAACGTGGAATCTGCCCTGGCTTGTGTACGCGGACGCCCTGGCGGGCCTGACGGTGGCGGCGGTCATTTTGTGGGTCGGCGCGCAGCTCGGCAGACGCACGCTGGACGCCCTGCTGGATGCGGCGCCGCAAGGCTTGCAGCAGGAAATCGCTAAGGCCGTGGCGCGAATCGATGGCGTGCTGGATGTCGATCGCGTACGCGTGCGGCGCGCCGGCAATCGGCACTTTGTCGACGCCACGGTGAGCGTGGCGAGAACGGCAAATCTCGAGCAGGTGCACGCGTTGAGCGACGCCATCGAGAAACGCATCGGCGAAATCGTCCCCGCGGACGTGATGGTGCATGCGGAGCCTCGCGCACCTCAGGGCGAACACCTGTTTGAAGCGATTCGTGCGGCGGCGCAAAGCCTGGGCCTCGCCGTTCACGACCTGACCGCCGTACAGCAAGATGGACAACTTTTTATCGAGTTGCACCTTGAGGTGGATGAAAATTTGAGCCTGCGCGAGGCGCACCGCCAGGCCACGGAACTGGAGGAGAAAATTC
>WNGH01005909.1_pt1 | contig 11637 bp, 5 predicted proteins | sample 5400631 | NCBI WGS metagenome assembly WNGH01 (sample SAMN13153373, study PRJNA577476) | soil metagenome | isolation source: 115 cm soil or saprolite under Garry oak tree replicate 1 | place: USA:California | collected 2016-06-15 | reverse complement strand
ATCTCGTATTACCATCGACCCCTCATATACTGCACAGTTGCAAGATACAGCACATGTTTTTCAAAACGATTTATTCGCAATGACCGGCAATTCCCTTCCCGTCGTCACCACTAGCTCTCCTATAATAGGCGACTTTTTCCTGACTTTGAAGAATTCAGACCGGGGTATTGGCAGCGAAGGGTATCTCCTCAAGGTGGGAGACTCAGTAGTTATCAGCGCCAATACAAGCACAGGCGTCTTTTATGGTACGCGCACCATTTTACAAATCCTGATTCAAGATCCTTCAAAAACGCACATCGTTAGAGGAACAGCGAGAGATTATCCGAGATATCAAGAGCGTGGTTTTATGCTTGATGTTGGGCGCAAGTTTTTCTCTCTCAAGTTCCTGGAAGACTATGTGAAATTCATGGCGTGGTATAAAATGAACGACTTTCACCTGCATTTGAACGATAACGAGATCGATAGTGGTAAAAGCCCCGATTGGAAGCACAAATACGCAGCATTCCGCCTCAACAGCCCTCTCTTCAAAGGTTTGGCAGCCAAAGATGGCTCCTACACCCAACAGGATATGCGCGAACTACAAGCCGTAGCTAAGCAATATGCAGTCACCATCACTCCAGAAATTGATGCACCAGCACATGACCTGGCCTTCACCCAATACCGTCCAGACCTTGTAAGTAAAACAGACTCGAAGGAATTTCTTGATCTGACTAACCCCAAAACCTATACCTTTTTGAATTCCATCTGGGACGAGTTTCTGCCCTGGTTTGATAGTCCTCGAGTAGATATTGGCGCAGATGAATACACTACAGGCAATGCAAACCAGTACAGGCAATTTATCAATACATATGATGCTTACCTCAAAGAGAAAGGCAAGTCTGTAAGAATGTGGGGAACCCTCACATGGATGACAGGTAGCGTCGCGGTAAATAACGACATTGTTACCGATGTCTGGGACAATCGATGGGCAAATCCCTTAGCCACGGTACAGCAAGGATTCCAAATTATTAACGCGAATGACAATATCCTCTACATTGTTCCAAAAGCCGGATACTTCCAAGATTATCTTGATACCAAACTACTCTACGAGCAATGGGAGCCAAATATCTTTAGCTTTTACGACCCAAACCTCGATCTAAGCCCCAACGACCCACACCTGTTAGGTGGCATGTTCGCCGAATGGAACGACATGCTAGGAAAAGTCGTCAGTGATGCTGATGTACATGCCCGAGTCAAGCCCGCCATGCAAGTGCTAAGTAATAAAATGTGGAGCGGACCAACCACTGACCTGACCTACAACCAGTTCCAACAACTAGCCAGCGTCATTGGGGATGCGCCTGGGACGCATCTGCCTTAAACTTCATAAAAGGTTTTGTGAGTGTAACCGCCTTCAGAACGTACATGTAAAGTATGGTATGATAAAAACTTACCAACCATTACCATGCCAAACGTATTAAAAACTGCCTATCCATCTATAGATATATCTGTTGGCGAATGAAATCAGGAATGCAACAAGACAACCTCAAAAGGCGAGCAACACAGGTCGAACACCCCACTCCAAGGGGCTGGGGCGGGGTGGTCATCCTCCTCGCTTCGATATGTATTTCACTCTTCCTCTTTCCTGCTCAGGTATCAGCCCACACAAAAAATTCACCTGTGGTATTACCCACACTGCAAATAGCAGTAGGTTTTGAGGATGATTCCAGGCTCAACTACTGGACTCCGGTACAGGTTGCACTGAGCAATGAAGGCTCAAATTTCTCAGGTGTAGTTTCCGTTACAACATACGCAGGCTTTTCAAGGCCGGTAGTAGTTGGTAGTATATTGCCCTGGAGTTACCAGACATCCGTTGTCTTGCCACATGGAACACAAAAGCAGATCAACTTTAATATTCCTTTATACGAAGCACCCGCGGTACCACAAGGCATTGTAGCTACTCTAAGCGACAATAATGGCTTTGCCATTACCACTCAATCCGCTAAACTTTTCACATTGCACACTGGTTCTCTTCTCATCGGTATACTCTCTGATCACACAGCCGAAAGTCCAGAGTTTAGCTCCCTTAGCAAAGTTTCACTGCCAGATCCAGGCAGATCTATCGAGTTGGCAACTCTGAACGTTAGCACAATGCCAGATGTGGCTGAGGTTCTCGACAACTTTGATGTCATTGTGCTTGATGACTTTACTACAAGCACTCTCAATTCTGCCCAGCTAACCGCCTTACAAACATGGATCAACCGTGGTGGTGTCCTCATTGCGGTTGGAGGTCCAAATTGGCAACGCACACTTGGCACACTTCCACCTCAACTATTACCAGTAGTTGTACATGGCACAGGAGTACTGCCAGCAGGAATCCATCTGTTGCCTATCGGCAGTCCAACCATGGCAGAGACCGGCCAAAAAGCAACTTCTGATACTTTACGGCAATCTATATCGATCAGCACAGCAACACTGCCCGGGAGTAGTGATACGAGACAGGAGGCATTCTCCCATTTTGAAACAGTTCTGGGAACTGAGTCCAATCCGCTCATTGTGCAGGCGCAGCAAGGGCAGGGAGTCATCTGCTATCTAGCCTTCGATCCAGCAGTCGCGCCTTTGATTAACTGGGTTGGAACTATCGCTTTGTGGAATGGTCTACTGTTGCGTACCCTGGGTGACCAGTCCCTTCTCCCAGCTAATGCTCCCACGTATACCGATGGACCTGGTCAATCGATTTTGCGCGAAGGGTTATTCCAAATTCTACAGCCTGGCGCGCCTTTCCCAGCCTGGATTCTTGTCATCTTATTACTTGGCTATATCATTGTCATCGGTCCAATTCGCTTTTTCTTCGTGCTTAATAAGTCAAAAGGAGATCGACGAAAGCGCTCTAATTGGAGTTGGCGTATCATAGTATGTAGTATTGTAGTCTTCTCTCTTCTCACATACGGTCTTGTTTACATTCAAAAGAGACCAACTATCAATAGCATCTCCATCATACAGCTCAATCAGGGTGATAATACAGCCCATGTTACAAGTTTTTTCAGCTCATTCATTCCTGACGAAGGGATTTTCCAGATTCATATACCTGCGAAAAGTCTCGCTCAGCCAATCACAAATGCCTTTTTTCAAAGCGATCCTGATGTACCAAATACCAACGAAGGTATTGGTATTACTGTGGGACAAAATGAAACCAACATCAATCTGCAGAATACTGATCCATGGACACTTCACCGTTTTGTTTCAGAGGCGGATCAAAAACTACAAGGTGGTCTGCTCTCGCACCTGACACTACGCAACGGCACTTTATCAGGAACTATGACAAACAAATTGGGAACAAATCTCAACGATGTGTATATTCTGATGAACCACAGTTTTGCATACATTGGAAACCTGCCTGCACAGCAAACCCAGCAGGTGAACGTTTCATTACATAGCTCGACACTTAGCTCTGGCTCTACGCTGGCTGACCAGATTGCAAAAGCTAATCACTTATCTGTGCCTTATTTTCCTTTTGCAAGTGGCTCACAGCCGAAGAATGATATCCAGCTTCACCTGGCAATTTTATCGGCTCTCAGCGGAGAAGGCTTTATTTATTCTAACTGTGGCGGTCTGTGCAGTACCTATGCCATAGCCGGGAAGCATTCGATCATTACTCCTTTTTTTGGAGCACCGAAACTGAACCCAATCGATGATAATGATCCGCTACTAGTAACAGGAGCACAGGCAACATTGGTTGGCTGGTCTGATAATAGAGTAAATACAACCAACAATATCACAGTTAATGGCACTAGCCCAGGTGGCATATACGAAGATTTTGTTCAGGTACCGCTCAACATCAATCTCTCCACATCATCGAGCCTTCCACCTGGGCTTATAACAGGACAGGTAATTAATGCGCAGGGGAATGAAGTGCAAACTACTTCACCAGGTGTTTATACTATAAACACAGGCAGCATTACTTTTGAATTCTCTTTACCAGGTGCCGAAAACTTGGAGGTGAATAAGTTGACGATCAACGCACCCGTTGTTATGCAAACTACTGGGACCAATCAGGTGCAGGCACGGCTGTATAATTGGAATACAAATTCTTGGGATGCGATTACACTCAATAACAACTCCTTTACAACAACAAACATTAAAGCGTACACTAGTTCAGATGGACGTGTGTTGTTACAAGTAATCAATCAGAATGCTTCTCAAAAAAGTACACTTTATTTTGGCAAACCTTCTTTGAGCCTGAACAATGCTGTCAATTAAAAGAGAATAGGTATGGCGAGCGAACAATCGTGGCAAAAATTAAACAAACGTATCATAGCTCTAGCCGCATTTTGCTTTGCGTTTGCTTTGTTGAACTTTGTCTTGTCCACACAAGCATTGGCACACGAACGTACAGGCGGTCCTACGTTTCAGGTGAAAGCGGGATTTGAATCACACTACCGCGACGGCAATTGGGTTCCTGTGCAGATCACACTACGTAACGATGGACCTGATTTCAATGGCACATTATCACTGATCACCCCTACCCCGCAGTTTCAGTTGAGCAGTGGTCAGGGTATTCCATCAAACTATCAGGTCTCAATCTCTCTTGCTAACGGCGCACAGAAGCAAGTAACCATGTATCTACCACTCTATTTCGACGTACAAAATGTGACGGTGAAGTTGCTCGATAGAAGCGGCCACAATGTCGGGTCCCAAACAGCCCCTCTCACTCCACTTATGCCTGGAGATGTATTTATCGGAGTCCTTTCCAATCAAAGTTCAGGGTTTAGTTCTTTAAGCGCATTGTCTCTCCCCAACCAGGGAGGATCAATCGTACTTGAGTTCCTGAATGCAAACACAATGCCCACTATGGCAGCAGCGCTCAAGAATTTTAACATCATTGTGCTGGATAACTTCACGACGACTAACCTGAGTGCAATTCAGTTGAACGCATTGCAAAGTTGGATTAACCAGGGAGGATCACTCATTCTTATCGGTGGCCCTGAATGGCATCGCACACTTGGTACATTACCTGCGGGACTTGCCCCTATACAGGTTTATGGATCCTCTACAATACCAGCAGGGACAGTTCTCTTGCCTCCAGGAGGATCAGCGGCGCCAGGCTCCGGACAACATAACATACCTGCTACCGTCCAGTCGCCCATTTCCATCAGTGCTGCGACGTTAATACCACATGGGAACGACGGCAAAAGTGAAGTCATTCTTGCATCTCCCACAACGCCTTTAATTGTACAAACACACCAGGAACAGGGTACGATTATTTACCTTGCTTTTGATCCCACACTCGAACCCATTCTTGGGTGGCAAGGGGTCAGTCTTCTCTGGGACAGCCTTCTATTACGTAGCCTGGGTGATCAGCTTCTTCCTCACTCCGGTATCTCCCCAGGTCTTGGGAGTTCCGCTCAACAGGTACAACCTATTTTGGCCAACAGGATGAGCGGCTTCTTACAATCACTACTCCCGTCGACTATTCCACCTCCATGGCGTATGCTTGGCATCTTACTCTTCTGCTATATACTGGTGCTTGGGCCGATCCGTTTCTTACTTGTAAAGCGACTGAAAGGCCATTATTGGAGTTGGCGCATCATCCTGAGTAGTATAGTTATTTTCTCTTTGCTAAGCTATGGACTTGCCTACATTGAAAAAGGCTCTTCTATTTTGAGCGATAGCATATCAATAGCTCAGTTTAGTCAGAATGGAGCATCTGTCCACATTTCAACCTATATGGGAGTGTTTGTACCTAACGAGGGTGATTATCAGGTCCAAATCCGAGGCAATACCCTGGTTCAACCATCACCTGATAATTTCTCTGCATCCGTTGGCCCGATCACGGGAGTACATACAACAGTTGTGCCGCTACAGAACAGTACAAATGTTAACCTGCAAGATGTGAATATCTGGACATTACATACCATTCTCGCTGAGCAAGATCGTCAAGTACACAAAGGTCTCGTCTCTCACCTTACTCTCCAGAATGGCTCTCTCGTGGGTACTGTGACAAACACATTTAGTTATGCCCTCAGTGATAGTTTTTTGTTGATGCCGAATGGTGCATTCAGCCTTGGGCATTTAGCCGTGGGAGAAACAAAGCATGTTCAACTAAAGTTGAGCAGCATACCGCTTGTTCCTAACTCAACCCTCGCAGACCTGATTGCTCTTAACACAAATTCACCCACGTACGATGCATTGCCCGCGCAACCTCAGACCACGTGGCAACGCCACCTGGCAATTCTGTATGCACTCGATGGTGAAGGTCTTTTCAATTTCTCACCTGTTTGTACTGGTCTTTGTAATGGATCAGTCATTCCACTCGTACCCTTACTACCAGGTATTAATTTTCCCTTATTTCGCAGCGGATCTACATCTGGCAACTCTGTAGGCATCACAGCTACTCCTGGTTGGCAGTTCACAGCTACAAGGGAGATTGATCCACTGCTTGTTTCCGGTTCCCCGGCTACTTTGATCGGCTGGGCTGAAAATTCGCAGGATCTAACCAATAATGTGACCATCAACGATATGAATCCTGCTGGTTTCCACGAGACACTAATACAAGCGCCCTTAAGTATCAATCTTTCGGGATCGCTTAACCTGCCTCCTAACTTCATTACAGGACAATTGATCGATGTTGCGAGCAACAATGCGCAGATCCTATTCCCTGGTGTCTACACTATCTCAACCGGTAGCATGACTTTTGAATATGTGATTCCTGAATCCTCCAACACGCATGTCGATGGTTTGACCATTGCAGAACCGCCTGATATCAGTATACTTGCTCAAGCTGGATCAGTTTTGGACGCAAATTCTTCATCATTTCGCTTATATAACTGGCATACCAACTCCTGGGATATCATTTCACTGAACCAAAATACCTTTACTACGAACAATGTAGGCGCATACATTAGCGCAACTGGGCGCATCCTACTACAGTTTACTAACAAGGATAGTCAACTCGGTTCACTTGATTTCGGCAAGCCAATAATCAACCTGCAAGGAGTTATTTCAGGTCAATTGTATAGGAATAGTTAGCAAAATACAGGGAGCACGTATAGCAACTTATGATCAACATCCAGCATATCTACAAACGCTATCGCTCAGTTCACGCGCTAGAGGATTTCAGTCTTGAGATACCTCAGGGAGCCATCTTTGGTCTGATTGGCCCGAACGGTGCAGGTAAAACCACTCTTCTGCGTATACTTGGCACATTAATCCCTCCCACAACAGGCCAGGTTTGGTTTGGCAACGAAGAGGTCACCCAATCGCCTACAATGATACAGCGCAAAGTCGGATATATGCCAGATTTCTTTGGCGTCTACCCAGACCTTACCTCTGAAGAATACCTTGAATTCTACGCCGGTATTCACGGCATTTCACGACGCAGGCGCCCAAACGTCGTTTCAGACCTGCTGGAGTTGGTTGACCTTACTTCAAAACGTGATGCACTCGTTGAAACTCTATCGCGTGGCATGCAGCAGCGTTTGTGCCTGGCACGCGCTTTAATACACGATCCCGATGTGCTATTGCTTGATGAACCGGCCTCGGGACTTGATCCACGAGCCCGAGTGGAGTTTCGTGAGTTGCTGCGAACCTTGCAAAGTATGGGCAAAACCATTGTTATCAGTTCGCATATTCTGCTTGAACTGGCTGAGATGTGTAGTGATATCGCTATTATTCGAGCAGGACAATTAGTCATGGCCGGCAATGTTGAACAGGTTACCCAAAGCCTTGGTGGTGGGAATCAGATTGAAGTACGTGTACTCGAACGTGTAACCGATGCAAAGAAGTTGCTCAAAGAAATGTCAGAAATTAGTAATGTACTCAATGAGAATGGTGATAGTGAGCTAATTCAGGCCGAATTCAGTGGTGACAATCAAGCGCTACATCGCATCCTGGCCGAACTCATAGGGCATGATATACCTGTTATATCCTTCGCACCGCGCAGAGCCGTTGAACGGCTTGAAGAAGTGTATATGAGCATTACGGAAGGAGCAAGCGCTATATGACTTTTATAGCTTTACTCACCAAAGAACTGCGCCTGCGCCTACGTCGCGAGCGTTTCGTCTGGCTCATTATTATTTACTTACTGGTAATGGGTTTACTCGGTTTCGGCTTCCTCCTGCGAGCTAATGCATTCAGCGGTGGCTATCAAGGTTACCTGCTTAGTCAGATTGGAGCGCAACTCTACGCCCTACTCTCGTTTATACAGCTCTTTTTGATCGTGTTTATTGCGCCAGCATTTACCGCTACTGCCATCAATGGTGAGAAGGAACGACAAACCTTCGACCTGCTTTTATGCTCTAAACTTTCTGCTTACTCATTACTAGCAGGAAAACTAATCGCGGGGTTAGCCAATGTGTTATTACTGATCGCCGCATCTATTCCGCTCTTCAGTCTCGTTTTCTTTTTTGGTGGTGTCTCTCCATTGCAAGTTCTCGGCACGCTGGTTATATTCATTATGACCGCTATAGTTGCAGGCACATTCAGCCTATTTTGCTCTACTCTTGTACATCGCACTACAGCTTCAACTGCCATGGCATACACTTTTTGTGCTTTCTGGTTATTCGCCTACCCTGTTGTATCTATTCTCACCCTGGGAAGTTCTTTGAGCAGTAAATCTCGCTGGTATATATGGATTCAATGGTTGAATGCCTGGAATCCAATTTCAGCGCTCAATAGTGCAGTGAGCAGTGGGCAAGGCGGTGTAGGTAACTTTTATTTATTTCGCCTACACCTTGCTCCCTGGGTAGCCTTTACGCTAGTGAGTCTAGTGGTAACTATAATATTGTTCCTTTTTAGTATCGTATTTGTTAAGCCTGACCCAGTTGGTCGCTTTCTTCCCTGGTTTCGATACCTGGGCAAGAAATCTGAGCAGTCTTAGTGCTAACCCGTCTTGTCAACAAGACTGTATGGTCAGACAAGACGAATTGAAAGGTTAGAGAACTATGGTAGCCAATGCACCTTTGCGCAACGTAGCAGTAGCGCATGAAGATAGTGAAGGTGATAGGTTCATCGAAAGCCTACACCCATGGCGCAAAAGGTTATGGATACAACAGATACTTCGTTGGACAGAATATGGAATAATCTTAAGCATGATATGTGTATGCTTTCTCTTGTTCATTTCACGCTTCATTCCCTTATCCACTGCCTCTTACTGGGCTATTGGGATCACGATAGGAATTCTGCTCTGCGCAATCGGGGCTGCTTTATGGTATCGTCCCTCATTTGCGAGAAGCGCCCATTATACTGATACACACCTCGCATTACATGATCGCATTAGTACAGCCTGGGAACTTCGCGATGACTCCGCTCCCATATCAGTCTTGCAACGTCGTGACGCTCTTCGGCAATTGAGGAAACATGCACCCACAGTTACGATTTCTCTATGGCCAGGACGAGTTAGGCTGCTTACATTCGCTATCGCTACAATCGCTCTTGCAGTGCTCATACTGATACCCAATCCAATGAATACATTACTTCAGCAGCAGGCAGCCCTTCAGGCTCGTCTAAATAGACAGATCGCTGCCATCAATCAAACACGATCGGCGATCGATAACCAGACAGCAATTTCACCACAAGAACGTGCCTTAATCGATAAAATCCTACGTGATGCCTTAGCCCGTTTGCAACAGTCAAGTAGTCAGGAACAAGCCCAACAAAGTCTTGCTCAGGCACAGTCACAACTCAGCCAATTGCGTGACCCACAGGCAAGTCAAAAAGCGCAGGCACGCGCAAATGCCAGTTCATCGCTACAAAATAGCTCCAATGCTAATTTGAGCAATACAGGCAAGGCACTTGCTTCGGGAGATAGTAAGGCCCTGAATAGTTCTTTGCAGAATTTTGCTTCTCAAATAGCGAATATGACTCCTGCCCAGCGTGCGCAACTCGCACAACAGATCGAGCAAGCAGCTAGCCAGGGTCAGAATAATCCTCATCTTAGTTCTGCTTTACATCAGCTCGCAAAAGCTGTCGCTGAAGGTAATCCCAACGAGGTTTCTGACGCAACAAAAACTTTAGAGTCTGCTGCCAGTCAGGATAGCGCGAACAAGGCTTCTAATGACGGTATCAATCAAGCATCACAATCCCTTCAAAATGCCGCGAATACGCTTGCATCATCAACAGACAACAGCAATGGTCAAAATGCTGGTCAAACCCAAACGCCTGGCCAGGGCCAGAATCCAGGACAATCTAAAACTCCTGGCCAGGGACAGGGCATTGGTGGTCAGAGTGGACAGAACAATACGAATAACAATTCTGGCAAAAATGAACAGGTATTCGTGCCAGGCCAGATTGGCTCTGGCACAAGCAATATCAGCGTCGATGGCAATACAGGTACTGTTCAGTCGGGGAATTCTGTACCATATTCACAGGTTATTGCTCAGTATTCGCAAATGGCCCACGATGCCATTCAGGATAGTAATATACCTCCTGATTTGAAAAATCTTATTCAAGATTACTTCAACTCGTTAGAAAGGCGACAATAATATTTAACTGCATTCAGAAATGTTGCTACGCAGCTAGTGCTACGCTTTCATCTGAATGAAAGGAAGTATAAACATATGGCACATAAGAGTGAAAGCACTTCACCACAGGCCGGAGTTGAGACAGCAAACGAAGTACGGCTTGAAGAACTCAATCCGCAAATGGCTAGTGACGTCTCAATTTCGGAGAGCAAGGCAGAAGCAGAGCAACCAGGCGAGGCCGATATCGAGACGTTTATGCATATCGCTCAGCAGTTGGAAAGTGAACTCTGTTCAATAGTTGTCGGACAGGAAAGAGTTATCCGAGAATTACTCCTGGCCCTTTTCGCTGGTGGTCATGTGCTGCTGGAAGGAGTACCAGGTCTTGGCAAAACTTTGCTCGTACGTACCCTTTCAGATGCACTTGAACTGAAATTTGCGCGTATTCAATTTACACCTGATTTGATGCCAGCAGATATTGTAGGAACGACTATTGTTACTGAACAATCAGACCACCTAACAGCAGGGAGTAGGCGTGTTTTCAGTTTTCAACCGGGTCCTATCTTCGCTAATATTGTATTGGCTGACGAGATAAACCGGGCAACTCCTAAAACGCAATCAGCTCTACTTGAGGGTATGCAAGAATACACTGTCAGTGTAGGAGATGCAACCCGCCCATTGCCCAGACCATTTTTTGTGTTAGGGACCCAGAATCCACTGGAAATGGAGGGTACATATCCTTTACCAGAAGCCCAGCTTGATCGTTTCTTACTCAAAGTTCTCGTAAGTTTCCCGAAAGCAAAGGATTTGATGCAGATTATCGATACAACTGTTGGAACGCACACACTCCAGGCCAAACAGATTGCTTCTGGCGAACAATTGATGCACTTAATAAAGACCGCTCGAGCTGTTCCAGTAGCTACGCATGTAAAAGAGTATGCGGTACGCCTATTGTTGGCAACTCATCCAGATCAGGAGGATGCGCCAGATTCTGTTCGCAAATACGTTCGATATGGAGCCAGCCCTCGCGGTTTGCAAGCACTCATTATGACAGGTAAAGTTCGTGCTCTTCTAGAAGGTCGCTACAACGTTTCGCTGGAAGATCTGCAAAACGTTGCTTTTCCCTCGCTTCGTCACCGTATTATCCTCAACTTCGATGGCTTAGCCGATGGGGTAATAGCGGAGGATTTGATCGAAACAATTG
>WNGH01005908.1_pt1 | contig 11637 bp, 9 predicted proteins | sample 5400631 | NCBI WGS metagenome assembly WNGH01 (sample SAMN13153373, study PRJNA577476) | soil metagenome | isolation source: 115 cm soil or saprolite under Garry oak tree replicate 1 | place: USA:California | collected 2016-06-15 | reverse complement strand
CGGAGGAAGTAGACGACTTCGATCGGCCGCTCGCGATCGCGGAATTCGACGGCCGTCACATCGACGAGATAATCGAACTCCTGGCCCGGTGTCTCCTTCAGCCAGCGCATGGCCTCGAGGAGCCGGTCCCGCGCGACGTAAACGATCTGCTCGCCGTCGCGCGCCACGGCCTCCCGCACAGCGCCCGGAATCACGACGAACGGAACTGGTGGACGGAGTTGCCGAACGGCTCGGAGATCTCGTCGATCGTCTCGGGCGGCAGGCGCAGACCCTTGTCGTCGAGCGGCTGCTCCTCGCGACGCTTCACGGCGTCGAACAGCGACTCGCCTTTGATCTTCTTGTGCAGGAGCAGAATGCCGTACAGCAGCCCTTCGGGGCGCGGCGGGCAGCCCGGCACATACACGTCGACCGGGACAATCGTGTCGATACCCTGCACCATCGCGTAGTTGTCGAAGATTCCGCCGGTCGAGGCACAGGCGCCCATCGAGATGACCCATTTGGGTTGCGGCATCTGGTCGTAGATGCGCCGGATCACGGGCGCGAGCTTGAACGGCAGGCGACCGGCGCAGATCAGCACGTCCGCCTGGCGTGGGGAGAAGGCCTGCCGCTCCATGCCGAAGCGCGCGAAGTCGAACCGGCTGGCGGCGGTGGCCATGAACTCGATGGCGCAGCATGCGGTCCCGAATGGCATCGGCCAGAGCGAGTTGGCGCGCGACGAGTTCACCGCCCAGTCGACGAGATTCTCAAACTTGGCGAGCAGGTAATTCGAGCTCTGGACTTCACCGACGTGTTTCATGCCGTCAATCCCACTGGAACGCTCCGCGCTTCCAGACGTAGACGTATCCCACGAACAGCACCAGCATGAATACCAGCATCTCTATCAATAGAAACCCGGTGGAGACGGTGCTATTCCCCATAAAGATCACCGCCCACGGGATGAGAAACACGGTCTCGATATCGAAGAGAATGAACAGCACGGCGACCAGGTAAAACTTGACCGAGAAGCGCTCGTGCGCGCTGCCGAGCGGCGGCATGCCGCTCTCGTACGGCCGCTCTTTCACGTCGGTGGGCCGCCGGGGACCGAGGAAATGCGACGCCACGATCATCGTCGTACCGGCGATGATGGCCATGCCCAGCAGCATCAGGAATTGGATATAAGGCTGCATGGCGCTCGTGAAAAAATTCACTAAGTGTTGTATGGAAACTATTGGCGGTGTGGCGTAAGTCAAGTTGGCGCCGTTACATTGCGCCCCCATGTCAATCAAGTCCGATCGCTGGATTACGAAGATGTCGCGGGAACATGGGATGATCGAGCCGTTCGCGGACCGCCAAGTGCGTGAGGGCGTCATCTCCTACGGCGTCTCGTCCTACGGCTACGACATGCGGGTCGCGCCGGAGTTCAAGATTTTCACGAATGCGCTGTCGGCGGTCGTCGATCCGAAGCGCTTCGATCCGAAATCGTTCGTCGAGTTCACGGACGACGTCTGCATCGTGCCGCCGAATTCCTTCGCGCTCGCGAGCTCGGTGGAGTACTTCCGGATTCCGCGGAATTGCCTCACGATCTGCGTCGGCAAAAGCACGTATGCGCGATGCGGGATCATCGTGAACGTGACGCCATTTGAGCCGGAGTGGGAAGGATTCGTGACGCTAGAGATCAGTAATACGACGCCGCTCCCCGCTCGCATCTATGCGAATGAGGGGATTGCGCAGGTGCTCTTCTTTACGTCGGACGAAGGGGACGAGTGCGAGGTCTCGTACAAGGATAAGAAGGGGAAGTATCAGGCTCAGCGAGGGATCACCTTGCCAAAGTTGTAGGCATTTCTATCGTACGGTTTGCTTGGCTCTGAGATTGTAAGCGTAAGCAACGGCCAGTGCTATCATCGCCAACGCAAAAAACGATCCGACCCGATACAACGCCTGCAAATTCCCCAGATCAAACAGCACTATCTTGAGTCCCGCTAACCCGGCGACTCCCAGCCCCATCGATCGGATCAGCTTTCCGTTCAACCGAAAACCCAGGAACACGAGCGCGCCCGCAAACACGAGCCACCAGACGCTCAGGGCGAGATCACCCGCCAGAGCCGTCATGCGGCCGAAGAATTGCCGGAACTCGATGGATCCGCCGAGGAAGACCGCGGCGCCACAGAGACTCCACATGCACAGTAGCAGCTTGCCTTCGGTTCCCCACCGCCATGCTGTGAGTGCGGTGCCGGCGATGACGGCGTACAGCGCGAGCGCCCAGCTGTCCGTGAAGATCGGAGCCTGATAGGCCCGCTCGAACAGCGCGACGGAGAACAGCGCCACCCACGCCGAGCTCGCCAGCGCGATGGCGGTGTGGCGCCCGCCAGGCCTCGCGCCCTCACGTTCGGCGGCCAGGGCGATGAACGCGAGGAAAGTCCATCCCACCGCGACGCTCGTGGCCGGCCATGCAAATGGAAGGGCGAGCGCCAGCAGCGCAAAACCCGCAATGAGGTGCGATGCGCGGCGCTGGAACCAGCCGGCGGGCAGATACACTGCGGCCAGTGCGATCGGAACGATCTGAAAAGAGTCCTCGATGAGGCGAGGGTGGGCCGCGGCCGCGAGGATCAAGAACGCCATCGGATTCACGATGAAGAGCAGACGGTCCACGGCGACGTCGGTGATATCGCGACCCGACGGCATCTCCGCGCTGAACGGGTCACGCTGGAAGTGTTGCCACCAGAGCAAGCCCGTGACGGCGGTCGCCGCGCCCAAGGCCAGCCAGCGCGTCACGTCCGATTCCGCCAAGCCGGCCAGGCCAGTACCCAGGATTGGCCAGGCGATCAGCAGCACACCGAGCCGTGCTTCGGGCCAAGAGCGGCGCAGTGTCACCTGCAAGGTGAGCAGGGCCCCGGCCGCCACGAGCCAGGCGCCGAGGGGCGCCGCGATCGCCGGTGCGGCTCCCGCGGCGGCAAGAAAAAGGTACCCGAACAGCGCGAGATTGAACGTCGCGCGCCAGCTCATGCTGTAGGCCAGGATGCCCGTGCCGAGTCCAATCACCTCGAGATAGAGGAGGAACCCTCTAGGGTTGGGGGCGGTCTGCAGAATCACGGGCGCCAGGTACGCTCCCCCGAGCGCCCAGATCGCGAGACCTTCGATCTCGTGGTGCAGCGCGAGCATGGTGACGGCAACCGTCGTCGCCGCGAGCAGCAGGATGCCGAGCCGGCGCTCCAGTAACGCGTACGGCCCCGCCGCCGCCCACAAGCCGAGATAGGCGAGTCCGCCCCCTGCCCCGATCATGGCCGCGCCATAGCGGCGCATGCCGCGTCCGATCCGCTCGTGCCCCCAGGCGGCAATCGCCATGCCGGCCACGATCGCGCTGACTGTGCGCACGATCGGCGGAATCCAGCCGCGATCGAACGCGTACTTGAGGAAGAGCGCCGCCGCGATGAGCAGCGCGGCCACACCAATCGCGAGCAGGCCGCGCTGGCCAAACCATTGTTCGAGATCGGTCTTCTCAGCGGGGGGCGCTATTGAGACAGGCGCCGCCGGCGGTGGCGGGGTTACCGCGCGAATCGCCGAGGCTTGAGGCGATGCATTGGCGCCGAACGTGAGGCGGCGCACCATGTTTTCGAGCGTCGCCACCCGGCGCTCGAGCCGCTCGATGGCTTCCTTCTGCTCGTCGGTCACACGGCGGCGGCTGCCCTGCGCGATCCGGCGGCGGTGATGGCGGCCGTCACCGCGACGATGATGACGACATCAGGGACCCACCCGAACTCGGTGGCGGGAACCGTCATCTGCAGAAAATACATCACGAAGTCAAACAGCCCGATCACGAGGCCCAGCAGCACCGTGTACTGCAACGAGCGTCCGAGCTGCGCGAGGACGCTACCCGTGACGAGCGTGACCGCGCCTTGGGCTGCGGCGATCGCCACGGCTGCCACGGTCCCACTGAACAGCGTCTCAATGACCGCCGACCGGCCGGGGTGATAGCTGAAAAACCAGGTATGGATCAGCGCCACCGCGAATCCAGCGACCGCGGCGCAGACCGTCGCCCAGATCGAGTAGTAGATGATGATGCGACTCTTTGAGTCTTCCATCCAGCTCCTCCTCGTCCCTAGACTATCGCCGCGCCTAGCGCAGCGCCACCGCCGCCTCCACGAGCGCCGCACGCGCCTGGTCGATCCGGTTCACAAGATCCGCCAGCTCCTTGTTGGCAGCCGCGGCGTCCGCGTACCGGATCGCTTCGTTCACGCTCGGAAAGGCCATCGTCGCATAGCCGTTGTCCAGATCGGCCGCGAACTGCAGACTGCGGAACCAGGGCCGACTCACGAGGCCCTCGGGTCGTGTCAACCTGCGCTCGACGAGCATGAGCGCGGCGTTCACGCGTCGGGCGCGCACCGAATCCACGCCGGGGATCCGTGCTATCGCGCTGTCGCGTGACGCGTTGAAGGCGCGGCCTACGGCAGTAAACCGATCGAGCGCGTCCTTCAGTGCCTGCGTGTTGACCGTCTCCTTCCATTGTTTCTTCGCGATGCCGGAGTCGAGCTGCGCGACCAAGCCGTTCATCTCGGACCCGAAGGCGGCGTAATCGAGCGGCAGGATGTCACTGTTGGCGAGCCGGCTCATGATCACGCCGACGAGCTGCGCGCCGGCGCGATGGGCCTTGTAAGCGGGATCCCCGAACCGCGACATCCAGTCGTATGAGTCGTACATCGAGTGATAGATCCCATCGGGCCCGTCGAAGCCAATGCCGCCCGCGGGAATGCCGAGGTGATGATAGAAGCCGGAGAAGTCCGAGCCGCCACCCAGATTCCCCATCGTCAACGCGGTCGTGTCGCCGTTCTTAGCCTTGAGCCAGACGTCGTAGACCGTGCCCGGTCCGACCGGGTCCGGCACGACGTGTGTCGTCGAGCGCAGGAGTGGCTTGAGCGACGGCGAGCCGCTGCCGCCGAAGTTCGGTCCCGAGAAGGTCCCGTCTTCGTTGATGTAGGCGACTACTCGCGCCCGCAGCGTATCCTCGAGCTCTTCGACCCACTCAGTCGAGCCGACGAGGCCCCATTCTTCGGCGTCCCATGTCGCGAACACCACGGTGCGCGCCGGTTTCAGACCCTCGCGCGCGAGTGTCGCGAATGCGCGCGCGGTCTCGAGCACACACACGGTGCCGCTGACGTTGTCGCGGGCGCCGGGGCCCCAGGCGTCGCGATGACCGCCCACCACGACCCACTCATCGGGCCAGCGCTCGCCGCGGATCATTCCGATCGTATTCCAGATCTTGTGGAATCCCCGCGCACCGCGTTCGGTCTTCACGTGGAGTCGCGCGCGCGCCGGCCCCGGTCCGACGTGATAGCGGAACGGCAACGCGCCCTGCCAACTCTGTGGCACCGAAGGTCCGGCCATCGGCTCGAGGAAGCGCCGCGCGTTGCCGTAGCTCATCGGGATGATGGGGATCTTTGGAATGTCCAGCGAGTCCTCGGCCAGGCGGCGGGCGCCTTCGACGGACGACCAGCTCGGCGTGGTGGGATCGCCGTTCCCGTTCATCATGCTGCCGCGCTGGATGCCGTCGGCATTGCGCATCGGACCCTTGGGATACACGTCGCCGCGGAAGTAACCGTCCTCCTGAGGATCGGAGTAAACGATCAGGCCCACGGCGCCGCGCTTCTGCGCTTCACGCGCCTTGATCCCGCGGAACGAGCGGCCATAGCGCGCGAGCGCGATCTTGCCGCTCACGCTGATGCCGAGGGAGTCGAGCGTTTTGTAGTCTTCAATCAGGCCGTAATTCACGTACACGACGTCCGCCGTGACGTCGCCGTCGCCGGTGTACCCGTTGAATGGCGGGATCTGCCGGCCCCCCCCGGTGCCCGGCTCCGCCAGGTTGAGTCGCACGGGCGACCGGCGCGGGCCGGGGAAGATCCACGCCGCGACGGTGTCGGGCTGCGGGATGTAGACGGTGTATTCCTTGCTCCAGGCGTCGATGCCCCACGATTTCATCTTATCGAGGACGTAATCGCGCGTCGTCGCCTGCGCCGGCGTACCCGCCATGTGCGGCACGGCGGAGAGGTCCCGCGACATTTGGCGCACGCTGGCGGTGTCGGGGATGGCGAGGAGGCGCTGCTCGAAGCTTTGGGCGTACAGACCTCCCGACACGCCGACCTGCAGCAGCAGCACCGCGGCGATCAGACGGCCGACCATACGTGCTCCCCGGCGGGTGGCTTCCGTATAAGAGCGGAAATGCACATCCAGAGTAACGCCTTTCATGACCGTGGATTCAATATCTGATTGATCCGCGCCTGCAGATCAACGATATGCGCGCGGGTCGCGCGATCCCCCGCCCTGGGCAGCGCGGCGCGCAACGTGCCCTGCAGATCCAGGAGCTCAAGGCGTGCCTGCGCGCGCGCGTCGGCGGGACGCGGGGGTGGCGGTGTGAAGCCGGGGAACGGCGTAAATCCAGGAGGTGGTGGCGTCACCAGCGGGGTGTTGATGAGCCGTTCCATCTGATCCACGAACGCGCGCTGCAGATTGCGCCGGTATTCATCCACGCGCACCGCCCCGCCTCCGAACTCCGAGAGCACGCCGCGTCGCACATCCCCGAACAGATCCGGGATCGTATACCCGTTCGGTTGCGTGGCCTGCTGCTCGGCGAGACGTGACAGACGTGCGTCCTGGAACAACGTATTCAGGATCGTGGTCTGGCGCGCTCGCACGCGCTCGACAAATCCGGTCGGCTCGATACGCCGTAGGATCTCCGGGTCAAAGAAGAACGCCGGGGTCGTGAAAACGTTGTCGTTGAGGAACTGCACCGCCTCGGCCTGCTTGGCCCGCGGCACCGGCTGATAGACCGTACCCGACTGGCTGGCGTATTTGGTGAACTGATAGACGCCGCCGACGACGACCGCCACGTGGTTCATCTCCCGCGCCCATTGGTTGATGAGCTCGCCGTACATGTCGTCGAGGCGATCGTAGTTGTCGAGCCGGTCGCTCGTCGTCGCCGGAATCATCATCGGCACCAGCCGCCTGATATTGCGGACGCCGTAGCCGCTCGCCTTGACCGGATCATCGCCCAGCGCTTCGGTGACGATGCGCGGGTCCACCGGATCGCCGTCGCCGATCCACCGGAAGTACGGGTTCGCATCCTGCAGTCGCGCGAGCGAATCCAGCACCCGACGCTCGGCATCAGGCGCGGTGGCCGTCGGGATGCGACGATATCCCCAGTCGATCGCGAAGTAGTCGTACGGCCCGATGCCCTGCATCAGGCAGGCGCTGTCCCCCGGCTGCGCCACGTAATTGTAACGCGCGTAGTCCATGATCGACGGGCTCGTACCTTTCATCCGGCAGGTAAAGGATTTGCTGCGCAGCGAGTCCACCGGATAGTAGGTCGACGCCACCATGTTGTGACGCAGTCCGAGGCTGTGTCCCACCTCGTGGTTCGCGACGTACGCGAGCATCAAGCCCATCAACGAATCGGGGAACGGCAGCGTGTGAGCGCGCGGATCGGCGGCGCCGGCCTGCGTCCAGTACCACGCCTCGACCAGGCTCGCGACGTTGTGGTAGAAACCGATGTTGGCATTCAGAATCTCGCCCGACCGAGGATCGCTCACGCTCGGACCGTACGCGTTTTCGATCGTCGAGGGCAGCCAGCGGATCGTCGAGAAGCGCGCGTCATCGAGATCGAAATCGGTGTCGCCCGCCGCCGGCAGGCGCGCCGTAATCGCGTTGCTGAATCCAGCTCCGCGGAACACCGGCTCCCACATCTCGACGCCCTTGATCAGCCACGGCACCCATTTGGCCGGTGTGGCGGGATCGATGTACCAGACAATGGGCTTGATCGGATCGGACACGGCCGCGTTCGGGTCCTTGGGCTCGAGGCGGAAGCGCTTGATGAAGCAGCGCCGCGGCCCCGAGACGCGGTCCTCGTCGTAGTTCTCGAAGGAAATGTTGAAGTATCCGACGCGATCGTCGCACAGCCGGGCCATCATCGGCTGGTCGGGCAGCAGGACCATCGAGTAGTTCATCAGCATCGTGATCGTACTGAGCGACCGGTTGGGGGGGCCGCCCGCGGGCCCGGGCACCGAGTCCACCTCGAACGTCTGCAATGCGCTCACTTCGATGTTGCGTGGGAACGAGCGTGCCCGGTCGATCACCGAGCGCGCCGGATCCATTCGGCGAATGCGAATGCCGGACTGGTGCAGGTTCAGCTCCGCGACATCCGTCGTAAAGAGCTTCGTGACTTCGATCACGGCGTTGCTGTCGGGCATGTGCCACGAAGCGACATCGAAGCTCATGATGATCGGCGCGATGTTCGACAATCGCACGGCGCGTGACACCGGCTGCGTGCTGTCGGCGCGCATCGCGTACGACACAATACGTAGGAAAACTTTGTTGCCCATGCGCTCCCAGACGACGATGCGGTCGCTGATCTCTTCGCCCGCGTAGCGCACGCCACGGATGGTGCCGCGCTGGTCGGCCACGAGCAGGAATTCGCGGCCGAACATCGCTTTGGGGATCTCGTAGAACAGTTTGTCGCCGCTGCGGTGCACACTGAACACCCCGGAGTCGGTGGTTGTGCCTGGAGCGATGACCTGGTTGTAGGGTTTCGGGGCCGTCGCGTCGGGCGCCTGCTGACGTCCGGTCGCGCCGCGTGTCGTATCTTGCTGCACCGGCCTGGGGACCTGGGCTTGATGGGCAGGCGCCGCGGCACGAGAGCACGCGACGATGCCGAGGACACCGAATGCCACGAAGACGGACGCTGCACGCATCGGATGCGACCTGGCTGTTGGAAGAACGGGGAGATTAGGCCGTGCAAATCAATCCGTCTAGAGGCATTTTGATTGCATGACGAGGAGTCTGCGCGTGCTGATGGCCGTCGTCATCGTCGCCGCGATGGCCTACGGAGCGGCGCTCACCCTCGCGCTCACCGGAAATCTCGGCTCCACCACTGCGATCGTCGCAGTGGTCGCCGGCGCGGTGTTGTTGCCCATCGCGCTGTTCATCTTGCGACGCCGGTTCTGGAGTCCACTCGGGGCGCTAAGGAGGGGCATCCAGCAGGTGGCCGAAGGTGATCTCACCACGCAGGTCCCCGTCGATCGTGACGACGAGCTCGGCAACATCACGGCGCACTTCAATCAGATGACGCGAGTGCTCCGCGATCGCGCCGAGGAGCAGGGGCGGTTCGCGGCGGCAGGGGAGCTGCTCGGCGGCGTGGCGCACGAGGTCAACAACCCGCTGATGGCGATCGCCAGTCACGCCGAGCTGCGTCTCGCCGACGCGAACCTTCCGGCCGAGCAGCGCAACGAAATGCAGAGCATCCTGCGGCAGGCGCAGCGCGCGGCGAAGCTCCTGCGCGGGCTGCTTCGCTTCGTGCGCGCCGGCGAGAAGCGCTCGGCGACCGTGAACATGAACGACGTCGTCCGTAGCGCTATCGATCTCGTGTCCTACCGCTTCAGTATCGACGAGATCTCCATCGAGGGACGGCTCGATCCCGAGCTGCCGACCGTCGTGGGGGATGCCAATCGTCTGGAGCAGGTCATCGTCAACCTGTTGAGCAACGCGCTCGATGCCTTGCGCAGCGTGAAAGCCCCCGCCCCCCGCCGGCTCATCGTCGATTCCTTCACGGACGACACCGGTGGGCGGGTGTGCGTCACCGTCACGGACAACGGGCCCGGGGTGGCGCCCGAGATCGCGCCACGGCTATTTCGCCCCTTCGCGAGCACAAAAGGGATGCGCGGCACGGGTCTGGGACTCTACATCTCGCGTCAGCTGGTGCGGGAAGCCCAGGGGGAGCTCGACGTGGTGAAGCATTCCGAACCGGGGGGGGGCGCACGCTTTCTCGTGTGGCTGCCGAGTACGCGTGCGCCTGTCCCCACGGCACCGGCGTCAGCACCGCAGGCCGCGCCGGCGCCCCCACCCAAGGGAACGCTCACCGGCATTCGCGTCCTGCTGGTGGACGATGAGGAGCTGATTCGCCGGCCCATGGCGCGGTTCCTCGCGAAGCGTGGCGCGGAAATCAAAGAGGCGGCTGATGGGCTGGCGGCGCTCGAACGACTCGCCGAAGGGTTCGAGCCGCAGGTCATTCTTGCCGACCTGCGGATGCCGAGGATGGACGGCGCCGAGTTCTACCAGCATCTCCAGCAACAACGACCGGCGCTGGCCGAGCGCCTGCTGTTCCTGTCGGGCGATATCACCCAGCTGGCGGGACGCGGGCTCGCCGAGGTGTCGCGTGATCGCGTCCTCGTGAAGCCGGTGGAGTTGGCCGAGCTCGAACGGCGGATTGCCGCGTTCGTGCGCGAGAAGGCCGCATAACATGCTGGTGGTGGTCGTGTTGTTTGCGACTGTGCTGCTGCGCGCCGGAATCGTGCTGACCTTCGTGTATCTCATGCTTCCAGTGAAGCGCGTGTGCCCCCTCTGCGGTGCGCCCTTGGCGCTCATTCAGCACTCGATCCTGCGCCGGCTATTCCCCATGATCGAGCACCGCTGGTGTCTCGATTGCGGCTGGAGCGGCGTGGTGCGCCAGGTTCAGTCGCGGGTGATCAGGCGGGCAGCGCGCTCATAGAAGAAATAGTCCCACGCCCAGTTGATCAGCACGAACAGCTTGTTGCGGAACCCGATCAGCTGGATGATGTGAATCCCGAGCCACATCACCCACGCCACGAAGCCGGTGGCCTTGATGCCATAGACGTTCGCCACCGCCGCATTGCGGCCGATGGTGGCGAGCGTGCCCTGATCGCGATACCGAAACGGCTCGAGCGGCTGGCCGCGCAGCCGGCGCTTGATGTTGCGGGCCACAAACCGCCCCATCTGGATCGCGACGGGCGCGACCATCGGCAGGGGCTCACCGTTGTGTTCCTGATAGGCCGCATCCCCGATGATGAAGACTTCCGGATGCGCTGTCACCTGGAGTGTGGGCTCGACGGAGATGCGGCCCTGCCGGCTTGCTGGGAGATCGAGTGTGGCGTTGAGGGGGGACGCGCGCACGCCGGCGGCCCAAATCACCGTCTGCGCGGGGATGATCTCGCCGCTCTTGAGTCGAATCTGCTTGCCGTCGTAGTCCGCCACCTGCGCGCCGAACCGCACATCGATCCACTTGCGCCACAATGTCTTGACCGCCGCTTCGCGCAGCCGCTCCGGCATCGCGGCGAGCAGCTTGTCGGTTGCTTCGAGCAGCAGAATGCGGACGTCTTTGATATTCAGCCGCGGGTAGTCTTTGACCAAAACGAGCCGGATCAGCTCGGAAAGCGCGCCCGCCATCTCGACGCCGGTCGGTCCCCCGCCGACGACGATGAACGTGAGCAACGTGCGACGCTGTTCGGGATCGGGCTCGAGCATCGCCTGCTCGAAACAGGTCAGCACGTGATTGCGAATCGCGATCGCGTCGGGGATGTCCTTGAGTCCCAGGCCATGGCGCTGCATCGACTCGAGCCCGAAGAAGTTCGTCTCTCCACCGGGAGCGAGAACCAGGAAGTCGTAGCTGATCGGCCCGCCGGTCGTCTCGAGACGCCTGGCGGCAAAGTCGACGCGCGTTACGTCCACCATGCGAAAGTCAAAGTTCTTCTGGCCGCGCAGAATCGCCCGCGCCGGTCGCGCGATCTCCTCGGGCTCGAGCCCCGCGGTGGCGACCTGATAGAGCAGCGGCTGGAAGAGGTGGTAGTTGTTGCGATCGACGAGCACGACCTGCACCGGCGC
>WNGH01005905.1_pt1 | contig 11639 bp, 9 predicted proteins | sample 5400631 | NCBI WGS metagenome assembly WNGH01 (sample SAMN13153373, study PRJNA577476) | soil metagenome | isolation source: 115 cm soil or saprolite under Garry oak tree replicate 1 | place: USA:California | collected 2016-06-15 | reverse complement strand
ATGATTGGGGGTTGCGGGAAACTGCAGCTTATGCCGTTTCTCGATTGGATCTACGAGAATTCGTCCCACAGCTGCTCTCGCTTTTTGAGACCGAGCAAAATGAGTTTGTGCGCCGCGCTATCATCTGGTCGCTGGCAACACTCGCCCCCAGGCAGGCACGACCCATCTTCTCCAGGCTGCTGATTCAGCGTCTAGGAACGCGCTTACCCGATTGGGCGAGTGAACAGGCTCTCACGCTGGCATTGCCACACCAGCTCGATGACCAGCTCGTAGATGAGATCAGAAACTGGCTCCTGCATACAACCCGCGACATGGTCGCGCTTCCTGACGCATTGGTGGGGTTAGTAGTAAAACACGGGACGAAAGCGAGTCAAGAGCTCCTACTCATCTTTATTACTCACTTTCTCGTCGCATCCTCCCTCTCGCAGGATGCTCGCCTTAGCATCTATCAAGCACTGTCTTCTCATCCGGCGTCCTCGATTCAGTATCTGCTTGATCACGCCTCGGAGACGTATGTCGCTCCGAGAGAGGTCGCGAGCGCGCTTGCCTGGCTATTAGATGAATCAACACTTGACGAATGCAGAGATGCGCTCACTTCCTCTGCTCTCCCCACATGGCTGATACACCTGACCTACCAGATCCTGAGTGATACCGGAAAGCTCAACATCGCGGAACGGCTCGCATCGTACAGGGGCGATGTTCTCACGCACAGTGGGCCTGAAGAGTCTCCGGCACATCCCGCTATGGAAACGTTGGGGGAGCTCCTTTCTCAGCCGGGGTGGCAGGCAGGCAAAGCATTCGGTTCACATGCGGAACACTATATAGCACAAGTAGATACTCTGTCTCCTGAACAGCGGAATCAACTCCAGGAGTTTGTCGTAGAACAACTGAACCAAGCAGACTTCGCGCAGTCTTTCAGGTTGTTAAATGAACGACAAGGTATCTACACACCTTACCTGCTGATTTGCATCAGCTATGCGTCTGCATTACACATCGATGTAACACCTGATCTTTACCGCAGGCTCTTGTCAATCGATTTCGAGGATTCCTCCATTTCGACGATGTGCGAGCAATCGTACTCACGCGAGCGAGATGAGGATATCATTGCATGGATACGTGCTGATGCGCCGCACAGCTGCCTGCTGCGCGCGGCAGAGTTATGCGACAGGCACAAAATACAACCACGGAAGGTCGTGCCTGCGCTCGACGAGGTGATCAAAGCAGTGTGCCTGAGCAAGCAGGAAGATCGGTCCTACTACCTCAACATCGTGTATCGTCTCATACAAGTCCTCTACCGCTATGGTCGCAAAGGTGCGAATACAGTGGAAAGTCTGATCGGCGTGGGAGACGATGATTGCTCCCTTCTCTTAGCAAAAACCCGGCTGACCATATCTCCTTCAAGTGTCTCTGCGGAGACGTTCTATCTTCAGCACCTGGCGGTAAGAGCAAACAGCGGTGACGTGCATCTGTGGGATCGGGAGATGCAGTATATCCGGACACCGCAGGCCGTGCCGCTCCTGTTTGATTTGCTACGGACGTTGATAGCTCGCCGAGGAGGCTCAACGCCGCTTTCTACAGGCATGCAAAACGAAGCTGGCTCGCTGCCAGGCGTCATGTCTGCCGAGATGAAGACAAGTCTTTTACTCACCGGTGTGCTGTCTACCCTGACGCGGCTGGCTTCAGATGAAGTCCTGCAGGGATATGAGAGCCTTTTGCGTGATGTTCCTGACGAGTCGTGGCTGAGTCGTTACTATGAAGAAGCACGGAGAGTGTATTTAGCCAGGCAGTAACTTCTCTCTCCATCGCTCTACAGGTCACCCGTCAATGGTCGTATGACAGAGTAAGGCGGTAAGGCAATGAATAATGTCAGTGCGCATGACAACATCGATGATGCGTATCGCGATCCACTCGATAGCTTTACTGATCGGGAGCAGATGGTAACCCTTTTCGATCAATTTCTCTCTTCCGCACAACCCGGAAATCTCCGTTTCCTTGCCGTTAAAGGCAACAGTGGCACAGGAAAAACCTTTCTCATCTCGTTTCTGATGAAGTACCTCTGCCCCAGACATGGCTGGCATGCGGGACTGCTCAGCGTGACCAGGTCAGGAGTAGTAGACTTTCGCTCGTTTGTGGCCGGACTAGAAGACGCTTTGAAAGGCTGCGTGCCATTGCACAGCCTTAAGCAGTATCGCATCAAACGAGATGACTTTTACCGCTATTTCGATGAGTATTGCTCTGCTGTAACGGTCGGCCATGTTGATCAATCCCTCTCCGCCAGCAATGCGGCTTCGGTCTCCGGTATCTCCATGAATATCCAGGTGACGACGGAGCTGCGCAGGCGAGAGTTGCAGTTGCGCTCGGAACTGACCCGTGCGCTGGTTGAACTCGCCGAGGAGAGCGAACGTCCACTGTGTCTTTTCATCGATAATTACGAATATCTGGCAGGGGCTGAATCAGAACTGCACGACTGGCTCTTCGGTGAATTGCTCTCGCGCCTGGCCGGTGCATCGCTCTACGCAATGCGCATCGTGGTTTGCGGATGGATGTGGCCCGATGATGCAGCCACCAGGCCTTTCACCCATTGCACCCAACTAGACGATTTTGATTTTGAGCGGGTGAAAGACTACCTGGAAAAGCAAGGACTCCTCGCACGCACTTCCACGTCAGCAGAGCAGCAAGCTTTGGTTTCCGCTTGCTATGCGCTGAGTAAGGGTCATCCACTTGTTCTAGGACTGGCGACCGCCTATATCAAACAACTTGATGAGCAGGAACGCACTGCTCAACGCCTGTTACAACATAAGCTCATCGTTGATGAGCGAGCACGCGTCGAATTTTTAGAGGAACGCTTGCTGCAGCGTCTACCAGAGCCGCATCGTACGCTCTTGGAACGGGGCCCTATCTTACGTTTCGTTGAGCAAGGGACCCTGCAGGCGCTGCTGAGCCTCTCTCCCGACGATCCATCATGGCAGGGAAGTGGGCTCGATGATCGAACATACAGCCATTTTCTCGGATACCCTTTCGTCCAACAAACTGGCGGATCGGCGTATAGCTCGACACAAGTGCGCTACCGTTTTCACGAACTGGTACGTCAGGTGCGGTTAGCTGCACTTCGTCAGCACCATCCGCATACCAAAGAACACTTGCATCGCAGGATGGTCGAGTACTACGAGCATCTTGGGGTATCGCTTGATGGGGAGGCGACGAATGGAGATAGAAAGAGCGATGCAGGATCAGATGAACGGTTTATGATGCAGGGGGAATTGCTCTACCACGCCTTGCAAGTACAGGAGCTGCGCGAGACGGCATTTAAGAGGTGGGCAGAATTAACAGAGCATACGCTGTTGCGATGGAACCATCGACAATCGGGGATGTTGCTCGAACTGGTACAACAATTAGCAGAAGAAGGGGAAGCATTTTTCTGCAAGGAGGATGCTCCCTACGGCTTCTACCTCATCCAGCACGCCCATTTCTTACGTCAAAAGGCTCGCTGGGAAGAGGCAAAAGGAGAACTAGAGCAATCAGCACATCTTTTTGAGGAGAGAGGGTATGCCGCTGGCCTGGCCCGAGTATTGCAAGAACTTGGCGATTTTTATCTGCATCAGGGCAAGCTAGATGATGCATTCTCCTCTTATGAGCGGGCTCTAGCGCTCCAGGCGCAGGTGGAAAATCCTGCTGCATTTGCAATTGCATTCAATAGTATTGGTGCTATTCACCTGATGCGTGGCGAATTCAAAGATGCGTTGGCCTGCTTTGAACAGGTTATAGCTCTGGGGAATCAGGGTGAGAAAACAGGCATGATTGCTGCGGCCATCCATAATACGGGAGCGGTGTACCGAGAGCAAGGGAAGCTGGAGTTAGCTCTAAACTACTTTGAGCGGGCACTCACGCTAAGAAAGCACATCGGTGTTCCTGCTGATATTGCCAATTCGCTGAATACCATTGGAGGGATCTACGATGCCCGAGGTGAGCCACAACGGGCACTGGCATATTATGAACAAGCCCTGAAGCTGCGCGAGCAAATCGGTAACCCCATCGATATTGCTACTTCTCTCAATAACATCGGGATCGTCTACAAAACGCAAGGAAAGTTGGAGCAGTCCTTGCGCTGCCACGAGAGAGCCTTGCTTCTCCGCGAGCAAATTGGCAATCCGATAGATATTGCCAACTCATACAACAACATGGCCCATCTTTACCTGGAACGCCTGGGGAAAACTACCCTTTCCGGAGCACCTGCTACACCTCTCACAGAGCAAGAGGTACAACCAGCAGTAGTACTCTTCGAGAAGGCTCTGAGCCTGTATGAGAGTTTAGGGCAAGGCTTTGAACCTGAAGTCGCTCACGAGCTAGAGGCATTAGCCTTTTGCTCCATACTCTCGAATAACACGGAGCAGGCTGTGGCCTATGCAAAGCGAGCGAGATCTATTCGAGAAAAGGTACACCAGGCTGCTGAACGTAGAGCCATCGGTGGAAATATGAGCGACTTTTTTACGCTTGTCGTTTACCCTTTGCTGGATAGACTGACTGAAAAGAACGCTCGCCGGGCATTTGGAACGGCGCGGAAATCCTCTCGCAGGCGAAAGAAACGCCAGAAGAGGAAAAGATAACTGAGCAAGAAACATTGTTCTTGCGCGTTCGTCGGAGCCAAGAAAGATGACGGTTTCCTTAAAAATCCAGTCGGTGCTGCGAGGCTTCATCAAGACGATGCCCATCATGGAGGACCACTATCACCAGACGAGTCTTCGTCCGCGTGGCGTGTCTGCGATCAACGGGCCATGCACCTTGTCTTGTTGAAAGACTGGCTCCAAACGAGCATAGACGATGTAGTAGGATCGATAGAATTCTGGCCGGTCGCCGGGGCCAAGAAAGGGATTATTTGGATCGTTCTTTAACACGTTCTCTTCCGGCTGGCAAACTGCCACATGGTCAACCTACGAAGGAGTACACGCTCTGTTGTAGCACAAGTGCCCGTGAGCGCGGCGTGCTGTCAGACACTACAGGGGGAAATTGCCGCACTGTCTGACAAGATGGGCACGGCTGTCAGACACCGTTTCAGACAAAAAGGAAAGGGCAGGAAGAGGCCATTACTGCCGTTTATCCGATGCGTCTCTTGCCGATCCTGAAGACGGGACGTAGCGAGCAGGAGCGTGATAAAGAAAATACTGGAAGCGGTGAAATGGCTGGCGCGTGTCTGCTCTTTCATCTGAGCATCACCCTTTTCGATACCCTGACAAGAACAGATACAGCGAGGCGTAGTCTCATTGTATCTTGTCCATTACAGCTATTTGTATACGTTTTGTGACAAAGTGCGATGGGCGGGTCCAGAGAAAAGTGATCTGAGCAGGAAATCTGCTCTTTGTGTCATCGTTTGTATACATTTGACGACAAATTGCGCGCCTTTCTTGATAGTGTTTGTCAGACATCGCCTCTCGGAGCTTTTTCGCCCGTTTCAGGTGGAAAACATGATCTGTCTTTCTCGTTGCTTCCAGGGGCTAACAGGTTTTCTTGTCGCAGGTGAGGACCTTGGCATGCTCTACGAACATCGTAATGGCAAGCATGGATTATTCCACCATCTTTGGATTGACCATGAGGATAGGGTCTATAACCATGTCTCAATCTGTTTTTTAACTACCTGTTCTATCTGTTTCTCCCATTCCTGTTGAGTAACAATAAGAAGTAACAAGCCGTGCGTATTACCTTTGTCGATACGGCAGCCAGGGGTGATGACAATTACACGCATTGCCTCGCGGGAAATCCTACCTGGCGATTGCCTCAGAGATATTTCCTCTCGAAAGTTTTTCTACGCCTGTTGCAAAACCTCAACATCCCTCGGTTCCCCTGGAAACGAGGGATGGCATCATTGGGAAAGAAGAGTAAGATCTTTGGTGAGGTAATGCGCTCCCTCTGCGCCGATTTATCGTGCCTTACCTACTTGATGAACGATATCCACCGTTTCAAGTCACCTCGGCGACGGAAAGGAAGAGCAACGGTTGCTGTTCATTATGGAACGATTTCCACCTCGGCGGACTCGTTTGATGCCAGAAGGTGCTGTAGTTCCTGCTCTGACCACGGTGTCCAGCTGGGTTTCGAGCCGAACATCTGATGAAGCTCGTATTTATTGTCAAGGACACTTCCACCAATGAAAATGTTCCGGCGTTTAAATGCCTCAGGTGTTGTTGCGAGTAACCAATCACGTTGCGATGGCTGTGAGGAATAAAACCAGGGGTGTTCGAGAACGTAGTCTTGCCGCTTGGTCCATGCAGGGCAGGGGAAGCCCGTTTTGGAACAAAGTTCTTCAACGACCGCTGCACAAAACGCGGCCCAGCGTCTTCCTTCTGGTGTTGCGACAGGTGCTGGTGGCTCAGCGATAAGATCCTGGCGATGGTCTCTTGCATCGCACCACCAATCATGGAGAAAACAACCGAGGGCGAACCAGGGATCTTCTCCCTGATACATTTGTGTTGCAGCCTCCGCGATGGAATGTATCGGATAAGGAAGTGGAGATGTCATCGTTTTCACTCTTCTCTGTAATTTCCCTTGACCCCTTTATTATAGCCCAAACAAGAGACATTTGTCAGGGATAGAGCAGGAAATGGCCGAAGAAAGCTGGTTATCAATCATCACCTCTCACCGATCAATGACGTCTGGTTGCACTATTTCGGAAAACAACGATCGATGGCCTGGGTGGTATATCCACTCCTGAGAGCAAGTTGAGCGCCTGGTATATACGTGTTCACGATCGACCAGGCTTGCGCCTGTGTGTGAACGCGAAGGCGCTGGGAGAGTGCCTGGATGTCACGGTCGTCTTGAGGCCGTCCCGAAAAGAGCTTGAGTGCCAAAATATACTCAAGTTCAGGAACGTACACTGCCAGATTTGAAAAGGTTTTCCACAGTCTTGGTGTTTTCGGCTTGCCAATTTGATCGACGATGATGGTCACATCGTCATTCATCCAGGAAGAAGGAAGTTTCTTTTCCTTTGCTACCAGTTGGATTGCCTGCTGGATGGTCTGGTAGGTGCGTGGATCATTTGTTGCAACCACCACATCGATATCTTGTGTTGATTTTCGGTTTCCTATTTGGGTCACCATCAGCGCTCCCCCCAGGAGAATAATAGTCGCCTTGATCTGCATTTCACCAAGTTTTTGACCCAGGAACCCGAGATATCGTTCAATTTGCGTACTGTCCATGCTTTTCCTTCCGAAGTTGATGCCGATGGTTCGAGAGACCTCAAGTGTATCCATTGCTATCACACATCACACATACCTCACTTCTGTGCAGGATGCTTCGCTCGTTCTGGTCTCCACCCGCCTGCAGGCTGGAACGTAATCGCTTCTTTAAAATCGTGGAGGGCCTCAAGCATTTCCTGGATGGTTAAGGGGTCTTGCGTCCCACGCTTCCAGATGGTCTTGTCTAGGGTTCCAACCACCAGATAGGTGTTGCCAACGATTTCTGGCCTGAGTTCAGTGAAAATAGATGCCAGGAGATGCTCCACGTCGTCTTGATGTGTAATGAGCAGATCACAGTGAGGGCAGTAGCGGCATGTTTTGTTGAGAGAGAGCAGTTGCATCGGATCGATATGGATCACCAATGGCAACTTTCGTTGCCGCATCGGCTGATCACACTGTGGGCAGCGCGTAAACCGCGCATCCTGGTATGGATTGAGGAAGAAACGGTATTGTGGGGGTTGTTTGCCAAGCCGGGTCACGGCTTTCTTTTTCCGGGGTGCCATGGTGACCTCCTTTCATTCCACTGTGCACGTTCCTCATACATGCTCATGTCGCCTGGCAGCCAGGCGCTTTGGTGAGAGATCGAAAGGCAAATGGTGCATCGTTGCACTATCGTATCACAGACACGCAACTGAACCGTTCAAGCATATCAATCGCTGGTTCGAACACGTTCGTATACGGTGTTGAGGAGAGAGCAACGGGTTTTCTGATACGACATGGCTACACACGAGAGCACGAAAAACAGCCTCTCTCAATGGTGCTATGGGAGGAAACACATGCCATGGTGAATGCATTCCAGCGCCGAGAGACTTGTTTCTGGTTATGTGGAGTGAGACGGGAAATCGCAAAGAGAGGTAGCGCATTCCTTCACGAGAAATCGTACCCGCGGGTCGGATTTCCCCCTTTTTTTTCTCCGCGCATCGGAAGTCCCCACCATCGTCGCCCGTTGCTTTCGTATGCGTTTTTGGCAACGGGAAAGGATGGCTTTTCGTCGTTGGACGGGTACGATTTCTCGTGAAGTCGGCCTTTTTTGCTGGCGGTCTGCTTGCGTGACTAGAAGGGCTGTCAACGCGTCTGACCAGTTGGGAAAGATCGGGGGAAAAGGAGGACGAAGCGAGCGCACGCGCCGTTGCGCGTTGGCACGCTGGCAAGTCTCTTTGCCACCCCTTCTCCGATGCAAACCTGGCTGTTTGGGGGAGGACACCCTGCTATGCCTCAACGAGTCTCACGTCCCTTTCAGGCCCGGCGCGCGCTGCTCAGGTATCTGGCTCCGCGCTACCAGCAGGCGTCCCCGGCCCAGAAAACGCTCCTGCTGGATTCGTTTGTGGAATGGACGGGCTATACCCGCAAGTATGCCATCGAGTTGCTCAACCACAGGGAGTATGACCAGCCGACCATTCAGCGCCGCCGTTTGCCCCAGTACCGTCAAGAAGTGCAGCAGGCCCTCTTTCTGGCCTGGAAGGCGACCCACTACGTGTGTGCCAAACGGCTCCTGCCGTTCCTGCCCAGCCTGGTGGCCTTGCTGGAAGGACAGGGACGCCTGCAGCTCACGGAAGAAGAGCGCCGCCAGTTGCTCGCCATGAGTGTGTCCACGGCGGAGCGCTTCTTGCGCACCCAACGCAAACCCCGCCTGCAGGGCCTATCCACGACCACTCCAGGTCTCCTCTGCAAATCCCAGATCCCAGTGCGCACCTTCTCCCAATGGGAGCAGGACCGCCCCGGCTTTGTGGAAATGGAACGGGCGCGCTCATTGTGGTGAGCACCTCGATGGGAGGTTTCTGTACACCCTGACGCTGACCGATCTCGCCACCGGCTGGACCGAATGTCTCCCTCTGCTCTCTAAAAGTGCTGACGCCGTGCTGGCCGCGCTTGCGCAGGCTCGCAAGCTCTTTCCGTTTCCGAGGCTTCGCATTGACACCGATAGCGGCTCTGAATTTCTCAATGAGGAGTTGATCGCGTATTGTGAACAGGAACAGTTGACTTTTACACGCGGGCGCCCAGGGATCAAAAATGACCAGTGCCATGTGGAGCAGAAGAATGGAGCCGTGGTACGCGGGGCCGTGGGCTGTGCGCGCCTGGTGGGAGTGCAGGCGTATGATCAACTCCGCGAGGTCTACCGGGCGCTGCGGCTCGTGGTCAATTGCTGATCGCGCCTCCCTCAAGCTCCAGGCCAAAATTCCCAAGGGCGAACAGGTGCGCCGGGTGTATGACGTCGCCCAGACGCCGCTGCAACGTCTGCTGGCCTCTGGAGTCCTGCCGGAGGATCGGCAGCGAGCACTCCGCGAGCGGGTCCAGCAAATCGATCCGCTCGCGCTGAGTGAACACCTCGATGCCTTACGACACGCCCTGTTGTATGGTGCCCATCTGCCCCCTCTGGTTTCTGCCGACGGGCGTGCCTGGCCACAGCTCCGCTCCCTGGCGGCCTGTACGTCCGTCCCGCTACCGACGTCCGAGGAAGAACCTGAGCAGACAGACTACCAGGAGGCGCCTTCGAGCAGTGAGGATATTCTGAGCTGGCTGCACACGCCACATGGCCCTTTCGCAGGCGTCTGGGAGGAGATCCTGTCTCTGCTCCAGGCCCACCCCGAGTGGACCAGCACCCAGATCCTGCAGGAGATCGGGCGCCAGGCCCCTGATCCCGCAGTCTCCGCACCCATGGAGGCGCTCATTCATGGTCTCGACACCATCTGTCCGCCCCTGCGAGCCAACTGGGAGGAACCCTGGCCACCAGAACTCATCCAGGGAGATCCCCCGGAGTCACGCCCAAGGGAGCGGCACCGCCCTGAAGCAGCGGTCTCGGCTGTTGAGCAGTATGCAGCGCAGGCGCAACCTCTTCCTGTAGCAGCCCCAGGGACGCCGAGCAGTCCCGCTGGGGAGCACGAGGCCGGGCATCTTGCCTCGACCACGGTCGAACAAGCCACCGCGGCCTATGTGCAGGAGATGCGTGCTGCTGGGCGCGATCCCAAAACCCTGCAGTGGCATCAGACCTCGCTGGGAGCCTTGCGGCGCTATTTGTGGAGGCAGTTCCATCTCACGGACGTGTGCGAACTCACCAGGGACTGCCTGCAGAGCTGGGTGACCGACCTTCCTATCGCGCTGTCGGCTCGAACCGGGGTGACGCGAACCGTCAGCACAGTTGCGGCCTACATGCGTTCGGCGCGCGCGTTCTGCAACTGGCTGGTTCGGCAGGGGTATGTGTCAGAAACGCTCTTTCCGAAAGGCGCGGTGCCTCAGGCCCAGCGGGGCTTGCCCCATCCGGTGGAGCCAGCGGCGTTTGTCCACCTGTTGCGCGCCTGTCAGCTCGCAGGCTCGCCCGGAGGGCAGAGCGCGGGCATGACGGCGCGCAACCGCGCCATCCTCTGGCTCTTGCGGGACACGGGACTGTCCGTCTCCGAGTTGTGCGGCTTACGTCTCGGTGATGTGGACCGTGCAGGCGGAACCGTGACTGTCCATAGAAAAAGAGGGCGCCTCCGCGTCTTCCCCTTGTCAGCAGACGGGCGGCGCGCCGTGTGCGCCTATCTGGAGCAGGCCCGTCTCACGCCGGCCTGGACATCAGTGGTGCCAGAGGCACGGGATTTGCTCTTGCTCACCGAACGGCGGCATCCCCTGACCAAGAATAGCCTCACCCTTTTGTTTCTGCGGCTGAGTCAGCGGGCAGGGTTCGCCAGGGAGCCCATCTGCCCATCCATGTTGCGCGATACCTATGCGATTCGCTTCTTGCGGACAGGAGGTGAGCTGGCAGCCTTGCAGGAGCAGCTTGGGGTCGCTGATCTTGCATCCGTGAAACGCTACCAGCACTTCTGTGAGCAGCGGCGTCAGGAGCAAGAGATCCAGGCATGTTCAGAGGAGTCAGTGTTCACGCAGCAATCCAGGCGAGACAAGAGCAAACGCCGCAAGGAACAAGGACGGGGGAGAGGTCGCAGACGCTCTTCGTGAGAAAAGAGCGGTTTTTGGAGAACCTCTGACTGTGGAAAAATGATGAAGCTGTTGTTCCCTCCCGCAGCCGGACGCCGCATGAGCTGATCCGCGCAATGGCGTCTCCTGGCTCTCCTGAAAGCATCAGGGCGAATATCTTCTTTCAGGCACCCTCAGCGTTTAGGAGGGAAGCGGAGAGAAATCGAACTCATTGGCCAGATTTCTCATGACGTAATGCGTACACAACAATAATTCAATGCGAAAAGCGTAAAAATGGCAGAAAGATGCTGTGTTGTCTTGCTTTTTCTGTGCTGACCTGCTTTACTAGAAAACAACACGGAGAAGAGGAGACGCACTTGGGCAGTTATCAGTCAGAGAGCCGCTACTACCTGCACGTCCAATTGACGGGCATTGAGCCACCTATTTGGCGCAAAATGGTCGTGCCTGGTGCCATCAGCCTTCATACCCTCCATAAAATGCTCCAGGTGGTGATGGGATGGG
>WNGH01005904.1_pt1 | contig 11639 bp, 8 predicted proteins | sample 5400631 | NCBI WGS metagenome assembly WNGH01 (sample SAMN13153373, study PRJNA577476) | soil metagenome | isolation source: 115 cm soil or saprolite under Garry oak tree replicate 1 | place: USA:California | collected 2016-06-15 | reverse complement strand
AGAAAAACCAGCCAGAACCTTGAACCCTGTCTCTTGCGACGGTTGAATCCCGACTCTCGCAGAGTCTTGTCAATAGCCCCTAACGGATGCAGGTAGAACAGAACGCCTCCCCTCCTTCTCTGGAAATAGTTCACGACTTTCAAAGCGAGTCGAAAGGGAATTTTGATGATGCTTACGTCTCTGGGGACCGTGAAACCGACCATGACCCTGCTCGCCTCTATAGCGTTCTTCAGCACGGGCCTCCAATCGGAATAGCAACATAGCATCTTGTCCATGACCACGATATCCGATCCTGGCAGCTCGCTCGTCGCCCCGTTTCCCAACTGAAACTTGGCTCGGCCTTCAAACCCGTTAGCTTGAGCCAATTCATTGGCGACGCTGATCATCTTCGGAGAGAGGTCGAACCCGACGGCGTTGCTGGCTCCTTTCTTTAGCAGCTCGAATGAGAGGCCGCCTGCGCCACAGCCAAGGTCGAGAACAGATCTGTCTCGTACGTTGTTATCGTGAATGAATCTAAGGAGCAGCTTGCTACTCCGGGATAATCCCCTGTTCCTGTAACGCTCGCAGAACTCACATGCATCACCATCAAATTCTTGGGCGATCTTATCTGTCTCGACCGAGCTTGGTTCCATAGGAATCGCCTCTCAACCAATTCCGTACGCTCTTCTCTAAGTTTTCGTCGAACTATCATGGACCCTAGGTCGAGCCATTCCACCATCTACCGTCGAGGATTGAATTAGAAAAAGGGCTGAAGGGTTGTGCTTCGTACCGAGCTACGCGGTCTGATATGCTACTGCAACTTGGGGTAGTGGTGTGCCGTCGGATTGGGTTGTCAAGGTGTCGTCGGTGTAGATTATCGCTGCTAAGCCGTTGGTCGGGTTTATTGCATCTTGGAAGAGGTCTAGAAGATTGCGTGTTCCTCGCTGGCAGCCAATGCCATTGGTGCATATGACTCCTACATGGTTGGGATGGCTGGTGACAACTATCTGCGCGAAGTGTGCTCCTCCATCAGTGCTCCGGGCCATGTACACATTCCAGACTGCACTGGGATCGTCCTTGCTGGAAGTAGTGCTTCCATAGTACACGTAGTCGAGGGTGCTGCCTCGCGCTGCTATCCAAGGAAAGAGGGCTGTTACAGCGGGAGCTGTATTGACAGTTGTGGGGCTTGTCCAAGTTTGGCCTTGGTTGGTTGATTTAGAGAGGAAGACACTGTGGGCATCCGACCATCCCGCATACAGGTTTCCGCTCAATGGGTCCGCCGCAAGGACGGGGAAGACGTTGTTCAATGCGACATTTGTGGTTCCTGAGAAGACAAGTGTTGGAGTCCATGTCTTGCCCATGTCGGTGCTCTTTGACATGTAAATGTTGTTGAAGTTTGCAGTCTTCGCCTTCTGCAATCCTCCAACCCCCGAGGCGTAAACGTCGTAGACATTGTGGGTTACTGGATCAGCTATGATCTTTCCTTGGTCGTTGTCGAAGGTCGAGTTGCTCGTTGCTCCAGCTTGGCCGACTATTGGATCGCCTACGCGATGGAAGGTTATGCCGTCGTCGTCTGATCTTTGAACATGAATCGTTGTGCTGGAACCTGAGTCATGATAGGAAATGTAGACATGCGCGCCGTCAGATGTAATCCATGGGCGATCAGCTTGGGTCGTGTCAATGATCTGGGAGGTGCAGTGGGCAAAATTGTTTGAGAAGTCCGCATTCGGGCAGGTAATGGCGGATACGCCAAGCTGGGTAATCTTGGTTTGGGGATTGAAGAAAGCCAGTAGGGTTGTCGCATGCAATGTGCCTGTGGAGCCAATCTCAACATCAGCGTCCTCTCCTCCTCCCACGCCGGATGCGAGGGAAGTGTCGATCTGACCTTGGAAGGCTGGGGTCTGTCCGAACGAGGCTTTCCAAGCGTTGGTGGCGAATTGTGTCCAGGAGAGTGAGACGAAGACCACGGTGCCGTCCGGTCCGATCGAGAGTTCGGGCTCACTGCCTCCGTCGGGTCGAATAAGTGGGATATTGACGAAGCTGGGTGAGGTGGATTTTCCGTGAACGGCGACTGGTATGGCGATTGTAATGATCAGGGCTAATGCAAATAGTAGGGGAGATGTTTTCATACTATCTCGCTCGTTGCTTTCAGACGCGAGAGACTGCCTCATATTGCTTTCGGAAAAGTGGATATTAGTAACTAGAAATCTCTCCAGCGGAAGGGAGATGTTGAAGAGTGAACTATCGTAAGCTGGGAAGCTCCGGACTCAAACTCAGTGAACTCGCGCTGGGCGCCTGGGTCACTTATGGTGGGCAAGTAGGTGAGGAGGTTGCAGTCAAGTGTATGTCGGCTGCTCACGATGCTGGCGTGAATTTCTTCGATAATGCCGAGGCCTACGCTCATGGTAATGCTGAGACGGTAATGGGGAACGCGATCAAACGATTGGGCTGGCGCAGAGAGAGCATCGTCGTCTCCAGCAAAGTCTTCTGGGGCGGAGACGGACCCAACGACAAGGGATTGTCGAAGAAGCATGTCTATGAAGCATGCCGAAATTCTTTGCGAAGGCTTCAACTAAGTTATTTAGATCTATTCTTCTGTCATCGTCCTGATCCTAACACGCCGATCGAGGAGACGGTTCGAGCAATGGACGATCTCATTCACCAGGGTCAGATTCTCTACTGGGGAACCTCAGAATGGAGCGCCGCCGATATCATGCGAGCCTACGGAATAGCCCGAGAACTTGGTATGACCCCTCCAACGATGGAACAGCCACAGTACAACATGCTTCACCGAGAACGAGTCGAGGTCGAGTATCTACCGTTATATCGGGAGATTGGACTTGGAACCACAATCTGGAGCCCGCTAGCCTCAGGACTCCTGACCGGCAAATACAAGAATGGTATCCCTCCAGGCTCGCGAGCCACGCTAGAAGGGTATGGCTGGCTGCGGGAGAATCTGATAACCCCCGAGAATATTGCGAAGGTAAGTCAGCTGGAGCCGATCGCAAAAGACCTGGGTTCTAGTATGGCGCAGCTGGGACTGGCTTGGTGCCTGAAAAACCCACACGTCAGCACCGTGATGACAGGAGCCAGCCGACCAGAACAGGTCGTCGAGAACATGAAGGCAATCGATGTGGTCGACAAGCTGGACTCTGGAGTGATGGAACGAATCGACGATATTCTTGGAAACAGACCAGACTCTGAAGAATCGGGCTAGGCGATTTGCTCCGCGTCACGGAAGCTGACGTCAGAAATCTTCTCCCGTACTCAAAGGCCATTGAACTGGTACGAGAAGCATATCGGAGACTCGCCAATGGGAAGGCAATCAACCCTGATCGTGTCTGGTTGACTGTTCCGAACGGCGCTTCCATGTTCTTCATGCCCGCATATGTTTCTGGACAGAGAACGGTCTCCGTCAAGATTGCCCGCCTCAATGCTAAGAACTCGGAAGTTTCTCTTCCCACTGTAATGTCTGATGTCCTCGTGTACGATTCTCAGAGCGGAGTCTTGCTTGCTGAGATCCCCGGCGAGAGCTTGACCGCGATTCGGACCGCCTCGAGCTCTGCAGTGGCAACAGATGTTCTGGCACGGAGACGTGTGGAATGCCTAGGGCTGTTAGGTACTGGTCGTCAGGCAGAAGCTCACGTCCCTGCCATTCAACAGATCAGGGACATATCCCGAGTCGTCGCCTATTCAAGGGATAAGGGTAGGAGGGAAACGTTTGCGCGAGATATTTCGCGAAACTACAAGGTAGAGGCGTCGGCCGCCGATTCGCCTGAGGAAGTTGTGAAAGAATCTGATCTGCTCGTAACAGCGACCACATCTCACACCCCTCTATTCAAGGGAGAACTGGTCAAGAGCGGCTCGCACTTGAACGCAATAGGAGCTGCAGAACCCGACGCGAGAGAGGTTGATTCAACATTGGTCAAGAGGTCTATTCTGGTCGTAGATTCGCGAGAACAGGCGCTCTCCACCTACGGAGACATTATCGTTCCCATTAGAGAGAAAGCAATTGAAGGCGCTCATATTCGAGCCGAATTAGGAGAGCTGCTCGCCGAAAAGCGTTCAGTTGCTCGTGCTCGTGACGATATTACTCTGTTCAAGTCTGGAGGACTAGCAGTCCTCGATGCAATAGCGGCGGACCACATTCTGTCACAGATCTCAGAAAAAAGTCTCTAACTCCGAGACAGAACTAGCCTCATCTCGTTCTCAAAATCCCTTCTTTCTGTACGAGTGGAAGACGAGCACATCGTAGAGGATCTTTGAGAAGCCTCCCGTCAGAATGGGCAGGGACGTGGCGCCAACCGCGAACATGATGGCAGTTAGCGGTCCTCCCAAGGTGCCGCTTAGGCTTCTTGACGTATTCGTGATAGCATTCGCTGGCACTCTCTCTTGGTCCGTAAACAACTGCGCCATGAAAGCCTGTCTTGTCGGCACATCCATCTGAGAGATGCTCTGCCTGAGAAACAGGAACGCGATAGCGGCCAAGAATGAGCCTGCCAGCGGGACCATGATCAGAAAGACGTTGGACAATAAGTGAGTGGATACCATTGTTCTTAGATTCCCCAGTTTCTCAGCTAGAACCGGAGCCGCTAATGTCGAGAAAGCGGTGACCACGTTGACCGCGAGGAAGATTTCTCCTAGACTCGATAGCGATACTTTGTAGACCTGGTTGAACCAGTATGATAGGACGAACTGGGACACGAGGCTCCCGCCAAACGCGTCGATCGAGTAGAAGAACGATAGCTTTGTGATGTCCCGTCTAGCTTCTGGACGAACGTTGCCAAGACCGATCTTTCTTGGTCCAGCCTCTTGAGACTCAATGTTCCCTATTCTACGATAGATGACCAGCAGGAGGACTCCTACCAGCCCGTATACGAGATAGAGCAGTCTAGACGCTAAGAGACTGTCCTGGAAATAATCAGGAGCCGATGCAGCGAATGCTCCTATAGATGATGCTCCATATCCTATGAAATTGTAGACTCCGAAAGCTCGGTTCCTCCTTTCTTCTGGCTCTAGGATGGGTAGCACGCCCGTCTCGATGGACTGGAAGGGCCCAGCCTCAGTCCCGGTCGTGCTTATGTTGCCTAGAAAGAGGCCAAGCAGAATCAAGGGCAAGAAGATAGTGGATGAGAGCAGGACTCCTGAGACGACGACTAGGAGGCTGAAGACCAGCAGGGATCTTTTGCGACCCAGATAGTCTCCGTACCATGTCAGTAGGATGTTGAAGAACGCGTTGCCCGCAAGGATCGCAGTAAGCCCTATTCCCACATACAGGGCTGAGTATCCCAATCTAGCGAGATAGATTGGAGTGAGGATGCTCAGCAGACTTGCGACGGAGGTTCTAGAGGCTTTCGAGATGAAGATGTAGTGGAGCCTCTGCATCTCTCAATGTTTACTCGGAAGATGTGGTCATGAGGTTTAGGTAGACTGCTTGAGCCTTGACGTACAATAGGCGCCTCGACCTAGGGTTAAATCTCAAACCCGTATCGACTGTTCCATGCGTTTCTCAACAAGGGCAATTCACGCGGGTCAGGACCCTGATCCTGTGACTGGTAGCGTCACTGTTCCGGTCTATCTCACCAGCACCTATCAGCAACCTGGCCCGGGTAAAGGGGGAAAATACGTTTACAGTAGAACTGCAAATCCAACCCGCACAGCCCTTGAGGAATGCCTAGCTAGCCTAGAGGTGGGACGATACGGATTGGCATTCAGTAGCGGAATGGCGGCTACAACCACTATCCTCTTGTCGTTGAAAAAGGGCGATCACGTCATTGCAGGGGATGACATCTATGGCGGGACCTACCGGTTATTCGAACAAGTTCTCCGGAACTACGGCCTACAGTTCACATACGTCAACCCGGAAAACCCAGAAAATGTCGAGAAAGCGATCCGGAAAAACACTCGGCTTGTCTGGATTGAGACACCGACCAATCCGCTGATGCGGATTGTAGACATTCGACAGATCAGCAAGATTACCAAGAAGGCTCATGCCCTTCTTGTCGTAGACAATACCTTCATGAGCCCGTATCTTCAGAACCCGATAGAGCACGGGGCAGACGTCGTCGTTCATAGCACCACCAAGTACCTCGGCGGCCACAGCGACCTCATCGGCGGCGCCATAATCACTAAGGATGAAGATGTTCAGGGCCGTCTCAAGTATCTACAAAACGCCGTCGGGGCCATTCCGGGACCCTTAGACTGCTACCTAGTCCTCCGCGGCATCAAGACTCTGGCTGTCCGAATGGATCGTCACGATGAGAACGCCAGAACCGTCAGCGAATTTCTGGCTAAGCAACCCAAGGTCGAGAAGATAAACTATCCAGGGCTCCCTGATCATCCGCAACGAAGCATCATCAAGCGTCAGATGAGGGGTAACGGGGGAATGCTCAGCTTCCAATTGAAAGGCGGGTTCAATCAGTGCAAGAAACTCCTCGAAAGCCTCCGGGTATTCACCGTGGCTGAGAGCCTGGGTGGTGTAGAGAGTCTTATTGAGCACCCGGCGAGTATGACCCATGCCAGCGTCCCAAGAGAGAGACGACTCAAACTCGGAATCTCTGACAACCTCATCCGCGTCAGCGTCGGAATAGAGGACGTAGAGGACTTAGTTCAAGACCTGAACCGGGGCTTCAAGGCGGTCTAGGTTCACTTCGCGACTCTAAATTGCTAAGGTTTAAATCAGAACTTCCGATATCGTATAACCGATATCGCTTAATCCGAGACGATCAGAGAGGAGGTGAAACGAGACGAGTCAACATCAATGGAGATATCCAGGACGCTTCCTCTTCTGGGGAATACTGGCTCTCGTAGTCGTGGTTACGACAGTCGCCGCGATTAGTTGGATCTTCTTCCGGCCAGTAGGCTACTATCCCTACGGCTTCGGCTTCTTCCCATTCGGGTTCTTTGGCTTCTTCTGGATATTCGCAGTCTTCTGGTTCATCAGGTGGGCTTTCTGGCCTTGGCGGGGGTATGGTCCGCGCCGATACTGGCGGTACGGTGACCAGGCCTACTACATCCTCAGGGAACGATACGCTAGGGGAGAGATAACTAAGGAGCAGTTTGACCAGATGACGCGGGACCTACAACAGCACAATCAGGGCTATCAGAACGTATAGGTGACGCGAAAACATTTCGCGTCATCCTTGCTTTGTTTTTCTTCAACGATTTTTTTGGGTATCTGCTCCAGGGGCTTTGAGGAGACTCCGGAGCGTCGAGGCCTAGAACGGCGACACGCTAGTGAAGTTGAAGTCTCGAGCCAAGATTCCGGGTTGTAGCATCGCAGTTCCAGTGAACGACGTGTTCCTGACTGGCTCGGTGAACCCGTCAATATTGTTGAAGAGTTCTAGAAGGCTCTGGTTGAACCTCAGATTCTTCACCGGTCTCTTGATCTCACCATTCTCCACTAGGAATGTCCCGTCCCGGGTCATGCCTGTCAGGGTTTTTGTTCGCGGCTCTACTTCTCGAATGTACCAGAGTCTCGTGAGCAACAATCCCTTGTCCAATTCCCTAACAAGTTCGTCTGTCGACTTGGTCCCTCCTTTTCCTTGAATGACGAGGTTCGTTGGAGCCTCGCCTAGGGGATTGGGGAGTGGCAGCTCGTGCCCTGTAGGATCGACGCCGTCGTACCTGTGAGCCGAGATTCTGCTAGAGGCCAGTCCCTTGAGTACTCCATTCTCGACCAGGGTAAGGTTAGTTTTCGGATAGCCTTCTCCGTCGAACGCGGGACCCGTCTGGAGCGGATGGTAGACGTCATCCACGAGCGTCACGTTGTCACCTAGTATCTTCTCATCCATACGACCGGACAAGTAGCTTCGTCCCTCACGATACTGCCTCACTCCGAAGTCAGGAGAGAATCCGGTGCTGGCTGAGACTATGAAGAAGAACAGCATTTCACTCCAGGCATTGGGATCGATTACAACGTCAAACTTTCCTGGCGTAATCTCTGACTGGGCCTTGTTCAGCTTTGCTCGTTCTAGTGCTGTCTCCGAAACTTGCCTAGCGTTCAGCTCTGAGATATCAGCAAACGTGGAATTTGCATATCCCGTCTGGTTTCCATTGTCCGCGTCCATGGTCAGCGAGAAGTAGCCGCCCGTTCCCTTGTAATCTGCTTCGAGTCCGGCGGTGTTGATCATGAAAACCTCGTCAACGCTCGTCCCCAAAATTCCGGACGCGAGAAGGCTGTTCTTCCGCGCAACCTCAATCGCGTGAGCCACATGACCTGCTTTGGTTTCTGCTGACTCTTGCACGGTCCGTTCATAGTATCTGTTTATGGTGTGATATTTCTGGCGTCCCAGCATCGGGAGATAGTCCGGGTCTTCAGGAGCGGTTTTCAGTTGGGCAACGGCTTTTTCCACTGCCTTCTGAATGAAGCTCTCCTCCAGCCTTCCAGTAGTTGTTCGTGCTTGCTTCTTCTCGGACGCTAGCCTCACTGAGAGTGTTCTGCCTTTTGTGAACTGGGATTGCCCAAGTTCGTTATTTCCGAAACGAAGGAACTCGCCCGTCGTGGATGTAAGGGTCGCTTCGATTTCCTGAGCTCCTTTGGCGAACTTCCGTACAACGTCGAACACCCGATGCCCTCGCTCGATGAGGGGAATCTGCTTCTGCGTGCTGCTCTGCGACATGACTATGATGCTCCGAAGGTACGGATGTTTCTGAACCTTGAAGGCGCAGCCCCGTGCCCCGTGCCCATGACCTGCTGTGGCTGACCTTTTCCACAGTTCGGGGTTCCCCAGAGGACCCAGCTCTTCTGGTTGCCAACTGCATCGCAGGCATTCCAGAACTCCGGTGTTATTCCTGAATAGCCTGGGCCTCGAATCATTTCTCCTAGGCTACCGTTCTTGATCCGGTATCCTTTCTCGCAATTGAACTGGAAGTTGTAACGTTTCTGGTCAATGCTCCAACCATAGTTTGTATCCATTAGTATTCCATCCCGGGTATCTTTGATTAGCTCATCATAGTCCCAGTCTCCTGGTTCCAGGCTCACGTTCGTCATGCGAATTATCGGTAGCTTGTAGGTGTCGGCTCGCATGCAACCGTTACTTCTAGTCTCTCCGACTCGGGACGCTGTCCCGCGCGACATTAGGTAGCCGACGAATTTCCCGTTCTTCACGGCGTATTTTCTCTGAGCCTGGACGCCTTCATCATCATAGGCGAATGTGCCAAGCCCGTGTCCATGTGCTAACGTAGCATCCATTACGATGTTTACGTGTTTGCTGCCGTATTGCAATTTTCCCAGTTGATCAGGTGTCAAGAAGCTTCTACCTGCAAAGTTTGCCTCGTATCCCAATACTCTGTCGAGCTCGATGGGGTGACCGCAGGACTCGTGAACTTGTAGTCCGACTTGGTCCGCGCTGAGGATTACGTCCGACTTTCCTTCTGGGCATCCTTCTGCCTGGGTCAGCGCTAGTGCCTCTTTTGTCAGCGTTGGAGCTTGACCGGGAAGGTCTAGCTCGTCGAGGAGTTCGTAGCCGCCCAGCACATACTGCTGTATAGATCTTCTCTGGATGCCTGATGGCCCCTTTGCCGCTACAATCAGTGACGCGCCTGTCTGTGTCAGGTCTTGAAAGATCTTGGAGCCTTCTGAGTTCGCGAAGTATTTCTCGATCCTCGTCGAGAAAATCTGGCCTCTTCTCGCTACAATGCCCTCTTCTTTCATTCTCCCAGTTGCATCCTGGAGGAGGCCGTACTTCGTGTCTGTGGACACTGCGAGCGGGTCCTTCTGCTTGGGCGAAACCCAATCGTCCACATGAACCGGTTCCTTGACGAAGGATACTTTGGATCCGACCTTTGCTGCACCGCGAGCCAATGCTAGTGCCTTACGCGTTGTATCCCGGATATTTTCCGTGTTGACTTCGTCCGTATCTGCGAAGCCCCAGCCTGAATCTTTGTAGAGGACCCTTATTCCTGCGCCTAGGTCGTTCAATTCTTCAGTTGCGGGATTCTCATTAATTACACTGACAACTTCGGAGACTGTGTTGACAAGTCTGAAATCCGCAAAAGTAGCGCTCTCTCGAGCAGCTGTCTCAAGACAAACCCTTGACAGCTCTTCCCCAAGGGTCTTTGTAGAATTCACGTCGGCGATTCCAGCCGGGTTAGCTTTAGAGCTTTCCGGTAGGAGGGGACAACGGCGAGGTCCTTCCCTTTCTGTCCAGCCGAGTGACGAATAGCACGCACGCCGCAGCTACCAATACTCCCGCGACCAGGTCAGTGATGTAGTGTTGGCCTAGATAGATTGTTGAGAAGAGCACTCCGACTGTCATCGGAACGCTGACAAGTGCATACGCTCTCTTCAATTTGATTGTGAAGTAGCTGAAGAGGATGACGTACGCGGCGTGAAGGCTCGGAAAGGCCGCAAGCTTGTCGGACTCGATCAAGCTTCCAATCCTAGCTAGTTCAGAGAAGAGACTTGATGAGCCGTTCTGAGCGCTCGTCGTCGCTAGTAAGTTGGAGGCTACACCGTTGTACCAGGGCGGGGCTGAGGGAGCCAGCGTGTAGAAGACCAGTGAAACGTAGGAGCAGGCAACAAGTGAGTAGACGTATCTTTTGTAGAGTCCCCTGTTCGAATACCAAAGTAGGATTGCTGAGCCAATTACGAGAGGAAAATGGAGACCGTAGAAGAGGCTCATGGCATCCGTAAGATCTGGAGATAAGAAGGCGGACTGAACCGCCTCGATGATTCCATAGGGAGCACCGGAGCTAGCCCGATGAATTACTGGAGCGAGGCTCAGGGACCCGGCCACGCCTTGTAGAGCTTCGTATGACATGAGAAGGACGATAAATGGGGTGAGCTGTTTGACAAACTGTGACGTCCTTCCTAGGAGCAATGTTATGGGAAGTAGAGCCAGGAAGACCAGTCCGAGTGAAAATGAGAATAGGACTCGTAGTAAGCATACCAGAGGATGAGAACGACCCCGTAACCCGCGGGCATTACGAGAAAGGCGTTCTCTCGAAGCTTCAACAGGAGTGCCCTTGCATCGTTGAATAGGGCGGGTCATGCGATTCGAGCGGTCTGGAGAACATAAGCAAATTCCTGGGAGAACCGGTATGGTCAATCTTTCGCTTCTCAGTGCTAAGGTGACGTGTATGAGTAGAAGATGCCCGAGCTGTGGGTCAGAAAAGACAACTCCATGGATGGGAGGAACTGCAGCGGGTAGAAGCAGAACGTTATACCACTGTGAACATTGTGGGTACTTTGGTCCAATCTTCTCCGAGACAGCTAGCTCTCGAAAAGTCGAAGGTGGGCTCTAGGAATCCATTCTCTAGGATCGAGGATTCGTTACCATCGTGTCTTCTTGATTCCCAGCCGATATGCGCCGTAGTTTGTAGCTAGGTGTATCGGAGGCGTCACAACGACAACTAGTAGGATCGAGATGAGTCCGACTTGGAAGAACGGATATCCAAGCACAACGCTCCCAAGAATGAAATCAAGCTGGTCCAATACTGGAAAAGCCCTGCCAGGTTCAACCTTGAGCCTACGTTTCACGAAAGCACCTAAGAGGTCTCCCAGAACTGCTCCCAGCGCAATCATGAATCCCGCAAATGCGAGCCGGGAGTCGACCAAGGATTCTGCCAGTCCAACAAGCGTCCCCGCTACGATTCCTGCTATCACTCCTCGAACTGTCTTGTGAGGTCCAAAAATCGGTTGACCATCCGCAAGCGTT
>WNGH01006713.1_pt1 | contig 11640 bp, 10 predicted proteins | sample 5400631 | NCBI WGS metagenome assembly WNGH01 (sample SAMN13153373, study PRJNA577476) | soil metagenome | isolation source: 115 cm soil or saprolite under Garry oak tree replicate 1 | place: USA:California | collected 2016-06-15 | reverse complement strand
GGTGAAGAGCCGGATGAACTCCTTCCGCTGCTCCTCGGTCCGGTCTCGCCAATAGATACCAAGGGTGCGTTTGGCGATCTCCTGCGAGTCGAACTGCGGGAGGACAATCTCGCGTACTTTGTCTATGCGCGCCTGACGATGGTCTGGCCTCTGGTAAGTAGAATCCTGGAGCACAGCCACCGCGCGCTCGATGGTCGAGCGCACCGTGGCCAGGGGAGAGTCTGCCGCCCAGGCACTGACGTGCGAGACCAAGACGCCGGCACAAGCCGCCTTCCACAATGTTGAGCGAAGACGAGTCACAAGCCCCTCCTCCTACGCTACTACTCTGTCGCAATGATTTTGATGGTCTGTCATTCTGAGGCCGCAGGCCGAAGAATCTCTCATCCAGCAGCCTGTAAGCCGAGATTCTTCGCCGTCGCGGAGTTTATCCTGAGTTTATCGAAGGGCTTCGGCTCAGAATGACATCCTTACAATCCGCATTCCACAATCCGCATTCCACATTCCACAATCCGCATTCCGCATTCCACATATGGCGGTCATTCCTCGATCTCTTTCTCCCGCCGTTGTAGATAGCCATCCTGTACGGCACCGTACAGGTCGACGGAGTACCTGTCCACATCCTCAAAGAGTTGCAAATTGAGGGACCGGTAGTTGACCGCGCTGCCAACCGCGATACCGCTCCGTACCGCAATCACCTCGGTCGTCGACAGCAGGTAGTTCATTGGGTTCATTGCACTGTCTACAGCCAGACCTACCGCATCACGGATAGTCGAGGGGCCGTAGAACGGTAACACGAGGTACGGACCCCGTGGAACGCGGTAGACCGCCAGGGTCTGACCGAAATCCTCATTGCTCTCTTGCCAGCCAAACCACTGGTCCGCCACGTCAAAGAATCCCACGCCTCCCAAGGTGGTATTGACGGCGAAGCGACCCACCTCCCGCCCGGCACCAGGGAGCTTGCCCTGGAAGAGGTTGTTGGCGAACCGCTCGACCACGCCGAGATTTTTGAAGAAGCGCTGAACCCCGCGTTGGGCCGCGTTGGGAAGCACCCGGTCGTAGACGGTCGCCACCGGTCTCAGCACGTACTCGTCCAGCCGCAGGTTAAACCAGAACATCTTCTGGTTGAAAGGCTCCAGGGGATCCGGAGTCGGTGCTTCCGCGGCTTCCTCCTGAGAGGTTGCTGTCTCAGCCATGGCAACTGGGGCTACAAATCCGCTTAGGCCGCCTATGAGGACGGTTAACAATATTCTGGTAATCACGGTGCTGCTCCCTTCTCTGCCGACCATGCTAGCAGGTTGTTTCCGCCTCCTGCTACTGCATCCTGCTATCGGCCCCGGCTCTACGCGCTTTATTGCGGGCCCTCTTCGGGTGTCTTGCTCTCCACGTTGCCGAAGATGAACTTCGCGATCACCTCCTGGATATCCACCGGCGGCTCGGTCTCGCGAATCTGCCCGCCCGGCGCGATCAGCCCGTTCCCTCTGCCAGGGGCGATGTCGACGTAGCGCTCGCCGATCAAGCCTTTGGTCTTGATAGCGGCCCGCGCATCCTCGTGCAGGGAGACCCCGTGGCGGATCTTCATCAGCACCCGCGCTTGATAGTTCGCCAGCTCCACCGCTTCGACCCGACCGATCTCAACCCCGGCTAGCTCGACCACTGCGCCTCTTTGCAGCCCGCCCGCAGTGGGGAAGTCAGCCTGTACCGTGTACCCCCACGTGCCGGTGAGGTCAACCTGGCCGAGCCGCAGCGAGAGGTAGACCAGGACTCCCACCCCGAGAAACAGAACGAATCCGACCAGCAGTTCCGCGTCGAGTTCTTTCATGCGCCTGGTCAGTTGGCCTCGATCGGTCCCTCAGTACTGCCGCTGATAAACTGCTGGACAACCGGGTTCGGGGACGCCTGGATCTCGCTGGGCGTACCAGTAGCAATGATCCTGCCTTCGTGCAACATAGCGACCTGGGTGGCCAAAGAAAAGATCTCGGGGATCTCGTGGCTCACGACGACTGCCGTAAAGTGCAGAAGCTGGTGGAGGTCGAGAATGAGCCGATGGATGGCGTTAACCCGGATAGGGTCGAGGCCGGTGGTGGGCTCGTCAAACAACAGGATTTCCGGCTCTGAGACCAGCGCCCGCGCCAGGGCGACTCGCTTGCGCATGCCGCCGGAGAGTTCGGAGGGGAATTTGTCGTCGACTCCCGAGAGCCCGACCTGAGCGAGACGCTCGTGGACCTTCTGTCGGATCACCGCTTCACTCAGGCGCGTCTTCTCCCGTAAGGGAAAGGCGACGTTGTCATAGACCGAGAGCGAATCAAACAGCGCCCCGCCCTGGAAGAGCATGCCGAAGCGGTCGCGCACGCGGTTGAGCGCTCGGCCGCGCAGGGCGCTGAGTTCGACGCTATCGACCCAGACCTCTCCTTGATCGGGCCGCAGCAGGCCAATGAGATGTTTGAGCAAACAGCTCTTGCCCGCGCCGCTGCCTCCAATGACGACACAGATGGTGCCGTCAGGAATCTCCAGGTTCACCCCGGCCAGCACGCGCTGACTGCCGAACGACTTGTGCAGATCGACCGCGCGGATCATGAACGCTGCTAGAGCACGGAGGTGAGAAAATAGTCCCATACCAGGATCAGGACCGAGCACATCACCACCGCCTGGGTCGTGGCTTGGCTCACCCCTTCGGCTCCGTGCTCCGCATAAAATCCTTTGTAGCAGCACACCCAGGCCACAATTACGCCAAACGAGAGCGACTTGTACAGCCCGCCCCAGATGTCATCCGACGTGACCGCGCTGCTCATGTGGGAAAAGTAGGCGCCAGCACTGACGCCCAGCAGCTTGACCCCTACCAGGTAGCCCCCATAAATACCGACCACGACAAACACGGCATTGAGCAGCGGAAAAGTGATCAGCGCCGCTAGCAGGATGGGCACGACCAGATATTTGATGGGGTTGAGGGCCATCACTTCGAGGGCGTCGATCTGCTCGGTGATACGCATGATGCCGAGTTCCGCAGTCAGGGCTGAGCCCGCCCGGCCCGTGATCATCAGGGCCGACAGTACAGGCCCCAGCTCACGGATCAAAATGAGCCCAACCCCCGGCCCGAGCATCTCTTCGCCACCAAAGCGGCGCAGGGCGATGTCCCCCTGGAGCGCCACTACCCCGCCGGTGAAGGCGCCGGTAAAGACAATCAGGAGCACTGAGCGAGCGCCGATGAAGTCGATGCGGCGGACCAACTGGGTGCCCCGCAGGGGTAGCAGAAAGACCTGCAGCAGGGCCGCGCCCAGAAAGATCCCCATCCTGCCCATTTCGCTGACAGTCTGATAGGCGAACCGCGCACAATAACGCACCAGCGCAAACACGCTCCTCACCTTGCTGCGTGCTGCGCGCGGCTTGTCGGTCTGCGGCGTGATGGGTACGGACGCCCACGCCTGTGCAACGCCATTACTTTTCTTCATAACAAACAGCGACGACTCACCTACCACAGGATCCCGCCCTCCTCAAGAGAGCAGGGGTTCCCTTGTCAGGGACTCCAGCAAAGGAGTACACTCTAAAAATCCCTGGCTGTTCCTTCCAACCTCCCATAGGGGCGCTTCTCTGACTGAAGGGAAGCCTCTATGGGCGCAAGAGGACAGTCCCCGCGTTCTGTCTCTGTGGGAGGGATGGTATGCCGATTACAGTAGGGACCCTGGGGCGGTTGCGCGCGGTTGACCAGCGTGGCAGGGACATCGTCTTTTCCTTTGAGAGTTCGGACCTAGTCCTCACCCCGCTCCTCCCCAACGTCGTCCGCCACACCTGGGTGCCGACGCACTGGCGGCTCTACACTGGACGGGTGACGGACTCCTATGCGGTCCCTCGCCGTGACTGGCCGGCCGGGCCGGCTGTCACCCTCACCGAGACTCCTGAGACTGTGCGCGTGCAGTTGGGAGAACTGCTCATCGAGGCCACGCGTGACCCGTTTCAGCTGCGCTATGCTGCGGCTGCTGACGGCCGCGTCTTTTTGCAGGAAACAGAGGAAGGCGGATTGTCCTGGTCGTACTGGGAGTACGCCTTGCGCTACCAGCTGGCCGCCGAGGACCACTTCTACGGTATGGGGCAGGCAAACCAACTCGTTGAGCGCATAGACCTGGACCACCGGGGGCACCTGCGAGAGGTCTGGAACCAGCACTCCCCGCCGGCCGCGACCCTTTTCCCTGCGCTGCTGAGCCTGCGTGGCTATGGCCTGCTCATCGATAACCCGCACAAAGCGACGTGGGACCTGGGTCACACCGATCCGCTGACCTTCTCCTACCGCGCCCAAGGCGGAGGGCTGCAATACTACGTCTTCTACGGGCCCGACCTGCCGCGCCTGTTGCGCTCCTTTCTGGAGCTGAGCGGGTTCCCCCCCCTCCCGCCACGCTGGGTGTTTGGGCTGTTACAGTCCCGCTATGGCTACCGCACCCGTGCGGAACTGGAAGTGATTGCCCGGACCTTCCGGGCCAAGGCGCTGCCGTGTGATGCCTTGATCCTGGATGTGTTTTGGTTTCAGGAAATGGGAGACTTAGCGTTTCAGCCTTTTGACTGGCCTGACCCACAGGGCATGATTGCCCAACTCAAAGAGCAAGGGTTTCACCTGCTCGTGATTGAGGAGCCGTACCTCACCGTGAAAAGTCGCAACTATCCTGAGGCGTTGGCCAGGGGGTATCTGGCGAAGCACTCTGACGGCTCGGTGTACACGTTTGACTTCTGGCCAGGAGAGTGCGCGCTGTTCGACTTCTCGAACCCCGAGGCCCGTGCCTGGTGGACGGCGCAACATCGGTCTCTGCTTGAGCTCGGAGTGGCCGGCTGGTGGACAGATCTGAACGAGCCGAGCAAACACTTGCAGGACATGACCCATCATGCCGGACCGGCCGCAGCCGTCCATAACCTGGCCGCGCTCTCTATGCACCAAGCGATCTTCGAGGCCCATCAACACTATGCTCCTCAACAGCGCATCTTCATCCTCAGCCGCGCTGCGTTTCCTGGCTCTCAGCGCTATGGTGCCGGGCTGTGGTCCGGGGATGTGGACATGACCTTCGCTGCCCTGCGCAAGCAGGTGTCCCTAGGGCTGAATGTCGGCCTGGCTGGTATTCCACTGTGGGGCACCGACATTGGCGGCTTTGGGTTTGCCGGGCAGTGTACCCCCGAGCTGTACATCCGCTGGTTCCAGTTTGGCGCCTTTTGCCCGCTCTACCGGCCCCATGGGGATCAAACCGAGCTGCGCGAGCCCTGGCAGTTTGGGCCTGAGGTCGAAGCGATTTGCCGCAAATACCTCAAGCTGCGTTATCGGCTGCTGCCCTACATTTACACCCTGGCCTATGATGCCTGCACCACTGGGATACCCCTCATGCGGCCGCTGGTGTTGGAGTTTCCTACGGATCCCCGCGTGTTCAACCTGAGCGACCAATACCTGTTCGGCCGAGAGATCCTGGTCGCGCCGATAGTGGACGAAGGAGCCACGCAGCGTACAGTCTACCTGCCTGCCGGGGGCTGGGTAGACTTCTGGACCGACACGGTTTACACGGGACCTTGCTCCCTGACGGTCCCAGCTCCGCTGGACACCCTCCCCCTGTTCATCCGGCAGGGCGCTATTCTCCCTCTCGGACCGGAGGTGCAGTATACGTGGGAACGTCCTCTGGATCCGCTGACCCTGGAGATTTACCGTGGGGCCGAGCGTTCCTTCACCTTGTACGAGGACGATGGCGAGACCACCCGCTACCGCACAGGAGCTTATGTGCTGACCCCCTTACAGGTGACGGAACGCGCGGGAGGGCTGACGTTTGCCGCAGGAGAGGCACAAGGGGACTTTCCTGGCTATCGGTCTGAGCGGACCTATCTGCTCAACATCCATCAGCAGCCGGCGGTGCGCGAGGTGACCTGTAACGGTGTCCCTGTTCCGTCTCTCGACGCGCGCCAGTCCCTTGAGCTGACTGCGAGTGGCTGGTGGTGGGATCACGCCACAGAGGTGCTGGCGATCAAGCTGCAAGGGACGGCAAGAGGCTTGAGAGTTGAGATCCGATGACGATCGATCATAAATAGTCGAGTGACAAGAAAAGGAGCGTTCATGTCCGTCCGTGTGATTGTGGCCTTGGCCGCGGCGCTGTTGCTCGTGCTGTTTGCCGTGCAGAACACTGAACCGGTCGGCGTGCATCTGATCGTGTGGCAGGTCACCGCGCCGGCGTCGGTCGCGGTGTTTGTGGCGTTTGCTTGCGGGGTGCTGGTCGGGGTGCTGTTTTTCTGGACCGAGCAGCGGCGGTCGCGGCGTCGGCAGCCCGTGGCCGAACCGGCCACGCCTGCGCAGCCGGCCACACCGGTGAAAAAAAAGCAAAGTTGGTGGTGGTAAGGGAGGTGAGTATTCAGCTCTCAGCCGTCAGCTTGCAGCTATTGGCATATAGCATATGGCTCGCTCACTACGTTCGCTTTATACTGCCCAGTCCAGTCAGGCAGTCGCATCCTGCGAGATGGGCATATGGCAGATGGCTCGCTCACTGCGTTCGCTCTATGGCAGATGGCTCGCTCGCTCCGCCCGCTCTATACTGCCCGGTCCAGTTGGGCAGTCGCATCCTGCGAGATGGGCATATAGGTCTTGCCATAAGCCATAAGCTATAAGCTATAAGCTATAAGCTATAAGGGGCTGAGCGCTCTCGTCAGAGAGGAGTACCCTGTGGAAGAGCGCCTGCGCATTCTGTTTGTAACTGCGGAAGTGACCCCCTTTGCCCGTACCGGTGGCTTGGGCGACGTGACTGGTGCCCTGCCCAGGGTGCTGGCAGCGCTAGGGCACGACGTGCGTGTGGTGATGCCGCTGTACCAAACAGTCCGTGACCAGGGGTTCCCGTTGACTCAGACGGTAGCGGACCTGCAGGTGCCGCTGGTCTTTGGCACCCGCATGGCACGGGTGTGGCAGGGCCACCTCAGTGGGCAGACTAGGCAGGACGGGCAGGGGGAGCAATCCCCTGTAGTGCCCGTCTACTTCATCGAGCAGGACGACTACTTTGCCCGGCCGGGGCTCTACGGCAACGAGGCCGGCGATTATCCAGACAATGCCTTCCGCTTTCTCTTCTTGTGCCGCGCCGCGCTGGCGCTGCCGCCGCGCCTCGGCTGGTTCCCGCACGTCTTCCACTGTCACGACTGGCACGCGGCGCTGGTGCCCGCCTACTTGCGCTTTCTGCCGGGGTTGGACCCTCGGCTCTCCGCTGCCGCTACCCTCTTCACCATCCACAACCTCGCCTATCAGGGGCAATTCCCTGCTTGGGTCTTTGGCGTAACCGGCCTGCCCCTGTCCCTCTTTCAGCCCGCCGGGGTGGAGTTCTTCGGCGGGCTGAACTTCATGAAGGCGGGACTGTACTATGCAGATCAACTCACCACCGTGAGCCCGAGCTATGCCGAGGAGATCTGCACACCGCAATGGGGTTTTGGGCTGGATGGGGTCGTGCGCGAACGCCGCGAGGCGCTGACTGGCATTCTCAACGGCGTGGACTATACGACGTGGGACCCGGCGACCGACCCGTTGATCGCGGCGCGCTACAGCGCTGCGGATCTCAGTGGCAAGACGGACTGTAAAACTGCGCTGCTGCGCGCCGTTGGTCTGCCCGAGGATACCGCAACCCCACTCATCGGTATGATTTCTCGGCTCGTTGACCAAAAAGGGGTGGACCTGCTGGCCGCGGCGTTCGACCGTCTCCGCGCCTTCGATGTGCGCCTGGTCATCCTGGGCACGGGCGAGGCACGCTACGAGCAACTCTTCGCTGAGTGGGGACGGACCTATCCGCAACGGGTCGGCGTGCGGCTGGGCTTCGACGAGTCCTTGGCCCATCAGATCCAGGCCGGCAGTGACTGCGTGCTGATGCCCTCGCGCTACGAACCCTGCGGCCTGACCCAGCTCTATAGCTTGCGCTACGGCACCATCCCAATCGTGCGCGCCGTAGGCGGGCTGCGGGACACGGTCGTCCCTTTCGATCCGGCCAGTGGCCAGGGGACAGGTTTTGTCTTCGAGGAGGCCAGCGCCGAGGCGCTGTTGGGGGCGGTGCAGACGATGGTGGAAGTGTTCGCGGACCGGGAGGTATGGTCGCGGTTGATGCGCAACGCCATGGCGCAAGACTTCTCCTGGACACGCTCGGCGGCGCGGTACCTCGGCCTCTACCACCGGGTCGTCGCCCGACAACAGGCCACTGCGTCTTCACCCATCGCCTTTGGCACCTCGGGCTGGCGTGCGCTGGTGGCCGAAGAGTTTACGCATGATCGGGTGGCGGTCGTGTCGCGCGCCATCGTCGATCACTTGGCCGGGGAACAGGTGTCGGCTCCCCACCTCTTAATTGCCCATGACACCCGGTTTCTCGGGCGCGAGTTCGCCGAGACCGCGGCGACCGTGTGCGCGGCGGTGGGCGCCCGGGTGACGGTGGCGACCACGCCGTTGCCCACGCCGGTGGTTGCGTTCGAGATCCTGCGCCGGGGTCTGGACGGGGCGCTCAATATCACTGCTAGTCACAATTCTTACCGCTGGAACGGGATCAAGTTCTCGCCCGCCTGGGGCGGACCGGCGTTGCCGGAGACCACCCGGGACATTGCGCAGCGGGCGAACGCCCTGCTCGCCGACGGTCGCATTGACCACCTCGGCGCGGATGAGGCCCGCGGGCTGGGGCTCTGGGTCGATGAAGAGATCGGTGCCGCCTACCGGCAGGCCCTCGAACGGCTCATCGACGTGGACTGCATCCGAGGCTCGGGCGTGACCGTCGCGGTCGATCTCTTGTGGGGTACGGCGGGCGGCTTTCTCGACCGGCTCCTGGAAGAGTGGGGCGTGTGCGGCCCGGTGTTCCACCGTGCACGCGATCCCTACTTTGGTGGCGGCCGACCCGAGCCTGTGCCTGAATGCATGCCCGAGATGATCGCCCTCTTACGCCGAGGCAGCTTGACCCTGGGGGTTGGGTGTGACTGCGATGCGGATCGTTTCGGGATCTGTGACCGCGATGGGACCTTCTTCGTACCGAACTTTATTCTCCCTTTACTGCTCGATTACCTGGTGACATACCGGGGTTTGACGGGCAAGGCTGGCCGCAGTGTCGCCACCAGCCACCTGATCGATGCCGTGGCTCGCTCCCACGGCCTGGAGTTGGTCGAGACCCCGGTGGGATTCAAATACCTGGGCGAGATGATTGCGCGCGACGAGTTGCTCTTGGGTGGAGAGGAGAGCGGCGGGTTGTCGATCCGCGGCCACGTTCCCGAGAAGGACGGTATCCTCGCCTGTCTCCTGACGGTCGAGATGGTGGCGCGAACCGGTAAGAGTCTCAAAGACTTGCTGGCTGAGCTATTCGCGCGGGTCGGTCCGCTGTACCCGTCCCGTCAGGATATTCGTCTCACCCCGGTCCAGCAGGAGCGGCTGAAAGAGACTCTGGCCTCACCACCGACCCGGCTGGCTGGTTTCTCGGTCAAGCGAGTGGTTACCCTCGATGGCCTCAAGCTCTACCTTGACGGAGGCAGTTGGCTCCTGGTACGGGCTTCAGGCACAGAGCCGGTCGTGCGGCTCTACGCCGAGGCGAGAGAAGCGGAAACGACTCAGGCCCTCCTGGCGGAGGGGCAACGGGTGTTTCTCGGGTGAGGAACAATGAAGGGCCTGTGGAAAAAAGGGAGGAGTCCGCCCCGTGTTCTCCCCGCGCTGGGTTGGAGAGGCAGGAGAACAGCGGACCAAAAGGGGCTCTGAGTTTCCTACGAGAGGCTCTCAGAGCGGTAGCCAGAACAGGAGGACACCATGCCGACCTATGTGTTGTTGAGCACCTTAACCCCTGAAGGGAGCCAGACCCTGCACAAGAATCCCGACCGCTTGGACGAGGTGAACAAGGAGATTGCCAACTTTGGCTGCAAGGTGGTGGCGCAGTATGCCACACTGGGCTCGTACGATTTTGTCAGCGTTATTGAAGCTCCAGACAACGAGACCATCGCTCACCTCTCAGTCGATTTAAGTTCGCGGGGGACGGTACACATCACCACCCTGCCGGCAATTCCCACCGCGCAGTTCCGCGATAAGCTGAAAGGGCCCAAGCAAATGGGGCACTCCTAGCACCCAAAGGAGGAGGACAGATGCTCTACGTCGCGTTCGTGAAGAACAAGCCCGGCACGGTGCTGGGTAATGTGGATATCATGGCCAAATCACGCAAGTGGTGGAACGAAGGAGACCGCCCGGCGGGGTTGAAGACCGTGGGGTTTTATGGGGCCTTGGGGACCGATACGCCGGATGTGTACGTCTTTGAGGCGGAGAGTCATGAGGACATTCGCAAGATGATTGATTACTGGAAAGAGGTGGAGTTTGATATACATCCGGCCTTGGACCTGGGGGCGATATTCCGGCAACAGGGGATGAACATTAGGTAGAGGTCGGAGCAAGAAAGAGCAGAGCCGATCCCACTAGCGCCGCAGCCCGGGCTGTGGCGCTAGTGGACCTGGAGGTGGCCGGCCTTGTCTTGGCGCTCAAACGCAGCCGAGCGCTGCTTCCTTTCTGATGGTCGCGTGCCCCGTCGTACTACGACCGCTGTATCGCCGCCATCAGCGGCGCGACACTGGCGCTGTCAAAATAATCCCGCCACCGGCTGATTTTCCCATTGGTAAGCTCGAACACGCCCACGACCGGTAGCTCCAGTCTCACGTCACCCTTGACCCACGTTTCCACGCGCTCGTTCATCACCACGTTGCCGGACGAGGTCGTGTGCTTGATGTCCATGCGGACGATGGCACAGTTCTCACCATGGATAAAGGGATCCAAGACCTGACGCACGCCTGCATGGCCGGTCACCGGCGCCCAGGGTATATTGTGATAGACAACGTCTGCGGACAGATAGGTGACGACTTTGGCCATTGCGGACAGATAGGTGACGACTTTGGCCATGTCCGCGCCCAGTAGAGCCTGGCAGAAGGTTGTGACGATTCTCTCGTTCTCTGTGCTCATAAGCGACTCCTCGTCAGGTTTAGGAACTGCTCGCTCGGCTGGCGGGCGCTAGGGCGCGCAGCGCTTCCAGCAGGATCTCCCGCTTGCGCGCCGCATCTGGCTCGAACGTCAACAGTTGCAGGACGGCGGTATCCACGCCCGTCTCCAGATAGCGGAGGACCTGCGCGCGGATCTCTTGCGTCGAGCCCCGGAGGATCAGGTCGTTCACCACTTGTGCAGGGACAGCAGCCACGGCTCCCCTGCGATCACCGCTGCTCCAAGCCTGCCACATCGGCGCGAGGAGCGCGGCGCGCCCGAGCCACTCCTGGAACGCCTTGTAGACCGGGACATTCAGGTACGCGTTGAGATACCGCCGCGCGCCGAGGTCGGCCTCCGGTGTCAGTGGATCGACGCAGACGAACAGCCGCGCTGCGATCTCGATCGCCTCCGGATCGCGCCCCGCCTGCGTCGCGGCTTCCCGCACCACGCGCACGGATTTGCGCACGTCGTCGGCGGACAGCCAGTTGAGAATCGCGCCGTCGCCTACCGCCGCCGCCACGCGCAGCATGCCCGGCCGCAGTGCGGCCACATAGATCGGGACCGGCACGGCCGGTGGCCGGCTGAGCCGGAACCCCTCGACGGCGAACGTCTCCCCGCGGGAGACTACGCGCTCACCTGCCAGCGCCCGGCGCAGGAACTCTACCAACTCGCGCACGCGTGTG
>WNGH01005902.1_pt1 | contig 11640 bp, 14 predicted proteins | sample 5400631 | NCBI WGS metagenome assembly WNGH01 (sample SAMN13153373, study PRJNA577476) | soil metagenome | isolation source: 115 cm soil or saprolite under Garry oak tree replicate 1 | place: USA:California | collected 2016-06-15 | reverse complement strand
GGCTGGAAAAGGAATCTTCAGAAGTTCTACTCTGGGAAGACTTGGACAGGATAGACTGTCCCGTTCTAGTGATTGGAGGAGGACAGCCTGACGCTCTCCTCAAGAGAGAGCACGTTGACAAGTACCATCAACATCTGCGGAACCTGGAGATAATCATATTCAGCGATTCGGGGCACAATGTTTCCCAGCCTGATTTTGGCCGGTTCATCACCGCTTTGAAGGCGTTCCTGAGTCGGATTGATCAGACCCGGGCTGGAAACATGAAGCGGTCAAATTCCGCCACTGTTTGAAATTCGAAATCGGGCCTTGCCTGTGAGGCTATGGGGCCCCACAAGTCCCTCCTCGCCTTCGAACCCCAGAGGGCTGCGCCAGTGATTACTCCCGCGTTCCTCCCGGCTTGAATATCGGAGGCCGAATCGCCAATCATGATCACCCTGCTCGGCCGAACCTCCATTCTCCTGAGGACCATCTGGATGCCTTCAGGGTCCGGCTTGTTCCTCGTCACATCCTCCCCCGTCACCACCGCTGCAAAGTAGCGCGTCAAGGTTAGACCCTCCAAAGCTTCACGGACTAGGGTTCTGTCCGGAACCGATGTCACCAAGGCAACCTGCTTGCCGGATTCTCCGAGCCTCTCTAATAGTCCTGGGATTCCTGGGAACACATCCCACATCTTCAGGTTGGTCTTCAGGCAATCAGTGTAGGCGTCGAGGACTTGTTCGGAACGATCCCGCGAGAGTTGACGCGTGAGTCTTCGAATCGTATCCGTTTCGTGGACGCCCCAAGAGATCTGATCAGGGTTCAGGCTCTTACCGAGCAGTCTCTTGGCAACTTCAAGGGTGCAATGAACAACAAGACGGTCTCTGTCCACAATGGTCCCGTCTAGGTCGAAGATTACCCCCTTGATGGGATCAGGGATGGACTCGGGGAACGGCCACTACCCGGAAGGTAGCCAAGATCCGGGTGCGATATGAATATTTTTGACGCTACACATCCGCGTAGGTGATCATGGCGTCAACGCTGGTCTTGTGACTTTTGCGAGATAGTCGATCTCTTCTTCTACGAACCGTATCGCTCTGTTCTGAGGAAGGACCTCGAGCACTCTTGGCCTGTGCTCCTTCCAAACTGAGAGGACTTCAGCTGGAAGCTTTGCACGACCTGCGGGAGTCATCTTCTTCTCTCCCAACAGCTTCCAGGCCCGCGCTATGTTGTAGTCTGACCAGCTAGATCCCTTGCGTCTCGGAGTATATCGTTGGACCTTGCGTTCAGAATCGACAGGTCTAAACCAGCCATCGATCCATCCGAAACAAAGTGCTTCTTCGATCGCGTCAAGATTCGAGAACGTTCCGGTCTTCGGCTCCCTCTTGTAGAGGATCACCAAGACCTCCTCCTTCGAAGCATGGTTCCGTTCTAGCCACCTACGCCACGCTTTTCGCGTGGTAAACTGAAGCGCTCTGGACACCCTCTTATCCATGATGGGATAACGCTCCTATCGATCGTCTATAAGTCGACATTGCTCACGAGCCCGGCTTTCTGAAGCCTCTCCTTTCCAGCCTTCAACATTCGAGGCGAGTAGTCTGTCGCGACGATTCTTCTCGAGGACGAGGCGTGGCTGATTGTTGAGCCGCATGTTCCTGCACCAAGCTCTAACGCTAGCCGAGAATGTTCCAGTAGGTCATTGATATACAGGTCGGCTTCGTAGTAGTAGAAGTAGTGTGGAACCTCTTGTTTGTGACCGTCTCATCCCACTTATCAGCTCCAGAATCCCAATATTTTCGCGGAAAATAGGCCAATCCCCAGCTCATCCGTCCAAGTTGCTTCGGTTCTATCAGGAAATGAATGAAAGACCATCCATCGGGTTCAGTCTTTGAACCAGCTCGCCCTTCGCAGAGGGTCCAATCGGATTACGACAGTTCTTGCATCATTTTGCCAGTGCTTGACCTTCCTCATGTATTCGCGCATCTTACTCGCGCTACTCCCGTAGAGAATTGTGGAGTTGCACTCTATCATGATCCCATGTTCCTTGCTTTCGCCCTCGTCAATCAGAAGAGTGGCCTTTGGGTTGCGCTCGATATTTCTCACCTTCCTCGAGGCTCTGTTGGCTGGGACAAAGAATCTTCCTTTGAGATGGACGTAGCTTACCGGCACACAATGAGGCCAACCGGACGAGCTCTTTGTGGCCAGACGGCAGAGATCGTTTGAGCGGACCAAAACGCTCTCTTCACGATCTAACCTAATCAAGTCTTTTTGTGAACTGGAATTACGATCTCTCAGGGACCTTGCGATCAAACAAACCAGTCTGGCCGCTGATGAATGTAGACGGCTCTCTTTGCCCTTTTACCAATTTCCTCCGCCTCTGACCTTGTCATGTGGCCTTGCTCGATGGCTTTCTCTAGTTCATTGTCTCTCCTCGAGGCTTCGACAACGGCGATATCCGCTCCGGCCACTTCTTGTTCAAGCGTCTTGCAAGGTCTGGTGTCTCCGCTCAAGACGACCTTGAACCGCTCTCTGTCCGTGATTGAGTAGCCCAGATTTCCTCCAATGGGTCCCCCTACTCGTCCTGGTTTTTGGTGGTCCACTGAAAACGGTCTGATTCTGAAGCCCGCAATCGAAATAGAGTCTTCTTGGGAGACCTCCAAAAGCTTGGTTTGGAATCCAAGCTCGCTGTACATCAAGGGCGGTCGAGTCATTAGGTGGACATGATGGACTGGTTTAGGCGCTACGATGTCAAGTGTCTCCGATCTCTCCTTTCGGTGACGGTAGAAGTTCTTCAGAAAATTCAGGAGAGAGTAAAGACCAGAGATGTGATCAAAGTCCTCATGAGTCAGGAGGATCGCCCTAAGCCGGTAGAAGTCGTATTGCCTTTCGAGCAGGTCCCGCGTGACGCCATCACCAGTATCGACGAGCAAGTCCCCGGACTCATGGGAGAGAAGAATCTGGGTCGCAACCCCTGCAACGGAATACAGAACTTCAACTTTGATCATTTGTGGCCTGCCCTCCTGAAGCTGTTGTCGTTTGAATCAAACATCTGAGGCTACCTTAATTTTCATCGGGTCATCGTCGGGGTTTCATCCAGATGTCCTTTCTCTCACAGTAATGCTTCGACCACCCGTCCTTGAATGGCTCCATGTAGTAGGGCTGTTCTGTCCTAGCAAATTCCTTGACCTCCAAGATCGTCCGCATCTGGGTCGAAGGGGCTAGGACAAGCGACTCCGTAACCTGATGCCAGTATCGACTCGATAAGTCGGGAAACATTCTCTTGATTTTTCTGCTTCTCTTCCAAGAAGCCGATCCAAACATATTCATTCCTCTTCCACAATACTCCCGAGAACTTGTCTTTCGTAATCCCAATATTTCTTCCGGATCGCTATCCTCGAAGATCATGCCGTCCTCTATTTCGGTGATCAACCATCTACCCCTCCGTCAGTCAGAGCAATAACTCTCTTAGAGGCGGTTTCGAGCGTCAAGATAACTCGGCGAGCGACTCAGGTTTCTAACTGATGAGCGCGCTGAAAAAAAAGGGAGTTCTAGGTTCAATCAGGTAGTGATTGTGGCTGTGAAGGCATCTTGGTCTGTACAGCCGAAGGGTTGGACGATGTTGTCGCAGGCGTTTCTATTGTCTGCCCACACTGCGTGGGCCGTACCTGGACTGGCTGCGACTTGGATGTAGTCGCCCATGAATATCTCTGTGTCTCCGCCGTCTGCTCGTTCGACTATATTCGGGTTGAAGCTGGTAGAGGTTACTCGGATGTTGGCAGAGAAGCTAGCGCCTGCGTTTGTAGATTCGGCATAATAGACGTCTAGGTTTGTGATGTAGCCATTGGTAAGTTGGCCGTTACGGCTGTCGTACCAGATTACGCTGATCACTCCTCCGCTGGCTGCGATGCTTGAGAAGAAATGTTGGCCTTTGAGGACATCGTTGACCATAGTCGGTCTTGTCCAAGTAGCTCCTCCATCTGTTGACTTGGCAAACATAACGTTGCTATTGTTCAGCGAGTAGTCGTCCCAGACGACGTAGACCCCGTTACTGTCTGAGGCGGTCTGGGGTATCGTGAAGGTCCGGAAGAAGTTGCCTGGCAGAGGGCTGGGCAATAACGCTACAGTGGCAATCGTTTCGTGGCCTGTGAATGAGTTCCCTCCGTCAGCGGAGACCGCTACGATAAGATTGAAGATTGTGGAGTGAGTCCTTCCCGGCGCCAGCAGGGCAGTGACGAAAAGCCTCCCTTGAGGGTCGACCGTGGCGCCGGAGAGGAAGCCGTTGTTTAGTGCAAGCTGTGGCCCGGACCAAGTCAAACCTCCGTCGGCCGAGTGTACTACAGTGGCCCCGAAGGGCGCGAAGCCTATGGCATCGTAGCTTATGTAAACACTTCCAGCGTTCGGGCTGGCTGTGTCTACAGCGATCCAAGGCTTGTCGGCGTAGTTGTAGATTGACGGGTTGAATACTGTAGCAGAGGAGTAGGTACCTCCGTCGTTTGTATATTTGACGACGAAGAGTATGAAGGCTGGGAGGCATGATATGCCAACGTAATAGAGGTTTCCGCTGTTGTCGAATGCTAGCACCGGGTCGGAGGTGCACCGGAATGCTCGTAAGGGTGAGGAGGTTCCCTGAGGCGAGTTGTCACCCGGGAACCCGGGTATGAGTGAGACTGTCCATGTGACGCCACCGTCCGTGGACCTGTAAAACCCATGCCATCTGTGTTCCCCGACGCTGAGGAGACGATAGTCTTGGGCACCTGCGACAATGATGCTCGGGTTGTGCGGGTCGACTGCTATCGTTGGCTCGACCTGTTGGCGTTCAGCTGTGTCATTGTTGGCGGTCACGTCAACGTTGGGACCAGCTATGGGTTGAGCATGCGCGGTGACAGTTAGCAGGCTGACCGCTATGAGGAATAGAGCTGTTGCTATCGTGGCTCTCAAGAACGTTCCCTAAAACAGCGGGCCGTTTGATTAAAAGCGCTTTTGGTCTAGTCTTCATGACTAAGCTCGCTCAATGTTCGCTGCTTTGGTTGAAACGGGACTAGGTCCCTCGCTTGGACCTGGAAATCCCAGGGAAATCTGATCCTGTCGCTTTGTTTTCTGCGACACAAGAAGACCACATCATGAAGCTCAATTAAACGACTATCCGGCACTGGACTCGTTTATGTCATGAAGACTCGGACGCCGATCTCGAAATGCCCATTTTCGCATCTATCTGTTCCCATCTTGGGTCCGAACGATATTCCTCGAACCATGGAAGACTGCCAAAGTATAGCAGATCCGGATCTCGTTCTACAAGCGCCTTATGCAATCGCGCGAAGGCTTCATTTGTGTTGCCAAGCGCGAACTCAGCGGCCGCGATCCAGATCGGCGAAACGTATTTGTCATCGCCCGCCTCCAACTCCAATCCGTCGAGAATACATTGGGCCTCGGCCTTTTTGCCTGCCACAGCGTAAACCCATCCAAGAACTGATTTGTGAAAAGGGGTGTCGTCGATCTGAACTGCCCTCTTTGCATCCTCGATTGCCGAGTCGTATTCTGAAAGCCAAGCATGAACCATGGACTTCCAAGCGTGAACGGTCGCGAATTCTGGGTTCAACTTGATCACCTGATGGAATCGGTCCATCGCCTCATCAGTCTTTCCTAGGATCGCCAAGTAGAGAGATAGTCCGCTATTGACGGCTCGCGAATACGGGTCGATATCGATCGCTCGCTCCTCCTGCGAACGGGCGTCTTCGAACCTTCGGAGATAGAACAACAAGAGGGCATACCAATGATACGCTGGAGCGTAGCTCGGCCTCAATTCAGTTGCCATCTTGAACTCCGCTTCCGCACCGACAAAGTTCCAGAAGTGGTTCATCAGCGTAAAGCCAAGGGACGCGTGTGCCTCCGCGAGAGACTGGTCGATTTTCAATGCACTTGTTGAGAATTTCTTGGCAAGGACGCCGGCTTGGCTAGGTGCCATCCACTCATAGTCTGCTAACGTGTTGTAGCTGTCGGCGAGTCCGGAGTACGCAAGCGCAAAATCCGGATCGATATTGACTGCCTGTTGGAAGCATTTTACCGCTTTGTTCACGTTCTCTTCCGTCCTCTCGTTCCAGTAGAATCGACCCTTTAGGTAGAGAGTGTATGCCTCAGGATTCACCGTCTGTCTTTTCTCGATCGCAGCCCTCTCCTGGGACAAGAGGTGGATCTTGAGTTCTTCAGCTACCATCTTCGCGATCTCAGTCTGTATCGCTAACACGTCTTTCAGTTCTCTGTCGTAGCTTTCAGCCCAGAGATGTTCGCTCGACGAAGAATCAATTAGCTGGACGGTTATTCGCACTTTATCTCCCGACTTCCTGACGCTACCTTCCAATACGGTACCTACATCAAGCTCTCTTGCAACTTCATTGATTTTCTTCTGCCCAGCCTTGTAGCCCATAACGGATGTCCGGGCAATAACTCTCAATCCCTGGAGCCTCGACATAGTAGCAATCAGTTCCTCTGTCATCCCATCAGCGAAGTACTCGTCCGTCGAGTCACGACTTATGTTCGCAAATGGTAGCACCGCGATTCGCCTCCTGTCGAAGCGGGTTGACCCTAGGATCTTCTCTCCCTGCCAAGGCATCACCATCTTGTACACCTCTACAGGCGCACTGACATTCTTCAGAAGCTTAGGCCCGAGGCTCAGCAATGGCAACTTGAACTTGTTATGTACATGATCGTAGACCTGACGGGTTAAACAGACGCCTCCATCCTCGGCCAACGACTCTATCCTCGACGCAACATTGACGGCGTCCCCGTAGACATCGTCCCTGCTATGAACGACATCGCCCACGTGGATTCCTATACGAAGGATAATCTTCCTCTCGGACGGACGGTTAAAATTCAGATTTCGCAACGCTTGTTGGATTTCGACAGAACAATTGACGGCCTCCAAGGCACTTGCGAACTCCACCAGAAAAGCGTCGCCCATAGTTTTGATCTCTCTGCCGTTGTGCTTTGGGAAGAAAGGTCTGACGAGCGTTTGATGCTCCTCAAGCAGGTCCAGCGCAAGGGCTTCGTCGCGTTGAGAAAGCGATGTATAGCCGACAATGTCGGTGAACATGATAGCGGCAAGTCTACGTTGCGCTAGGGACAAGATCTCTGAGCAGATTCTCTCCTTATCAGCGATAAATCGCTATGGGAAAATGGGCAATACCGATCCCGTCTGGGTTCTGACATCTGAGCGCTTGAAGCGAGAGCTGGGGTATCACGGTCCCGAATAACTAATGAGATCACCGGTTTCTGAGAACCAATCGCAGTCCCTTCTCAGGCTCAATACTTTTGATTGATACTTCTAACAGGGGATAAGCGGCGGTCGCTGTTTCTGAGAACGGTGATATCTTGGCTCATTTCCAAGGCAGCTCTGGTGGACCTTCGCCGAAGGGTCCCATTCGTCGCGGAGGATTCCGTAGACGAAGCAGTCTCGCCAGTTCCCTTGAACCATCACGCTCTTCCGGAAGTGTGCTTCTTGTCTCATGTCCAGTTTCTCGAGGACGCGAACGGAGGCCGAGTTCTCGGTGTCGCACCAAGCCCAGATTCTGAGGAGTTTCAATTGCTCAAAGCCGAACGAAAGGAGGGCTCTGCCAACTTCTGTAGCGTACCCCTTGCCCCAAGACTTTCTATTCAGAAAGTATCCTATGTATGCCTGGCCGATAATCTTCGCAAGATCCTCCTTGCTCTCTTGGTCCGTGACACGGCAAACGCAGTCACCCACGAGTGCCCCGAGCTCTTTCAGAGTTACAGCGAGGCGAAAATATCTGCGCGGCTTGGCGTATCGTCCCTCGAGAGCCTTCTTAACAAGATCCCCAACGCCCTTTCGACTCACAACTCTACGCGGCATGTACCGCGTGACCTCAGGGTCTGACCAGTAACTGTAAAGCGAATCCGAGTCTGACTGCTCGATCTCTCTCAGTACAAGCCGCACGGTCGTAAGTCGAACGCTGTCGGGTGAGAGTTCCGACATCACGGGCTGTGAAGTTGGGGCCCGAGCCGAAGAACTTGCCGTATATACTCCGACTAGCCTCTCGGTCATTTGGTCGGAGGCGTTTCTAGCTCCGCTTTTGAGAACTATCATACTCCTTCTTGAGAAGACCCAGGACGACATTGTCATGGAACTGGTTGTCGAAGAAGACGCTCTCTCGCAGCATCCCTTCTTCCTTGAAGCCCCATCTTCCTTGCGAGTGCAATGTTCGCCTTGTTCCCAGCGTAAGTCCACCAGCCTGCGCGGAGAAGGTTCAACTGTTCAAAGCATTCCTTGAGGAGGAGACTGACTACTTCTGTGCTGTAACCTTGCCGCCAACGGTCCTTCTCGCCGATCGCCAATCAAATATCAGCGCTGGTGTATCTTCTCGCCCAGCCACCAATCCGTATCGAACACCATCCAATGAGCTTCCCACTTGACCTTTCCTCAATCCCGAGCCTCCGCGTTGTCGTGTCCGACTGGTCCAGCCCACACTCCAAGACGAGCTGCTATCACGACGCTCTCGACCCGGTGCCTGGATTCACCGTTAGCAATTAGATACGCCATGGCAAATGTTGGGCTTCGCTGCTGCCCCGCGGTGCAGTGAAGGTAGATACTGCCTCCTGCCTTACCCTCGTCTTCTATCCATTTGATGGCTTGGCCGAATGATGGTACAAGAACTTCTGGACTTCCTGGTGGTCATCTACCCTCAGGCCCTTGTGCTGGATTCCCAACTCCCTAGACCTCCTCGCCTCAACGGGGTCGTCGTTCAAATCGATGATCAGAGTGATTCCTTCTTCCTTGATGGTACGCCAGTCCAACTCGTCGTTCGGCCTCGGCCCTATCGCCAAGTAAGGCTGCACCCAATCCAGTTTGGTCATCTGTTTTCCGCAAGTCCTTCCCGTCGGAAGCGAATAAGTTTGCCATCATGGACCTTTTTTTAGAGGCACTCCTTGCCGTAGTTCAGCATGAAGATCGAAACTATCGCTGTTCATGCTGGCGCTGATGTCGATTCCAGCACTGGAGCAGTTGCTCCTCCGATTCATCTGTCAACCACATTCGAGCATGGACCTGCCAGTGAGGAGATCCACGGTTACTCGTACATTCGAGAAAAGAACCCAACTCAATCTCGGCTAGAGGAAGCACTTGCACAGCTCGACGGAGGCGAAGCTGCCGCCGTCTTCTCATCAGGAATGGCGGCCGGCGTCGCGATTCTACAGACCCTACCGCCAGGCTCCAATGTAATCTTTCCAGATGACATCTACGTCACGTTTCGCCGTCTCTATCGAGACTTCTTACCGAATTGGGGAATACATTCCACAGCAGTTAACCTGCAGAACCTAGCAGGGCTAAAGGCCGCTATTCGTCCAAACACTAGGCTCGTCTGGGTTGAGACACTATCTAATCCCCTCATGAAGATTTCAGACATCAAGGCCATCTCTGAAATTGCTCATGCTTCAAACGTACCGGTCCTGGTCGACAACACCTTCGCCACCCCCATCCTTCAATCCCCGATCGACCTCGGTGCGGACATCGTCTTGTACTCGACCACCAAATATTTGGGCGGGCACAGTGACGTCCAAGGCGGAGCCTTAGTGCTCGGTAAGGGAAGCGATTTGCTCAAGAAGTTGTTGAAAGTAAGTCAGGTTCTCGGCCCCGTGTCTTCCCCTTTCAATTCATGGCTTGTTCTGAGAGGACTTCGGACCTTGCCCTGCAGAATGGAAAGGCATTCATCAAATGCCAACGCGATAGCCTCAGCTCTGAGAGCGGTTCCTGCGGTTGAGGCCGTATTCTACCCTGGATTGCCTACCCATGAGGGTATGATATCGCAAAGCGGCAGATGAGGTACTTCGGTGGGATGCTGTCATTCCAAGTCAGAGGCGGATACGATCATGCAATAAGAGTAGCTTCAAGAGTCAAGCTCTTCCTGAACGCAACTAGTCTCGGAGGAACCGAAAGCCTAATCGAGCATCGTGCCTCTAGCGAGGGAGAATATTCAACCGCACAGCCCAACTTGTTACGTCTGTCGGTGGGTCTTGAGCATCCCGACGACCTAATCGGAGACCTGCTTCAGGCATTAGAATGAATATGAAGAATGTATTCGACTCAGGCTTTTGCCCAAGCAGGTTTCGTAGCCGTTACGTAGATATCGTGATGAGAAACTGAATGACCATCCCTCGACGTCGGCATTGTCGCAATGTCCTGAAACCCTGATGAAGCCAAAAATTCCTTGTATTTCGAGACTGTAATCGCACCACCTTCACAAGCGCACCAATTGTCAAGGTCTCGCTCTACACCCACACCGTCTTCAACGGCAATATCGGAGATTGCAAGTCTGCCCCTCGGTTTCAACACCCGGTACGCCTCTTGCAATACAAGACCTTTGTCAGGAGCGAGGTTGATAACGCAGTTGGAGATTACGTAATCGACACTGTTCGATTCAACGGGGAGGTGCTCGATTTCTCCGAGACGAAATTCTACATTATTGTAACCGTGCTTTTGGGCAGTATCTCGCGCCCTCCAGATCATTTCAGGGGTGGCGTCAACACCGATAACCCTACCTGTAGTACCAACTAGCCGTGAAGCATGAAAGACATCAGCTCCTCCTCCGCTTCCCAGATCCAATACGATGTCTCCTTCTCTTGGATTAATGAGTTCGAGGGGTTCTCCGCTGCCATCGCTGATTGAGGTGGCTTCATCTGGAACTCCGAAGCCTTTGGTTTCTGAAGGAGAACAGCAACTCTCGCCCTTGCTAGTTGCAAGTTTGGTGTATCTTTCTTTTACAGCCTTCCTAATTTCGGTTTCCGAGAGCGCGGTCATTAATGAAAGAGAAATGGGCTGCTGATATTTCAGCGTAACCCCAGATGGGTGGTGAAACCCAGAATCGTGGACTCTAAGGTCGCTTTATGTTCGTGACTCTAAGCTTGAACTGCAGCGTCTTACCTGCCATCGGATGATTTCCGCTCCTCCCGTACGCCTTCTCGGGTGGAATAACGATCTCCTTCTCCTCGTTCACCTTCATACCCATCAACGCCTCATCAAAACCCTGAATCACCTTACCGGTTCCTAGAATCACCATCAAGGGGTGGTAGTCGCGGGCTGCATTGAATAGTCCCGCGCTCTTGGCCTCTTTTTCCATTGACGTGTCAAAGATCTTTCCACCGGGGAATTTTCCGATATAGTGGACTGAGACGGTGTCTCCTTTCTGCGCTTTCAGTTCCATGCTCATAATTCGTCGCTATGGCAGGTCTTGTTTTGGGTCTAAATAGGTGACGGTTGAACAGTTCGATAGGACAACGAAGCCGCAATTCACGCGGTAATTTATACGCATCTGATGCACTATGTGAGGGCATGATGGCTGAGAAGCAGACCCCGAAAGCTCGCTTCTCCACAAAACTCCCGAATGGAGACTTTCTAGGAATCACCATATGGCCGGGAAAAACTGAACCCTCCGCCGAAGTCGTCACTGTTCAGATCCGACATCCAACCGGCGACAACTGGGAGACTACAGCTCGAATTGCTCTCTATCGCACACCAGATGGCAAGTATTCCCTACTTCCGGAAAGGCCGGTAACAAAGTCTTCAGAAAAGACAGAAGCAGTAGCAATAGGTGCAACGGACGGAGGTTAGGAACAAGTGTCGACCAGCGAGCTAGTGTTGGAAGAGACCCCATACCTGAA
>WNGH01005900.1_pt1 | contig 11642 bp, 20 predicted proteins | sample 5400631 | NCBI WGS metagenome assembly WNGH01 (sample SAMN13153373, study PRJNA577476) | soil metagenome | isolation source: 115 cm soil or saprolite under Garry oak tree replicate 1 | place: USA:California | collected 2016-06-15 | reverse complement strand
CCAAGGCGTCGGCGAAGTAAGAAAGACAGGGGAGCAGACCAATGATTCAGATGCGAACCTGGCTGACGGTGGCCGACAATTCCGGCGCGCGCAAGCTGACGTGCATCATGCCAGTGGGCGGAGACGCGGGATTGAAAGCCGGCCTCGGCGACGTCATCACCGCCGCGGTCAAGGAAGCGACACCGGAAAGCCAGGTCAAAAAAGGAACCGTAGTGAAAGCGGTAGTGGTGCGCATGCGGAAAGAACGGCGGCGTAAAGATGGTACGTACATTCGGTTTGACGACAACGCCGCGGTACTGATCAACGATGTGGGCGAACCTGTGGGGACGCGCGTGTTCGGCCCGGTGGCCCGCGAACTGCGCGAGAAGAAATTCACGAAAATTGTTTCGCTGGCTCCGGAGGTTTGGTAGGCCATGACACTCAGACACGAAAGAGCCGAGCGGCACACCATTCAGGTGCGCAAGGGCGATAGCGTGAAGGTGATTGCGGGGAAAGACGCAGGCAAGAGCGGGCGCGTGCTTTCGATCAACGCGAAGAAGAACACCGTGGTGGTCGAGCACGTGGGCATCATCAAGCGGCACACGCGTCCCAACCCCGCGAAGAACATCAAGGGCGGGATCGTGGAGAAAGAAGCGGGGATCAACGTTTCGAACGTGTTGGTGGTCTGTGGGAGCTGCGGCAAGCACACGCGGATTGGCCACACGCTGCTGCCGGACGGCACGAAAGTGCGCAGTTGCCGGCATTGCAAAGCGACATTGGACAAGTAAAGGAAAAGGTAAGAAGAAGGCGATGAAGAGCCGATTGCAGGAAAAATACCGGAGCGAAACGGTGCCAGCGCTGATGAAGCGTTTTGGCTGGAAGAACATGATGGCCGTGCCCAGGTTGCAGAAGATTACGGTCAACATCGGTCTTGGCGAAGCGAGCCAGAACGCCAAGCTGCTGGATACGGCGGCCGTCGAACTAGGCCAGATCACCGGGCAGAAGGCCGTGATCACGCGGGCGAAGAAGTCCATTGCGAACTTCAAGATCCGCAAGGGCATGCCCATCGGCTGCGCGGTGACTTTGCGCGGCGACATGATGTACGAATTTCTCGATCGCTTGTGCAACGTGGTGCTCCCGCGCGTGCGGGACTTCCGCGGTTTGCCGCAGAATTCCTTCGACGGCCGCGGGAATTACACCCTGGGGCTGAAAGACCAGCTGGTGTTTCCGGAGATTGATTACACGCGCGTGGACAAGATCAAGGGCATGAACATCACCATGACCACCAGCGCGAAGAACGACGAGCAGGGCCGCGAACTGCTCAAGGGGCTGGGTTTTCCATTTCGCGAAAAAGGGGCCGCACAATAAATGGCACGTACAGCAAAGATCGCCAAGTCTCTCAAGAAGCCGAAATTCAAGGTGCGGGTACGCAACCGCTGCCGCTGCTGCGGTCGCGCGCGCGGGTATATCCGCAAGTTCCAGATGTGCAGAATCTGTTTCCGCGGTATGGCGCTGAAGGGAGAAATCCCCGGCGTCGTGAAAGCCAGCTGGTAGGAGAACTATGCAGACGGACCCAATAGCCGATTTTCTGACGCGCCTCCGCAACGCGGCGGCCGCCAAGCATCAGCGCGTCGACGTTCCGGTTTCCAAGCTCAAGACGGAGATCGCGCGCATCTTGAAGGAAGAGGGCTACATCTCGACCTACAAGCTGGTGGACGAAAACAAGACGCGCAAGATGCTGCGCGTTTTCCTGAAATACACGCCGGACCGCCGCAGCGTGATCACCGGCATGAAGCGAATTTCCCGGCCGGGGGCGCGCGCGTACCGTGGCGCGGCGGATATCCAGCCCGTCGTGGGCGGGCTGGGCATCAGCATCATGACCACGCCGCGGGGTCTGATGAGCGGCCGTTCGGCGCGCAAAGCAAAAATCGGGGGGGAACTTCTTTGCGAGGTTTGGTAGGCAAAATTTCGAGTTAAGGAAAACAGAAAAGATGTCACGTATCGGACGCAAACCAATTCCAGTGCCAGCAGGCGTGAAGATCGCCTTGCAGAGCGGCAAGATCGATGTGCAGGGACCGAAGGGCAAGCTCTCGTTCGCGATTCCGCAGGGGATCACTTTCGAGCAGAAGGACGGCGTGTTGACTGCCCTTCGCGCGACCGAAGAGCACCGCGCGCTTCACGGCCTCGCTCGCGCACTGGTTGCCAACGCCGTGCATGGGGTGACCTCGGGCTTCAAGAAAGAGCTCGACATCGTGGGCGTGGGCTATCGCGCCGAACTAAAAGGCAAGACGGTTGCCTTCGCGCTCGGCAAGTCGCACCCGATTAATTTCCCGATTCCTGAAGGCATTCAGGTCGCCGTGGAAAAGCAGACGCACATCGTGGTCAGCGGCCCGGACAAGGGCCAGGTCGGCCAGGTTGCCGCCGACATGCGCTCGCTGCGTCCGCCCGACCCGTACAAACAGAAGGGCGTGCGCATCACCGGTGAGCGGCTGAAGAAGAAGGCTGGCAAGGCTGGAGCGAAAGCCGGCGGCGCGTAAAGAGAATAGGAGAAGAAACCGTGGCATCGGCAAGAGTTCGCAGACTATCGAAGGATTTGCACCGCCAGCGCGTTCATGCGCGTGTGCGCACCAAGGTGGAGGGTACGCCGGAGCGCCCACGGTTGTGCGTGTACCGTTCGCTGGGACACATCTATGCGCAAGTGATCGACGACCGGTCGGGCAAGACGCTGATTTCCGCCAGTTCGGTGGACGGTGAAACGAAAAAGAATCTAAAGGGTGGAGGCAACATCGCGGCGGCGAAAGTGATCGGCAAGGTCGTTGCCGAGCGTGCCAAGGCTGCCGGAGTAAGCAAAGTGGTGTTCGACCGCGGCGGATACAAGTATCACGGCCGCGTCAAGGCGCTCGCAGACGCGGCGCGGGAAGCGGGGTTACAGTTCTAAGCCTATGTCGAAGCAAATTCTGCGAGACAGTCTAGCGGTACGCCGGCTCCTGGAAGTGAATCCTTCGGAGCTGAAGGACGACGTGATCGCCATCAACCGCGTCACCAAAGTCGTCAAGGGCGGCAAAAATCTGAGTTTCTCCGCGCTGGTGGTCGTCGGCGACAGCCATGGCCATGCGGGATTCGGCATGGGCAAGGCCCGCGAAGTGCCCATGGCCATCAAAAAAGGCATTGAGCAGGCAAAAAAGAATCTGATCAAGCTGAACCTGAAGGGAGCGACGATCCCGCACCAGGTTTTGGGACGCTACGGCTCGGCGCAGGTGCTGCTCAAGCCCGCTTCGGAAGGCACGGGCGTCATCGCCGGCGGTCCGGTCCGCAAGGTGATGCAAGTCGCGGGGATCCACAACGTACTGACAAAATCGATTGGAACATCGAATCCGCACAACGTCGTCAAGGCCACCTTCGCGGCTCTACTCGGCTTGAAGGACATCGCTCACGTGGCGGAGACGCGCTCGAAGACGGTGGAAGAAATCAGCGGCAAGCCACCCAAGGAAAAGGCCGCCGCGAGTGAGGGCGACTAATGCCAGGGAAAAAGGCGGCGCACACAAAGAAGACTCCCGTCAAGGCCTATAACCGGACGGCGCATGATGGCAAGAAGTCCGGCGGCACGGTGAAGGTCAAGTGGGTGGTCAGCTTTATCAGCTGCACCGACGATATGCGTCAAACCATCCGCGGCCTGGGCTTGCGGAGAATGCATCAAGTGGTGGAGCGCCAGGACACGCCGGAAACGCGCGGCATGATTCACAAGGTGCGGCACCTCGTGGAAGTGGTGGAGTAAAGCGATGGCCAGAAAAAGTTCCAGCGGCCCCAGAGGGACCAGCAAGCGTGGTAGGCACAAGCCGGCGTCGCCGGCGGCGAAGCAGCGCCGCTCGTTCACGCTATCGAATTTGCAGCCTCCTGCCGGTTCGCGCAAAAAAAAGGTCCGCGTCGGCCGCGGCATGGGCTCGAAGCTTGGCAAAACTTCCGGTGCTGGCGACAAGGGACAGAAGTCTCGCCGCGGCTATTCGCGCCGCCGTGGGTTTGAAGGCGGACAGATGCCGCTGCACCGGCGCATGCCGAAGCGCGGCTTTCACAATCCGTTTGGCGTGACGTATTCGGTCGTGAACCTGGCGGAATTGAACGTTTTTCCGGCCGGCGAGACAGTGACCCCGGAGTTGCTGCGTGCGCACGGATTTGTGCGCCGCGCCACGGACCCCATCAAGGTTCTCGGCGATGGCGAGCTGACCACCAAGCTGGCGGTTCACGCGCAGGCTTTCAGCGCGTCGGCCAAGGAAAAGATTACCAAGGCGGGCGGCACGTTCGAGGTTGTAGCGTAGAGTTGCCCAAGGATGATTCGTAGGAAACAGGCATGAACCGATTCATCGAAGCCGTGAAGAACATGTTCCGCATTGAAGACTTGCGGAACCGCGTCTTGTTCACGCTGGCGCTGCTGGCGATTTATCGCATTGGTGCGTACATCCCTATTCCTGGAATCAACTCCGGGGTGCTGGATCAGCTATTCAATCAGGCTGCGGGGTCGGTGCTGGGCATCTTCAATCTCTTCAGCGGCGGCAACTTCCGCCGCATGACGATTTTCGCGCTCGGCATCATGCCGTACATCACGTCTTCCATCATTCTGCAGTTGATGACCGTGGTGTTCCCGTACCTCGAGCGCTTGCAGAAAGAGGGCGAACTTGGGCGGCGCAAGATTACGCAGTATACGCGCTACCTGACGATCGTCTTGAGCGTCATTCAGTCGTTCACCATTGCAACCGCATTGCAGGCGCAGAGCCTGGGTGGACAGTCGCTCGTCTATCACGGAGGGGCGTCTTTTATCCTGATGACCATCCTGACGCTGACCACTGGTTCAGCCTTCATCATGTGGCTGGGCGAGCAGATCAGCGAGCGCGGCATCGGCAATGGCATGTCGCTCATCATTTTTACCGGTATCGTGGTTGGTTTGCCTCGCGCCGTGGTGGATTTATATGAAAAAGCGTCAACACGTGCGTGGGGGCCGTTCACGCCGATTGCCTTGATTTTCCTGGTTGCGCTGATGATCGCTGTCGTCGCGTTCATCGTCTACGTCGAAGGAGCGCAGCGGCGGATCCCGGTGCAGTACGCCAAGCGCGTTGTCGGACGCCGGGTGATGGGCGGGCAATCCTCATACTTGCCGCTGCGTGTCAACTCCGGAGGCGTGATTCCGCCGATTTTCGCGAGCTCGCTGCTCGCCTTTCCCCCGACGATTGCGCTTTTGTTCGCTCATAAGTACCAGTTTATCGACGACTCGGTGAAGGCCATCAGTTTTGGCGAGCCGCTCTATAACCTCATCTACGTCTTGATGATCATTTTGTTTGCGTTCTTCTACATCGGAATCGTGTTCAATCCGACGGAACTCGCAGACAACATGCGCAAGCAAGGCGGCTTTATTCCTGGGATTCGGCCGGGACGCACCACTTCCGAGCACGTCAGCAAGATTCTGAAACGGCTCACCTTTATCGGCGCGATTTATCTGGCCATGGTTTGCCTGTTGCCGGAGTGGCTGATCACCGGCATCCATCTGGATCACATCGGCTGGGGCATCGGCTCATGGTTTGACCGGCACTTTCCCGAATGGTTTTTGAAGGGCCTGAAAGTGCAGTTCTATTTCGGCGGCACATCTTTGTTGATCGTTGTGGGCGTGGCCATGGACACCGTGCAGCAGCTCGAAGCCCAGTTGGTCATGCGGAATTACGAAGGATTTGCGCGGAAGGGCCGGTTGCGCGGCCGACGGTAGGGGAGAAAAGCTGGGTGGCTCCGGACACACGGCATCCCGACAAGTTGGACCGCGCAGTGATTTTTCTCGGGCCTCCGGGCGCGGGGAAAGGCACGCAAGCGATCGAGTTGGCCAGGAAGTATGGTGTGCCGCATCTTTCGACCGGCGACATGCTCCGCGAGCATGTCTGTAAAGGCACGCCGCTCGGGGCCAAGGCCAAGCCCATTATGGAGCGCGGCGACCTGGTTCCCGATTCCCTGGTGCTGCAAATGATCAGGGAGCGCATCGAGCGGCCGGATTGTTCGCACGGTTTTGTGTTCGACGGGTTTCCGCGAACGGTGGCCCAGGCGAAATACCTGGGCGAGTTGTTGAAGCAGCATGGTTACAAGCGGCCGTTCGTGATTCACCTGGTGATCGACACAACGATTTTGTTGCGAAGGTTGACGGGGCGGCGGACCTGCAAAGTGGGTGGCGAGATTTACAATATTTACGACCGCCCGCCGAAGGTCGAAGGGATTTGCGACAAAGACGGCGGCGAGCTGGTACAGCGGCCGGACGATCGCGAGGAAGTTATCGGCCCGCGTTTGCAGGCATACGAGAAGCAGACGGCGCCGCTGGCCGAGTATTACGGGCGGCTGGGTTTGCTGCGCAGCATTGACGCGGCGAAGAGCGTGGAAGAGGTCGGGCGCCAGGTGCTGCAAAGCGTTCAGAGCGTTCGCGGAGCGCGATAGAGTCCGCGGAGACCCGCAGAGGGCCTCGGAATTGGGTCCGGAAAGGACCCCGGAAAAAGGTTGATGGCGATTCACCTGCGGAGCGCGGAAGAGCTGGAAAAGATGCACCGCGCCGGGCTTTTTGTGCACGAAGTCTTGAACGCGCTGCGAAGCGCGGTGAAGCCTGGGATTACGACGATGGACCTCGAGAAGCTTGCCGAGGAAAAAATCGCCGGGAGACCTGGCAAGGCGGCATTCAAGGGATATCGCGGTTATCCCTGCGTGCTGTGCACGTCGGTGAACAGCGAGATCGTTCACGGAATACCGTCGCCAAAGCGGAAGCTGCGCGAAGGCGACATCGTCTCGATCGATTTCGGGATGGAAGTGGACGGTTACTACGCGGATTCGGCGGTCACCGTGCCCGTGGGGCAGATTCGGCCGGAAGTGCAGAAGCTCCTGGAGGTGACCCGGGATTCGCTGGATCGCGCGATCGACAAGATGCGCGCGGGCAACCGGCTCGGCGATGTCGGCCACGCGGTGCAGAGTTGGGTGGAGCAGAACGGTTTTTCGGTGGTGCGCGAGTTCGTCGGGCACGGGATCGGAACGAGGATGCATGACGAACCTAACCTACCGAATTATGGCGAAGAGGGGCGAGGCGCGCGGCTGCAAGAGGGCATGGTGATTGCCGTCGAGCCGATGGTCAACGCGGGCAGCCCGGAAGTGCGGATGCGGGATGAGTGGGTGGCGGAAACGGCCGATGGCAGCCCCTCAGCCCACTTCGAGCACACCGTGGCCGTCACCGCCAACGGGCCGTGGATCTTGACGCGCCCGAAAGCGATGACCGGGCCGTCGTGGTGAAAGATGTAGTAGCCGGGCTTTAGCCTGGCGTGGATCAACACGGGAGCTTATGGCAAGACCGATTCGCGAGGAAAAAAAGAAAGGCGACTCCGGAAATTCGAAGGAGGACGCCATTGAAGTCATGGCCACGGTAATCGAGCCGCTGCCAAACGCGATGTTCCGCGTTGAGCTGGAAAACAAGCACCAGGTTCTGGCGCATGTTTCCGGCAAGATGCGCAAGAATTTTATCCGCATTCTGGCGGGAGATAAAGTGGCCGTGGAGCTTTCGCCATACGATTTGACGCGCGGCCGGATTGTGTACCGCTATAAATAGCGGCCGTCGCGGTGGGTTTTGTAGGGCCGCCTTCTGAGGCGGGCCGCGTGACTGGTTTTACGAGGAGCAACGCAGTATGAAAGTTCGGGCATCGGTAAAAAAGATTTGTGACAAATGCAAAGTGATCCACAGGCGCGGCGTGGTGCGGGTGATTTGCGTCAACCCAAAGCACAAGCAGCGCCAGGGATAAGCACCCTCGTTAGGAGAATGGCATGGCACGCATCGCAGGTGTAGATCTTCCGCCGCAGAAGCGCCTTTGGGTCGGGCTTACCTCGATCTACGGCATCGGGCAGGAACGCGCAAAGAATCTTGCGGAAAAAGCGAATGTCGATCACACGAAGAAGATTCGCGACCTGACGGAAGATGAAATCAATCATCTTCGCCAGGAAATTGAAAAAGAAGGCCGCGTGGAAGGCGATCTCCGCAAGGAGATTCAGATGAACATCCGCCGGCTGATCGAAATTCAGGCCTACCGCGGGATCCGGCACCGCCGGAACCTGCCGGTGCGCGGCCAGCGGACGCACACCAACGCGCGCACCCGCAAGGGTCCGCGGCGCGGCGCGGTGGCGGCCAAGAAGAAGGTCTTGGGCAAGAAGGGCTAGTTTTTTGATAGCTTACTGGCGCCATGTGAAGCGCGGGGGCATTACTGCGGGCTTCACGGGCGTTAGAGTTTGCGAGTAATCGAAGAAACGGAGCAACAAGTGGCAAAAGAACCAAAAACCGCAGCGCCAGACGCCGGAGCACCGGCGAAACCGGCAGCGGCGGCAAAGCGAAAAAAAGAATTCAAGAAGAAGCGGGAGCGCCGCATCGTGCCCCACGGCGTGGTGTACATTGCTGCGTCGTTTAACAACACGCAGATCACCATCACGGACACCGACGGACGCACCATGTGCTGGTCCTCCGCGGGGGCGATCGGCTTCAAGGGATCGCGCAAAGGCACGCCGTACGCCGCGCAGCAGGCCTCGTTGGCTGCCGCGGGCGTGGCGCGTGACCAATACGGGATGAAGAGCGTGGAGGTTCGCGTACAGGGTCCCGGCTCCGGACGCGAGTCCGCCGTGCGCGCGTTGGCTGCCGCGGGACTCCACATTGTGGTGATCCGTGACGTCACTCCGATTCCGCACAACGGTTGCCGTCCGCCGAAGCGCCGCCGCGTGTAAGACAGACATTCTTGTCTGTCCTCTTCGCCGAGGCAGACAAAACAGGACAGGCAGGAATGCCTGTCCCACCAAGAGAAAAGATTTCGAGAGTTTTGGGAAGGGAGAATAGAAGTTGGCAAGACACCGAGATGCAGTCTGCCGCCTGTGCCGCCGGGAAGGGCAGAAGTTGTTTTTGAAAGGCTTGCGTTGCTTTACGGAGAAGTGCGCGATTGAGAAGCGCAACTTCGTGCCGGGGCAGCACGGGCAGTCGCGGCGCCCGAAGGTCGCGGGATACGGCCTACAGTTGCGCGAAAAGCAAAAGGTTAAGCGCACCTACGGATTGCTTGAGCGGCAATTCCGCAATTATTTTGAGAAGGCTGCCCGCGCCAAGGGCCCCACGGGCGAAAACCTCATCATCATGCTCGAGCGCCGGCTGGATAACGTCGTGTGGCGTGCGGGACTGGCGTCTTCTCGTTCGCAGGCGCGCCAACTTGTGCTGCACGGCCACGTCCGCGTGAACTCCAAGAAGGTCAACATCCCGTCCTACCTCGTGAACGTGGGCGAGGAAGTGGCCATCAAGGAAAAAATGCACCAGAACGCCATGGTGCTGGAAGCGCGCAACGTTGCGCAGAGCCAGAACGCTGTGCCCTGGCTGGAACAGCAGCGCGAGCAGTTCAAGGCCAAGGTTGTTGCGCTGCCGAAGCGCGATGACGTGCAGACGCCACCGATTAACGAGCAGCTCATCGTCGAGTTGTACTCGAAGTAAGAGCGCTCTGAATCCCGTGCCCGGCGGAACCGGGTGGCATCCGGATTTGGTTTTGGGGCCGACCCCTGTCGGCCCAGAAGGAAGGAATACGATGTGGAAGGGTTTTCAGAAGCCGAAGCGTCTCGCCTCCGAACTCGAATCGCTTACCGAGAAGTACGGGCGGTTTTCCGCGCAGCCTTTTGAGCGCGGCTGGGGTACCACGGTAGGAAACGCGTTGCGCCGTGCGCTGCTCAGCTCGATCGAAGGCGCGGCCATCACTGCGGTGAAGATCGAAGGCGTGCTGCACGAATTTTCTTCGATCCCCGGCGTGGTCGAGGATGCCACGGACATTATTCTCAACTTGAAGCAGGTGCCCATCAAGCTGAATACGGACCTGCCCAAGACGATTTATGTCAACGTCGAGCAATCCGGCCCCGTCACCTCCGCGCAAATCGAGGAAGACGCGGACTTTGCCGTCCTTGATAAAAGCGTGTATATCGCCACGGTCAGCGAAGGCGGCAAGCTCCAGATTGAAATGCGTGTGAAGAACGGCCGCGGCTACGTGGCCGCCGACCGCAACTACGACGAAGATTTGCCCATCGGCTATATCCCCGTCGACAGCGTTCACTCACCTGTGCGCAAGGTCAATTATTCCGTCGAGGCCGCCCGCCTCGGGCAGATGACCGACTACGAAAAACTGATGATCGAAGTGTGGACCAACGGCGCCATCACGCCGCAGGACTCCATCGGTCTCGCCGCCAAGCTGGTCAAGGACCACATGAGCATCTTCATCAACTTCGAAGAGCCCGTGGACACCATCGAAGCGCCGCAGGACATCCAGCACGATCCGCGCCTGGAGCACCTGGACCGCTCGGTCGAGGAGCTTGAGCTTTCCGTGCGCTCCTACAACTGCTTGAAGAACGCGAATATCCAGACCATCCGCGAGCTCGTGCAGAAGAGCGAAAACGAAATGCTGAAGACCAAAAACTTCGGCCGCAAGTCGCTCAACGAAATCAAAGATATACTGGTGAAGATGGGCCTCGCGCTGGGCATGAAATTCGATGAGCACGGCCGCATCATCTGGCCGCCACTCCCGAGCCAGACCGCCGCACCGGCTTCGGAAGACACCGTTGGACTGTAAGGCGCCAAGGGACAAATAGACGATGCGACATCTCAACGCAGGATCAAAACTCGGGAAGCAGCCGGCTCATCGCCGCGCCGTGCTGCGCAGCTTGGTCACCAACCTGTTCGAACACGGACGGATCACCACCACTCTGACGCGCGCCAAAGCCGCGCGTCCGGTGGCTGAAAAAATTATCACCCTTGGCAAGCGGGACACGCTGCAATCGCGGCGTCAGGCCGCTTCCTACATCATGCTCCCTGCGGTCACGCAGAAACTGTTCAGTGAGATCGCGCCCAAATTCGCCGATCGTGCAGGCGGCTACACCCGCATCATCCAGGCCGGCAACCGCGTTGGCGATAACGCCAAGGTGGCCATCCTTGAGCTCGTCGGCTACGAGTACAAGGCCAAGGAAAAGAAGGAAAAAACCAAGAAGGAAGAAACCGCCGAAGCCAAAAGCTAACCGCGCGTTCTCATCTCAAAACCCAGCAGCCCGTTCCAGCACTCTGGAACGGGCATTTTATTCCCACACCTCACTCGTAGTTTTCCGATAGCTAGAATGCTTGTCAGGTGGATGGCTCTCTGCTTGCCTTGATTTCCACTTCACCTCGGGTTCGTCGCCAGCGGAACCATATCCACAGCACGACAAGAGCGGCGAATGCGCCGATGGAATCGAGCAGCGAATCGTATGGCGAAGCGCCGCGGCTGGCCACGAACGACTGGTGAATCTCATCCAGCACAGAATATCCCGCCGCGCAGAAGAGTGCCGCAAAGCCCCACGTCCACCGCCAGCCTTTGCGGTCGCCGCGCACGCCCCGATAGAGCAATAGGCAAAAGATAAAATACTCCGTAAAGTGTGCGCTCTTTCGAATCAGATGGTGAATTGCTTCGAATTGTTCCTTCGTAAGCGATTGAACGACCCAGCGCAGGATTGGTTCGAACACCCACGCCGTATGCTCCGACGAAAAAGTATCCGTGGACGCCGTGAAAATTATCCCTGCCCATAGCAAGGCTGGCCACCAGGCGCGCAGCCAGGCCGGCACACGTGGCTTC
>WNGH01005897.1_pt1 | contig 11644 bp, 11 predicted proteins | sample 5400631 | NCBI WGS metagenome assembly WNGH01 (sample SAMN13153373, study PRJNA577476) | soil metagenome | isolation source: 115 cm soil or saprolite under Garry oak tree replicate 1 | place: USA:California | collected 2016-06-15 | reverse complement strand
CGATCGCGACCGTCCATCGACATCGTGCGGTCGGAGAGAGGATCCCGGGTCGATCCCCGGTGACCGTCTCCGTTCTTGGCGTCAAGTTCCAGGTCCGTCCCGGGACGAACGACTTGGACCTCTTGGTCCACCACGAGCCAGAAACCCTCGCATGGTTCCGAGTCCACCCGGGCGATGTCGTCGTTGACGTGGGAGCCCACATCGGACGCTATACCGTCGCAGGCGCCCGACTGGGCGCCGACGTCGTCTCTATCGAGCCGGACCCCGCGAACTTCGAGATGCTGGCGGCAAATGTGCGGCTCAATCGTCTTTCCAAGGTTCACCTCGAACGCGTTGCCGTGAGCGATGCGAACGGGGTCCGCCGTTTTCTCCCTTCGACCGGTTCGAATCGCGGCACATCGGCTCTCGCGTCGAAGTCGAGTCCCGGATCCTCGCACGACGGCGTCCTCGTCGAATGCAGGCGCCTTGATGACATCGTCGAGAGCCACGGCCTCTCCCGTATCGATTGGCTCAAGATCGATGTCGAGGGACACGAGGTCGAAGCGCTCCTCGGGGCAAGCCGCTGCCTGTCCATCACGCGCCGCCTTTCGCTCGAGGTGACCGCCGAGTCCGAGGCGGCTTGTCGCTCGCTCACGGATCGCGCGGGCTTCCGGATTGAAGCGGAAGAGCGCGGCGTCCCCGCGTCGAACCTTCTGATGAGGAAAGCATGACGCCTCCGATGTCGCCAAAAACGGGAGTCGTCTCCGTCTCGGTTGGGCTTTGTGCGTACAACGAGGAGCGGGGGATCGCAGCCGCGTTGGAATCCGTCCTGTCGCAGGACGTGAGCGCGCCCTTCTCCCTCGATGAAGTGATTGTCGTCGCGAGTGGATGCACGGATCGGACCGAGTCGATCGTCAAAGAGTGGTCGGCCCGGGAGCCTCGAGTGCTTCTGGTTCACCAAGACGAGAGAATGGGAAAGGCCCGCGCCTTGAACGTCCTGTTCCGACGGGCGAAGGGACACATCGTCGTCAGCATGAACGCGGATGCCATGCTGATGCCGGAGAGTTTGCAGCATTTGTTGGAGCCTTTCGAATCGAATCCGCGCCTCCAGATCGCGTGCGGTTCCCCTCAGCCCTCGAACGTCGTCGACGGTCTGTCCGGGATGTTGACGCGGCTTCAATGGCGCCTTCACAACCGCACGCTCGCGTTGCTCTCCTCCCGTGGCATGCCGAACCACTGTTGCGATGAGCTCGTGGCCCTCCGTCGCGGCTTCATCGACGAGCTACCTCCGGACCTGATCAACGATGGTGCATACCTGGGCGTCGTCGCGGCGTCGCGAGATTCGTTCGTTTCTTTTTGCGACTCGGCGCATGTCGTCGTCGATCCGCCGCGGACCCTCCGTGGGTTCCTGATGCAACGGCGGAGGATTCTCCGAGGACATCGTCAGGTTCGTGAGTTATGCGAGCAATCGCCGTACACCTTGGAGGGGTTGATGCGGACGCGTCCCGACCTCGTGGCGCGGATCATCGGCGGAGAAAGTCGGAGCAGCCCGAGCTCGGCCCTTACCCTCCTCCTGCTCCTGCTTCCCCTGGAGTCGGTGGCCCTGCTCGGGGCGTCTCTCGATGCCCTCCGGGGCCGGGACTACGAGCCCGCGTGGACGCCGGTGAATTAGATGCGGTCGCTCCGAGAATCGCTGGTCCGCCCTCGGGTGCTCGTCCTCCTGGGATTGCTGATTCGAGAGGCGCTCTCGTTCTGGACCGGCCATCCGTATGATCTCGAGGTCTGGGTGCGGAACGCCTATTTCGTGGGACACGGACAGAACCCCTATACCGCGTTCTTCCCTCCCGTCCCCGGTCTGAGTTTCGCGTATCTTCAGCAGACGCTGCCCGGAGTCGGCTATCTGCCGATCTGGCCGTTGATCGTCGCCGGATTCTACCATGTCTACGCCGCCCTGCCCTTCTCGCGGTTCTTCCTGTATTTCCTGATCAAACAACCCACCGTCCTCGCCGACACATACCTCGGCGTCCTGATCTTCCGGATGATCCAGCAATGGGGCGGGACCCGCGAGGCGGGCGTTCGCGCCCTCCGGTACTGGACCTTCTTTCCGTACGCGATCGTCATTTCCGCGGTCTGGGGCCAATTCGACGCCCTCGTCGTGGTCCTGCTGATCCTGTTCCTCCTTTCGGCCCGCCCGACCCATCGCGTGCTGTTCCTCGGGCTGGGGATCGCCCTCAAGTGGTTCCCGCTGGTCTTCGTCCCGTACGAAGCGCTCCGGCAGCGCGGCCCGAGGAAGGCGTTGGCTCTCCTCTCTCTGGCCATCCCCGCGGGCCTCACGCTCCTGATCTTTCAGGGGATGGGCTGGGACTACTTTGGCGTCACACAGATGTCCGCCTCGGCGAGCCACGGAGGGGGCGCCGGAATGTCCTACGTGAACATTCTCCAGGCGCCCGCCCTCATCCCGTTGCTGACCCGCGTCCCGTTTCTTTACTCAGTTCTCGGCTATCTTTGGGTGCCCGGCATCCTCGTCGGCGCGTACCTCGCCAAGGGACGATTCGGTTTCGATCCGCGAGGGACCGTGCAGGCGATCCTCCTTGTCACGACGATCTTCTACCTTACCCGGTGGGGAGTCTACGAGCAGTACCTGATGTACCTCTTCCCGCTCCTGATCGTAGACATCGAACTGTGGCATCCGGATCGGAGGCCGTTGTTCCGCCTGCTCCTGCTTTTGGCGACCGCCTACCTCCTCGTCAACAACGACTTCCTCGTCCGGTTCCTCGGACCTTTGAGCAGCGGGTTCGTCGATTTGTCGTACGCGGCCGATAGCTCGCCCGACCTCGGGATCATTCGCGCGGGTGCCACCTACTTCCTGAACGTCGTCATCACGATCACCTTCGTCCAGATGGCCCTCGTCTTCGCCGACCCGGCACGAGGCTCTCGTCCATGGCCCCAGCAGTGGCTTGCGAAGATTCAGGGCTGGATGCGGCCTCCGGCTGCGGATTCGGACATGAATGTCCGGGAGCCGCTACCATGAAGGTGTTGGAACTCACCCAGCGGTTCCCGCCCGCGATCGGCGGAGTCGAGGAACACGTGTACCATCTCGCGCGAGGGCTGTCGCAGGCGGGAGACGACGTCGAGGTCCTCACCACGGACCTGTTGCGCGACACCCCGTTTGCACGGCTCCAGTCGATCCCGACGACCGACGGCGTCGCGGTGACGCGAGTTCGGGCGTGGAAGCTCTTCGAAGCACCACATGGACTGGGCGTTGCGGCCCCCTCAATGTTGCGGGCGGCCCTCAAGCGCCACCCCGAAATCCTCCACGCCCACGGTTACGGCTACTTCCCGACGTTCGCCGGGAGCCTCGGAACCGCCCTCGATGGATCCGCCCTGGTCATCACGCCCCACTCCGACGCGGGGCGTCCGAGTCGCGCGAAGCGGATGTTCGACTCGATTGTCCCGAAGCTCACCCTCGGTCGCGCGCATCACGTGATCGCCGTGAGCCGGCACGAGGCGGCTCATCTCACGACTCTCGGAGTGTCGGCCGAAAGGATCAGCGTGATCCCGAACGGCATCGACCTTTCCGAATTCGAATCGCTGAATCCCACTCGTCGCAACGGGAGCCCGTTGACCGGCTTGTTCGTAGGACGCGTGTACCCTTCTCAGAAGGGCCTCGAGACGTTGATGAGCGCCGCGGCGTTGCTTCCTCGGCCGGCGTCCGTGCGCTTCCGGATCGTTGGCGAGGATTGGGGCGGGACGTCGTTCCTCCTCCGACTCGCGGAGCAGCTCGGAGTCCGCGACCAATTCACCTTCACGGGACGGGTCGATCGGCGTGCTTTGCTCGAGGAGTACGCAAACGCCGACTTCCTCGTGTTGCCCTCGCACTTCGAACCGTTCGGGATCGTCCTCCTGGAGGCCATGGCTGCGGGACTGCCCGTCATCGCGTCGCGGGTGGGGGGCATCCCGGAAGTCGTGATGGATGGAGAATCAGGGCTGCTCGTCGCGCCGGTAGACACGCGTTCGTTGGCCGAGGCGATTCTCCGACTCTCTCAAGATGAAAGCCTCCGAACGGCCCTGGGCCGAAACGGGCGAGCGCGGGCGAAGGGATTCGGTTGGGAGTCGACTGTGCCAGAGATTCGTCAGCTGTACATCCGGACCCTCGAGGAACGGAGGTCCTGATGGCGGGGACACGGCGCGGTCAGGTTCTCGCATTTGGCATCGTCATCAGCCTGGTCGTCGGGGGTCTCGTCCTCACGAACGTCCTACGGCCCGCGGTGTCGGTGCCGAGCGAGGTTCCGGGGACGACGCCGATCCGCCACGTCGTCGTGATCATGAAGGAGAACCATGCGTTCGACAACTACTTCGGAACGTTCCCCGGCGTCGACGGCATCGCGGCGGGAGTGTCACTGGCGGACGGCCAGGGCGGTAATGTGACGCCCCACTGGATCAATTCGACGTGGACGCTGGATCTGCCGCACAGCCGGGACGCAATGATCCAGTCGTACCACAATGGTTCGAACGACCTCTTCGCCGTGGTCGCGGAGGCCCACGCGGCCGGTTTGGGCAACGTCTCCATGGGCTACTACGACCGCCGGCAGCTGGGATATTACTGGTCCCTGGCCGAGAATTACACGATCATGGACCGGTACTTTCAGTCGATGCTCGGACCGACCGTGCCCAACCGCCTCTATTCCTTCGCCGGGACGAACGACGGGCTCGGATCGAATGTGATCTGGCAGGTCCCGATGTCCTCGCCGACGATTTTCGGCCAGCTCCAAGCGCGAGGGATATCCTGGCGATACTACTACAGTCCCGGGATTTTCGTCGGTCCGCTCCCGAGCTACTTCCCGGAGATACGATCCCGTTCCGAAATGATCGCACAACTCGTCCCGATGGACCAGCTGTTCGGCGACCTGTCGGCCGGAAACCTGGCTCAGGTGACGTACATCGACCCCTCCGAGGACTTCTTCATCAGCGAGCATCCTCCGGAGCACGTTAACGTCGGCGCGGCGTGGACGAAAGGCATCATCGACGCGATCATGTCGAGTCCCGCTTGGAAGACCACGGCAATCTTCTTGACGATGGACGAATCCGGAGGCTTCTACGACCACGTCCCGCCCCCGCAAGTCGACGGATGGGGCTACGGATTTCGCGTCCCGATGATTGTGGTTTCGCCGTATGCAAAGCATGGGTTTGTCGACCACGACGTCGCCGATCACACATCAATCATCAAGTTCCTCGCAGACAACTGGGAACTCCCGTACCTCACCGTCCGCGAGGCGCGGGCCGGGAACTTGACGGGGGCGTTCGTTTTCGGAGGAGCGGGGATGTCGACGGTCGGAGCCTATCCCCCAATGCTCCAGTCTGGAGGATCGAAAGTACCATGGTGCCAGGCTCCCGATTGCAAGGCATCGGGAAACCCTCTTGCGAGCAGGAGGCACGGTGATCGAACCGGCGCGTGAGGCATTCAATCGGGCCGCCGATACGATCGAGGCGACGGCGGTTCGGAATCCAATCAACGCGTGGATGCGAGAAGTGAGTCGTCGACATCTCCTTGCGACATTCCCACGAGGTTCTCGGCTAGTTGAGATTGGCTGTGGCGCCGGGGCGGACGCTGCGTTCCTCGCTGAACGAGGCTATCGAATCGTTGGCATCGACATCTCAGATCGGATGGTCGAACTCGCCCGTCAGCGCATTACCAGTCAGGGCCTCGACGGTGCAGTCAAGGTATTACGCGGTCGGCTCGTCGATGTGGCAAGCGAACTGTCGCGGTCCGAGTGGCTTCCGTTCGATGGCGCGTATGCGAATTTCAGCCTTACCTACGAAAAGTCGCTCCGGGAACTGCTGGAGGTTTTGAGCGTGCTCCTCAGGCCCGGAGCGCGATTCCTCTTTACGCTGCCCAACAAACTGTGTCTCGCAGCGCCAGCGATCGCACTTGCTCGGTTCCGAGTTCGAGGCGCCTTCGGACGATTCCGCGAACCGGCCTCAGCGACGATTCGAGGAACGCCCGTGCCGATCACCTTCTACGCCCCAAATCGGGTTCGGCAGATTCTCAATGGCCTCTTTGAGATTGAAGGCACCGCCGGTGTACCGGTCTTCATGCCGCCACCATCAATGTATCGACGGTCATTCGAGCGTCTGCGCGCGGGCCTTGAGTTGATTGACGACCGTTTCGCGGGACGCTTTCCTTGGAGACTTCTCGGCGAGACAACCCTATTCAGAGTCCGGAAGGCCAATCCGTGAGGTCCCCGCGGCCCAGTTCTCCGCCTCCTAATCCCGTGCAGGCCCTGTCTGGACCGTCGCGCGAGTCCCTTTCGGTCGTGGTCACAGCCTGGCGCAGGCGGGAGTTCGTGAGGGAGGCGTTGGCCTCCCTGAAGTCAAGCGTCGGCCCGCCTTTCGACCTTGTCGTGGCGGCGGACTTCAACGACGACGACCTCGGACGCGAGGTCCACGAACAACGCGGAACATGGGTCGTCTCGCGAGAGGAGCGTTGGGGAGCCATGACTTCGGACGGCATCCGCGCCGCTCGAGGGTCTGTGATCGCGTTGGTCGACGACGATGACCTTGTACATCCGAATCGACTCGAGGAAATTCGGCGGGCTTTTGAGCGGGATCCTGAGCTCGGGTTCTATCATAACCACCAAGTGACCTTCCGGCACGGCAGTCGTCCCTCCTTCCCCGCCGCGAGCCCGGGTAGAGTCCAAACTCGGATCGCTCCTGAGCGTCGAACGAGGTCCGAATGCGAGATGGTCTGGACCCGAGGCGCCGGGTACAACGCCAGCTCTGTAGCCGTGCGTCGCTCTCTCCTCGAACCGCACCTGCGTGAGCTTCGCGAAATTCGACGGGCAATCCCGCCCTACTTGTTCTATCGAGCTTGGTGCTCTTCATTTGCGCTCGTGATGGATTCACGACCATTGACAGCTGTGCGCTTGCACTCGGGCAACACGACCCCCACCCGCCTACAGGGCCGCAGGGCCAGATTTGCCCGCCTTACGTCGATCGCTGCCGATCTGTCTGCTGACGCAGACAGGGTTCGGTCGTTCCTCCCTCACGATGTGTGGGACGTCCCCCTGCGGCAGATGTCGTCGATGGGCGAAATCCTGTCCGCCGTCAACGACCCCGGTGGATCACGCCGCGTCCTTCCGGGCGCCGCACTTCAGCTCCTCCGCCGTCGAAGAATTTGGCTGCCACGATGGGTGCTCGTCTCGCTTGCCTTCGCTCGGATCGGCTCCCAACGCGGGGCGCAAGCCCTCTTCAATTGGCTCAGGACTGAATGAGGGGTGTGAGCCTGGGTTGATCGACGACCGCGATCGGTACTCCGCTAAGTACTTTGATGCGATCAAACCGCTTGCACGATCGTCAGCGCAAGTTATCGTTCCGATGCTCCTGAAGCTTCTCTCCCCACGGAGCGTCGTTGACTTCGGATGTGGGAGTGGTTCTTGGCTAGCGGTGTTCATCGAATCAGGGGTCGCCGACGTCCTTGGAATCGATGGTGAGTGGATTCCGGAAGAGACCCTCGATATACCAAAGGAGCGCTTCATGCCGCTCGACTTGGAGAATCCGGTCAATCTCCACCGGCAATTCGATCTTGTATTGGCCCTCGAAGTCGCGGAGCACCTTTCACCCTCAAGTGCGGATACGTTTGTCGACAACCTGACGAAGGCGGGTCCTGTAGTTCTGTTCTCCGCCGCAATTCCGTTTCAAGGAGGACCCCATCACGTGAACGAGCAATGGCCCGGATATTGGATCGACAAATTCATCAAGCGGAACTACTCCGTGATCGATTGCATCCGAAAACGCGTCTGGAGCGACCCACGAGTCTCCTGGTTCTACGCTCAGAACAGCTTTGTGTTCGCGCGTCGGGAGACGATCGAGAAGACTCCTTCATTAAGTAGAGAATTGTCCGAAGACTCGGACTTACCCCGTTCTCTTGTCCACCCTCGGAGGTACCTACAAATTGCAGATCCTTCAAATCGAACCTTGACCGGGCTCTTTTGGGACTCGATACGCTGGTTCAAACGACGCGGGTCTCATGGTCGCTAGGAAACTTGAAACATTCGCGACGACCCATGGAGGAGACTCTGCGTTCTTGGCGACCGCCGCCTTGCGTAGGCTCGGAACACAACAGCGACGGCGATGCCGATCGCGATTGCAGAACCGACTCCGACGAATTCCCCCGGCACGCCCAAAAGGGGGGGTCCTCGGCCTCCCGAGAGGCTGAAGAGCCAAGTGTCCGCGAGCAAGCCCTGATTTCCTAGGCCGCCAAAGATGAGGAAAACGTTCTGTACCGGATCAAAGCCGCCGACGGCGGCGAACCGAGGTTCCGGAGGATTTGCGGGTTGGACCTCGCTCCACCTCTCGAGGGAGGGATTAAAGGCCCACAGATCGCCCAGAATCGTCGACTCGCCGAATCCTCCGAGGAGAAGGAAATTTCCACTGTTTGTGTCAAAGGCTAACACCGCATAGTCCCGGGCGGACGGACCACCGCTCTGGTCAATGGCGGTCCAGCGACTTTGGTCAACTTGGAATTTCCACGAGTCGTTCAGGTGATGAAATGTGAAGTTGGGACCCGAATAGTCGTTCCCGCCGAACAGATAGAATTCACCGGACGACTGGCCGTATGCGATCCGACCATCCGCCCGTGGGCCCGGGCTGCCCGCTGTGGCCACGCTTGTCCACCGTTCCGACCCTGCGGAGTAGTACCAGGTATCCGCGAGAAAAGACGCACCATTGAACCCTCCGAAGAGGACGAAGACTCTGTGGAGCGCGTCGAAGGCGAACGCTGAGTCGGACCGAGGCGCGGGAGCCTCGGGCGGCTCAATTGGGATCCAAGTTGCATTCGCAAGGTAGAAGTGCCACGTGTCGCTGAGCCGATGGTATGTGCCGAGCGGCTCTTCATACCAGCCGCCAAACAAGACGAAAACGTTGAGCCACGCATCATAGGCGAATGCGGCATCACCGCGTGCCCGCGGCGCGTGAGTGGAAATTTCGCTCCATGTGCGGGAAACCGGGTCGAACGACCATGTGCCACTGAGGTCGGTGCCATTCCAGCCTCCGAATACGACAAACCGGTCGTCGCGCGAACTGTAGGCCATCACGGCCCCAGCCATCGCAGGCGGGGACGGCGACGACGTAACGTTCGTCCAAGCTCCCGCGGCTTCAGGGACCGTGCGGTCCGCGTCGATTCCCATCCAGGCTAACGCTGCGCTACTCAACAGCGCGATAAGAACCCCCACCGCGACCGACGCTATGCGCATGGCGATCCCGTTACGAGAGGCCACCTTTGCCGTAAAACTCCTCGATCAGACTGAGCGCCTTGGCAATATCGTAGCCAGCCTTCGCGACGATACGATCGCGCGTGCGGATCTTGCGAACACCAACGAGCGGGCGACTCAGAAAGACGAGGTAGGAAAACGTTTTCGCAGTCAGCGAGAGGAGAATTCCGTTTCGCTCGGCCAAAATCTTCAGGGTATGGTTCTCCGAAATGACCTTCCCGTTTCGATCAGACTCGATAACGCCGTTCACTGGATCGAACTCCGGTAGGTGTTTCGCAGCTGATCGTACTTGGTTGATTCGTAAGCGCAGAATCCACGCCGAATCACGGTCCTAAACTGGGCGCCAACGCGACCTTGTCGCGCGAGTCGGCGGTTGCGCACGAGTCCGACGGCGACCAGGTAAGGAGCGAGGAGAGAGAACGCCAAGCCGTTCAGGAAGCTGTGAACTCGACCGGTACATTCGATTGGGCCCTCCGCGTCTTCGACCAGAGCGTGGGTCCGTTCACGGTAGCGAAGCGGAAAGTACGTACTCATCCAGTCTGCACCCCTCAGAAGCGATCGGTAGTACGCCTGACCTGACAAGACGAACAGAGTCAGCGCTTCGCGCGCCACCAACGGATCGTTCGGATTCCCGAAATCGTCACCGCACCGATTGAGGTCGAGGACCCGGTTAATGCAATAGGCTGGTGCTCCACGTCGTCGGGCAATTCGGGCTTTGAGAAGGGCTAGAGCCATGGTGATCCACACTCGATTTCGATCTACGACCAAGAACAAATCCACGTCGTCTCCCTGATTTGGTCCGCCGAAGGAAGTTGAACCGGAAATTGCGCTGAGACGAATCCAGGGACATGAGCGCCTGAGTTGATACGTGAACTCTCGCGTGGACCGAACAAGATCCTCCGTAAGCGCGGATTGGCGACTTCCCAGGCGAAGAAGATCCTCCTTCCCGCGGAGGGTGACTTTGCCCGACTCGAATGTCAATTCTCCTTTGAGAACTGCGTCGTCTTGAAGGAAGCGATCGAGCGAGTTGTGGGTGCGGAAAGCGCTTGCGGGCAGTAGGCTCGAGAGCTCAACCACCGACATGCACGCACCATGATCTGATGCGATCGTCGCCAATGTGACGATCCGCCTGCGCAACGCCTCTAATCCGAGGTCGGTGGCCGGTGCTGGACCTGGTGCTTCGGTCGGTCGCGCATCTGTCGCCTCGAATGATTCTTCGGCCGATGGAGATCGACGATTGACGACCCTCGCACCGGTCCCCAGCGATTGCAACCTCTGATTCGCCTCCCCGAGCGGACGGGCCGTCTACCCGGCCTTTCCCCTCTCGTCCGTTCCTTGCAAGAGATCGGAGAGGAGCAGCAGCCGATGGACTCGTTCTTGTAGAGGCGGGTAGCGGCTGAAGATTCCGCGGCCGGAGCCGAGGATGCTCAGCCCCCATGCGGATTTCTGGGGCATCCCACGGTTGGCGATCTTCAGGAGAGCTGAGGCGAGCGCTGCAGGCTTGCCGGTCGAACGGCCTCCTGTTTCATCCGCGAGATACTCGCGCTCTCGGTGAACGGCTGGATCGAAGAACTTACTGAAAGGATCAAAGAAGAGAATCCGTGAAAGGACGCGCGAAAACACCTTGAACTCCGCGTCGTGATGCTTGAGATGCATGATTTCGTGAGCGACAACAGCCTCGGTCTCCTCATTGTCGAGCAGGTGGACTAGCCCGTCAGAAACGAGGATTCGCCGCTCCTTCCCGCCTACCGCCAATGCGAGTGAATCCTCAGATTTCACGATCCCAACGCTCACGCGATCTACACCTTCGAATTCCGCCAGAAGATTTGTGAATCGTTCGAGCCAGGCCTCTTCTTCGCGAGTGTTGCGGGGCGCGAATCTGCGAATCACTGCGGCGTTTCCATAGCGCCATATGACTGCGGATATGACGACCGTAGCCGCGAGGCCCCCGAGGACCGCCCCGAAGACGGCCAATGGGACTCCGTTTCTGGCGTAGGCGACCATCCTAGCCTGAGAAACGCATAGCACGAGGCTCCCCGCGACGAATGTCCAAAAGAAGAGTGAGAGGGCGTAGAGCCCGGTGAGCAAGCTGACCCGAAGCTTCGCGTTCTGACTGTTGGTGACGAACACGTAGAGCAGGGTGCCCATGGAGGCGCCACAGACTGCCAGGACCGTCAGGGACAATGGAGAGAGCCAGTACGCCTGGAGGGCTTCTCCGATGACCTCGACCAGGTTAGGCATCCGACTTCTCCCTGGACCGCCGCTTTTCCACTTGGGACTTTAGCGCCGCCAACTGGTCCTCAGAGACGGAGGCCGGGTTTTCGAGGAGATACGATACCGCAGCGCCGCCGAATGTTCCAACGACCCGATCGACCATCGTCGCCATCGCCTTCCGG
>WNGH01005895.1_pt1 | contig 11645 bp, 16 predicted proteins | sample 5400631 | NCBI WGS metagenome assembly WNGH01 (sample SAMN13153373, study PRJNA577476) | soil metagenome | isolation source: 115 cm soil or saprolite under Garry oak tree replicate 1 | place: USA:California | collected 2016-06-15 | reverse complement strand
ACGCGCAGCTCGGCGAGCTGGTCCATGAAGCCTGGACGGGCGAGCCTCTCGGGCGCCAGAAACAGCAGCCGGTACTCGCCGCCGAGGGCCCGCCGGAGTCTCTCGCGCTGCTCAAACGGCTCGACGGACGAGTTGACGAATGTGGCGGCGACTCCGCGGTCCGTCAGGCGATCGACCTGGTCCTTCATGAGGGCGATGAGCGGCGAGACCACCAACGTCAGCCCGCCATCCACGACGGCCGGCACCCAGTAGCTGATGCTCTTGCCAGAGCCCGTCGGCGCGACGGACAGGACGTCGCGGCCCGCGAGCATCGCGGCCACCACGGCCATCTGTCCCGGCCTGAACGCGTCGAGGCCGAAGACCTCCTTGAGCGTTCGCTCAGCCCTGTCGATCATCCCGCCGGAGTGTGACGGAATCTCTCAGCCAGATCAGCAGCTCTTAACAGGGCCTGATGTCGAATCCGGGCACTGCCATTCGTCGCATTGGGTGACCCGGCGGAAAAACCAGGAGAAAAAGCGAATGGCCAAATACATCTTTCTTCAGTACGTCGACGAGTCGAAGGCGCCGCGACCCGGCTCCCCAGAGCTCAATGCCGTGATCGACGCCTTCGCAAAGTACCTGGACGATGTCAAGGCTGCCGGGGTGTATCACGATGGCGACCCCTGCCAGCCCTCGGCGGCCACCTTCAGCGTCACTGTCCACGGCGGTCACGCCCACACCACCGACGGACCCATGCACTCCGCGACTCCGTGGCTGAACGGCTTCTTTGTGCTGGACTGCAAGGATCGTGCCGACGCCGAGGCGTGGGCGGCCAAGAATCCCGCCGCGACGTTCGGGGGGACGATCGAGGTGCACCCAATCCTGCAGTTGATGTAATTGGCTCCGGCGACCTTGTTCGCCGGCGGCGATCGACCCGTTATGCGCAAAACGTGCGCATCAAGTGCCGGCGATTGACGCGTTTTGCGCAAAACGGGAAACTAGGTCGCGGTAGAAATCACGCGACGCCTCGAGGTCCATCGCCAGCAAGACGACCTCGATCGGATGCTCCTCGAGCACGACGCCGCAATCGTAGGTGTTTCCCGTAACGCCCCCATGAGCCAGGCGTTTTACCTGACGGAGCACACATCGACGGAAGCGATTCCGAAACCAGAACAAGGAGGTGTAGAGGTGGGGAACAAAGTGCGCGTATTCCAGGTCCTGATCATTCTTTCCGCGCTCGTCGGCTTGTTCGCGCTGCAGTCCGCCCGATCTCGGCCCGGCGTGCTCACGGGGGTAACGAGCTCTCTGCGGACGTAGCCCGAAACACAACACGCGCCACACCGCCGTTCAGAAGTCGACCCGTGCTGCGCACGCGCTGCATGGGTCGCACCATGTAGCGCAAAGCCCTTACACTCCGCGCCGATGACGAGCGTCGGCGACGGCTTCGCGTGGCCCTTCCAGGATCCGCAGTGGCCGTCCACAATCCTGCTCCAGGGCCTGATCGCCTTCATCCCTGTGGTCGGCTGGATCTCCCTTGTCGGTTGGCTGGTGCTGACGATCGACCACTACCGCACCGGCCGCCACGACCTGCCGCCGCCGGGCTTCCACCTCGAGCGCGGCATCGTCCTCTTCCTCGTCTACCTCGCCTACGCGGTCGTGTTCTCGATCCCCGGAGCGATCCTCCAGGGCTCGGGCAACGCGAACGCCAACCCGGGCACCGAGACGCTCGGCAACCTGCTCGACGCCGTGCTCACCCTGCTGCTCGCGTTTCTCGCGCCGTCGATCATCCTGCACACGTACCGCTCCGGATTCAACGGCGGTTTCGACCTGAGCGGCATCTGGCAGATGGCGACGGCCAACACCTCGAACTCGGTGGTCGCCGGGCTGGTGATCGTGGCCGCTAGCTTGATCAGCGTGATCGGTTTCGCCTTCTGCTGCGTCGGCGCCATCTTCACTATCCCCTTCGGCGCAGCCATCACCGCGGGGGCGGTGACGTGGTACGAGCACGTGACCGCCAGCCCGCCGGCCACGCCGGCCACGCCCGCCGCATAAAAGAAGAGCGGAGCCTCTCGACTCCGCCCTTCGAACACCCCTTTCCCGGAAGCGTGATTACCAGATCATCGAACTAGCTGCCCGTGTCCGCCGTGTCGGCGGTGTCCGCCCCTTCAGGCGCCTTCGGGGCCCTGTTGTTCTTCGAATGGCCGTTGGAGTGCGCGGCGCCCTCCTGGCCGTCGCGATGCGACTGTCCGTTCGTCGAGGCGATGGCGCTCACACACGCGCCATGGACGCCGCCGGCGCCATGCGGGCAGTTCCTCGCCGCCGACGCAACCGCGTCGCCGTGCGCGTCGGGGTCCCCGCTGCCGGCCGACTCGCTCATCGCCAGCGCGCTGGCGGTTCCGAGAGCGAGGGCGGCGGTCGCCCCAAGAATCGCTAATCGCAACTTGAACATGAACTCCCTCCTGAATCGAGCTGCCGTGACATCCCCGACCCCTCGGTGAGAAGCAATAACGTCGAACCAGGGGCGGCTAACCAAAACTCGTCGGCGCAGGAATTTTGACGTTTCGTCGTTAAACTCCCCAGTCGCAGTAACAACGGAGGACCAATGGCAGCACTACGTCGCAGAAACATCGTTGCAACATTGTTGAAGTTGGCAGGCGCTTCGCGCCAGGCGAAGTCGCCGACGGCGGGCCCCGGCTGCACGTGCGAAAGCTGCGTCCAGGCCTGGGACCGCGGTCAGCCTCTTAAGGCTTCGGCTCCCCGCGAAGGAAGAGGGCGCCTGCGCGTCGGCCTGTACTGATCGCCCTTCGCGCCTAGCCCGAAGTCAGCAGGGCGAGGTTGCTGAGCGAGACCGCCGCCAGGACGATCGTCACCGCCTGAACCGCGACGAGGCAGACGCGGAAGGTGAGGAGCGAGAGCCGGTGATCTTCGCGCACCTTGCGCGCCGCGGCCATCAGGGCGGTCGCGGCCGACGCGACGATCATCAGCTTGAAAGTCCAGAAAAGGGCCACACCGCCGACTTCGAGCAGGCGGCTGCTGATCGGCATCATCTCCACCGCCCCGCGGGCACGATCGATCGCGGTGGTGAGCGTGTCGGTCGTCTGGCTCCCCAACAGCAGGCCACTCCAGAGAAGAGCCTGCCGAGTCGCCACGATGGTTCAACGCTTCGGCGCGGCGGCTCACCTGACGCCCCGAAACCTGCTCCCGTCACGGGTGCAACTACCTGTGGTCGGGAGGTTCGTCCCCCGGATGGGTGCCGGGTCGAAGGCCACTGGTTGGCGTTCCTAATTTGGAGGTGCCGAGTCAGATGGACACTGGAACCCTCGTCATGATCCTCATCGTCGCCCTTGTCCTCGTCGTCCTTCTCTTCCTCATTCGCGCGGCCGGAGTTGGCCGCAGGCGGCCTCGGCTGCGACCGCTTGCCGCGGAATCGCGTGACCGCTACGTCAGCGAGTGGGATGAGATCGAGACCAAGTTCGTCGACGCGCCCGAGCAAGCGGTGCGCGAGGCGGAGGCGCTGGTCATGTCGGTTCTGCGCGAGCGCGGCCACCCGCTCACCGAGCGAGAGCTTCCCGCGGAGGTGCAGCAGGCCCACAAGCTCGCCTTCTCATCGCGCGGCGACAGGACCGAAGGCATGCGCCAGGGGCTTCTCCACTACCGCGCAGTCATGGAGCGGATGGTGGGGCCGGAAGAACAGGCGAAGCGCGATCAGAGCCGTCGGGAAATGGCCTAAGGGTCAGAGCGCCGGAGCCGTCACCCTCGGCCAGGCGTCGTCCACGGTCGACAACCGGGACGCAATCTCGCTTGCGCCGGCGATGCTGTAGATGTACGTGACGCCGGTCGACGTAGGCGCGCCTCCAAAGCATGTCGAGCATGCCTTCTCGCCGATGTAGAAGACGAGGTCGTTGGTGAGAAAGCGGACGCCGGATCGTCCGGGCGGGCTTGTGTTGGACACGCCGTTCGACTGCACGCTGTAGAAGCCGACTCCGCCGACGCCGCTCGGAGTCGCGAACGTGTACGCGATCCAGCGGCCGTCAGGTGATGCCTTCGGACGAACCCACGCGAGCGAGGTCATGGATGACAGGCCACTCGAGGCGTCCCAGCGCTTGACGTTTCCCGCCGTGTCGCGGAAGAAAAGCCGGCTGGGCACCGACGCCCAAACGGCCATGGTGCCGCCGGACGTGGAGTAGACCAGCATCCCGTCGCCAGCGCGCCGGATCTGGTCCTGCGCCGTCTCGCCGCTGCCACCGAGATGGAAGGTCTGAAAGAACGCGAGGTACAGCCCGTCCGGCGAGAACGCGAGATAGCTGTCGTCCTGCATCGGGCTGACGCCGCGGCCGGGCACGGCCGGGAGCGTGGCTAGGGTCCGGTTGCCCGACGGTCCGACCAGGTGCCACGCGTTGCCGTCGATGTACGTCATCGATTTCCCGTCTGGGCTGAACGCGTACTGGCCCGCTCCAAAGCCGGCCGAGAACGTGGCGACGACCGTGGCGCCGGTGGCGCCCAGGTCGGCCCTGACGATCTCGTTGGAGCCTGTCTCGTAGGCCACGGTCGAGCCGCTCACGAACGTCGGCGACTGGACCGAGCTGTCGAACGTGCACAGGTTGCGCGCGTGCGCCGGGTCCTGGATGTCGCGGACCACCACCGTCGGGTCGCCGACCACCGTGCCGATGACCAGGTTGTCGCCGGCCGGAACGGTGGCGGCGCAGTGCACGAGCGAGGCGGCCGAAGCCGTCGGGCTCGCCGTGGCGCTGGGGCTCGAGGCCGCTGTCGCCGAACCTGACGGAGACGCCGAGGCCGAACCGCTCGTGTGCGCGATCGGGGTCGATCCGCCGCACGCGCCGAGCGTCACCACCGCCACCATCGCGAGCAAGACCCCTGTGCGCCGAAGCACGGCGTAACAGTAGCGGTGCGCAACCTAATCCAGAAGCCGGCTTAGCAACTTTCGGGTTTCTGTCGGCAATTTGTCGCGGAGCCGGTAGTAGATCCAGATCCCCTTCTTGTCGGCATCGACAAGGCCTGCCTCCTTCAGCCTGGCCATGTGGTGGGAGATCGTCGGCTGGGTGAGGCCAAGGCCGGCGGTGAAATCGCAGATGCAGATCGGGACTCGTGCCTTCCAGAGGGACGCGACCATCGTCAGCCGGGTGGGATCGCCGAGCGCCTTCATCAGCTCGGCGCGCGTCTGCGCCCAGCCCTCGTCCACCGCGGGGAGTGTGCAGCACACCCCGCGCTCGCGGATCACCGGAAGCTCCTTGACAGCCACCGACGCCATGCTACAGTATCCATCGATGAACGTCGATGGATTGGAGGTGCCCCAGATGAGCGAGGTCAAGGAAGCGGTGAGGTCGCGGTACGCGGGGGTGGCAAAGCAGCTGGCGGTGCTCAACAATCCCGAAGTCTGTTGCTGCGAGGGCGACTACTCCGACGACGAGCTCCAACAGGTCGGGCTCAAGGAGTCTGTCAGCCTGGGCTGCGGCAACCCGACCGCGCTGGCGGTTTTGAACCCAGGCGAGATCGTGCTCGACCTCGGCTCCGGCGCGGGGCTGGACGTGCTTCTCTCGGCGCGGCGTGTGTCGCCGGGCGGTCACGCCTACGGCGTGGACATGACCGACGAGATGCTCGAGCTGGCCAACCGGAACCGCGACCGTGCGCGCGTCAAGAACGCAACGTTCCTCAAAGGCTCGATCGAGAAGATCCCGCTGCCGTCCGATTCGGTCGACGTGGTCATCTCCAACTGCGTCATCAACCTCGCCGAGGACAAGGCTGCTGTGATCCGCGAGGCCTACCGCGTGCTCAGGCCCGGCGGTCGGTTGGCGGTCGCGGACATGGTCGAGGTCGAAACGCTGAGCGCCGAATTGAAGAAGCGCCTCGACTCCTGGGCCGGCTGCATCTCCGGGACGATTCCGATCGAGGAGTACCGGGCCGCGCTCGTGGCGGCCGGTTTCGTCGAGGTGGAGTTCGAGGTGCACTCGACGCAGGTGCTGCCGGACACGGGCAAGGTCGGGAGCGCCTACATCCGCGCGCGCAAGCCCTAACGAGGTCAAGCGCGTCGCCGATCTGAGGGTTGCCGCCCGCGGCGCATAACGTCAGAATGCGGCAGCCGTGCCCCTCCTCCCGCTGGACGCCCAGAACTCGTATCGCGCCCGCTACAGCCAGATCCGGCCGGGCTGGAGGCCAGGCAGCGACCAGCTCGAGGCCGTCGTTCGCGGCTACGTCACGCGCGACAGCAACGTCCTCGACCTCGGCTGCGGTCGCGGCGGCGTCGCCGAGGTCGTCTGGCGCGACGTCCGCCTGGCGGCGGGCATCGACCCTGACATCAGGTCGCTGAGGTCTCACCGGGCGGCCGGAATGCCGGTCGTGCGCGCGGTCGCTGAGAACCTGCCCTTCGCCAGCGACTCGTTCGACGTTGTGGTGTCGGTGTGGGTGCTCGAGCACCTGGTCGACCCTCTGGCCACGTTCATCGAGGTGCGCAGGGTGCTGAGGCCGGGCGGGCATTTCATATTCCTGACGCCAAACCTGCGCAACCCGTTGATGGCCATCAACCGGATCGGCAAGGCGTTGCCGGCGCTGCAGCGGAGGCTCGTGCCGCGGGTCTACGGGCGCGATGAGGCGGACACGTTTCCAGTGCAGTACCGCGCGAACACCGAGCGGGACATCAAGACCTGCGCGCAGGGTTCAGGGCTTCGCGTGCAGGAGCTGCGCTTCGTGCCCGATCCGACCTACCTGGCGATGAACGGGCTGATTTTCAACGCTTCGGTGATGTCGGAACGCCTCATGCCCAGGGGCTGGGGCGTGCACCTGCTCGGAGATCTCGTCAGGCCTTAGCCACGCTGCGATTTGCGCGCGTGCCGGCAAAAGCACAATTCGCGAGCTCCGCAATTACGCGAATGCCGGCAAAGGCACAATTGATCGAACCGCTGCGCTCCCGGGGGTCTATGCGGCGCCCCTGAGGTTCAGGGCGTTCGGCATGGCGCTAGTCTGGCGCTCTATGAAACTCGACGCTTACACCGTCGTCTTCCTCCGCCGCCCGGCCAGCCCTCCACGCATGACCGAGGAGGAGCTCGACGCCCTCCAGCAGGAGCACGTCGCCTTCAATGCCAGGATGCGCGATGCGGGCCATGCCCTCATCACCGGGCCGGTGTCGGGACAGCCGGACGTCAGCCTGCGGGGGATCAACATCTTCCGCACGTCCGCGGCCCAGACGCGGGAGCTCATGGAGGACGACCCGTCGGTGCGCGCCGGGCGCCTGGAGGTCGACGTCTTCACGTGGCTCATGCCAGAAGGCCTGCTGGGCGACCGGCCGGCGGCTCAAATCGCCGACGACTAAGGCACAATAGCCCGCCATGAGCTTCAGCACGCTTCTCGAGGTCCTCGCCCTCATCGCGTTCGTCCTGGCAGCGATCGGTTTGACCTATCGGAAAACGGATCTCATCGCGGTCGGCCTGGGGTTGTGGTCATTGGCCGTGCTCATCCCCAGGCTGGGCAGCATCACGGTCAGCACGATCGTCCTGTTGATCGCGTTCGTCGCCTTCGTGGCCGCGGCCATCGGCTGGCGCTACCGCAAGATCAACCTGATCTCGGTCGGACTGGCGCTGTGGGTGCTGTCGGTCCTGCTGCCGGCGGTACACATCTCCTGAGTCCCTAGCGGGCGGCCGGAATCCTCGCTGAAGCGCCGCCTCCGGTGAGGCGGGCGGCGATCACGACGGGGACGATGGTCACCAGGATCACGAACGACACGACGACGTTGACCTCGGGCAGTCTTTGACCGAGTCGGATCGCGCCGAAGATCCACAGCGGTAGCGTGTTCTGCGCCCCTGACGTGAAGGTGGTGACGATGACCTCGTCGAAGGAAAGCGCGAATGCCAGCATCGCGCCCGCGACCACCGCCGTCGAGATCAACGGGAGCGTGATGTCGCGGAACACCCGGAGGCCGTTGGCGCCCAGGTCCATGGCCGCTTCGACCAGGGAGCCCTGGCTTCGGCGCAGGCGCGCGAGCACATTGTTGTAGACGACCACGATGCAGAAGGTCGTGTGGCCGACGACGATCGTCAAGGTCGACAGCGGAACGCCGCCGAAGCTGAAAGCGGCGTTCAAGGCGATGCCGGTCACGATGCCGGGGAGCGCAAGCGGCAGCACGAACAGCAGGCTCACCGCCTCCCGGCCGAACCACGTCATGCGGTGGATCGCGAGCGCGGCAAACGAGCCGAGGAGCAGCGCCAGGGCCGTCGCGCCAAGCCCGACCTCGAGCGAAAGGACGAGCGCATGGCGCACCTCCGAGTCGGCCCACGTCGAGGAGAACCACTTCAATGTGAAGCCCGGGATCGGCCAGCTCTGGATGTTGGACGTGTTGAAGGCGTAGACGAGGATCAGCACGATCGGGATGAAGAGAAACGCCAGCACCAGCGCCACCCAGAGTCGCAGCAGGAGGCGCGTCCAGAAGCCTTCCATCAGTGCCGCACTACAGCGCCTCGAACCCGCCGAGGCGCTGCGCGATCAAGAGGTAGACGGCCATGATCGCGACGGGGATCATCGCCATCGCTGCGGCGAACGGGATGTTGTTGGCGATGCCCACGTTGCTGTACACGACCGTCCCGATCAGGCTCGACCCCGCGCCACCGACGAGGATCGGCGTGATGTAGTCACCGAGCGTCAACGAGAAGGTGAAGATCGACCCCGCGACCACGCCCGGCAGGGCCAGCGGCAAGACCACGTCGCGGATGACGCGCCAGCGCCGGGCGCCCAGGTCGGACGCCGCCTCGACCAGGCTCTCGGGCACGCGTTCGAGCGCCGCGTAGGTCGGGATGATCATGAAGGGCAGCCAGATGTACGAGAACACGAGCCACATCGCCACGTTCGTGTAGCCGATGTTGGCCGGCGGAAGGCCGATCGACTGCAGGCTCCAGTTGAGCAGGCCGTCGTGGTTCAGGATCAGGATCCACGCGTAGACGCGCGCCAGGTAGCTGGCCCACAGCGGGAGCAGCACCGCGGCGAAGAGCAGGGTCTGCGCTCGACGTGAAGCGACCCGCGCCATGAAGTAGGCGAACGGAAAAGCGAGCACGGCGTCGGTGGCCGTGACCGCCGCGGCCATCAGCACGGTGCGGCCGACGATCGTGCGGTAGGTGGGCTCGTTGAAGATGATCTGGAAGTTGTCGGTGTTCCAGGTCTGCACGATCTGCGTCGTGAACGGATCCGTCGTCCAGAAGGCCGTGATGAGGAGGAGCACGAGTGAGGCGAGGTAGACGAGCACGAACCAGGCGAGCGGCGGCGTGAGGAGGAGCAGAGGGCGCAGCCAGGAGAAGCGCCAGAAGAAGGCTGAGAACGGGACGGCCCCGCCCCCTTTCGGGCGAGGCCGTCGCATGGTTTCTACCGACAAGTGATGTTGTCTAGCCCTTAATCGTCGTCCAGGCGGAAACCCACTGGTCGTACGGGATGCAGTTCTTGCTCCCGTCGTCGCACGTCGCGATCGGGGTCTTCCAGAACTTGATCTGAGAGAAGTACTGGGCTGACGCGTTGGCGTGGTACTGGGCGCAGGAGCCCGACTGCAGCGCCTCCATCTGGGCGCACGCCTTGGTGTTGACCGGCGTCTCGCCGTAGAAGAGCGCCTGCTCGGCCTGGATCTTGGCCGTGCTCACGTACTGGGTCCACAAGTACGCGCAGTTGGGGTGCGGAGCCTTGGTCGCAAGCATCCAGGTGTCACCCCATCCGGTGGCGCCCTCTTGCGGGATGGTTTCCTCGACCGGAGCGCCGGACGCCTTCAGCTGGCCCGTCTGGTAGGGCCACGCGGCGCCCAGGAAGACGTCGTTGTTCTTGAACAGCGTGATCTCGTCCGAGCCCAAAGCCCAGTACTTGTTGATCAGCTGCCGCTGCTGGGTCAGCAGCGCGACGGTCGCGTCGAACTGCTTCTTGGTGAGCTCGTACGGGTCCTTGATGCCGAGGCTGGGCTGCGACTTGCTCAGGTAGAGGGCGCCGTCGGCGATCGTGATCGGGTAGTCGTAGGCGGTGACAAGGCCTTTGTTCGAGGAGTCGTAAACGGCGCTCCAGCTCGTCGGCGGGTTCGGAAACTTCTTGGTGTTGTAGAGGAGGACGTTCGGGCCCCATTGGAGCGAGATGCCGTAGTGGATGCCGTTGATCGTGTTGTAGGGCGGGCTCTTGAAGTACTCGTCGAAGCTGGGAAAGTCCGGGATCAGCCCGGCGTTCATCGGCTTGACATCCCCGCCGTAGATCAGCCGCAGGTCGGCGTCACCGGACGCCGAGACCATGTCCCACTGGCCTCCGCCGCCGTCCTTCATCAGGCTCACCATCTCGTCGGACGAGCCCGCGTACTTGGCGTTGACGACACAGCCCGTCTGCTGGGTGAACGCCTTCACCCACGAGTCGTCTGTGTAGCCCTCCCACGCGATCAGGTTCAGCTGCCCCTCGCCGGTGCCGACCTTGTCGGGCGGCTTCATGTTCGCGGTCGGCGGCTGCTCCTGCGTGCTGCCTCCGCCGCTGGACGTCTGTCCACAAGCGGCCAGGCCGACCAGCACGGCCATGACCGCCACCAGGGATCCAAACTTCATTGCCTTCCTACCTCCGCTTTTTCGAGAACGTAAGTGTGGTCGGGCGTCCAGGCCAGCCTCACCGGGCGGCCCTCGAACTTCCGCGCGTCTCCGACGGCGTCCATATTTTGACGCACCGCCACAAGCTGCTCGCCGCGGTCGAGGCGCACCACGTAGCGGGTGCTCATGCCGACATAGACGACCTCCTCGACCTGCCCGGACTCGACCGCCATCCCGCCCGGCGCCTGCTCACCCTCGGCGAGCATCCGGATCTTCTCCGGCCGCACCACGAAGCGCACCCCATCGCGCAGAAGCACGTTCGAGATGCCGATGAACCCGGCCACGAACTCGCTCGCGGGCTGCTCGTAGACCTCGACAGGCGTGCCGACCTGCTCGACGTGGCCGTCGGTCATCACCGCGATGCGGTCGCTCATCGTGAGCGCCTCCTCCTGGTCGTGGGTCACGTAGACGAACGTGATACCGACCTCCTTCTGGATCTGCTTGAGCTCGATCTGCATCTCCTGCCGGAGCTTGAGGTCGAGGGCGCCCAGGGGCTCGTCGAGCAGAAGCACCTCGGGCTCGTTCACCACCGCGCGCGCCAGGGCGACGCGCTGGCGCTGGCCGCCGGAGAGCTGGTTCGGGCGCCTCCGACCAAGGCCGCTCAAGCGGACCATCTCGAGCGCGCGCGCGACGCGCCTGTCGCGCGCCTGCCTTCCGACCCCCTTGACGCGCAGTCCGTACGCGATGTTCTCGGCCACCGTCATGTGGGGGAAGAGCGCGTAGTCCTGGAAGACGGTGTTGGTGTCTCTCAGATAGGGAGGCAGCGACGTGACGTCGCGGCCGCCCAGCTCGACCGTGCCCGCCTCAGGGCGCTCGAAGCCGGCGATCAGCCGCAGCAGGGTCGTCTTGCCCGAGCCCGACGGCCCGAGCAGGGTGAAGAACTCGCCCTCGTCGACGGTCAGGTCGATGCCGTCGACCGCGACCACCTGGCCGTAGGTCTTGCGTACGCCGTGGATTCGTAGCGCGGGCTTCTTTTTTGAGTCGGCCTCAGTCAAGCGACGCCATCACATGCTTGATCTGCGTGTACTCCTCGAGCGAGTAGACCGACATGTCCTTGCCGTAGCCGCTCTG